>Ga0105126_1000011_pt1 | contig 134456 bp, 130 predicted proteins | sample LS_171metaG_FD_91488 | JGI IMG/M metagenome (GOLD analysis project Ga0105126, IMG submission 91488) | Switchgrass associated microbial communities from Austin, Texas, USA, to study host-microbe interactions - LS_171 metaG | ecosystem: Host-associated > Plants > Phyllosphere > Phylloplane/Leaf ...
CCGCCATGGCGGCAATCATCGCCTCGGTATTCTGTGTCAGATCGCGCGGCGCATAAACCGCTTCGTGAAAGCCCGCCACAATGAGATCCAGCGATTCCAGCATCGGCCCTGAGCAGTCGATTTCGCCCTGCTGGTTTTTAATATTGGCCTCGATACCGCGCAGAATCGCCACGCCATCAATGATCCGTGGCCAGATGCGCATATTAACGAAGTGCCAGTAATGCGGTGCATCGGCCATGTCCGGACCGTGATCGGTGATAGCAAACAGCTTGAGGCCGTTCAGTTTTGCCTGCGCCACATAGTCGTGCAGCGTGCTGTAAGCGTGGGTACTGGCAACCGTGTGCATGTGAAGATCTACCGGATACATTGTCTGCTCCTGCAAAGGCCGGTTAAGGCATCAGTGATTAATAGCCGCGCTGACGATCGACGAGGCCCTGAGGATGTTCACCCCTTTCGAGCTGCCCGATAGCGTGGGCAATAAAGTCCATCGCCTCTTCTTTCAGGGTGACCGCCGCATTGTGAGGGGTAATTGTTACGCGCGGATGGAACCATAAGGGATGATCGGCAGGCAGCGGTTCAGTCTGAAACACATCCAGCGCGGCCCCCTTCAACTGTCCGCGATCAAGGGCAGCGAGTAAATCCGCTTCCACGACCTGATCGCCACGGGCGAGGTTAAGGAAAAAAGCCTCCTGCGGCAACTGCTGCAACAGTTTATGATCAATCAGATTGCGCGTTTCGGGCGTGCTGGGCAGCAGGTTAATCAGCACCCGGGTTTCGCGCAGGAAGTCATTCAGCGCCGCCGCGCCAGCGAAGCTGGTTACGCCGGGAATCTGCTTCGGAGAACGGCTCCAGACGCGCACCGGAAATCCCCGCGCCTTAAGCGTTTCGGCGACCTGCTGCCCGAGTACGCCTGCACCTAAAATGCCGATGTGGAAAGTTTCGCGCGGGTAAGAAGGCAGCGGCTGCCACTGGGCCGACTGCTGCTGCTGGAGATAGTCATCGAAGCGTCGGAACCAGCCCAGGACGCGGCACAGCGCATATTCCTGCATCTGCTGCGCCATGCCGGTGTCTTTCAGGCGATAGAGCGGAACGTTGTCCGTGAGCATATCCGGGTGCTGCGCCAGCTGCCGCAGGATTTCATCCACGCCTGCGCCCAGTGCAAATACGCCTTTTAACGCGTGGCGGCCACGAAGCATGTCAGGCGGTGGCGAACGCACCAGCGCATAGTCTGCGGGCGCGTTGTCGCCCGGTGCCCACGCGCGCACGCGGGCCTGGGGCAAACGCTGCTGCAGGCCATGTATCCAGTCCGTGGCGCTCTGCGACGGATGAAACCATACAATCTCCATACTGCTCTCCTTTTATTCCCGCCTCGGGTAAACGTGCACAAGGGCAAACGAAGCCCTGAAAAATGCCTTTTTTCTAACATACCGCAAATAAATAATTCATGCCGCTTCACATTTCCGCCGCACTTAAGGGTGAAAATTGTGGTTAAGGTCTAAAGTTGTTGGGTGGTCAATGCGTTACACAGGGCCGCATTTCGGACAAGGAGAAACACCGATGATGAACACTGAGGTAAAAACGAAAAAACGGCCTCAACGCCATGCGCCCATCCTGCTCAGCCTGTTGCTGAGCGCCAGCGTATCCAACAGCTGGGCGGCAGAGGAATCTCGATTACTGAACAATCCACCGCAGCCGCCGGATGTCCGCTTAGGGCCATTGTTTAATGCCGTGCAACAGGCGAAATTTTACCCCGATCAAAAAACGTTTGCCGATGCAGTACCAAAGTACGATCCTTCGTCAATTCTTGCCGACTGGCAGATGCAAAAAAATCAGCGCGGCTTTGATTTAAAACGGTTTGTTGCAGCGAATTTTACCCTGCCTGGCGACGGCGATAAATATGTGCCGCCTGCAGGCCAGAACCTGCGCGACCATATTAACGGCCTGTGGCCGGTGTTAACCCGCACCACCAACAGTGTGGGAAAATACGACTCGCTGCTGCCGCTGCCTAAGCCTTATGTCGTGCCGGGCGGACGTTTCCGTGAGGTTTATTACTGGGACAGCTATTTCACCATGTTGGGGCTGGCAGAGAGCGGCCATTGGGACAAAGTCCAGGACATGGTTGATAACTTTGCTTCCCTGCTGGATCGCTACGGCCACATTCCTAACGGTAACCGCACCTACTACCTGAGCCGGTCACAGCCGCCGTTCTTTAGCCTGATGGTCGATCTGCTGGCAACCCATGAAGGCGACAAAGCCTATACCCGCTATTTGCCGCAGCTGCAAAAAGAATACGACTACTGGATGGCAGACAGCGACAGCGTCGCAGCGGGCAGTGCCAGCAAACGGGTGATCAAGCTGGCCGACGGTACGTTGCTAAATCGCTACTGGGATGCGCGCGACGTGCCGCGGACGGAATCCTGGATGGATGATATTACGACGGCCAGTAAAGCGCCGCAGCGCAACAAGGCCGAGATGTACCGCGAGCTGCGTGCCGGAGCCGCCTCGGGCTGGGACTTCAGTTCGCGCTGGTTCACCGACGCTCATAACCTGGCTACTATCCGTACCACCCAACTGGCCCCGGTGGATCTGAACAGCCTGATGTTCCACCTGGAAAAAACCCTGTCTACCGCCTATCGACTGAACAAACAGGACGATCGGGCAAAGGCCTTTGCAGACCGGGCAGAAAAACGTCAGGCGGCGGTTAACCGTTACCTGTGGGACAGCAAGCAGGGCTGGTACGCGGACTATGACTGGAAGAAACGCCAGATCCATCCGCAGCTCACCGCTGCCACGCTGTTTCCGCTCTATATGCAGATTGCCAGCGACAAACAGGCTGACAGCACCGCCAGCGCGGTGGAAAAACAGCTGCTCAAACCGGGCGGCCTGGTGACCACGACGGTGAATAATGGTCAACAGTGGGACGCGCCTAACGGCTGGGCACCGCTGCAGTGGGTCGCGGTAGAAGGCCTGGAGCACTACAAGAAACCTCAACTGGCGCAGCAGGTGGGCTTACGTTTCCTGCGTAACGTACAGCTGACCTACGACAAGGAGCATAAGCTGGTCGAAAAATATGTGGTGGAAGGTGCGAACCTGGGCGGCGGCGGCGGCGGTGAATACCCGCTGCAGGATGGCTTCGGCTGGACCAACGGCGTGACGCTGAAGCTGCTGGATAAATATTGCCCGAAAGAGAAAACCTGTAACAGCGCGCACGATATTCCCGAGGCGCAGAGCAGCGCACAATAACGGCAAGGTCATTGCCAATATAAAAAGGGCCCGCAGTGACCTGCGGGCCCTTTTTTTACATCATGTTCTGCGTTAACTGCGTACTTTGCGGTAGATAAACAGCACGACAAGCGCACCGATGACCGCGACAACGAAGCTACCAAAGTTGAACCCGTCCACACGGCCAAAGCCGAAGAAGGTACTGATCCAACCACCGACTACGGCACCGATAATACCCAGAATCACGGTAATGATGAAACCACCACCATCTTTACCTGGCATGATCCATTTCGCCAGGATACCGGCGATTAAACCAAAGATGATCCATGAAATAATACCCATCCGTTACTCCTTCCTTTTGGTTAGTCAATGGCGATCGCCTGATTAATCAAGCGGTTCACTGCGCCAAGTATAGTCGCGTTTTTCCAAAAATGTAGCGCAAGCAGTTAATGATAGTGGTTATTGTGTTAAAGCTTTATTATTGTGCGCCGATAACGAACGGGTAGTAACAGGATAATTACGTGAAAAAATGTTGCTCATCTGGAGCCAGCAAGTGAAAGAAACCGATAAAGAACAGTATCTGAAACGTGGCACGCTGGCCGTGCTTGGCGTGATGAAGGACCTGCTTCAGTTACAAACACCTTTGCTGGTGAATTTTTCGCGCGGGCAGTTTATTAGCCGTATGCTGGCTGCCGATGAAACGCGCATTGTGTTTGATCTGGGAAGCAATAACCTCGATAACGACTACGCGCTGCACTGCAATGAAATCACGGTCTTCGCCGAAACCCACGGTGCCAAAATCGAATTTGCCCTTGGGGCACTGGAAAAAACCGACTTTGAGGGGTTACCTGCTTTTCAGGCCGCCCTGCCGGACGTACTGTGGCAAATCCAGCGTCGGGAATTTTTCCGCATCAGCGCCCCTATGGAGCCGCAGTTCTGGTGCCATTGCCAGTGGCCTGACGGCACGGCCGCGCGCCTGCGCTTACAGGATCTCTCCCTGGGCGGCATTGGTGTTCTGGTGGAAGAGGCGATGCCGGAAGGGCTGAAAAGCGGGGACGATTTCAACAGCCTGCAGGTCGAACTGGGGGAATTTGGCCAGTTCAACGTCAGCGCTAAGCTTATGCACATTGGCGAACGCAGCATTATCACCAATAAAAATGAGACGAAAGTGACGCCTCGCCTGAGCTTCCGTTTTACCGCACTTGAGCCCCATCAGGAGCGGCAGCTGCAGCAGATTATTTTTGCCTTGGAGCGCCAGGCGCGCGACAAAGCACAACGCTTCCAGTAATCCGCCCTTTATCCTGCGCCGCGCACCGGCGGCGCATCCAGGCTATGCTTTCCCTTGCTTTCACGTTTAACCGGAACCAGCAAGGAGAATCTCCCCAATGGAAAACTGGCTCAGTTCACGTCATTTTCAGTCCATTTTTTTCAATCAAACACTCTGGATCAACAGCGCTATTGTTATCGTTGCTACCCTTGTCATTTACTGGCTGCTGCGCAGCCTGATTCGTTTTGCCTCTAACCGTATTGCCCACTACAGCGAAGTTCGCTACGCCCGGTTTACCGGTATTCTGGTCGAGATCTTGCGCAGCACCAGCCAGCTCCTGCTGCTGATTTTTTCCTTTCTAATCGCCCTGCGCTTTATCGATCTCCCTGACGCCTGGCGCGCGACGATCTCGCACAGCTGGTTCCTGGCCCTGATTGTGCAGATTACGCTGTGGATCGACGGCGGTATCCGTCTGTGGTTAAAGAGCCTGCTGCGCGATCCGCAGCATGTGCGCAATCCTGTCACCACGGTGATTATGGGCATTTTGCTGCGCGTGCTGGTTTGGGTCATGATGCTGCTGGCCATTTTATCGAACATGGGCATCGACATTACGGCGCTGGTTGCCAGCCTGGGCGTGGGCGGTATTGCCATCGCCCTCGCCATTCAGACGGTGCTGAGTGATGTGTTTGCCTCACTGGCGATTGGCTTTGATAAGCCTTTCGAACACGGTGATTTTATTGTCTTTGGCGACATCGCGGGGACCATCGAACATATCGGCCTGAAAACCACCCGCCTGCGCAGCCTGAGTGGTGAACAGATCGTCTGTTCCAACACCATTCTGCTGCAGCAAACGATTCACAACTACAAACGTATGCAGCAGCGCCGTATTGTGTTCAGGTTTGGTATCAGCTATGCCACCCCTTCTGAGCAGGTACGTGAGATAAGTGAACAGGTGAAAACCATCATTCAGGGCATCGAGATGACCCGCTTTGACCGCGCCCATTTTCTGGCGTTCGATGATTCGAAGCTGACGTTTGAAGTTGTCTATTTTGTGTTGAGTGCCGACTACAACCAGTACATGGATATTCAACAGGAGATTAACCTGCAGCTGATGGCGGCACTGGAAGAACGCAATATACGCTTTGCCTTCCCGATCCGTCAGGTCGAATTCAGCGGGGGCAGTTTGCCGCCGGTCGATCTTAAGCCGGTTCCCGATGACGACGCGGCCCAGCTACGCCGCGCGAATCGTTAAGCGCCGGGACGAACGGAGGATCGCGGCACGCTGCCCGATCCTCTTGCAGCCCTTATGCGGGCTGATAGCGACAGCGGGCAACGGCGTTCAGCCAGCCCTGATAGCTGTCCTGCATTTTCTGCGCCAGCTGCCTGCGCGGCATCACGACGTTGCCGCCCTGAAGAGCCTGCATATCACTCCCCTGTTGCCACCATCCCAGCTGTTTACCTGCCAGCAGTGCCGCCCCCAGCGCGGAGGCTTCAGCGGTAGGCGCACAATGCAGCGGGCGCTGCAGGACGTCCGCCTGAAACTGCATCAGCCAGCGATTTTGTGTCGCACTGCCGTCAACGCACAGCGCAGGTAATGTGTCGCCGCTTGCCTGTTCCATAGCGAAAAAGACATCAGCAATTTGCCAGGTAATCGACTCCAGCGCGACCCGCGCCAGCACCGCCGGGGTGGCCGCATCGGTCAGGCCGCACAGCATGCCGCGGGCTTTTAAATCCCACCAGGGCGCGCCCAGTCCGGACAGGGCCGGGACAAAATAGCAGCCCTGATTGTCATCACAGCTTTCGGCCATTGCCGTCAGCTGCTGGGGATCGGTGACGCCGAGCATTTTTCCCAGCCAGGCCGCACCTGAACCGGTGTGGGTAATATTGCCTTCAAACGCAAAGCGCGGTTGACCGTCGTGCCACGCCACGGTGGTGCTGAGGCCATTGTCGGTCAGGATCGGCGTTGCCATCGACATCATCAGCGAGGAGCCCGTGCCATAGGTTGCCTTGACCACTTCCGCCTCGTCACGGCGCTGGGCATAAAGCGCCGCATGAGAATCGCCAATGCGTGCCAGGATCGGGGTGCCAGGTGCCAGACCGGCAATATCAGTTAAGGCAACCACGCCCGCATAACCCGCTGAGGCGTTAATCTGCGGCAGCGCGGCGCGCGGCAGGCTGAACAGGGACAGCAGTTCATCATCCCAGTCGTTGGTGTGCAAACTGTAAAGCTGCGTGCGTGCCGCATTGGCATGGTCGGTGACGAAGCACTCTCCCGCCGACAGTTGCCAGGTCAGCCAGCTGTCCACTGTACCAATACATAACTCCCCCGCCGCCGCTCTGGCAAAGCCGTCAGGCAGTGACGCCAGCATGCCGGTCAGCTTGGCGGCAGGAAACATAGGATCGACCGCCAGCCCGGTTAGCGCCGTAATCTTCCCGGCCTGTCCAGACAGATGAAGATCGCGGCAAAACGATTCCGAACGGCGGTCCTGCCAGCTCACCAGCGGGGTGAGCGGCATGCCGTCCCGGCGCTGCCATATCAGAACCGATTCACGCTGATTGCTGATCGCAACCGCCGCGACCGGTGCGTCGGCGCACTGGGCAAGACAGTCGGCTATCGCCTGCCTGACGGCCAGCCAGATGGCCATGGGGGCCTGCTCGGCCAGACCGGGTTGCGGATGCTGCAGCGTCAGGCCCTGACTGGCCCGCGCCACCACTTTTCCCTGACGATTTACGGCGACCGCTTTGGCGTTGGTGGTGCCTTCATCAATAGCCAGAATCACAGACTCGTGCATCGTCAGCCTCCTGTGCAAAGGCGCAGCGCCTGGGCCGCCACGCTGCTGGCGTCAATGCCATGACAGGCCCGGGTGGAGGCGCGATCGCCGGCGATGGCGTACTCGCCATCCGCAATGCCCAGACGCAACAGCTTAACCGGCAAGCCGTTCTCGGCCAGGACCTCCGCCACCAGGCTGCCTACGCCACCATTGATGTTGTGCTCTTCAACCGTGATGACGCTACGGTAGTGACTCAGCAGATTATGCAATTGCTGAGTGTTACAGGGACGAAGAGAAGGCACGGCGATTACCGCAGCGGAAACCCCCTGCGTTTCCAGCTGCTCTGAGGCGGTAACGGCCTCATGTACCGTTGAGCCCATGGCAACAAGCGCAATGTCATGGCCTTCGCGCAGCAGATCGATCGCCCCAGGTGTAAAGCGGTATTCGTCGTCATGCAACTGCGGCAACGCTTTGCCATCCAGCCGAATATAAACCGGCCCCACATGATCAAGGGCATAGTCGATGATTTGGCGGCACTCAAGGGGACAGGAAGGCGCGTAGATTTCAATATTGCCAAATCCACGCAGGATGGCGATGTCGTCAATGCTGTGGTGCGTGCTGGCGAGCGGGCCGTAGCTGGTTCCTGCATTCAGCCCAAACAGCTTAACGTTAGTATTGTTATAACAGACGTCGATTTTCACCTGCTCGTTAGCACGGGAGATCAGAAAGGGTGCGGCGTTACAGGTTACGGCCACTTTTCCGCCCAGCGCCAGCCCGGCAGCCGTGCCCACCAGCGCCTGCTCGGCGATGCCCACGTTAATTAACCGGCCGGGAAACGCCTTAATAAACGGCGCGATTTTAGCGGTTGAGGTGGAGTCAGCCACCACCGGAACCACATCGATACCGCGATCAACCGCCGCCATCAATGCTTCTACCATGACCTCTGCCAGATGTTGTGCCTTACTCATCTTTTAACTCCTCCAGTGCCCGGTCGATTTCTTCACCCTTGGGCACCCGGTGGTGCCATTCCGCTTTGCCCTGGATAAAGGAGATACCAAACCCTTTTTCCGTGTGGGCGATAATCACCCGCGGTTTGCCGCTTACCGGCGGCTGTTCGAGTGCGCTGACCACCGATGCCATGTCATTGCCCTGGCATTCACTCACCGCCAGACCAAAGGCACGCCATTTCTCCGCCAGCGGATCGGTGTTCATAATGTCACGCGTCGATCCCGCCAGTTGGAGTTTGTTTTTGTCGTTAATCACAATCAGGTTATCCAGCCCGTAATGGGCTGCCACCAGCGCCGCTTCCCAGTTACTGCCTTCTGCCAGCTCGCCGTCGCCGGTCACGACAAAAATACGCCGCCGACTGTTGCTCTTCTTCGCCGCCAGCGCAATGCCCACCGCCACGGGCAATCCGTGCCCCAGCGCGCCCGTGTTCAGTTCTACGCCCGGCGTCTTTTGCCGCACCGGATGCCCCGGTAAAGCGGAGTGTGCATGTTGATAGGTCGCCAGCCACTCCAGCGGGAAATACCCGGCTTCCGCCAGCACACAGTAATATCCTCCCACGGCATGACCTTTTGACTGGATATAGATATCACGCTCGTCATCTGCCGTCCGGTCGGGCGCACAGTTGAGGATGCGGAAATAGAGCGCAGTCAGGATTTCAACCTGCGACAGGTCCGCGCCGGTGTGCCCTCCCGCCGGGCTGCCCGCGTTAAGCTGAATAATGCGGCGGCGCACTGACCGCGCTCGTTTTTCAAGCTCATTTACAGAAAGCATAAAAGGATTCATAGCTCACCTATTGAATTTTAAGTCCGCACTGAATATATATTCAGGCTGGGTGTTATTGCCCCGTGCTGACAGGCAATGCGTGAAAGTCTCACACTTACATGCGCTGCCAGACCAAAGTCCTTTCCCTTTATGAATATATATTCAATAATGATTTTATATTCAAAACCACTATGCGCCTTGCGGGTGACGCCGTCCAGACAGGAAGTGATAAAAAGCGAAAATGATCACAAATTGCCGTGGATTGTGATTTTTACGTGGGTGGTTAACAATGGCAGGCAGAACACGAGAGGAAAAAAACCAATGGCGAAGCAGGATGAACAGCGGCTCATGGTAAAAATTGCCACACTTTACTATGTCGAAGGCAGGAAGCAGTCCGATATTGCACAGCTACTCAAGCTGTCTCAGTCGTTCGTATCGCGCATTCTGAACCGCAGTGTGAAAGAAGGCGTGGTAAAAATCAGCGTGGTGCCGCCTGCGAATGTCTTTCCGGAACTGGAAAAAGCGCTTGAGCAACGCTATCAGCTGCCGCAGGCCATTGTGGTGGATGTGCCAGAACAAGCGTCCGCTGGCGAGATCAAACAGGCGATTGGATCGGCGGCGGCGCACTATCTGGAAACCCGACTGCGCGCGGACGAACTTATTGGCATCTCCTCCTGGAGCGGCACCATTCGTGCAATGGTGGATGCCCTGCATCCTCTCAATAACGCCTGTAAAGGGGTGATTCAGCTGCTGGGCGGCGTGGGGGCCAACGGAAACGTCCAGGCTACGATACTGACGCAAAATCTTGCCGCGCTGTTGAATTGCCCCGCCTGGCTGCTGCCCTCTCAGTCCATTGAACATTCGGTCACGGATCGCCAGCGGCTGGCCGCCAATCCCGACGTCGCCGAAGTGCTGAATAAGTTTAATGAGGTGGACTTAGCCATTGTCGGCATTGGCGATCTTGAACCTTCTGCGCTGCTGCGCAATTCGGGTAACTACTACGACGCAACCATGTTACGCACCCTGGCCGGACGCGGCGCGGTGGGCGATATTTGCCTGCACTATTTTGATGAACAGGGTCAACCCGTGCTGAACGCCGATGAAGATCCGGTCATTGGCATGGAACTGGAACAGGTGCGACAGTGCGCGCAGGTGGTAGCGCTGGCAGGCGGCAAAGAGAAAGCACAGGCGATTCGCGGGGCGCTGCGGGGTGGCTATGTGAATGTGCTGATTGTGGATTATCCCACGGCAAGGCTGCTGACCACTTAACTGTTCTCTCCTCACCTGCCAAAAAGGAAGGTGAGGAGAAAACATGGGGATCAGCTGTTAGCGCGATAAGCCGTGGTGACTTTCCACAGGTAACGTGGCGCCTGGGCTGCAGGATGTTTGTTTTGTACGTGCTGATAGAACTCGTCCGGCGTCATGGCATTTATCATGGCAATGGCCCGATCGCGATTGCTGGAGAAGGTGCGCAGTAACGCGCCAGCACCGTTTGCATAGGAAACAATAGTGGCGTAACGCAGCGTGAGGGGATCGCGGATGCCCGAAAGCGCAGACTGCTGCAGAATTTTGATGTACGCGGTACCAATATCAATATTTCTGGCCGGATCGCGCAGCTCTGCGTTGCTCGGCTGACCGTGGCGCCCCTGGGTGCGATACACTTCCCGGCCCGCGGTTGAGGCTTTGATCTGCATTAATCCCACCGCATTAGAACGGCTGACCACGCCAGGGTTCCCACCGGACTCCACATTGATAATGGCGCTGATCAGTTTTTCATCCACCCCATACTGGTTGGCGGCCGTTTCGGTAAAGAGTGACCAGGTTCCACTGATGCGTGAAGGCGGTGCCTGAGTTAACGGCGTATTCTTCTCTTTAACGTAAGTATGCGGCGGTTCACTGGCACAGCCCGTCAGCAGCAAGGCTGAAATGACAAAGTAGCGAATTTTTAGCAATTTTTTATCTCGTCGCAGAAGTGGCGGAAGCTATCATACCGAGCCGGCTGAATTGCAAAATTACCGTTTATCCTAATTACAGCAGTCTGATGACTTATTTACGGTTTTTCGTCATTATCGTGAAGTCTGTCACTGACTAATTTCAGGAATTTACTATGACGTCACGTTCCATCCGTCTTATTGCCCCTTCAGGTTATTGCCATAATCAACCTGCGGCCCTGCTCGGGGTTGAACGCCTGCGAGCGGAAGGACATCGCGTGGACAATGACGCCGTCATCGCGCGGCGCTTCCAGCGCTTTGCTGGCACCGACGAGGCGCGCTTAGGCGATATTAATGAACTGGCTGACTTAGCAACCCTACCCGATATTGTGCTGGCGGTGCGCGGCGGTTATGGCGCAACACGGCTGCTGCCGTCGCTGGATTATGCCGGCCTGAAGCGTCGTTTAGCGCACCAGCCGCTGGCCATCTGTGGGCACAGCGACTTCACCGTGTTGCAGTTAGCGCTGCTACAACATGCCGGTTTGATTTGCTTCAGTGGACCAATGCTGGCGGGCAATTTTGGCGCTGAGGTTTTATCCGAATTTACCCTGCAGCACTTTTGGCATGCGCTGACATCACCTACAGTCAAGGTGGCCTGGCAAAGTGAAACACCCGATAACGGCCACTGGCAGGGGACGCTGTGGGGCGGCAACCTGGCGATGCTCTGCTCGCTAATCGGGACGCCATGGCTGCCGCAGATTGAGAACGGCATTCTGGTTATCGAAGATGTTAATGAGCATCCGTTCCGTATTGAACGTATGCTGCTGCAGTTGCACCAATGCGGCGTGCTGGCCAGACAGCAGGCAATTGTCACCGGCAGTTTCACCAGTACCGCTCTGTCGGAGTACGACAACGGATTTGATTTCCCTACGGTCTGGCAGCACATTCGCGAGGTCAGCGGCCTGCCGGTTATCAGCGACCTGGACTTCGGTCACGCTCCGGATACCGTCACTTTACCTCTGGGTGCAACGGCCACGCTGCAGGTGAATCAGGGTCAGGTTGTATTACAGGCGAGCGGACATCCCGTATTGCGCACATAGCTGAAGTTGCAGGAGATCGACATTGAAGCCGCTGTATGACGATTTGTGGATCTCAACGCCGGAGTTTCCGGCCGAAGGTACCGAAGACATTATGATGCATGGTTTTTTGCTGCGTCATCCGCGCGGCAATTTACTGATTGGACGGGTAGAAAACCCGCTGGATCATGAAGTGCTGGCGGACGATAACGGCATAATCCGGCATTACCTGACCCACTGGCATGAATCCGCGCCCGGCGCGGCGCGTATCCAGCAGCGCTTTAACAGCGCGCTCTACTGCCACAGCCGCTCATTGGGGCAGATCAGCCGCTTTGTCGAACCTGACGATACCTTCACGCAGCAGGAAACGCATTTTGGTGATTTTCACCTGTTGCCGACGCCCGGTCACACGCCCGGCAGCTGCAGCTATCTTTACGCTTCCCCTAACGGCCTGACCTACTTGTTTGTCGGTGATACGCTCACGCGTCAGCATGACCGCTGGATAACCGTGCTGGTGCCCGAGAGCAATCCTGCCGAACTGGCCGCTTCGCTGGAGCTCTACCGGACTCTGCGCCCTGACGTGGTGCTGATGAGCACCACGCGCGGCCATCTTTCATGGCAGAAAGTGACCCTGTCCGGCTGGCTGGCCGCTATCGACGAGGCAGAGCTGCACCCGCTGGATCTGCGCCAGCAGGCGGTGCTGTAGTTACAGGATTTTGGTCAGATAATGGCGTTGGTGATGGTGAATATAGTCGCCAAGCGTTAACCGGACGTGATAGCCCAACTTCTCGTAGAAGGGCCGAGCCTGAAAGCTGGCCGTATCGACCTGGGCAAAACGGCATCCTCGCTGGCGCGCCTCTTTTTCTGCCGCCAGCACCAACTGACTTCCCGTGCCCTGCCCCCGGAGACTGTCGCTGACCCAAAGCAAATCGATGCGTAACCAGTTACCTGTCGTCGTACCGGTTAACCCTGCCAGCTTCTTACCCTGAGAATCACAGATAAACAGCCCCAGCGGTTTAATCAGGTCCACGTCAAAAAATTTGCTGTTATGCGCATTCAGGCCCAGCCGGAGTTCATCCTGATCTTTACTGGTCACCTTATCAGTGAGGGTAATCTGCATTGGCATTCCTTATCGCGGCAAATCAGGAGTCGTTACGTTGTCTGTCGTCGTAGCGCTCAAGGCTCAGGACGTCCACGTCACGCTTCGCGCTGCGGCTGCAGGGCACCAGCGCGTCGCTGTCATGGTAGACAAAGAAGGTGTCGAGATTGCTTTTGTTGACGATCAGCTGATCGCCGTTGCGGAAGCGGGTAATGGCCACTTTGTCACCGCCCTCAATCTGCGTGTTCAGTTGCCCCGCCGCAATCTGGAAGTGCTGTTTGGGCCAGGAGAGCGTACTCAGGCCATATTCAGCGCGTGAAATGGTCATGGTAGGCCGACCGGGACAATGGATCTGGAATTCGCTTTCGCTCCACGCTGACGCGCTGTAACAGGCCAACAGGCACAGGGCAAGACGGACTGCTTTCATCTGATTTCCTCCGCTGAATACGTCATTTCCCATTGTCAGGGGAGTTTATCACAATAAAAGCCAGGCAGAGCAGGACGGGACAGGTTGCCGCAGGGATTCAGGCGTGCCGGAGAGACAGCCGCTCACCTGCCCTGCGCACCACCAGAAAACCGAACGGGCGGGATGGCATCGGGTAAACCACGGCTCAATTAGTCTGCAGCCACTTCTGCTGCGACCAACATTAACGCCAGGTCGGCGTGTTCGCTGTCGAAGCTGCTCATCACATCGCGAATTTCAGCGGCACAGGCAATGACCTGCTGCCTTTTTTCTGCATCCAGCGATTCGATGGCGTGGCGAATAATCATTAGGCTGGCTTCTTCTTCTTTCATCATTTATCCCTGAATTTGCTTAAGCGATGCGCAAAGATGGCAAGAATAACGTTTATTCCACCTCAAAGTCATCTTTTGCATTTCTGTTGCTTAACCTTTGAGCAAAGCACAAATCAGCCTGTGTCGCAGAACTGCTATGATCATGTTATTTGCGGCGCAACTGGATAGAATCGTTCACCGCTTTCATGGACTTGGGCAGGGACAGGATATGTTGCGATCGGTAGTTTTCATTTTTATGGCACTGCTTGCGGGCTGCTCATCGTCGCCGAAAGGCGTGGAATGCCCGGGCGAGGTCAGCACCCTTTACGGTCAGTCGCTGGGCCAGACCCAGGGGACGATTTTCGATCTGGTCACCTCATTTAGCGTCAGTCGGGACGGCGCAAGCGTGCAGAGCGGTCCGCTGCAGTCGCAGGATCGCTTCCAGTACATTCCTTCCGCCGTCACGCGTGAGGGTTATTATGCGCAACGCCTGTCGGACAAGCAGTTCCGGCTCATCAATCCCTATCAGGATACCCTGATCACCTGGACCTGCCCGTAGAGGGGTGAATCCGGGCGCAGAATGGTATAATGTCAGGAAACGTCAAGAGACAGGTCATCCTTCACATGGAAAAGCGTCTGGATAACAACGGCTATATCGATTTTCCCTTCCCGGCGACCCGCAATGAAGACGGTACGGTCAATCCCTGCGGCATCGACTTAACGCTGGAAACAGAGCGCCTTGAAGAGGTTGCGGTGCTGCGCCACTCAGCAAACCTGCAGCGTCTGGTGGAAGAGGTGAATCTTCAGGACGGGCTGTTTATGACGCTGGCCTGCGACTGGCAACAGCAGGAAAACGCGGTGTGCGGGTTTATTGATATCGCCTTTCGTCCCGAGTTGCCTGGCCATTCACATGCTGAGACGCTGCAGCTGGAAACCGCGTTTTACACCTATCTCAAAGAGCAGGCGCAACAGCATGGGCTGGCAGCGGATGCGCTGGTCAACTATGCCCGTGCTGTACTCGACTGGGGCTGGTCGCCGCTGCAGCAACGTCAGCGCCGCTATGAAAAAATCACAATTCAGTACTACTGCCCTCAGTCGGAGGATGCGGAATGGTGCTTCGACCATATTCGCCACTTTCTGGTGAGCTGGTACCCTCAGTACGCCGCCGCTCCGGGCAATGCCGTTTTGTGAAACAGCTGGTAATGATTTTTCCCTGCACACATTAGCCACTGGCGAGTTGCCGCGTTTCCCCGCTTCACGCCCCTGACTGCGCGCCTCTCAGGCCAGCGATATGACGCGGTGGCAGATATTTTCCCCTGACCTTTGCCTCCTGAACAGAAGATTAATGCGCCCTGGGGCAGCACGACGGCTAAGCTTTGCTACGCTTTAGGTGACTGTGATAACCAAGGAGATGAAGCATGTCAGGAAAAATTGAAGATGCAGTGAAAGAAGTCGCCGGTGCCGCAGAGCAACAATGGGGTGAAGTTACTGACTCCCCGCGTCACCGTGCCCGTGGTGCAGCACGCCGCTACACCAATCAGGCATCCTACGCCGCACGTGATGCCGCTGATTGCATCAAGGATCAGGTGCAGTCTAACCCGTTCGCGGGTCTGGCCGTAGCCGCTGGCGTTGGCGTGGTACTTGGCTTCCTGCTGGGCCGCAAATAAGTCTCAAAACGGGAGCGTTGGCTCCCGTTTTACCCTCATACCAGATCGCGCAGATGATCGTCTTTGTTTAACGTCATCAGTGCCGGTATTGTTACCAACGCCGTTGCCATCATGTACCACGCCGGAATATCCAGATTGCCCGTCTGCTTGACCAGCCCTGTAATAATCAACCCCGCACAGCCCGAGAAAACGGCATTCGATAGCGAATACGCCAGTCCCAGTCCGGTGTAGCGAACCCGTGTGGGAAACATTTCGGCCAGCATCGCCGGCCCCGGCCCTGCCAGTAAGCCCACCACGCCGCCTGCAATAAACACCACCAGCGCTTTGCTGGGTAACGCCACCGTTTCCGCCTGCAGCACCTTCAGCAGCGGCATCGCCAGTAACAGCAACAGTACGCTGGCCACCACCATCACCCGGCGTCGCCCTATCCTGTCACTGAGTATCCCCGCCGGAATAATGGTCAAGGCAAACCCCAGATTGGAAATCACGGCGATCGCCAGCGCCTGGTGCAGTCCGGTGTGCAGGGCGGACTGAAGGTAGGCTGGCATAATGACCAGACAAGTGTAACCCGCCGCTGACCACAGCATCACGCGCGCCACGGCCAGCAGAATGGTTTTCAACGTCTGGAACGGTGCGGCTTTGCCCCCCTTCTGCTGCTGTTGCTGACGGACAAAGCCGGGCGTTTCGTCCATTGCCAGCCGCAGCCAGAGCGCCACCATGCCCAGCGGTAATGCCAGGATAAACGGAATGCGCCAGCCCCAGGCCAGCATGGCTTGTGGGCTGAGCGTAAACGACAACAGCGCCACCAGCCCGACGCCAGCCAGCAGGCCCAGCGCCACCGTGAGCGACTGCCACGCGCCATACAGGCCGCGCTTGCCTCGCGGCGCAAATTCCGTCATCAGGGAGACCGCACCGCCGTATTCTCCTCCGGCAAACAGCCCCTGCAGGATACGCAGCCCGGTCAGGATTAACGGTGCTGCGATGCCCACTGAGGCATAGGTCGGCACCAGGCCAATGGCCGTGGTCGCCAGCGTCATGAACACCAGCACCATAATCAGCGTCGGTTTGCGGCCGATGCGATCGCCGATACGGCCAAACACCAGCGCACCCAGTGGCCGAAAGAAAAATGCAACGGCAAAGGAGGCCCAGGTGAGAATCAGCCCACTCAAGGCCGACTCGCCCTGTAACTGGAAAAAGTTCTGCGCAATCAGCGTGGCGAGAAAGCCGTAAATGGCGAACTCATACCACTCAATAAAGTTGCCAACCGAACCCGCAACCAGCGCACGTTTATGTTGCTTTACCTGGGGTGAATAGGTTTCCATTTGACTATCCTCAACTTGCAGCTTGCAAAAGCAGTACGGCGATAAGAGAGATAGTATAGAATTCCAGCAGATAAGGTTATGTATCCCAGACGAGAATAATGACATCACAGCATAATGCCCTTTTCAGTCATCTGAGCAGCGTGCTCAGCGCCGAGAGCAAAACCCCGCTCTATAAACGTTTCGTGCAGGTGATTAAAGACGCCGTGCGCGACGGATTGCTGCGTCACGAAGAGGTGTTGCCCAGCGAGCGCGAATTTTCTCACTCTCTGGGGATTTCCCGCATCACGGTGCGTAAAGCGATGGATGCGCTCTCTCAGGAAGGGATTGTTCATCGCTCGCGTGGCTATGGCACGCAGATTTGTCGCGCACTGGAATATTCACTGAAAGAGCCGCAGGGATTTTCACAGCAGGTCGTATTACGGGGTAAAAAGCCCGATACGGAATGGCTGCAAAAACATCGTATCCGTTGCGAAGATGACATTGCGCAGAAGCTGCAGCTGCCCCCGGACAGTGAGGTCTATTTGCTGAAGCGCCTGCGTTATGTCGATCAACAGGCCGTGTCCGTGGAAACGTCCTGGGTGCCGTGCGATTTGATCAACGATGCCAGCGACATCGGTATTTCGCTGTACGACTATTTTCGCCGCCACCAGATCCAGCCGGTGAAAACGCAAAGTCGCGTCAGTGCGCAAATGCCAGATGCCGAATTACAGCGCCTCATTGCCCTGCCCGAGCGGATTCCCGTACTGGTGATTAAGCAGTTGGCGCTGGATGCGCGCGATCGTCCTCTGGAATACAGCATCAGCTACTGTCGCAGTGATTTGTACGTGTTTATTGCCGAGTAAGGCACTGCTGCCAGTGGCGAATCAGCGCTGCACGGTCGGGGGCGGTATCGCCTCCATGCTGCGCAACCACGAATGATGCGACGGCATTCCCCAGCGCCACTGCGTTATCAAGTGGCCAGCCAGATGCGAGCGCAGCCAGTAATCCTCCCGTGTGGCTGTCACCGGCCCCAATCGTATCGACCACCGCCGTCTTGAATGCTGCGATCCAGCCGTACTGTCCGTGATGGCTGAAGCCTGCGCCTTCGCTATCCAGCCTGACCACCAGCGGGCTGGCAAAATGTTTTGCCCACTGGGTAATCAGCGCCTGCGCGTTAAAAGACCCGTCCTGCTGCAAACGCTGGTGCCAGACGTGTTCGGCTTCCTGGCGATTAAGCGTAATCAACGGCTGCAGCGCCATCACGCGCTGCCAGTGATCCGGCGCGATCGCAGGCAGACGCGGCCCAAAATCGATCGCCAGCCGCGGCCTGTTTGCCAGCCCTTCCAGCCAGGACAGCAGTGTTTCCGCATTCTTGCCGATGAGCTGATAACCCGACAGATACATCCAGCCTTCTGCGTGAAGCGGAACAGAGGCCAGCATCGCCTCATCCCACTGGTTCTCCACCCCGGCCACCGACAGGAACGTGCGTTCTCCGTCGGGTTCAACCAGCGCCAGGCACCAGCCATTGTCGCCCTTGTGGGTTTCCGTGACGCTGGTCAGGCCACAGGCCGTAAGCTTTTGCCGGAGTAGCTCAGCCCAGACGCCCTGGCCGAGCGGTAACGCAGAAACGGCATCCATACCTAAGCGGTGCAGCGCCAGCGCCACGTTCAACGCACAGCCTCCTACGCTCACACTTTGCTGCTGCAGCGCGCTGTCGCCGCCGCGCTGGGGAAGCTGCTCGGCGCGGGCGATGACATCCACGACGGCGGCGCCCAGTACGACGATCGGGGCCCGGTTGCCTAATGTTGCCACGCTCTGGGAATCAACCATGCGCCGCCTCCCGCTTGAGGCGAAAAGCGGTAAACGCCCGGCCGTAGCTTTCAAAGTCCAGTTTATTTACGCTATCCAGCTGCTGTCGGAGCGCAGGGTCAATGGCATCAATACCGTTAAGCGCACCACAAATGGCAACCGCCATCGCACCAATGGTGTCCGTGTCGCCGCCCAGATTGGCGCAAAGAATGGCACAGCGGTTGGGATCGGTTCCTGCCAGTTCAACCATCGCGATGGCGGCGGGCACGGACTCGATGGTGCTGGTGCCTGTTCCCACCAGGGCATAGATGTTCTCCATAGTGGATTCAACACCGCGCCCCTGTTCAACCACCGAAAACGCCAGCTCAAGGCGCGCAGACATGGCCGCACTAAAGGTGGTTATCTGCCGCTCCTGCGCCGCACGCGCGACGGCAGGCAGCGCGTCACGAATCTGTCTCCAGCCTGCGCCCTCTATCGCCCGGGAAACGGCCCAGGCAATCACGGTTGCCCCGGCAATCGCGACATCGGCCTTGTGGGTGGGGCTGGACGCCAGCGCAACCGCATCAATAAAACTGTGCAAATCTCGCGCGGGTAACAGGCAGCCCAGCGGAGCAATACGCATCGCCGCCCCATTTGTCAGGCCGTTGTTTTCCAGCGCGCTGATCGGCTGGCCGGCCTGTAATGCGCGCAGCGCGATTTTTGATGTGGGCCCCAGAACATTTTTATTAAACGCGTCAAACCCTTCTGCCCAGCGCAGGATGTTAAGACCAATGGTTTCAGCGACGATCTCTCCGTCATGACGGATGATGGCATCGGCCAGCGCCAGCGCCATCGATGTATCGTCAGTGAACTCGGCGCGGCCGAAATAGCAGGCGGCGTTATTCTCTGCCGGGCCGGGCAGGAAACGATCAATCCAGCCAAAATGTGCTTTCACGCGGCTTCGCGGCCAGAGTTCTGACGGCATGCCCATGGCATCGCCAAGCGCCTGACCATAAAACGCGCCGGTGATCCTTTGTTGTACGGTAATCATCTTCTCTTCCTTATTTTTGGCTTTCCGTCGCGGCGGCAGGCTCAACCACGTTAAGCTCATCGCTGCGCTTTTTCGTATCGCGGAACAGCAGAATAAACGCCACGGTAATCAATATGATCATCACGCTGCCAAACAGCCACATTCCCGCCCAGTTGAACGTCAGGCCGTTGCGCGGTTGACCATAGGCAAACATCTCCTGCATCAGATAGCCCCCCAGGCGATAACCTAACAGGCTGCCGATTCCCTGACAGGCCAGGGTAATCAATCCCTGCGCCGCATTGCGCATGCTCACAGGGGATTTTTTATCGACGTAGATGTAGGCAGTAATAAAGTAAAAGTCATAGCTGACGCCGTGCAGCAGAATGCCCATAAATAACAGGCCATAGGTGAGCAGGTTCTGATCGCTGCCAAAAACAAAAAACAGATAACGCAGCGCGGCCGTCACCAGGCCGAGCAGCAAGACCTTGCCGATACCAAAACGTTTGATAAAGAACGGCAGCGCCAGTAAAAACAGAATTTCGGACATCTGCCCTAACGTCATCCAGCCCGTGGCGTGCGCCAGGCCCACTTCGGTCAGGAAGCCCTCGGCAAAGATGTAATAGAACGCCAGCGGCATACTGAACAGGAAGGAACAGACAAAAAAGACCAGGAAGCTGCGATCTTTTAACAGATGCAGGGCATCCAGGCCCAGCGCGGTTCGCACACTAAAGGCGCCGGTACTTTTAGGCTCCGTGGCGGGCAGCATAAAGGCGAATATACCCAGCAGCAGCGAGCTGGCGGCGGTAATCAGCAGCGGCACATTGCTGGCGGAGATGTCGCCAAAGCCCAGTAACGACGGCAGAAAACCGCAGACGATACCGGATGCGATCCAGCCGAGCGTACCCAGCACGCGGATACGAGGATAATCACGCTCCACGTCTGCTACATGCGAAAACGCAATGCTGTTGGTGAGGGCAATCGTGGGCATATAGGTCAGCGCATACAGCAGCAACAGGGGAAAGAAACCGCTGAAGTGCGTTTGCTGCGCCGCGAAGTACATCAGCCCGGCGCCCACGATCATCAGCACACCCAGCACTTTCTGGGCCTGAAAAAAGCGGTCTGCCAGCGATCCCACCAGAATGGGCGACAGAATGGCGGCGATGGAGGTACAGGCATAGCACCACGCAATCTCGACGGGCGTGAAACCATTTTTGCTAAGGAAGGCCCAGAGCGGGACAAACCACGCGCCCCAGATAAACCATTCCACAAACATCATCAATGACAGGCTGGCCGTTTTCGTTTTCATTATGGTGTGTTCCCCGGTGTTGGTAAGGCCAATCTAACACCACAAATATAACCTTTATAATACCTTTGGGTGGAATTTTGAGCTACCTCCCATTCTCGGTGAGAACGGTTTTATGCGCGCCACGGGAACCGGTGGCGTCTTCTGTCTGGTCTCACCCGACCGCCGGATGCGAGACGTTGAGCACTTAATGCTCTGGAAAGGCAGCGCGTCTTTGCAGGCGGTTCGTGCTTACAAACACGCCACCGGCCGCAGGCTTTGGGCTTTGGGCTTTGGGCTTTGGGCTTTGGGCTTTGGGCTTTGGGCTTTGGGCTTTGGGCTTCAGGCTTCAGGCTTCGGGCTTCGGGCTTCGGGCTTCGGGCTTCGGGCTTCGGGCTTCGGGCTTCGGGCTTCGGGCCGCAGGCAACCACAATGCGGCCCGCACGGCATCCTCTAACAACGTATGCGGTTCCTGGCCGAGAAAACTCACCCGTTGAGTATTTTCCATTCGGACAGGCCGCTGCCACAAATAACGCATCTCAAGCATTTCATGTAGCGTGGTATGAAATGGAGCCCGCGCAGAAACACGCCACCAGGCTGTAAGGCGGCGGAATTCGCTCGCCTTCAGGCTCATTCTCCAGGCGCGTCTCTGAACAATGCAGCCGCGCTGCTCATTTCTGGACATCCTTCTTTTCGCTTTGCTGACATACAGATTCTTGTGCATTTATTACACTGCGCGCTGAGAATGAACGTTCATTACAGGGTAATTCATGAAAACTTTTCAGCGCACTATGATCGTCGGGCTGGTCGTGATGATCGCGGGCTGCGATCAAAACAGTCCTCCCGCCGATGCCAACATGACCACCGAAGTCGGGGTAAAAACGTTGCAAAGCGCATCGGTGACACTGGACAGCCAGCTTGCCGGGCGCGTCACCGGCAGTATGACGTCTGATGTCAGGCCGCAGGTGGATGGGATCATTCAGAAACGTCTGTTCACCGAAGGCGATGAGGTGAAAGCCGGACAGGTGCTGTATCAGATCGATCCGGCCAGCTATCAGGCCAGCTACGATCAGGCCGTCGCACAACTTAAGAATGCGCAGGCTCTGGTGAAGAGCAGCAAACTGAAAGCCGAACGCTATGCCGCACTGGTGAAAGATAACGGCGTTTCACGTCAGGATGCGGATGATGCGCAGGCAACGTATCAACAGAACGTTGCTTCCGTGGATCAGTACCGTGCTGCCGTCGAAAGTGCGCGCATCAACCTGAATTACACCCAAATCAAAGCGCCGATTAGCGGTCGCATTGGGATTTCATCGGTTACGCCTGGCGCGCTGGTGACCGCCAGCCAGACCACCGCGCTGGCGACGATTCGCGCACTGGATCCCATCTATGTCGATCTCACGCAATCCAGCGTGCAATTGCTCAAACTGAGACGCCAACAGGCGTCACTGCAGCAGAACAAAGATGACGTGCCCGTGACGGTGAAACTGGAAGATGGTACGACCTACGATCATCCCGGCAAGCTGGAACTGACCGAGGTCTCGGTGGATGAGGCGACGGGCACTGTGACGCTGCGTGCGATTTTCCCCAATCCCCAACATGAACTGTTGCCGGGCATGTACGTGCGCGCCAGCGTCACCAACGGCGTGAAAAGCGATGCCATTTTGGCGCCTCAGCAAGGCATCACCCGTGATGCGAAAGGCAATGCTACCGCGCTGGTGGTCGATAAAGAGAACAAAGTCGAAAGTCGCGACGTAGTGACCGACCGCGTAATCGGCAATAACTGGCTGATTACTTCCGGCCTAAACCAGGGTGACAAGCTGATTGTTGAAGGCACCGCAAAAGTTCAGGCGGGCATGCAGGTGAAAGCGGTAGACGTCTCTTCGGGCGATAACGCTCCGACCAGCGAGGGTCACTGATATGTTGGCGCAGTTCTTTATCCGTCGGCCGGTCTTTGCCTGGGTGATCGCCCTTTGCATCATGCTGTTCGGTATCCTGAGTATTCGCAGCCTGCCCGTGGCGCAGTATCCCGATGTGGCACCGCCACAAATCAGTGTTCAGGCCACCTATACGGGCGCATCGGCGGAAACGCTGGAAAGCAGCGTGACCCAGGTTATTGAGCAACAGCTCACCGGACTGGATGGACTGCTCTATTTCAGTTCGACCAGTACCGCATCCACCGGTCAGGTGAAAATCAATGTCACGTTTAAACAGGGCACCGATCCCGATATTGCTCAGGTCCAGGTGCAGAATAAGGTACAGCAGGCCGAGAGCCGCTTGCCGAGCGCCGTGACCTCACAGGGCGTGACCGTGCAGAAAGCCCAGAGCGACTTTCTGCTGATTTTGGCGGTGTACGATAAAAGCAATAAAAGCAGCGCTTCCGATGTCGCCGACTATATGGTCAGCAACATGGAAGACACGCTGGCGCGCGTGACAGGCGTCGGTAACGTACAGGTTTTTGGCGCCGAGTACGCGATGCGTATCTGGCTCGATCCCAGCAAGCTGGCGTCGTATTCGCTGATGCCTTCTGATGTCACCACCGCTCTTGAGAGTCAAAATACCCAGGTGTCTTCCGGGCAGTTGGGCGCGCAACCGTCCAGCAACACACAACAACTGGTGGCGACGGTACGTTCGCGTTCACGCCTGCAAACCCCTGAGCAGTTCCGCAACATTGTGCTGAAAAGCCAGGCCGATGGTTCTGTGGTCCGTCTGAGCGATGTCGCACGCGTAGAAATGGGCGATGAAGACTACAGTGCCAATGTCATGGCGAACGGCCATCCGGCATCCGGTATGGCTATCCAACTGGCATCTGGCGCTAATGCACTCTCCACCGCCGAAAAGGTGAAATCCACCATTGACGAATTCCGGAGCAGCATGCCGGCGGGCTATGAAATAGCCTATCCGCTCGACAGCACTGACTTCGTTAAAATCTCGATTGAAGAAGTGGTGAAAACGCTGGTTGAAGCGGTCATTTTAGTGGTGATTGTGATGTTTGTGTTCCTGCAAAACATCCGCACCACGCTGATTCCCACGATTGCAGTTCCGGTCGTTCTCCTGGGCACCTTTGGTGTGCTGTCTTTCTTTGGTTATTCGATTAACACGCTTACCATGTTCGGCATGGTGCTCGCCATTGGCTTGCTCGTCGATGATGCCATCGTCGTGGTTGAAAACGTCGAACGCGTGATGCGCGAAGAGGGATTACCCCCGCGAGAAGCAACCGAGAAATCGATGAGGGAGATTACTGGTGCGTTGGTTGGCATCGCGCTGGTGCTCTCTGCCGTGTTCCTGCCGATGACCTTCTTTAGCGGTTCAACAGGCGTGATTTACCGTCAGTTCTCTATCACCATCGTCTCTTCCATGGTGCTGTCGGTGATTGTGGCGCTGACGCTGACGCCCGCCCTCTGTGCCACCTTGCTTAAACCGCACAATCACGACAGCGGTCGCAACGGTTTCTTTGGCTGGTTTAACCAGCGCTATGAAAACGTGCAGGCACGCTATCAACGTGGCGTCGGGAAGGTCATGCACCGTTCCCTGCGCTATCTGCTGCTGTACGGCGTGCTGTTGATCGGCTGTGCCGTACTCTATATGCGCCTGCCAACCGGCTTTCTGCCGACCGAAGATCAGGGTTACATCATGGTGCAGTATCAGTTGGCACCGGGCGCGACGGAAAATCGCACCCGTGAAGTCCGTCGTCAGGTCCAGCAGTATTTCGCCACCCAGGAGAAAGATAACGTTAACGTTAGCATGCTGGTAGACGGCTTCAGTTTTGCCGGTAACGGACAGAATGCGGGGGTCGGCTTTATCTCGCTTAAGAACTGGCGTGACCGTAAAGGCAGTGAGAACAGTGCTGATGCGATTGCAGGCCGCGCCATGGCGGCGCTGTCGCGGATTCGTGATGCCCAGATCTTTGTGCTGTCGCCGCCCGCCGTCTCCGGGCTGGGTCAATCCAACGGCTTCACGTTTGAGCTGCAAGCGCGTGGTGCTACCGCACGCGATCAACTGCTGAAAATGCGCGATCAGCTGATTGCAAAAGCGAATCAGGATAAGGATCTCAGCGCTGTACGTGCCAACTCGCTGCCGGACCTGCCGCAGCTGGATGTCAGTATCGATGATGCGAAAGCACAGTCACTGGGCCTGACCATCAGCGACATCAATAATACGCTCAGCGCAGCCATTGGCGGCAGTTATGTCAATGACTTCTCCGACCGCGGCCGCGTGAAGAAAGTCTATATGCAGGGCGATCAATCGTTCCGCAGCAAGCCAGAGGATATTGATCAATGGTATGTCCGCGGAACAGACAGCAGCAATAACACCACCATGGTGCCCTTCTCGTCCTTTGCCTCGTCGAAATGGTCCTATGGCCCGGATGTGCTTTCACGTTACAACGGCCTGGCATCCTATGAAATTCAGGGATCGGCCGCCGAAGGGAAAAGCTCCGGGGATGCCATCACCGCAATGGAAAAACTTGCGGCGACCTTGCCTGCGGGCACCACCTTCGCCTGGAGTGGGCTCTCTTATCAGGAAAAACTTTCCGGTAATCAGGCGCTGTCGCTGTATGGCATTTCACTGGTTGTGGTGTTCCTGTGCCTGGCCGCCCTGTATGAGAGCTGGGCAGTGCCGCTTTCGGTGATGTTGGTGGTGCCGTTGGGCGTCATCGGCTCACTACTGGCGATTACGCTGCGTGGCCTGGAAAATGACGTTTACTTTCAGGTTGCGCTGCTCACGATCATCGGACTTTCCTCGAAGAATGCCATTCTGATTGTGGAGTTCGCTGAAGAGCACTACCGCAAGGGCGAGAGCCTGATAAACGCGGCGGTTCATGCGGCGACGATGCGCTTGCGTCCCATCATCATGACCTCACTGGCCTTTACCGCAGGCGTACTGCCGCTGGCGATCTCCACGGGCGCGGGGGCCAACAGCCGTATCGCCATCGGTACCGGTATTATTGGCGGCACCTTAACCGCCACCCTGCTGGCTATTTTCTTTGTACCGCTGTTTTTTGTGCTGGTCCGCCGGGTCTTTCCGGCACAGCCGCATGACACGGTCCGGTCAACCGACTCAGCAGCGAAGGTGAAGGAATAATGACCATGACTGCAAAACTTTTCACCGTGTTTTTACCCTGCTTCCTTGCGGGCTGCGTGTCGCTGGATCCGCATTATGATCGTCCTGTGGATGCCGTGAAGGCGACAAACCCGACCGGGGAAGCCTACCCTAACCTGCAAGGGACTGCCGTCAATTATCGCGCTATCCGTTGGCAGGATTATGTGCTGAACAGCCAACTCAATCAGGTTGTCGGCATGGCGTTGGACAGTAGCCGCGACTTACGTGAAGCGGTGGCGAGTGTAAAATCCGCGCATGCGCAATACGCTGAGCAACGTGCCGATCTCTTCCCGTCATTGAGCGCCGGTGTCAGCGGGACGCGCTCACGTGCCCTGACGGGCGAAGGCAATCAAACGGCGCTGGGCAATTCTTACTCTGCCGAAGGCAGTGTCAGCGCATTTGAACTGGATTTATTTGGTAAGAATCAAAGCCTGTCGCGCCAGCAGTATGAAACCTACCTTGGTACCCTGGAGGGCGCGCGGAGTACGCGCCTGACGGTGCTGTATAACACCATTGATTACTGGCTTCAGTTGGCGGCGGATCGCAGCAATCTGGCCATTGCGAAAGAGACAGCTGAGAGTGCGCGGCAGTCACTGGACGTGACGCGCAAGCGCATGCAAAACGGTGTGGATTCGATGGTTGATGTGGCGTCTGCGGAAACCACCTATCAGTCTGCGCAGGCGGATGTGGCCAGCTATACTACCAGCGTGGCGCAGGATAAGAATGCGCTGGATCTGGTTGTTGGAAAACCTGTACCCGATACGTTGTTGCCGCAAAATCTTGAATCGATTGGCCATGCGTTGCGCGATGTGCCCGCAGGGATATCGTCGGATGTCCTCAATAATCGTCCTGATGTCTTGCAGGCTGAGCACAACCTGAAGGCGGCGAATGCCAACATCGGGGCAGCGCGGGCCAATTTCTTCCCCAGCATTTCACTGACCGCCAGCGGTGGCGTTGGCAGTGCCGATCTCGCCTCGCTGTTCAAAAACGGCGTGGGAATTTGGTCGTTTTCCCCCAGTATCTCGCTGCCTGTCTTCAAGGGCGGCTACAACGTGGCCTACCTGAATTACACCAAAGCGCAGAAGGAGTACTACGTGGCGGCGTACGAAAAGTCGGTGCAGACCGCTTTCCGCGAAGTCGCGGATGCCCTGGCGCGGCGCGGCACCATCAACGATCAATTGACCAGCCAGCGTAACAATGTGGCAGCCTCACAGATTTACGCGCATCTGGCCGATCTGCGTTATCAAAGCGGCGTGGATACCTGGCTGAATGCGTTAACCGCCCAGCGAACGCTCTACTCCGCCAGAACCCGTCTGGTCAGCGTGGAACAGGCGTACTACCAAAACCTAAATACATTCTACAAGGTGATGGGAGGCGGCTCGGCGCGACAAGCGTCTGAACAAACGGTAGATGTGCGTTGAACGCCCAAATGCGCAGGGATGCGCACCCGACAAACTGCGCGCAATAACATCGCGCGCTGCCCTCAATAGTGGAACAGGGCAAATCCCGATACACGGACACCTGGCCATTCTGTGTCAGAATGTGTGACGGCGATTCCCTCGCCCCGGAGCCTCGCGTACCATGTCAGAATAAGTCAATAAAAAGGGCCGCATATCGGCCTGTATTCAGGAGAGTTTTTTGAGCAAGCCTGATAATGAAACGTTCTTTAAGCAGCGGCAGCAACTGATCATTTCAGCCGCGAAGAACTGCTTCAGCCGTTCCGGTTTTCACGGTGCAAGTATGGCCGATATCAGTCGTGAATCCGGTTTAGGTGCAGGTCAGCTTTATCGCTACTTTAACAGTAAAGAAGTGATTGTCAGTGAAACCATAAAAAGTATCGCAGAAAACTGGCGGACGTTTTTGCTGCATAGTTTGGCGCACGAAACGCACACCGCCAATATTATTGATACCGACTCGCCCTTTTGGCAGAACTGGTCTCCTGAGGACCGGTGTTTATTACTGGAAATGTATTCCGAAGCCTCACGTCATGAATCAGTGCGCTCAATGCTGGCCCGCGAGGAAGCCTTATTGGTCGCAGATCTGGACAGGCTATTCAGGCAGAAAATGCCGACAGAAAGTCCACTCCAGCGCAGCAACCGTATCCAGTTTTTGCTGATGCTGGTGGATGGCGTCGCCTGTCATGCATATGGAGATAAAAATGTGGATCAGCAGGAACTGAGCCGGATCAATGCTGTACTCGACCGTCACCTGTTTTGATGCGTTACTCAGCATCCGGTTGGTGGATGTCATGGCTAACCGCCTTAAAGAACGGCATAAAGCTGTCTTCTGTCTCGCGGCGTTTCATAAAACGGCGAATGATCATGCCGTCTATTGCCAGGGAAACCACATGCAATCGTGCATGGATGATGTTCGCCTCCAGTGCCGGATTGAGCGTCTGTTGCTCAGTAATAAAATTCTCTTTTAAAACCTGCCAGGCATCGTGAAGAATCTGACGAATACGCGCATTACGCGTGGATTCGGATGATATCTCGATGAGCAACACAATGCTTTGTTCGACTTCTGGTGACGCCAAATCCCCCGGCAGATGCGTCACTCTCCCCGCGTTCGCCATTTTCTCGAAGTCGGCTTTCAGTAACACGATCATACGCTGCACCACTTTCGTGACCAGTGCTTCAACGATCGCTTCCTTATTTTTATAATATTTATAAATCAGCCCGATGCTGACATTTGCCTGACTGGCGATACTCTGAATGGAGGTTTGATAAAACCCTTTTTGTCGCATGCAGTATTCGGCTGCATCAAGAATTTCTTCGCTGCGATTCATCAGGATACTCAGAAGATAAAAGAAATGACTTTAGTGTCTGTCATTACCAATAGCTATGGCAAGTGGGTAAGGCATTTCACGTCCTGTCGTATTCGGCGTGATGAAACAACCCCCTTTCCTGCGTCCGTTTGCCTGACGGTTGTCTTCCATCAGGCGAACGGGCGTTGCTCAACGAACTGCGCGTGGCTTTTCCATACGAAATCCCATGCCGATGAGTCTGCCAAAAATAAAGCGTAAAAAGGGATATTTACGGATGATGCCGGGCATTTTGCTTTTGCCTTCCCCATCCGGTTTCTTTTTACTGCTCATTTTTATTTGCAGGAACTGCGTCGCAACGGTGGGAAACTGACGGCGCTGCTGTACTTTTTTCAGATCCCTGAACGTGACCTTCCTCTTTAACAAAGGCCGGGTAAGCAGATTCGCCGTGGCCACCGCATCCTGGATGGCAAGATTAACCCCCACTCCGCCAATGGGTGACATCGCATGAGCCGCATCACCGATGCAGAGCACGCCCGGTTTTGCCCACTGATTCAACCTGTCGATACGGATTGACAGCAGTTTGAAACTCTCCCAGCTGTCAATTTCCGCCAGCCGTTCGACGCTAAAAGGGGAGACGGTGGCAATGTTGTGTTTCATCGCGTCAAGCCCACGGGCCTGGATCGCGTCAAACTGCCCTTTTTCAATCGTCAGTCCACACTGCCAGTAATCGCCCCTGTCGATCACGATAACGTTATTTCGCGGGCCGGTGTGACCCATCCCTGACTGCGGATCCTCTGGCTGTTTGTTCAGGCGAAACCACAAAACGTCGCGTGGTGAGCCAAAATGCTGGCTCACCAGTCCGGCCTGTGCGCGAACGGCAGAGTTGCGCCCGTCTGCCCCCACCACCAGGCGGGAACGTATCTCAACGGGCTGACCCGACTGTAAGGCCAGAACACCCCGAACCTCACCCTCTTCGATGATCAACTGGCTTAACGAGGTGGATTTTAGCAGGGTGAAGCCGGGAAACTGCGCGCTCTGTTCCGCCAGAAAATTCAGGAAATCCCACTGCGGCATGAAGGCGATAAAACGGCACTGCAGCGGCAGGCGCGAGAAATCGGCCATCGTGACCTCCTCGCCCCCCATTTCCGCCTGCAGCTTTTCCGCACGCTGATGAGGAAGTTTCAGCAGATCGTCCAGCAGGCCCAGCTGATGCATGACCTCCAGCGTAGAAGGATGGATCGTGTCACCACGAAAATCGCGGAGAAAATCGGCATGTTTTTCCAGCACGACAACCTGTAAACCGGCGCGGGCCAGTAGATAGCCCAGCATCAAACCGGCCGGGCCGCCGCCGACGATACAGCAGTCAGAGATAACGTGTTCAGTGGATGGCATAGCTTACCCCTCATAATATGCGTGGTAAGTGTATGCCACTGCGGATGATTTAAGTACCGAGGAACGACAGGGATAAGCGTTGTTGTCCCGGCCAGACCAGGTGCACCAGTGCAACAGCGTGGTCATCTGGCGTTCTCTTCTTTTATCTCTACCAGCACCAGCGGACATTTTCTGACCTGGCAGGCGTGATGATAGGCCATGGAGCATACGGAGCAATAATCGGCAGAATCTGACTGATACTCGTACTCCTGAAAATAGCGAAAGCCGCCGCTGTCAGCATCGGCGCGCGCGCTGTAGAAAGCATGGTCAGCAAGCTGCTCGTCCAGCTGCATGAACGTAAGTGCGGAGGGGTTGTGATAACCCACTTTAATGCGATATGTGGTCATAGTGACGAGTATTGCTATGCAAAGCTGCATTAGCCAGACATTTTGGGTGTTGACTGTGATAGTTAAAAATTATCAAAACCGTTGCTGACCTTAGTAAACCTCAGCGTCACTAAACCTTTCCTGCGCAAATAGGCATCGGTCTTTTTTTAAGCATGAGACACCTCTTTTGCCCGCTTCTCTGCACATATTCAGGCGCCCGGCGGACGTTAAATCCTGTTCAGCCACCCTTTCTCTGACTGCGTAATCGCCGACATAAAAAAACCAGACCGCTATATTTATACTATTTAACGTCACCGTGATGATTCCCTGTGAAAACGTCGCTGGAAGACAAACAAATAAAATTGTCAAAACACTTAAACAACTATCATTTAACTGTAAAGGTACACTTTAGGATAAATATAACAAATCAACTTTAGGTACTCTACATGTTGCACAATAAGGCACCGGAAACTCTACGCAAGGTAAAAAACAGCAGACTCAATTTAACAAAGAATTTTAATAATTTAATGAACAGACAGAACAGAGCGTTTAGTTTTGCACAACGATAAACCTTAACTTTTTAATAAATGACGCAGAATTTATCATTTTGTGCTGTTTTTTTATTGATCCTTTTCCCTTGAGGACGGGAATAATCCTGGGCGACCGTAAATATTCTTAATATGGAAACTGTACAAAATAATCATTTAATCATCGTAATTTTAACATTCTCAGGAAGATTACCGCTTAATGAAGCATCACAATTGTGCGTAACCGACATCAGAATTTTCTTGGTTAAAGAAGCCGATCTTTCTTTTAACCCGTTGAAGGAAAAGGAAACCCACTGTTATGATAGGTCAACTTTCTTAACAAGCGGTAGAAATCGGCTGATGAGAAGGATAACCAAAGAGGATGTTCGCTGCTCAAGTTGTAAATATTGTTGCCAACTGACGAGCAATACCCAGGAAGAGATATTGCGATGCCCAATTCAAAAGATTGCCGTATGGCCAGGCAACAATCATTTTTTGATAAAAGGCGTTTTGTCGTTGGTCGCCGGAAGATACGAAAGCCTGTTCTGCAGAGGATGTATATTTGTTGACTTTTCGATTCATAACCTCCGTTATTTTACCAGCAAAAACTGGATGGATTATCTGCGAGGGACCGGCCTTGCCATTATTATCATCAGCGATCGCAGAATGGAATCTCTGGCGTCATTTTGGCGGAGACAGGAGCCCACGATAAATACTGTGATTTATGCGGACGGTAAAATTGAGGATATTAAAAAAGCGGTTAATGCCTGTTATTACGGATTAAAGGGAGGTGAAAGGAAACGCGTCAACGCCTTGACGCTGGAAGAAGTTAAATTTTTGGACCTTGCCAATTATGGCCATTCGCTGGGTGAAATTTCCAGCGAAATGAAACTTGGCGTTAAGAAGGTTTACATCATTAAAGACGCTGTCAGAAGGAAAACTGGAATCAATCTTAATCAGTTACTTTCCAGTTAATTGATCATAAAGGAAGATAAAATGACTTATCACACCAATAAATTTAGTTTGTCTCTGATTGTGAGTGCCTTTCTGCTGTCAGGATATGCACAAGCAGATTCTGCTAATACCATTAATTTTCAGGGCGAAGTCTCTGATGAAACCTGTTCAGTTGCCATTAACGGCAATGAGAGTTCACCCGTTGTACTGCTTCCTACCGTAAGTAAAGCGGATTTAGATACCAGTGGTAAGACGGCAGGTAAAACTGACTTTACCGTCGGTCTGACAGGCTGCAGCGGTTCAGCGACCACCACCCAAATCTCAACGGTATTCGTGGGCAATAACGTGAGCGCAGCAGGTAACCTGACGAACACCGGGTCGGCTGAAAATGTTGAGATTCAGATGCTGGATACGGCGGGTACGGTAATCAACCTGACGGGGGGCTTTACCGGTAGCGGCGACTTAAGTTTATCCGCGAATGAGACTGAAAAGTCAGCGACCTATGGCGCGCAATACTTTTCAACCGGGGTGGCAACATCCGGTACGGTCGCTGCCTCCATTCAGTATGCCATAACTTACCGTTAGTTCTGTTCGGGTGCGCCACGGTTATTATGGGGCGCACGTTTTTTTGAGGAATCAAATATGGAAAACCGCTGGCTGGTGTTTGCGCTAAAATTATTTTTCATTACTTTCCTGTTCTTACTTGCAGTAAATAACGCCAGAGCGAACGTGACTATTCTGGGTAGCCGTGTCATTTACCCTGCCAGTGCCAAAACCGTTGATGTGCAGTTAAAAAACAACGGTGATATCCCCTATGTTATTCAGGCCTGGTTTGATAACGGCGATGCCAATTCTCAACCTGAGCAAAGCAGTCAAACGCCCTTTATTGTGACACCACCCGTTTTTCGTATACAGCCCAAGACGGGCCAAATTGCACGAATTATATTCAACGGTAGCCTGCCTCTCCCTCAGGATCGGGAGTCTGTCTTTTGGTTTAACACATTGCAGATCCCCCCTGCGAATCTGAAAAATGAAAATAATCAAAATGCCATGATGGTCATGTTACGAAACCGCCTTAAAATCTTTTACCGTCCTGTTTCAGTGGGAAACCCGAATAACATATTAAAGAATATCTCGCTTAAATTCGTTCACGATAATCATAAAGGGCTGGGCATTGAAATCAATAACCCTCAACCCTGGCATGCTTCATTACTCGACATTTCATTTAAGGTGGCAAATCAAGACCTGCATTCCGATGCTGATATGATTCCGCCTTTTAGCAAAAAAACCTTTTGGTTCAGTGCGGATAAAAAACGTTTACAGGGCGTAAACATTGTCTCCGTTGCTGCAGTTAACGACCAGGGAGCCAGAATAAGTGAAAACTATAAGGTTGAAATTAATTAACTCAAAATTAATTGCATTCACCATTTCGATTTCCTTTTCTCAGCATGCTTACTGCGAAGATTATTATTTTGACTCAAGCCTGTTTAAAGGCTCGGCATTTGGACAGAACATTGAACAATTTAATCAGAACGCCACGCCTGCTGGCAATTATCTGGTCGATATTTATCTCAATAATAAACGGGTTACATCCGGTGTCAAAATCGCGTTTATCCAGTCTGACCTCCAACAGGATGCGGAACCTTGCCTTCCGTCAAAGGTTGTTGCCTTGCTGCAGCTAAAAGTGCCACCCACGCCTGAACCTGAAGAGCAGTGTCATCCACTGGGTTACTGGTCATCAGACAGTCATTGGCAATTTGATCCGGCATCACTGCAATTACAGCTCACGATCCCAAACTCAAGCCTCGATAAGAAGCCGAGAGGTTACATCCCTACATCTGAATGGGAAGAAGGTATTAGTGCAGTATTTTTACGGCACAACACCAATTACACCTGGACCGAAAACCGTACGTCTGATTATCGCTATCAATATTTATGGAGTGGGATCACCGCGGGTACCAATCTGATGAAGTGGCAGTTCCGTCATCAGGGTAATGCGCGCTATCTCAATGACAGTGCAGGCGGCAGTCGATACCGTTACAACACCGTGAAAAGCTGGGTACAACGCCCGCTGGAACAGCTTAACAGCATACTGTCTTTAGGTGACAATGCCACCGACAGTTCCCTGTTTGGCAGCCTGGCTTTTAACGGGATTAAATTGTCTACCGACCCACGGATGTGGCCACAAGGCAGGCGGGGTTATGCCCCTGAAGTCAGGGGCGTAGCAACCTCCAGCGCGCGGGTTGTCATTAAACAACTGGATAAAGTGATCTATGAAACCACAGTGCCACCAGGCCCTTTTGTCATTGATGACTTGTACAACACGCGCAATCAGGGTGACCTCGCTGTTGAGGTCATTGAAGCTAACGGTAAGCGTTCGACCTTTACCGTTCCTTATGCTTCCGTTCCAGACTCTGTGCGCCCGGGCAACTGGCAGTACTCGCTGGCGCTGGGACGGGTTCGCCAATATTACCGTGTCAATAACACCTTTTTTGAGGGCATTCTGCAACGGGGCATCAGTAATCGCCTGACGGCGACGGCGGGTACCCGGCAGGCAAACGATTATCAGGCGTGGCTGTTAGGTGGCGTGCTGGCAACAGAGATCGGCGCACTGGGAATGAACAGCACCTTTTCACATGCGCGGGTTGAACAGAACAAAACAGCGTCAGGCTGGCGCGCGGAGATCAACTACAGCAAGACGTTTGACACAGGCACCAACCTGGTTCTGGCTGCCTACCGGTATTCAACGAGTGGGTTCCGTGATTTGCAGGATGTTCTGGGCGTGAGACGTCAGCAAGACGCAGGCATTCAGTATTATTCTGATTCATTAAATCAGCGTAACCGTTTGACTGCCACACTGAGTCAGTCCATGGACAGATTCGGTTTGATCAGTTTGAGTGCCAGTACTGCTGATTATTACAATAACCAGTCGCGCATCACGCAATTGCAACTTGGCTATAGCAACACCTGGAAAACTATCAGCTACGGTATCAACATAGGTCGTCAGCGTACGGTCTGGTATAACAACCGCTATGATTCAGGTTTTTCCCTACAGCAGGATGACAGCCGCCAGCAAAAATACACCGAAAATACCTTTTCACTCAACGTATCCATTCCGCTTGACTGGGGTAAAAGCCTCTCGTCAGTCGCTTATAACGTTAACCAGTCCAGTCAAAATCGCAACACATCCCTGTCGCTGTCGGGAACGGCAGGCGATAACCGTGACTTATCTTATTCACTCTACTCTGGCCTCGATCAGAACCGGGATGGGCAGCGCAATCGTGCCCTGAGTTTCGGTGGCAATCTGCAACAAAATACCCGACTGGGTGCGGTACGCGCCAGTTATGGGCAGGCCGAGAGTTATCGCCAGGTCGGATTAGGCTCGTCAGGCACCCTGGTTGTGCATCGCGGTGGGGTGACGGTGGGCCCCTATACCAGTGATACGTTTGCGTTAATAAAAGCCGAGGGCGCGCAAGGCGCGACAGTGCGTAATGGTCAGGGTGCTGTTGTGGATGCGTTCGGCTATGCCATCTTACCTTCTCTGACCTCCTATCGTGAAAACACCGTCAGTCTGGACACGCTTAACATGCAGGCTGATGCGGAACTGAGCGGTGGAAGTCAACGCGTGGTGCCTTATGCCGGTGCGGTGGTGCAGGTACATTTCGCCACGCTCAAAGGCAAAGCGGTCCTCATCAATCTGAAGACAGCCAACGGTGAGATGCCGCCCATGGGCGCTGAGGTCCGTGACGCAGAGAATACGGTAATCGGCGTGGTTGGCCAGGGGGGGCAGCTATATGCGCGCGTGCCTCATGACTCGGGGGTGCTGCGCGTAAGCTGGAATAACAACGGGCCGCAGCGCTGCCGGGTTAATTATCAGATTACCGGCCAGTTTGACAGCCAAATCATCCACCTCGACAGCCTGTGTAGCAAGGAGTGATGCAGTGTCTTTACATCGATCTTTTTTCTTCATCGCAATGCTGTGCGCAACGCCGCTGCCGCTCCTGGCAAACTGCAGCAAGGTAACGAGCGCATCTTCACTTTCAACGGAGGCGAAGGAGGCAGGTTACACGGCAAGTTCGTGGTCAGGTGCCTGCGATACCTGCTCAGGCAATGTGGGCCTGCCGTCGATCATCAGCATCAACTCGGGTAATACATTTCAACCCTCAGGTACGCTGCTGGCGAGTTCAGTGGGTAATTTTCTGACAGCATCCACTAACAAAGCCTACACGCCGAACCAGATTCTTTATCGGTGCGCGCAGGCCGATGCCGATAAGCTGTATGAAATGTACGCCACTAACGGTGATTCACCTTTTGCCGGGAAAAACAGCACCAGCGAAGTCGACGGTGCTTATTATGACTATGTGAAAAATGTTGCCGTTCGCCTGACTAATCTTGCCACAGGAGAATATTACAGCCGTTACTGGAAGAGCCGTAAACTTACCGCTGATGACTGGTATTCCGATGGACAGTATATTTATATCCCCGCCAGCGCTTTCAGTAATGTGCTTTATGAGATGTTTAAAATTGACTCTACCAGCTATTACGGAAACAGCGCTAATCGTTACGTGGATGGCCATGCACAACCACGGGGATATATCGCTTTTAAAGGGCCAGGGTTAGATACAAATAACCTTGATGAATGCAAAGACAGTAGCACTGTCTGGAATGGATTTTACAACAACTGGCCTGGCGGCTGGAGCACATATAAAAACGTCACCTATGTCCGCGGTGCAATCTGTGAAGTGAAAGATTACCCTTCCGTCGTATTGCTTCCTACCGTCAGCACCGCCACGCTGGCCGCAGGCGGTAGCAGCCAGGCGCCCTTTTCTGTCGCGCTTCAGTGCGAATCGGGCGCGATTTCCAGCATCAACGCGTCAACCAGCAGCGCAGCGAATGTCGCCATGGGCTTTCTGGTCAATCAACCCAATGCCGTGGCAAAGGCGAACAGCCTTGGCCTGGCGACCAGCGGCGGCGGCTTAACCTGGCTACTGGACACCCGGTATGGCAATAGCGACGTTGCGTCAGGTGTGGGAATTAAAATCTATAACAGCAATGGAACAGCCATGAATTTATTACCAGATTTTACCAGCACCGGCTCAGGAAACAGTCGTGGATGGTATGCCTATAAAGACTTAACCTCACTGGTTTCCTCAAGTCATGGTGAAACCTATCAAGGAGACTTCACCGCCTCGCTTGAAGCCATTCCCGGACAGATCACTACTGCAGGAACCGTCAATGCTCAGTTACAGGTCGTTGTTAGTTTTCAGTAGATTCATGCTGCTGTTGATGTTTATGCTACCGGGCGTTAATCAGGCCGCCGTGAATATCGATAAAACACGGATTGTTTTTAACGCTGGGGACACTGCACAATCCGTCAACCTGATAAACAAGGCAGAAAGCCCTGCCATTGTGCAAATCTGGACGGATGAAGGTGATATCCATCTGTCGCCCGATAAAAGTAAAACACCTGTGATGGCTATGCCGCCGATATTTAACATGCAGCCCGGCGAAGTCCGTTCGGTGAAACTGATGCTGACCACACGTTCTGCGCTCGCCCCGGATAAAGAAACCTTATACTGGCTAAACCTTTATCAGATACCGGCGATCAAAAAATCCGATGGTCAGAACCCACGGAAGCTGATATTGCCACTGCGCCTGCGTTTGAAAGTGTTCATACGGCCAACAGGGTTAAGAGCGCCTCAGCCAGAGGATGCAAAGAAGCTGAACTTTATCCTAAAGGGACAAGAGCTAAAAATAACAAATCCAACGCCCTGGTATATGAGCCTGAATGCGAAAGTGGATAATGCTGTGCTGAGGGATATTATGGTGCAACCGCATTCTTATGTTCTGCTTTCCCCTTCCACATCGCTTAATCCTGGCTCCATCGTGTCCTATGAAGTCATTAATCAGAATGGTAATGCTGAGAAGTATCACGGTACGCTTCTCGATACCGTCGTTCACTAGCTGAATGGAGCATATTCGGAACAGTGGATAAAATGCCCTCGCGCTGGAGTGTAGTAAATCTTCAATAAGGCGTTGAACATTGATGCCTCATCAATGATCTCCTGTTCAGACAGTAGAAAATTAACGCTTTCTGCTTTCGGCATTGTGAGAAGATGCAACATGACATATCAGATAACAGAAACAGAAACAGAAACAGAAACAGAAACAGAAACAGAAACAGAAACAGAAACAGAAACAGAAACAGAAACAGAAACAGAAACAGAAACAGAAACAGAAACAGAAACAGAAACAGATAAATTATAAAACACGCAGAGTTAGCAGCCAAAAAAAAATTCAAAACACTATTTTTTCTTAGGCGATATTATAACAGCAATATAAACCCATTGTTTCAAGCCAAACAAAAATGAGAAGACATAGAAAGATTATTTATAAAAATCCATTGAATTTATTTTTTATTTTCATGACGAGCTTACATTAGCTCCATTAAGTAAAAAATCGATAAAAGGAGGACGGCTTACCCCTTCCTCCTGAGATATTTTCAAGACAGATTTCGCGCTACCGCATCATATACATGAGTCCAGTTGATTCCACGCAATCCATTTTTTTCATCATCTGGATGTAAAACCTGATGGATACCTTTGTCTTGAAGGGGCGCGCCACCGTCTATCGTGCTCTAGTTAGGAAACAAGGCAACTGTCGGTGTCTTTACCGCGATAGCAAGATGTAAAGGGCCTGTATCTCCAACAATTAGCGTCGTGAAACCACTTATTTTCTCAGCCAGTTGTATCAAATTTGTACTTCCTGCAACGTTGATCACCCTGTCACTTTGCGATTCCATTCCCTCAATGATGCGTTGATTTAGGGCTTTTTCTCCAGGAGCACCGATGAGTTCAATAACCAAATCGCTATACTCATTAATTAATTTACTGATTAACAGTGAGAAAGCAGATTCAGGCCAGCATCTTTCTGTACTGGATGCCCCAGCATGTATGCCAATAACTGTCTTATCATAGCGCTGAGGTTTATAGGGTGCGGGAATAAACATTGATTCAGACTTTACCATAATGCCTACTGATTCAAGCATTTCAGTTTTTTGGCGAATAAAGTGGATATTCCCTTTTTTTCTGTTATCGTAAAACGAAGACAAGCATGTTTTCAGAATAAAGTCTTTTCTGCCCTGATAATCAGTATAATAAACATCTTTAAAAATATAACGAGAACCTGCTAACGAAGCGGTAAGGATATCATAAGGCGTTCGCGAATGAAGGATGAACGTTGCCTCAACCTGATTTTTTCTTAATGATTTTATCAAAGAGAGCATACCTGAAACTTTTCCTCCCCAATATAAAACCTCATCAAAAATATCACTCCCTTCTACCAGGGGATGATTTCTCTTTAAGATGACCAGCGTAATTTTGGCATTTGGCCAGCGTTCTTTTATTGCACGAATAGAAGGCGTGTTAAATAAAAAATCACCCAAGGCCGTATTTGAAATAATAGCAATGCTTTTGAGATTATCATTTTCAGAAAAACGGGCAATTTTTCTTACGCGATAGCCGGTTACTTTCCACATGGAAAGAAATAATTTTGCAGCGAATTGTTTTGTGATTTTACTCATTTAAATTGTCCCGACTCAAGCCTTAACATCCTAAGGGTCTAACCATAAATAGCATTGCCGATGCAATTAATCTGCCAGACGCATCTTATGCACATTAACATTACGCCATCACTCAGGCCACAGTATATATTATAAATTATCCGGGACGAAGAAGCCGTTTACTCTGTTTAGATACACACTATGATGGTGAGACCATGACGCACTGTTCGGGTTCAGTCTTGTTCATTTTTAATCATTTTTCTTCGTTAAAAACAAAACCGTCAATGTCAAACCAATATCATCCTCCGGCCTGCTTCGCCAGAATACAGGGTTTGCCTGAGTCCTTTGTTCACTTTTTGCTCACCGCCACGTTACTGATGCAGCAAACTTCGGATGATATACAAAGAATATGTTGAAAACGTCAGAAATCATACCGACCTTTTTTGGCCAATTCAGAAAGCTCCGCATTTCGTGGGCAACGTTCACTTTTCGAAAAGTCTTACAAGGCTAATGGATTTAATACATAGAAATAAATCGATCACGCTTCACCTCCGTAGACGTCAAAATACCAAGATGATCGTGGAAAAGACTGGACGATTGTAGCCGCCTGAGCAGCATGTTTTACAATCAGTTTTGGGGAGGATTCGGGGAAAGGATTGGAGAAAAGAAAAGCCAGCATAAATTCAGATCTATGCTGGCTGGATCAGGCAAGGCTGGTGTTACATATTCGCGATAATCGCGTCACCAAACTCTGAACATTTCAGCAGCTTAGCGCCATCCATCAGACGTTCGAAGTCATAGGTCACGGTCTTGGCAGCGATTGCGCCTTCCATGCCTTTAACAATCAGGTCTGCGGCTTCGAACCATTCCATATGACGCAGCATCATTTCAGCTGACAGGATGACGGAACCTGGGTTCACTTTATCCTGACCCGCATACTTCGGTGCTGTACCGTGGGTTGCTTCGAACAGGGCACATTCGTCACCGATGTTTGCGCCTGGTGCGATACCAATACCGCCAACCTGCGCCGCCAGGGCGTCGGAAATGTAGTCGCCGTTCAGGTTCATACAGGCAATAACGTCGTATTCAGCCGGACGCAGCAGGATTTGCTGCAGGAAGGCATCCGCGATCACGTCTTTCACAACGATCTCTTTGCCGGTGTTTGGATTTTTAAACTTCATCCATGGACCACCATCGATCAGCTCGCCGCCGAACTCTTCTTTCACTAACTGGTAACCCCAGTCTTTGAATGAGCCTTCGGTGAACTTCATGATGTTGCCTTTGTGAACCAGAGTCAGTGAATCACGATCGTTAGTGATGGTGTATTCCACTGCCGCACGCACCAGGCGCTTGGTCCCCTCTTCCGAACAAGGCTTAACGCCGATGCCGCAGTTCTGTGGGAAGCGAATTTTCTTCACGCCCATTTCTTCGCGCAGGAATTTGATCACTTTGTCGGCTTCTGCCGTGCCCGCTTTCCACTCGATACCGGCATAGATATCTTCTGAGTTTTCACGGAAGATCACCATATCGGTATCTTCAGGACGTTTAACCGGGCTTGGTGTGCCGGTGTAGTAACGAACCGGACGCAGACAAACGTACAGATCAAGTTCCTGACGCAGCGCAACGTTCAGAGAACGGATGCCGCCGCCGACTGGCGTGGTCAGTGGACCTTTGATCGCTACGCGGTATTCTTTGATTAAATCGAGGGTTTCTTGCGGCAGCCAGACATCCTGACCGTAAAGTTCAACCGATTTTTCGCCGGTATAAATCTCCATCCAGGAGATTTTACGCTCGCCGTTGTAGGCTTTTTTCACAGCGGCATCAACCACTTTCAGCATCACTGGTGAAACATCAACACCGATACCATCCCCTTCGATATAAGGGATAACCGGGTTGTTTGGCACAACCAGTTTGCCTTGATTCAGGGTGATTTTCTGACCTTCCGCCGGAACAACTACTTTGCTTTCCATTAACCTCTCCTTCGAGCGATTTTTTGTTAATGATTTGTAAGATGCGCGTCAATACTACTTGAATATTGACGCCACGCCAATCACCGCAATTTCGCGTTATAATGCGCTGAATGTTTCAGACTGCAAAGCTTATGCGAAAAACTAATCAGACTTCTAAACCAAATAAACGATTCAGCCGACAAACTCGCCACGCACAACGTAAAGCGGTAGCGCCGCCTGCCGTCAGGCGCGTGCTCCTGTTCAATAAACCCTTTGATGTGTTACCGCAGTTTACGGACGAAGCCGGCCGCCGGACGCTTAAAGATTTTATTGATGTGAGCGAGGTTTATGCCGCGGGTCGTCTTGACCGCGACAGTGAAGGACTGATGGTGCTGACCAACGATGGAGCCTTGCAGGCCGCGCTCACCCAGCCCGGCAAGCGTACCGGCAAGATTTATTATGTTCAGGTTGAAGGCGCGCCAGAAGAGCGCGATCTGCAGCCCCTACGGGATGGGGTTAATCTGAAAGACGGCCTTACTCTGCCAGCCGGTATCGAAAAAGTAGCAGAACCCGCGTGGTTGTGGGCACGTCAGCCGCCCATTCGTGAGCGAAAAGCGATACCCACGCAGTGGCTGAAAATTACCCTGTATGAAGGACGCAACCGCCAGGTCAGACGCATGACCGCCCATATTGGCTTCCCGACATTGCGCCTGGTGCGCTATGCGATGGGTGACTTTGAGCTGGATAATCTGGCCCCCGGCGAATGGCGGGATATCAGCACCTTAGTCTGAATGCTGTTATCATTTCCATAACTTCAAGTTAACAATTCCGGAGGATTGATGTTTAAACCGCATGTCACCGTGGCGTGCCTGGTACAGGCACAGGGAAAACTTCTGGTCGTGGAAGAACAGGTGAACGGTGTGGCAACCTGGAACCAGCCCGCCGGTCATCTTGAAGCCGACGAAACGCTTCATGAAGCCGCGCAGCGTGAACTGATTGAAGAGACAGGAATTGACGCCGCGGTGCAGTATTTTATCGGTATTCACCAGTGGATAGCCCCCGATAATACGCCTTTTGTGCGGTTTCTGTTTGGTCTGGATCTGGATGCGCCACTGCCTACCGCTCCGCAGGACAGCGACATTGACCGCTGCTGGTGGCTGCCGCCAGAGCAGATACTGACGGCATCTAACCTGCGTTCGCCGCTGGTGGCAGAAAGCGTACGTCGATGGCAACAGGGGGTTCGCTACCCGTTAGACCTGATTAGCCCGTTCAACTGGCCGTTTCATGCAGGTGCGCACCCGACTTCAGCGTGATAGAATGCGCCGCCTGTTTTATTGTTTTGCGAGCTTGTGATGTCTGATAACTGCCAGAAAAAAGTGATCGTCGGGATGTCCGGCGGCGTCGATTCTTCCGTTTCCGCCTGGTTACTGCAACAGCAGGGCTATCAGGTTGAAGGCCTGTTCATGAAGAACTGGGAGGAAGACGATGGCGAGGAGTATTGTACCGCCGCTGACGATCTGGCGGATGCGCAAGCCGTGTGCGACAAACTGGGTATTAAACTGCACAAAGTGAATTTTGCGGCGGAATACTGGGATAACGTCTTTGAGCACTTCCTTGAAGAGTACAAGGCCGGTCGCACACCGAATCCCGATATCCTGTGTAATAAAGAAATTAAGTTCAAAGCGTTTCTGGAGTTTGCCGCTGAAGATCTGGGCGCAGACTTTATCGCAACCGGTCACTATGTCCGTCGTCAGGACAGTGACGGCCGCAGCCATCTGCTGCGCGGGCGTGATGGAAACAAAGACCAGAGCTACTTCCTTTATACGCTCAGCCACGAACAAATTGCCCAGAGCCTGTTTCCGGTCGGCGAGCTGGAAAAACCCGAAGTCCGCCGCATCGCTGAAGAGCTTGAATTAATCACGGCTAAGAAAAAAGATTCCACCGGCATTTGTTTCATCGGTGAACGCAAGTTCCGTGAATTCCTGGCGCGCTACCTGCCCGCTCAGCCCGGTGAAATCGAAACCGTTGATGGCCAGGTTGTCGGTGAGCATCAGGGGCTGATGTACCATACGCTGGGCCAGCGCAAAGGGCTGGGCATCGGCGGTATGAAAGAAAGCAAAGACGATCCCTGGTATGTGGTAGATAAAGACGTGGCGCGTAACCGTTTGATCGTGGCGCAGGGTGGCGATCACCCGCGTCTGATGTCGGTCGGCCTCATCGCCCAGCAACTGCACTGGGTCGATCGTCAGCCGCTCCGCGCCCCGCTGCGCTGTACGGTGAAAACCCGCTATCGCCAGACCGATATCCCCTGCGAAATCATTCCGCAAGGCGATGACAAAATTGAAGTCCGGTTCGACGAACCGGTTGCCGCGGTCACCCCGGGGCAGTCTGCGGTGTTCTACCTTGGCGATGTTTGCCTGGGTGGCGGCATCATTGAAGAGCGTTTGCCTTGGGTTGCCGCATAATACCGGCGCTAATAACGCGTAAACAGGAGTGACCGTGGCAAAAAACTATCAGGAAATCACCCTCGCGCTGGCGGGCATTTGCCAGGCTGCCCATCTGGTGCAGCAGTTAGCCAATCAGGGTCACTGTCAGCCTGAAGCGCTGACGGTATCCCTGCGCAGCGTGCTGGATCTCAACCCCACCTCCACGCTGGCGGTATTCGGCAACAATGAAGCCAACCTGCGCCTTGGGCTTGAAACCCTGATGGCGGTGCTGAACAGCAGCAACCGTAAAGGCGCCAGCGCAGAGCTGACCCGTTATACGCTGAGTCTGATGGTGCTGGAGCGCAAACTGAATGCCAACAAGCAGGCCATGAATACGCTGGCCCAGCGCATCAGCCAGCTCGATCGCCAACTGGCGCACTACGAACTGGAATCGGACACGATTCTGAGCGCCATGGCCGGTATTTATGTGGATGTCATCAGCCCGCTCGGGCCGCGCATTCAGGTTACCGGTTCCCCGGCTGTCCTGCAGAATGCCCTGTTACAAAGTAAAGTTCGCGCCACGTTGCTGGCCGGTATTCGTGCCGCCGTACTCTGGCAGCAGGTCGGCGGAGGCCGACTGCAGCTGATGTTTTCGCGCCAGCGCCTGCTGCGCGAAGCCAAAGCCCTTTTATCCCGCCTGCCACTGGCTTACTGAGTCAGTGGGGCAAACACCGTAAATGAATCAGGAGTTGCACTGATGGAATTATCCTCTCTGACCGCCGTCTCACCTGTCGATGGTCGTTACGGCGATAAAGTCAGCCCGCTGCGCGCAATCTTCAGCGAATTTGGTTTGCTGAAGTTCCGCGTTGAGGTTGAAGTTCGCTGGTTACAAAAACTGGCTGCGACCGCAGAGATCAAGGAAGTTCCTGCATTTGATGCTGACGCAAACGCTTTCCTTGATGGGATTGTCACCAGTTTCAATGAAACGGACGCCGCGCGCATCAAAACGATTGAGCGCACCACTAACCATGACGTGAAAGCGGTTGAGTATTTCCTGAAAGAAAAAGTGGCTGACGTGCCTTCGCTGCACGCGGTGTCTGAGTTTATTCACTTCGCCTGTACCTCTGAAGACATCAATAACCTGTCTCACGCGTTAATGCTGGAAACGGCGCGTCGCGATGTCATTCTGCCTTACTGGCAGCAGCTGATTGCCGCGGTAAAAGGACTGGCACAGGAATACCGTGACATTCCTCTGCTGTCACGCACTCACGGTCAGCCCGCAACGCCGTCCACCATGGGTAAAGAGATGGCCAACGTGGCCTACCGCATGGAACGTCAGCTACGCCAGCTGTCGCAGATTGAAGTGCTGGGCAAAATCAACGGTGCCGTGGGCAACTATAACGCGCACATTGCCGCTTACCCGGAAGCCGACTGGCACCAGTTAAGCGAAGAATTTGTGACCTCGCTGGGCATTACCTGGAATCCCTACACCACCCAGATTGAGCCACACGACTATATTGCCGAGCTGTTCGACTGCATCGCCCGCTTTAATACCATCCTGATCGATTTCGATCGCGATATCTGGGGCTATGTGGCGCTCAACCACTTCAAACAAAAAACCATCGCGGGCGAAATCGGCTCTTCCACCATGCCGCATAAAGTAAACCCGATTGACTTCGAAAACTCAGAAGGCAATCTGGGCCTGGCAAACGCGGTGATGCAGCACCTGGCCAGCAAACTGCCGGTTTCCCGCTGGCAGCGCGATCTGACCGACTCTACCGTGCTGCGTAACCTTGGCGTGGGCGTGGGTTATGCGCTGATCGCCTATCAGGCTACCCTGAAAGGCATTTCCAAGCTGGAAGTGAACCGCGATCGTCTGCTTGACGAACTGGATCATAACTGGGAAGTGCTGGCAGAGCCGATCCAGACCGTTATGCGTCGCTACGGTATTGAAAAACCTTATGAGAAGTTGAAAGAACTGACCCGTGGCAAACGCGTTGATGCGGCCGGTATGCAGGCCTTTATCGACAGCCTGGCGCTGCCGGAAGACGAAAAAGTTCGCTTAAAACAGATGACCCCGGCAAATTATATTGGTCGCGCGGTTCAGATGGTTGATGACCTGAAATAAAATCCTGCCTGCAGACCGGTTGCCGCCGGTCTGCGTTAACCTGCTGTTTAGTTCATTTCGCTTATACTTGTTTAAATTCGTTTCGATCTGATGCTAAAGGAAATCCTATGCGTGTTCTGGTTGTGGAAGATAATGCCCTGCTGCGCCACCATCTTTCAGTACAACTGCGAGAAATGGGTCATCAGGTTGATGCTGCCGAAGATGCCAAAGAAGCCGATTATTTTCTCCAGGAACATCTGCCCGACATTGCGTTGGTCGATCTGGGATTACCGGACGAAGATGGCATGTCGTTAATTCGTCGCTGGCGTAATGACGCCGTGCGTCAGCCTATTTTGGTCCTGACCGCACGCGAAGGCTGGCAGGCGAAAGTCGAAGCCCTGGAAGCCGGTGCGGATGATTATGTGACGAAGCCTTTTCATATTGAGGAAGTCGCCGCACGCCTGCAGGCATTAATGCGCCGCAACAGCGGTCATGCGTCGCAGATTATTGCCATGGCCCCCTTTCAGGTGGATTTATCCCGTCGCGAACTCACGATTCACGACCAGCCCGTTAAGCTGACCGCATTTGAATACACGATTGTGGAAACCCTTATTCGCAACGCTGGCAAAGTGGTGAGTAAAGACTCCTTGATGCTGCAGCTTTATCCCGATGCAGAGTTACGTGAAAGTCACACGATCGATGTCTTAATGGGACGTCTGCGTAAAAAGATTCTTGCGCTGCATTCTGACGAAGTCATCGCTACCGTTCGCGGCCAGGGCTACCGCTTTGATCTCTGATGATGTCCTGGTTTAAACGCTATCGCCCTATTTCGCTGCGGACGCGCTTCTTACTGGCTTCCGCCGCCATTGTACTAATTCTTTCCCTTTCTTATGGCATGGTTGCGGTCATTGGCTATGTGGTAAGTTTTGATAAAAATACCTATCGCGTGATGCGGGGAGAAAGTAATTTATTTTTCACCCTGGCACAGTGGAAAGATAATAAGCTCACCATCGCCCAGCCTGAGCGCACGATGCTCAATTTCCCAACGCTGGTATTTATTTATGATGAACACGGCAAACTGCTCTGGCAGCAGCGCGACGTGCCGGAAATTCGTGAAAAGATCCAACCTGAATGGCTGTTGAAGCCGGACTTCTATGAGATAGATACCAACAACAGCACCAGCCGGGCTGCGATGGGCGATAACCTTACCGCTCAGCAGCAGCTCCACGCCTGGGATAATGACGATGACGATCAGGACACCTTTACCCACTCGGTAGCGGTAAACCGCTATGACGCCACAACCAATCTGCCCGCGCTGACCATTGTCGTGGTCGACACGATTCCGCAGGAGCTTCAGCATTCCGATGTGGTCTGGTCATGGTTCAGCTATGTGCTGGCGGCCAACCTGATTTTAATCGTTCCCTTGCTCTGGCTGGCGGCCCACTGGAGCCTGCGTCCAATCGGGCATTTAACGCTTCAGGTGCGCGAGCTGGAAACCGGACAGCGTGAAAACCTGGATGACAATCCGCCGCAGGAGTTACGTTCGCTGGTGCGTAACCTTAATCTGCTGCTGACCAACGAACGTCAGCGATATACCCGCTACCGCACCACGCTTGCTGACCTGACACATAGCCTGAAAACGCCGCTGGCGGTGCTGCAAACTACCCTGCGCTCTCTGCGCGGCGGTAAAGAGCTAACGGTGGAACAGGCCGAACCGATTATGCTGGAGCAGATCAGCCGCATTTCGCAGCAGGTGGGATATTACCTGCACCGCGCCAGCATGCAGGCCGATCACAATCCGCTACAGCGCGATCTGCATTCAGTGTCCGGTTTGCTGGACAGCTTGTGTTCAGCGCTGAATAAGGTTTATCAGCGCAAAGGCGTCGAAATCACGCTGGATATCTCACCGGAAACCACCTTCTTCGGCGATCAGAATGACTTTATGGAAGTGCTGGGTAACGTCCTGGATAACGCCTGCAAGTACTGTCTGGAATTTATTGAAGTCAGCGCCCATCAGACCGACCATGCCTTGCATCTTTATATCGATGATGACGGTCCGGGCATTCCTGAAAGCAAACGCGATATGATATTTGTGCGTGGGCAGCGCGCCGATACCTTACGTCCCGGTCAGGGGCTGGGGCTGGCGGTAGTTCGCGATATTCTCGAACAGTATGCCGGTAAGGTGATTGCCTCCAGTAGCCCATTAGGCGGTGCGCGCATGGAAGTGGTGTTTGAGCGGCAGGAAATGGAACATCGCCGCGAGTAGTTCACGCCGCGGGCTGTTATACTTGCGGGTATTTACAGCCCTTAGCGGAATCTCTCTATGGATTATCAGCTCGATCTCAACTGGCCCGATTTTATTCAGCGTTACTGGCAAAAGCGCCCGGTGGTGCTGAAGCGTGGCTTCAAGAACTTTATCGATCCCATCTCGCCTGATGAACTGGCGGGATTAGCTATGGAAAATGAGGTCGACAGCCGTCTGGTCAGCCAGCAAAACGAAAAGTGGCAGGTCAGCCACGGTCCGTTTGAAAGTTATGATCACCTGGGTGAGAACAACTGGTCACTGCTGGTGCAGGCGGTGAACCACTGGCATGAGCCTTCCGCCGCGCTGATGCGCCCTTTCCGCTTTCTGCCGGACTGGCGCTTAGATGACCTGATGATCTCCTTTTCCGTACCCGGCGGAGGCGTTGGCCCGCACTTTGACCAGTATGATGTGTTTATCATTCAGGGCACCGGCCGTCGTCGCTGGCGCGTCGGAGAAAAAGTACCGCTGAAACAGCATTGTCCTCATCCTGACCTGCTTCAGGTCGAACCTTTCGATGCCATCATTGATGAAGAGATGGAGCCGGGCGATATTCTGTATATTCCACCCGGATTTCCGCACGAAGGATACTCGCTGGAAAATGCTCTGAACTACTCTGTGGGCTTCCGCGCGCCCAGCGGGCGTGAGCTGATTAGCGGCTTTGCCGATTACGCGCTGGCGAATGAGCTGGGTAGCCTGCGTTACAGCGATCCGGACGTGCCCGCGCGTGACTGCCCGTCGCTGATCCTGCCGCAGGAGGTCGAAGGCTTGCGCAAGGTGATGCTGGATGTGGTGAATCAGCCAGCGCATTTTGAACAGTGGCTGGGTGAGTTTATTTCGCAGTCCCGACATGAACTCGATGTTGCGCCGCCGGAGCCGCCTTATCAGCCCGATGAAATCTACGATGCGCTGCAGCAGGGCGATGTGCTGTCGCGCCTTGGCGGCTTACGCGTCCTGACGCTGGGCAATGCCGTCTATATCAACGGCGAACGCGTTGAATGCGCGCACCCGGCGGTCATGGCTGTGCTGGCGCACAATCACGAAATCGCGCTTGAGGATTTGGGTGATGCGCTGGACGATCCCGCGGTACTGGCGCAGATTGCCGGGCTGGTCAACGCCGGTTACTGGTACTTTAGCGCGGAATAACGCCTTGCCGTTGCCACGGTTTTAACGGCCGCGTTGCCCTGTCGGGCAACGCGGCCTTTTATATTCAGGCTTTTCTCTGCCCCGCCAGCGCCGCCAGACGGACGATAACCTCAACCGATTGCGCCATAATATTCAGTGACGCAAATTCATGTTTGCCGTGATAGTTATAGCCACCGGTAAACAGGTTAGGACAAGGTAGCCCTTTCCATGACAGCGACGAACCGTCCGTGCCGCCACGAATCGGTTTCACCACCGGCTCGATGCCGCAGTCGCGCATCGCCTGCAGGGCCAGGTCGATAATGTGCGGGAAAGGTTCGACTTTCTCACGCATGTTGCGATAGCTGTTGCTGATCTCCACGGTAACAGAGCAGTCCGGATGCAATCCCTTGTTGATCTCCGCCGCCACCTGCAGCAGCGTATTTTTCCGCTGTTCAAAGGCTGCCGTATCGAAATCACGGATGATGTAGTGCATCTCCGCATTTTCAACCGTACCCTTCATCTGGTGAAGATGGAAGAAGCCTTCATAGCCGTCAGTGCACTCTGGTTTCTCTCCGGCAGGCAGCGCGGCGTTAAAGCGGGTGGCCAGTTCCAGCGCATTCACCATCACGTTTTTCGCGGAGCCGGGGTGAACGTTGTTACCCACCACCTTCACCAGCGCCGAAGCCGCATTGAAGTTTTCGTATTCGAATTCGCCCACATCGCTACCGTCAACGGTATAAGCCCAGTCGGCCGCAAAACCTTCAACATCGAAATGCGATGTGCCGCGGCCAATCTCTTCATCCGGGGTGAAGGCAACGCGAATCGCGCCGTGCGGAATATCGCCCTCTGCCAGCCGCGCCATCGCCGTCATGATTTCTGCTATACCGGCTTTGTCATCGGCACCCAGCAGGGTTTTTCCATCGGTGGTGATCAGCGTGTGCCCCGTCAGCTTATGGAGCACCGGAAACATCACCGGTGACAGCACTTCATCCCCATTTCCCAGCGCAATATCTCCGCCCCGGTAGTTTTCGATGATCTGCGGATTGACATTTTTCGCAGTAAAATCCGGCGAGGTATCCATATGAGAAATAAAGCCAATAACCGGCGTTGGCCAGTCAACATTTGCCGGTAACGTGCCCATCACACAGCAGTGATCGCTGAGGCTGACATCAACAAAGCCCAACGCCAGCAGCTCTTCCTGCAGCTGGCGGGCCAGAATCCACTGCCCTTCACTGCTTGGCACCTGACGTGCCTGAGGTTTTGCCTGAGTTTCCACTGCCACATAACGCAAAAAGCGTTCGAGTAATTGCTTCATATGCCATCCTTAAAATTTGCCGCCCGTTATTATTAACAGACGAGCAAGCGGTCGCGTTGCGTCAAATCATTATCCTTCAGGTTAGTCCCTGTGCGGCAAATTAAGAATGGCGGATTGCATTAAAAAGCATGCAACTGCTGTTTTTTGCGGCGATTTTCGCACGCTTTTCACGGCCGTCGCCCGCAGCGTTAAAGCTGGGCCTGTTTTTGACCGCTGTGCGGGTCTGCGTGGGGCCGCTGGCAGCCTGCGGACAGGTGACACGCAAGGGTAACCGGGCGGAAAAAATGGGTACGGCGATCGCGCTGAAACGAAGGAGGACAGAAGGACGCTGGAAACGTGTCTGGATGAACAGCGGGCGAGTAGCCCGCGATTCATCCGGTGGCACAAGGCGTTATTTGTGTAGCGCGTGCAGCAGCTTATGCACAAAAGCAGGAACCACCTCGCTGGCCAGTCCATAGTGGCTTTCGGCAAACTCGTTACCGACCTGGCTCGGTTCAAGGTTCAGCTCTACCGTATGCGCCCCCTGCAGTTTTGCCTCATGGACGAATCCGGCGGCCGGATAAACATGGCCCGAGGTGCCAATGGCGATAAACAGATTCGCCTGCTCCAGCGCCTGGTAGATCTCTTCCATGCCGAGCGGCATTTCGCCGAACCAGACGACGTGCGGACGCAGCACCGAGGGGAACTGACAGCAGGTACAGCGATCTTCTGGCGTGACATCTTCATGCCAGTCGATAACCTGGCCGCTGTTGGCGCAGCGCACTTTTAACAGCTCGCCGTGCATGTGCAGCACGCGGCTGTTGCCCGCGCGTTCATGCAAATTATCGATATTCTGCGTGACCAACAGAAAGTTATCGCCCAATACCTGTTCAAGCTCCGCCAGGGCAAGATGTGCCGCGTTGGGCTGGATCTCCGGTTGCTGAAGCTGCTGGCGACGGGCGTTATAAAAACGCTGAACCAGCGCCGGGTCACGTCTGAAACCTTCTGGCGTCGCGACATCTTCTACCCGGTGCTCTTCCCATAATCCGTCAGCGGCACGAAAGGTGTTAATTCCCGATTCTGCGGATATCCCCGCACCCGTTAAGACAACGATTCTCGGCAACGGGTGCGCCGCCAGTTCGGCCTGACGATCGCGTTCGAAAATACGCTGGCGAAAGCGCTGATGCACTTTTCTGCGCGTTTTCTTCAGGCGGGCAAGTCGTAAACGGCGACGAGGTGTACGCATAAAGTCTCCTGGTGCGGTAGCGAAAGGCAGCTACCGCGGGTCAATATAAAGCGGGCGATAAGGCCCGGTGGTCGGTTTAAGGTTTACATCATCCTGCTGTCAGGCGCGGGCGCCTGAGCTGATTACTGGCCGCTCAGCACGCGAGCCGGATCGATACGACTGGCGCGCCGTGCCGGATACCAACTTGCCAGCAGGCTTAGCACAATAGCGGTAATCAATACCGAAAACACGTCCAGCCAGTGTAATTCAGACGGCAGGAAGTCGATGAAATAGATATCGCCCGCTAATAAATGGTGACCGGTCAGGGATTCAAGCCCTTTCATCAGCGAAGTGAGGTTGAGCGCCACCAGCACTCCAACCACTACGCCGCTGACGCTGCCCAGTAAGCCCGCCAGCAGGCCATACCAGATAAAGATGGCGCGGATCAGCCCGTCTTTCGCCCCCAGCGTGCGCAGTACCGCAATATCACTGCTCTTGTCTTTCACGGCCATCACCAGCGTGGAAACGATGTTGAAACAGGCCACGCCAATAACCAGCACCATCGCCAGATACATGATGGCGCGGATCATTTGAATATCGCGGTACATATAGCCGTAGGTGCCGATCCAGCTTTTGATATAGACGTAAGCGTGCGTGACTTCCCCGGCCGCCCGCACCAGTTTGGCCGCCTGGAACGGATCGTTCATTTTCAGCGCGATACCGGTGACGTTGTCGCCCATATCCAGATATTGCTGCGCATCCGCAAGCGGCACCAGCGCCAGGCTGTGATCCAGCATGCCGCTCAACTGAAGAATGCCGCTCACCTGCAAACGAATGCGTTTAGGTTGCAGTAGCTTATTTTCGCCATCATTGTTAGGGATCATGATGGTGATCCAGTCGCCCTGCTTCACGTTCAGCGCCTGAGCAATGCCGCCGCCGAGGATGATCTGACTTTTACCCGGCGCAAAGCTCGCCCAGGCGTTGTCTGTGACAAACTGCGGCAGCGCGCTTAGACGCGGTTCCTGCGCCGGATCCACGCCTTTAACCTGCAGCGCTTCCATCTTTGTGCCGCTTTCAATCAGTCCGGTAAAGTTGATATAGGGAGCCGCAGCGGCGATACCCGGTACCTGCTCAATCGGCGCAATCATGGACTGCCAGTGCTGAAACGGCGGATTAACCGCTTCAATCTCCCCGTGCGGCACCACGGCCAGAATGCGCTTGTTCAGCTCACGTTCAAATCCGTTCATTGCGCTGAGGCCAATGATTAATACCGCCACGCCCAGGGCGATACCGATCGTGGAAATAACGGAGATCAGCGAAACCATTCCCCCCCGACGGCGACCGCGGCTAAAACGCAGCCCCAACAGCAGCGATAACGACGATCCCATCAGACCGCTCCCGCAAGGACGATGCGATCGCTTAACTGGCCGTCACGCATCTCCATCTGCCGCGACATGCGCTTCGCCAGATGCAGGTCGTGTGTCACCACCAGAAACGCGGTGCCCTGACGCACATTCAGTTCACCCAACAGTTCAAAAATAGCGTCGGCGTTGCGCGCATCCAGGTTACCCGTTGGCTCATCGGCCATGACCAGGCGCGGGCGGTTAACCAGCGCACGGGCGATAGCCACACGTTGACGTTCACCGCCAGAGAGTTCCGAGGGACGATGCGCCGCACGGTGTTCCAGCCCGACCGCCGCCAGCATTTCGCGCGCGCGGGTCTGCGCTTCGCCTTTAGCCACTTTGCCGATCAGTAACGGCATGGCGACATTTTCCAGCGCGGTGAAATCAGGCAGCAGATGGTGAAACTGGTAGATAAAGCCGAGCTCACGATTACGTAACTCCGCTTTAGCAGAGGATGACATCCCGTTTAGCGAACGGCCGTCAAACACCACTTCTCCCGAGGTGGGCGCATCCAGCCCGCCCAGCAGGTGCAACAGGGTACTTTTACCTGAACCCGAACTGCCAACAATCGCCATCAGTTCACCAGGTTGCACATCAAAGGTCACATTGCGCAGTACGTCGGTCTGGACGCTGCCTTCCTGATAGCGTTTGCACAGGTCACGGCACTGCAACAAAGGAGAGTTACTCATAGCGTAAAGCCTCAGCGGGTTGTACGGCGGCAGCGCGCCATGAAGGGTAAAGCGTGGAAAGCAGAGCAATAATCATTGCGCTGAAGGCGATAGTCACCACCTGCCACATATTAATATCGACGGGCAGCGCCGCGCCATCCAGGAACAGGCCGATAACCGGCATCAGGTTGTTGAGCTGGCTGGCTAACAGCACGCCCAGCAGTGCACCGAGCAGCGTGCCGATGATGCCGGCACTGGCGCCCTGTACCATAAAGACGGCGACAATCTGACGGCGGGTTAATCCCTGGGTTTGCAGAATAGCCACTTCGCCCTGCTTCTCCATGATCAACAGGCCCAGCGAGGTGATGATATTAAAGGCAGCGACGGCAATAATCAGGCTCAGCAGCAGCCCCATCATGTTCTTTTCCATGCGCACGGCCTGGAACAGGTCCCCTTTACGCTCGCGCCAGTCCTTCCATACCATTCCCGCCGGTAAGCGTTGCTGAGTGACGGTATCTACCTGCAGCGGTTTATCCAGCCACAGACGCCAGCCGGTGATATTCCCTGCCGGATAGCGCATTATCCGTGAGGCATCCTGTTGATTGACCAGGATCTGGTAGCCGTCCACCTCGCTGTTAGCCGCATAGGTTCCGGCGACGGTAAACAGACGCTGGCTCGGTACGCGGCCCATCGGGGTGAACTGGCTCACCGACGGCACCATTAATCGCAGCGTATCTCCGCGTTTGACGCCGAGTTGCGAGGCCAGTTGTTCACCCAGGATAACGTTGTACTGTCCCGGCTGCAGCACAGTCTGCTGGGTGTTAACGAGGTAGGGCGTAAGCGGGTCTTTTTCATCCGGCTGAATGCCTAACATCACCCCAACCGAAACGCTGTGTGGGCTTTGCAGCACGACGTTCGCGGTGGTTAACGGCGCAATGCGGTTAACGCCGTTTAGCTTAAGAGCGGATGCCGGGAATTGTTGAGGATTGATGCTGCCTTTGTCGCTGGTGACCAGCGCCTGCGGCATCAGGCCCAGGATGTTGCCCTCAAGCTCTCGCTCGAAACCATTCATCACAGACAGCACAGTAATCATTGCCAGCACGCCAAGCGTGATACCAATGGTGGAGAGCCAGGAGACAAAGCGACCGAAACGGTCTGCGGCTCTTCCGCGCATGTAGCGCAGACCGATAAATAGCGCGACAGGTTGATACATGGAATCCAATGTGCAGTTGCTGGAAAATAAGTAGAGAGGATGATAAAGGAGCGGCCCACTTTATGAAACCACTAACCCTCTGAGTCTGCTGCAAAGTTGTATCAGAATAGGTTAGGAAAGTGTTCGATGCACAGGATTAGGCTACAAAGAGGGGGTTAATCGTACGATTATTCAGCGCGGAAGCCGATATACTCCGTATCCTAAAGTGATGACGGCAATGAACGTCGCGCTGATGTACCCGTTTGACTTTCCTGCGGACCTTGTTCGCAAAAAAGATTTACACACAGCAACCCTTCAGTCACGCCTGCCTAAAGGCGAAGCGGTAGAAAAATTTACCGCAGAGGTGATCCCCATGGCGTATTATGGAATGATTACGCCCTGGTAAAAATGGAGCAACCTCGAGATCACATGTCCGAACCGACTCGCTATACCCTGCCCGTGAAATCTGGCGATCAACGCCAGCTCGGCCAGCTGACTGGCGCTGCGCACGCGGTTGAGTGTGCCAGCATTACCGAGCGTCATGCTGGTCCGGTGTTAATGATTACACCCGATACGCAAACCGCCCTGCGGCTGCTGGACGAGATTCGTCAGTTTACCGATTTGCCTGTCACGCATCTCGCAGACTGGGAGACGCTGCCTTATGACAGTTTCTCACCGCATCAGGACATTATTTCGGCCCGTCTTTCCACCCTGTATCAACTGCCTACCTTGCAGCGCGGCATGCTGATTATGCCGGTCAACACGCTGATGCAGCGCGTTTGCCCGCACAGCTTCCTGCACGGCCATGCGCTGGTGATGCAGCAGGGTCAGAAACTGTCACGCGATCGCCTGCGCGATCAGCTTGAACAGGCGGGCTACCGCCATGTGGACCAGGTGATGGAGCACGGGGAATACGCGACCCGCGGCGCTCTGCTCGACCTGTTCCCGATGGGCAGCGAGCAACCTTACCGTATTGATTTTTTTGATGACGAGATCGACAGCCTGCGCCTGTTTGACGTCGACAGCCAGCGCACGCTGGAAGCCGTTCCCGCCATCAATCTGCTGCCGGCCCACGAGTTTCCCAGCGATAAAGCCGCTATAGAGCTCTTCCGCAGCCGCTGGCGTGAAATTTTTGATGTTCGCCGTGAAGCCGAGCATGTTTATCAGCAGGTGAGCAAAGGCACCCTGCCCGCCGGTATTGAATACTGGCAACCCTTGTTCTTTGAACAGCCGTTACCCTCGCTGTTCAGCTATCTGCCTGATAATACGCTGATTGTTAACTGCGGCGATCTGGAAGGCGGCGCAGACCGATTCTGGAATGATGCCAACGCGCGCTACGAAAATCGCCGTGTTGACCCGATGCGTCCGCTGCTTGAGCCCGCCACGCTGTGGCTGAGGCCGGATGCGTTGATGAGCGAGCTGAAAGCCTGGCCGCGCATCCGTATGACCCATGACGTTTTGCCTGCCAAAGCGGCCAACACCAACCTTGGTTATGAATCTCTGCCGGACTTATCGGTTCAGGCCCAGGCGAAAGCCCCGCTGGATAACCTGCGTCAGTTTCTGGAGCAGTTCAGCGGCGGCGTCGTGTTCTCCGTGGAGAGCGAAGGCCGCCGTGAAAGCCTGCAAGAGCTGCTGGCGCGCATTAAAATTCGCCCTAAGGCTATTCATCATCTGCGCGAAGTCAGCGCCGGAGAGCATGCGCTAATGATCGGCGCCAGCGAGCGTGGCTTTGTGGATACGCAAGGCCATCGTGCGCTGATCTGTGAAAGCGATCTGCTGGGCGAGCGCATCAGCCGTCGCCGCCAGGATACGCGCCGTACCATTAATCCGGACATTCTCATCCGCAACCTGGCGGAATTGCATCCGGGGCAGCCGGTCGTGCATCTTGAGCATGGTGTGGGCCGCTATATCGGCCTGACCACGCTTGAAGCCGGCGGCATCCAGGCCGAGTATCTGATGCTCTCTTATGCCAACGATGCCAAGCTGTACGTGCCGGTTTCCTCGCTTCATCTGATCAGCCGCTATGCGGGTGGCGCCGATGAAAACGCGCCGCTGCATAAGCTGGGCAGCGATGCCTGGTCACGCGCCCGTCAGAAAGCGGCCGAAAAAGTGCGCGACGTCGCCGCCGAGCTGCTGGATATCTATGCGCAGCGCGCGGCAAAAAGCGGCTATGCCTTTAAACACGACCGCGAGCAGTATCAGCTCTTCTGCGAAAGCTTCCCGTTTGAAACCACACCCGATCAGGCTCAGGCTATCAATGCCGTGTTAAGCGATATGTGTCAGCCGCTGGCGATGGATCGTCTGGTCTGTGGCGATGTGGGCTTCGGTAAAACAGAAGTGGCGATGCGTGCCGCCTTCCTGGCGGTGGAAAACAATAAGCAGGTGGCGGTGCTGGTGCCGACCACGCTGCTGGCACAGCAGCACTATGATAACTTCCGCGATCGTTTCGCTAACTGGCCCGTGCGCATCGAAATGCTGTCCCGCTTCCGCAGCGCCAGGGAGCAAAACCAGATACTGCAGGAAGCCAGCGAAGGCAAAATCGACATTCTGATTGGTACGCATAAGCTGTTGATGAGCGATATCAAATGGCACGATCTGGGCTTGCTGATTGTGGATGAAGAGCACCGGTTTGGCGTGCGTCATAAAGAGCGCATCAAAGCGATGCGTGCCGATGTCGATATTCTGACGCTGACCGCTACGCCGATCCCCCGCACCCTGAATATGGCCATGAGCGGAATGCGCGATCTCTCCATCATCGCCACGCCACCGGCGCGTCGACTCGCGGTAAAAACCTTTGTTCGGGAATTTGACGATCTGGTGATCCGCGAAGCGATTCTGCGCGAAATCCTGCGTGGGGGTCAGGTTTATTACCTGTACAACGATGTTGAGAACATTGAGAAAGCCGCTCAGCGCCTGACGGAACTGGTGCCAGAGGCGCGTGTCGCCATCGGCCACGGGCAAATGCGCGAGCGCGACCTTGAGCGGGTGATGAATGACTTCCATCATCAGCGTTTCAACGTTCTGGTCTGCACCACCATTATTGAAACCGGCATTGATATCCCAACGGCCAATACCATTATTATTGAGCGCGCCGACCACTTCGGGCTGGCGCAGCTGCACCAGCTGCGCGGACGCGTAGGCCGATCGCACCACCAGGCTTATGCCTGGCTGCTGACGCCGCACCCGAAAGCCATGACGACCGACGCGCAAAAACGCCTGGAAGCGATCGCCTCGCTGGAAGATCTGGGCGCAGGCTTTGCCCTGGCGACGCACGATCTGGAGATTCGTGGCGCGGGCGAACTGCTGGGTGAAGAACAAAGTGGTCAGATGGAAACGCTGGGCTTTTCACTCTACATGGAACTGCTGGAAAATGCGGTCGATGCCCTGAAAGCCGGTCGGGAACCTTCCCTCGAAGATCTCACCAGCAATCAAACTGAAGTCGAGTTACGTATGCCCGCCCTGCTGCCTGAGGCGTTTATTCCGGACGTGAATACGCGCCTGTCGCTGTATAAACGCATCGCCAGTGCCGAAGCAGAAGACGAGTTGCAGGAGCTGAAGGTGGAAATGATCGACCGCTTCGGTCTGCTACCCGATCCGGCCCGTAACCTGCTGGACATTGCCCTGTTGAGGATGAAGGCCAGAGCACTTGGCGTGCGTAAAATCGAAGCCAGCGATAAAGGTGGCTATTTTGATTTCGCGCCGCAAAACAGTGTGGATCCTGCCTGGCTAATCGGCCTGCTGCAAAAAGATGCGAAGCAGTGGAAGCTTGAAGGCCCGACGCGCCTGCGCTTTACCCGTGAACTGGCGGAAAGAAAGGTGCGTATGGAATGGGTGCAGTCATTTATGGCGCAGCTCATGGAAAACCGGGTCGCCTCTTAACCCGCTCGCCACCAGCATCAAGCGAAGCCGCCCCGCTCAGGGCGGCTTTTTTTATGCCTGCCTTCCGGCGGCCTTGTGAGCAAACAGGCTTATCCGGAACGGCGTGCCCTGTACTTATCTGGGCAGCGGCGGAGCAAACTGCAGCGCACCTGCAATTCGGTTCCAGGCGTTGATCGCCCCAATTGCCGAGGTCAGGAAAATCATCTCCTGCGGCGTAAACAGGGTACTGACCTCATCATATAGCGCATCCGGAATCGGCTGCTGTGCCATCAGCGTAAGCGCCTCCGTCCATGCCAGAGCGGCCGCTTCACGCCCGGAATAAATGCCCGCGTCGCGCCAGGTCGCGACTAAATCGATTTTCGCTGAAGCCAGCCCGGCTTTACGCGCCACATTAAGATGAAACTGAAGGCAAAATGCGCAGCCATTCAACTGCGATGCCCGGAGTTTGATCAGTTCGGTCAGTGTTTTATCCAGGCCTGCGTGGTCAACCGCCTTGCCCAGCATGCCCAGCGCTGCAACGACCTCGGGCGCAGCCTGTTCAAATGTAGACCAGTCGCTTCGGTGGTGAGAATACGATGCCATAATCAATCCTGCCTGTTAATATAAGAACACGAACAACAATATAAGAGTTCTTACATTATGCGCAAGTCAGGATCGCACAATCTGTCGCTGCCCGGCCCTGGAGAAGGCATGCGCGGCACAAAAGGCCACATTGGCTATCTGCTTCGTCAGGCGCATGCCGTTCATAAGATGCGGATGGAACATGCCCTGAAAGCCACGGGCCTGACTCTGCCCCAGTTTTCCGTGCTGACGATGCTGGCAGCCTACCCTGGTGCATCGGGTGCCGAACTGGCCCGGCTCTCCTTGCTGACGCCACAAACCATGAGCGTGATTGTCAGCAACCTTGAGCGGGCAAGCCTGATCCACCGTCGCCCTCACGAGGAGCATGGTCGAATTCAGATTATTGGCCTGACGGATGAAGGACAGCAGGTTCTGACCCGGAGCAAAGCGGCCGTTAAGGCGGCCGAAGCGGGTCTGCTTGCCGATCTGTCTTCTGAGGACGAAGGCGCTGTACGGCGATGGCTGGTGAAGGTGGCGACCTTACCGACTGACCCGGTCTGAGGGCGATGTTGTCTGGCGCGCATCGCTTTACCGCTCAGCAGAATAAGGCTTATCGCTGTGTTCGGCTCGCCCGGCGGCTTCATCGGGTCACGCAGGTTGGTAAAGCCTTCATGGTGAACCATAAAAAAAAGCGCATCCGGAGATGCGCTTTCGTGTTTCATGGTGTGCTGTGTGACCGCAATGCGGCAAGCTTTGCCCTGGATTTTATGCTTTATCGCCGTTCAGGATTAACTGTCCGTTACGGTCAACCGGGATACGGGTACCGGGATCGTTTTCCATGCGGATTTTACCCTGCTGGTCGCCGATCTTATAGGTGACGTCATAACCCAGCATTTTTTCCTGCTTGTCGTACACGGTCTTACAACGCTGTTCAGAGGTGGTGTAGGTATCGCGATCCTGCATACCGCCCTGAACCTGGTTGCCCGCATAACCGCCCGCCAGCGCACCCGCTACCGTTGCGACGTCGCGTCCACGACCGCCGCCAAACTGGTGGCCGAGAACACCACCGGCTACCGCACCCAGAACTGAACCGGCGATACGGTTTTCATCCTGAACCGGACGACGGTGCGTCAGCGTCACGTTACGACACTCCTGACGCGGTTGTTTAATCGATTCTTTAATTGGGGTTGCTGACAGCACCTGTGCATATTGTGGACCGCGATCAAACACGTTAATGCTTGCTACTGCGGCTACACCCAGTGCCGCTGCCACGCCAATACCGATACCCGCTAACATTGATTTATTCACAGGAAGTTCCTCCTGAAAGTGTTACCGCGCATTCCTGCCGCTGGGAAATCCCTTACAGCTCTGGCAGAACCGACGTGCGCGACTCGCCGTTTGGTTGAGATAAGTTTTACAGATGTAAAGCTTTTGCAATATCAGACAATGGGAAGAAAAGCGTGCCTGACGCGTTAGTGCCACGTTTTCGGAGAGTTCTGAGCGACGATGAGGGGGCCGGATACCGCGCTGACTTCACGGCATAACAGACAAGTTAGCAATGAAATCAGCGGGTTAAAACAAAATCAGATGATGCGATTAGTGAAGCTTCAGACGGGGGCGGATGACCCGGTTGAGACTGCCCACGATCATCATTAGCCCGGTCTTAACATAACCGTGCAACGCGACCTGATGCATACGATACAGTGATATATAGACAAATCGGGCAATGCGCCCTTCTATCATCATCGATCCGCGCATCAGATTGCCCATCAGGCTTCCTACGGTGCTGAAGCGTGACAGAGAAACCAGTGAACCGTGGTCTTTATAAACATAGGCTTTAAGCGGCTTGCCCTGGTATTGCAACAGGATGTTATCCAGCGCACAGGATGCCATCTGGTGTGCGGACTGCGCGCGCGGGGGCACAAATCCACCGCCGGGTAAGGCGCAGGACGCGCAATCACCGATGGCATAGATGTCGTCATCCAGCGTGGTCTGGAGTGTCTCTTTCACCACCAGTTGGTTGATGCGATTGGTTTCCAGCCCGCCGATCGCTTTCATAAAGTCAGGCGCTTTAATCCCTGCCGCCCAGACCATTAAGTCGGCTTCAATAAACTCGCCACTTTTGGTATGCAGGCCCAGCTTGTCTGCGCTGGTCACCATCGTTTGTGTCAGAACGCGTACGCCAAGCTTGCTGAGCTCCTGATGGGCCGCAGAGGAGATACGTGGCGGTAGCGCAGGCAGAATACGTTCGCCCGCCTCCACCAGCGTGACGTTGAGTGCCTCGCTGCCCAGTGCTTTATACCCGTAGCTGTGTAGCTGCTTAACTGCATTGTGCAGTTCTGCCGACAGCTCAACACCCGTTGCACCGCCGCCGACGATAGCAATGTTCACCTTCTCCACCGCCCCTTCGCTGGCAGAGAATTTCAGGAACAGATTCAGCATTTCATTATGGAAACGACGCGCCTGCTGCGGATTGTCGAGGAAAATACAGTGATCTTTAACGCCTGGCGTGCCGAAATCGTTTGAGGTACTGCCCAGCGCCATGACCAGCGTGTCATAAGCCAGCTCGCGCTCGGGAACCAATACCTCCCCCTGCGAATTCACGACTTCAGCCAGTTGGATGACTTTTTTCTCACGGTTGATGTTCGTCAACGAGCCCAGTTGGAACTGAAAACCGTGGTTGCGGGCATGCGCCAGATAGCTGAGGGCGTCAATGCCTTCATCCATGGAGCCGGTGGCCACTTCATGCAGCAACGGCTTCCACAGATGGCTGTGGTTGCGGTCAACCAGGATAATCTCGGCTTTCTTCTTGCGACCCAGCTTATGGCCTAACTGCGTTGCCATCTCCAGCCCACCGGCGCCACCGCCGACGATGACAATTTTCTTAACAGATGTAGTCAACAAAAACCCCCTCAAATTGTGAACCAAAAGTTAATCAATGGTTAAATTAAACCTTAATAAACATAGGGTTGGCGACATAATTTCGCTATCTGGGGGCAGAATAGCATGGCGGGAAGCGATGGGCCTCAGAAAATTGATGTACATCAAATTTAGCAGACAGTTCCTAGCAACGCCGACAACACAATCGGGCACCGCATTGGCGCCCGATTGCGTCAATCTGCCGTTTTAAAGGCGTTCAGTCGGTGAAGATGGGGGGAAAGATTGCGGAACTTGTGGCTTTCGCTTTCGTCCCAGACGATCGGGTAGTAGGGATCCAGCAGTGCGGCGCTGCGCTGGCTGTCGAGAATCTCATCGTGGCGGGATAAAAGGGTCAGGCAGCGGCCGCGGTTACGTTCGCGAAAATCGCTGACGCACTTGGTGGCAATGTCCAGGTACTCTTCAGGTCGATCTATCTTGCCTTCCATATTTTCGTACGGAAACAGGTTGGGATTGAAAATCGCCTGGCGGATCGCGCACAAGAAACCAATACGTTCTGACCAGTACCCGCCCAGCCCTACGCCGCAGATCAGCGGATGCGGATCGTCGCTCAGACTGAGCATTTTATCGGTTTCTTTGAGCAGAAACTGCATGTCATGTTTGGGATGGCGCGTGCTGTAGCTGATGAGCCTGACGTCAGGATCGATAAACTGCAGTTGCAGCACTTTTTCGTGGTTGCCCGGACTGGATGAATCGAAACCGTGAAGATAAATAATCATGTTTATCCTTGAAGATCATCACACCGGGCAACCCGTGATTACCACGTCGCTTTATGCGCCAGCCAGCGTTCCTGCAGCGCGCTTAACTGCTGCGCATTCTGTTTCCAGCGGCGACTGGCCTTCAGGCTGTCCCGGCTAAAGGTTCCCCGATGGTACAACTGCACCACCGGCTCTGCCTCGATCACGGTCAAATTATCGATCACGCTTACCGCGCCCTGACGGTCGTTACAGACCAGAATCATGTCGCATCCGGCAGACAGAGACTGTTGCGCACGCTCGGCATAGCTGCCCATCACCGCCGCGCCTTCCATTGAAAGATCGTCCGAGAAAATCACGCCCTTGAAACCCAGCTCCTGGCGTAACACCGTTTTCAGCCAGTAAGGCGAACCGCTGGCGGGGAGCGGATCGGCTTCCGTATAGATCACGTGTGCGGGCATAATAGCGTCGAGCGCCTGCTCGCCGATCAGCGTGCGGAATATCGCCATATCATGCTCGCGCAGTTCGGCTTCGCTGCGGCCATCACGCGGTGTCTCTTTGTGGGAATCTGCACTGACCGCGCCGTGACCGGGGAAATGCTTACCGGTGGTTTTCATTCCGGCCTCATGCATGCCGGCAATAAAACGCCGCGCCATCGCCAGGGCAATCGCAGGGTCCTCATGGAACGCGCGATCGCCAATGGCCGCACTGATATGGCCGATATCCAGCACCGGCGCAAAGCTGATATCGATATCCAGCGCGATCATTTCGGCCGCCATCTGCCAGCCAGCCTGCTGTGCCAGCTCACCTGCCGTTGTCATATCGTTGAGCGCGGCAAAAGACTGCATAGCGGGCAAATTCGTAAAGCCATCACGAAAACGCTGTACTCGCCCGCCCTCCTGATCCACCGCCACCACCAGGCGCGTAGGCGAGGCGGCACGAATCTGACGCACCAGCTCGGCCAGTTGAGCGGGGTCATGATAGTTGCGGGCGAAAAGGATTAATCCACCCACCAGCGGATGGCGCAGTATCTCACGCTCTTCCGCATCCAGTTCGAAACCTTCGACGTCCAGCATCAAGGGGCCGGGGAAACCTGTTGTCATAGCCTGAATCCTGTTTCTCGGCACAAAGCCGTTAAATCTGCTGCCAGCTCTGTTGAGCCAGCTGTTGTAAATGCGCATCGCCGCTCTGTTCGGCGCGCAGTTGATACCAACTGGCGACTAACAGATGCAGCCAGGGCTGCCAGCGCGAAACCTGGTGTTGCAATGATGTCAGCGGGATCTGCATGAGCGCGGCATAGTCACGTAGCCACTGCTCTTGCTGAGTGGGATCGGATAAACAGACGGCCGCCAGTTCAAGCGCCACGTCGCCGTCTGCGGCATATTCCCAGTCAATAAGGTGCAGCCCCTGTTCAGACTGAATCAGATTAGCGGGATGCACGTCCATATGCAGCGGCGCAAGGCGTAACGGCCGCGGCTCGCCCTGTCTGGTTAGTCGTTGCAGCTGCTGCAACCAGCGGTGCTGTCGCTGCTGGCAACGCTGCCAGTACTGCCACAGCAGGGGCAAAAGGGATAAACGGTAACCGGTGAGCGGCTGCTGATGTAGCCGTTGCAATAAGGCAAGTACCTGAGGCCGTGCAGCACGGAATCCGGCATCGCTCATCACCTCACCGTCCTGCCAGGGCAGGATAATGCCGTGCCGGTTACCCGCCAGCGGGCGCTGCACCAGGCCGCTCAGCCGCAATTTACGCAGCACGCGCCCTTCGCGCTGGCGATTAACGAAAGGTATCGCTGACTGTGGCGCCGGGCGGAGGAGAAGCCGTTCGTTTTGTGTGACGATCTGACAGCTCTGCCCGGTTAATCCTGCCAACGGTGTTACCGTTACCCGATGCCCGCCCGTTGTTGCCTTGATCAGTTGCAGAAGCGCCGCATTAATTTTGGGCGACACCGTTTCCAGACCAGATAATTTCACCCGTCTGCACCAGCATCAGCTGCATTTGTAAGGTCGGTGATTTTACATCGCCTTTGGCCGTGCTGTAGAGCACGTACTGCGCGTTGAGATTACGCGCCAGGCCAATCGCCTTGCTGCGCGAGTTCAGGCTGTCGTCTGGCGAAAGACCAAGTGTTTGTTTCGCCTGCGCCAGCTGTTCTGACGACACCAGAGTGAACTTACCGTTGTTATTCAACGCGTTCTGAATAGCACTGGTCGCCTTTTCACCCTGTAGTGCGCCGTTAGTGCTGTTTTTAATGCGATCGACCAGCAACACGCTTCCCGGCGTCACCGAGGCGGCGCGCACCATTTGTGCGACCAAGGGTTCCACGCTGGCATCCCAGTTAATCGTCACCAGCTTAGGCGGTTGCGGAACAGGTTGAGGCTGGGGGATCGGTTGCTCTGGCTGAGGAACAGGCTGAACCGGCTCCACAGGCTGAGTCGGTTCGACCGGTGCTGGCTGCTGCTGTTTCATCACGCAGCCAGAAAGAATAAGCGCCATCATTAGCGCGCCAGTACGGTTAACACTGCGAATCACGTAACAGTCCTCAGAGATAGATATAGAGACGAACCTTGCTGGCCGTCAGATTACCCAGTTGCGACACCGCAGCGACGCTTCCGTTGGGGGGAACCGTGACAACCTGAGCCGGTTCACGCGGCGTTATTTCAAGCCCTTTGTCGTCGTACCAGTAGTAACGATAGTGCACAACCACCGGCGTTTCACGCTGATTGTAAAGTATGCTGCTGGCACGTTTCTGGCCGTCATGGTCATCCAGCGTTGGCTCGTCGGTAATAATACCCGCCGAGAGGACAGACGACTCCATGACCAGTGACTGCGATGTATTAATCATCGGTTTGTCGCTGCTGCAACCAGTAAGGCTCAGCAACGCCACGGGCAGACATATCAACCATGAACGCATAGCAAGGTTCCCTTCAGGGATCAGTGTGACAGCATCGGGCCAAGCGGCTTGCCGCCCACCAGATGCATATGGATATGATAAACTTCCTGACCGCCATGTTTATTGCAGTTAACAATCAGGCGATAGCCGTCTTCGTCAATGCCTTCTTCCCGCGCAATCTTTGCGGCGGCGGTGAACATCCGACCCAGCGCCTGCTCGTGCGCCGCCTCGACGTCATTGGCGGTTGGGATCAGGATATTGGGGATAATCAAAATATGCGTTGGCGCCTGGGGTGAAATATCGCGAAAAGCCGTTACCAGTTCGTCCTGATACACCACGTCGGCGGGGATCTCCCGACGGAGAATTTTACTGAAAATAGTTTCTTCAGCCATAAAGCAATTCCTTGAGCCTGAGGTAATACCTCAGTATGCGGGAGAAATTCGTTTTCTTTCAACCTCAGGCGACTTTTTCTTATTATGACCGGCGGCGTTTAACGCATTTAACAGCGCCCGTATGCGAAAAACCGTCTCTCCTGTCTCTGCCCCCTTTGCACTCGTCGCCCCCTTTATGTTGCCTGCGGCCAGACCTGACACGCGCGCTTGCAGGGCTGTCCGACGGGAACCCCCGCTCCATTTGTTTCTACAGGAGACACCTGGACAAAAGTTGCAACAATTGATCAATAAACCACCAATGCTACCTGCCGAAACTATCAACAGCGTGTCGGGTTAACCTGCTTTCTGTGATGCGCGACGCCTGACAGTCAAGAAAACGATTACATCAACGATTAAACAGGATGTTGAATATGAGCATTTTACAACGTGTCAAATTGTCACATCGCCTGATTTTTCTCATCGCTTTTTTCCTTCTCGCCATGGTTGTTATCGCTGTGATCTCTCTTCACTCACTTCGGTCGCTGGCTGCGTCAGAACAGCAGCTCTACGCTTCCCGGCTGGAGCCTGTGCAGATAATGAACGTTGCCGCCCGGGAGATGGCCACGCATTTTCGCCGTTCCTATGCTTACGTCTTTCCGGTTAGCTCCGCTACGCCCGTTGAATCACGCCAAACCACCTCTAAATTTAACCAGAAGTCTCAGCAAGCTGTGCAAAATGCGATTGATTTTCTTAAGCAATCTCAGGATCCGGCGCTGGTTGCTATCACGCAGAAAGTGTTGCAGGCCTGGCCTGACTACCTGGCGTCCATGCAACGCGTCTACGCCCTTGCCAACGAAAACAATGTGGCAGGAGCGCTAAAGGAAATCGCAACGACGACAGATCGTTTACATGTCGCGGTCCGGGATCCCCTGTTAGAAGCCGTAAAGATCTACAATGCGTCCGTCAGCCAGATCATTGACGACAACGTTTCCCATATTGACCGAACCTCCTTGATGTTGATTCTGTTAATTAGCCTGACCTTTATCGCCGGCTGCGCACTGGGCACGCTGATATTTTTTTCCGTTATGAATCAGCTGGGTGCCGAGCCTGACGTTGCCGTCAGAGTGGCGGGCCTGATCGCCGACGGTCATCTTTATGAGCACAACGCCATTAAAGCCGGGGATACCTCCAGCCTGATTTACCAGTTATCCGTGATGCGCCAGCACATCCGCGACCTGATCAGTGAGGTCCAGGAAGCGGCGGAACAGGTAGCCAAATCCTCGACGGAAATCGCCCAGGGTACCCGCGATCTGTCACAACGAACGGAATCACAGGCTTCAGCGCTGGAAGAAACCAGTGCTTCGATGGAGCAGCTGTCCTCAGCCGTACAAAGCAATGCAGACAACGCCAGGATCGCGAACGACGTGGTCAGCAACGCCTTTCAGAAGGTGGCCAGCGGCGGTCAGTCAGTGTCTGACGTTGAGCAGACGATGCGCGCCATTCAGGACAGCAGTAGCAAAATCGGCGAAATCATCAGCGTCATTGACAGCATTGCTTTTCAAACCAATATTCTGGCGCTTAACGCGGCGGTGGAAGCGGCACGTGCCGGGGATGAAGGTCGGGGGTTTGCTGTGGTCGCGGGCGAAGTCAGAAACCTGGCGCAGCGCAGCGCCGTGGCAGCCCAGGAAATTAAAACGCTGATTACAGAAAGTCATTCACGTGTCGAAACCGGCGTGACCAATGTCAGCGTGGCAGGCGAAACCATGAAGGCGGTCATTAAAGAGATTCATCGCGTCAACGACCTGGTGGCTGAGATCAGCACGGGAAGTCATGAGCAAAGCACTGGTGTGAAACAGATCGGTATTGCCGTGGCGCAAATGGATACCGACACGCAGCAGAATGCGGCGCTGGTAGAAGAAACGGCGACCGCAACGGCACAGTTGCAACGGTTATCCGATCGACTGTTGCAGACCACCTCAAAATTTTTGACTCGCGAAGCAAACTGACAGGCTAAAGCGCGATGCCCTGTCAGCCTTAACTTCGGGCAAAAAAAACAGCGTTGAGCCGAGACTCAACGCTGTTTTCGCCGTGCCAGAACGGCATCAGACCTTATGACTTGTTACGGATATAGTCATCCATATCTGTTTTCAGGTTATCGGATTTGGTGCCGAAAATCGCCTGAACGCCTGAACCGGCCACCACGACGCCACGTGCGCCCAAGTTTTTCAGTTCAGTTTGATCCACTTTGCTTACATCGGCCACGCTGACGCGCAGACGCGTGATACAGGCATCCAGGTTAGTGATGTTTTCTTTGCCACCAAATGCAGACACCAGTTTGCCCGCCATTTCACCGCCGGTCGCGGAAGAGGACTGTTCGCTTGCGCTGTCTTCACGGCCAGGGGTTTTCAGATCCAGCTTCACGATCAGGACGCGGAAAACGGTGTAGTAAACCGCGGCGTAGATCATACCGATAATCGGGAACAACCAGATTTTGCTGCTGTTACCACTCAGGACGATAAAGTCGATCAGGCCATGGGAGAAACTGGTACCGTCACGCATGCCCAGCAGGATACAGATTGGGAAAGCCAGACCGGCCAGAATGGCATGGATGACATACAGGATTGGCGCAACAAACATGAACGAGAACTCGATCGGCTCGGTAATACCGGTCAGGAACGAGGTCAACGCCGCAGAGATCATGATACCGCCCACTTTGGCACGGTTTTCAGGTTTTGCCGAATGCCAGATGGCAATCGCCGCGGCAGGCAGGCCATACATTTTGAACAGGAAGCCGCCAGAAAGTTTACCTGCGGTTGGGTCACCCGCCATGTAGCGAGGGATATCGCCGTGGAATACCTGACCTGCGGCATTGGTATACTCACCAATCTGCATCTGGAAAGGAACGTTCCAGATGTGGTGCAGACCAAATGGCACCAGCGCACGTTCAACGACGCCGTAGATACCAAACGCCACCACCGGGTTTTGGTAGGCCGCCCACTGAGAGAAGTCCTGAATCGCTGAACCGACCGGTGGCCAGATAAACGACAGCACCAGCCCCATCGCGATAGCCGCCAGACCCGAGATAATCGGCACAAAGCGTTTACCGGCAAAGAAGCCCAGATATTCGGGCAGCTTAATGCGATAGAAGCGGTTAAACATATACGCGGCGATGGAGCCGGCAATAATACCGCCCAGCACCCCGGTATCGGCAAGGTGTTTTGCCTCAATTTCCGCTGCCGGCAGATGCAGGACTAAAGGAGCGACCACCGCCATGGTTTTCACCATGATGCCGTAAGCCACGACCGCTGCCAGTGCGGAAACACCGTCGTTATTGGTAAAGCCGAGTGCCACGCCAATGGCAAAAATCAGCGGCATATTGGCAAAGACCGATCCACCCGCTTCCGCCATTACATGCGATACCACCGCAGGTAACCAGCTAAAGTTCGCTGAACCAACACCTAATAAAATACCGGCAATCGGAAGAACCGATACCGGCAGCATGAGCGATTTACCAACCTTTTGTAAGTTGGCAAAAGCATTTTTGAACATAGCGTGAAACTCCTGAGTATGAGTGCGTTTTTCGCGCAGTGCGCGTGGTAAAGAGGGAGGTTCTTTACCGGTTGGCGTTATCCGCCTTTTTGATTTATTACGAAGGGTAAAATAAATTACCCTTCGTTACTTTGACGGCTATCACGTTTCGTCAATCACACGCCAGCAGCCGGCCACAACGGCGGTTTTTTTGCTGATTTTTCAGCCAATAAAAGTTGACCCTGTCGAATCACAACAGGGTCAACGAACATAATCTCGTATTTATTACAACGTCTGAAATAACTCTGAATCAGGCACCAAGACGGCTCATCGGCACATGAAACAGCGTAGAAAAGTTTTTTGTGGTGGCGGCGGCCAGCGTCTCAATATCTACGCCTTTCAGCACCGCAAGATAATCGGCAACGTCACGCGTGTAAGCAGGCTGGTTCTCTTTGCCCCGGTAAGGAACAGGCGCCAGATAAGGGGAGTCGGTTTCGACCAGAATGCGATCCAGCGGGACGTAGCGCGCCGCGTCACGAATCTGCTCTGCATTGCGGAAGGTGACGATGCCCGAGAATGAGATATAGAACCCCATATCCAGCAGTTTTGCTGCCGTCGCCTGATCTTCTGTAAAGCAGTGCAGTACGCCGCCACAGCGTTCAACCTGCTCTTCCTTGAGAATGGCCAGCGTGTCTTCACGTGCATCACGCGTATGCACGATAATAGGCTTATTCAGCGCAATTCCGCTACGGATATGTTCACGAAAAGAGTCCTGCTGCTGAGCTTTGGTTTCCTGCTGATAGTAATAATCCAGCCCGGTCTCGCCCAACGCGATCACCTGAGGATCGGCGGCCAGGCGGCGGAATAACTCAACATCATACGGCGCCTCCTGATTCAGCGGATGCACGCCACAGGAGAGCGCAATATTTTCACGATCGCCCACCAGCGCTTTCAGCGTACTAAAGCCGGGTAAGGTCGTGGCGATAGCCAGCATGAACCGGACGTCGCGCGCTGCCGCTTTGGCAATCACATCATCAAGATCGTGATGATTTTTCTCATAATCCAGGCCATCAAGATGGCAATGGGAATCAACAATAAACATATTTTTCTCAGTCATTTAGCCGGGTAACCTGGGCTTCAGGTTATCTGCCCAACTCAGTAATCTGTCAGTCAGGAGGAGTTCACGATTCACTGCCGCAACCTGTAATAACGATTCACGGCAGCGCATCCAGTCTTGAGCGCTGTTATTGAGCGCCGTTTGCGAGAAGTGCTGCGCCAGCATGGCGACCACGTCCTGACGATCGACGTTAGTCAGCCACTGGGTTGCGCCCTGCTGCCATTTCATCGCATCCAGTATGAATGATAACAGCCAGCCAATCCGTGCCGCGCTGTTATCTGCGTTCAGCACGGGCAGGAGTTGCAGAATGTCCTGTTGCAACGCACCCGGCAGGGAATCGCACAGTTTTTGCCGGGCTTGCCACAGGCCATCATCCAACAGCGTCAGCGCCGCACCGGGCGCACCTGCACTGAGCCGCAGCGCGGCCAGTAGCGGGGCCTCATCATGTTGCCCCTGCTTTCTTAGCCAGGCCAGACTGTGATTTTCATCTGGTGGAGGTAACGTCAGCACCATGCAGCGACTACGCAGCGTTGCCAGCAGGCGGGAGGGCTCGCGACAGCTTAAAAAGAACCAACTGTTGGCTGGCGGCTCTTCCAGCGTTTTCAGTAAGGCGTTAGCCGCCGCCTCGCTGAGCTGAGCCGCATCTGGCAGCCAGACCACCTTGGCACCGCCCTGCTGCGCATAGTGATACATTTTTTCCGTAACCTGACGCACGGCATCAATGCCCAGCGTCGTTTTGCCTTTTTCGGCTTCAAGCCGGTACCAGTCAGGGTGCGTATTTGCCTGCATCAGCTGGCAGCCATGGCAGTGACCACAGCTTTTTAATCCGTCGCGTTGCAGGCACATCAGCCAGCGGCTGATCCCCCACACCAGCGCATCATCGCCCATGCCGTCAAGAGAGGTGATCAACAACGCATGATGGGCACGGCCATCCTGATGCTGACCAATCACCTGGCGGTAAGGTTGATTGAGCCAGGGATACCAGTTCATGCGCGCTGTTCCGCCAGCCAGGCCGTCAGGGTGGCGTGCAGCGCGCTTGTAACCTGCTCAAGCGGCTGAGTGGCATCTATCGTCAGGATACTGTCATCGGCGGCAGCCAGCGCCAGATAGCGCTCACGCGTGCGTTCAAAAAAGCGCAGCGACTCCTGCTCAATGCGGTCTAATTCTCCGCGGGCGCGGGCACGCTGTAACCCGGTTTCAGGCGTAACATCGAGGTACAGCGTCAGGTCAGGACGAAAGTCGCCCAGTACCGTATCCCGTAAGGTGCGCATCAGTTCGGCGTCCAGCCCGCGACCGCCGCCCTGATATGCCTGGGAGGAGAGATCGTGACGATCGCCTATCACCCAGGCCCCCCGCGCCAGCGCAGGCTTGATCACCGTTTCCACCAGTTGGACGCGCGCGGCATACAGCATTAACAGTTCCGCTTTATCGGTTACCTGCTCGCCCTCAATGCCCTGCTTGACCAGCACGCGGAGCTGCTCAGCCAGCGGTGTGCCGCCGGGTTCGCGGGTAAAGACAATATCGTCGATTCCACTGGCCCGCAGTGTTGCAACGACCGCATCGCGCGCCGTGGTTTTTCCTGCGCCTTCCAGGCCTTCAATAACAATAAACTTACTGTCCATTTTTTTCCTTTAACACCAGCCGGTAAGCCTGCACGGCCTTGTTGTGGCTGGCAAGATTGGTGGTGAAGGTATGTCCACCTTTGCCATCCGCCACGAAGTAGAGATAGTCGGTTTTTTCCGGATGCGCGGCCGCAATCAGTGAGGCTTTGCTCGGCATCGCAATTGGCCCCGGCGGCAGGCCGCTGATGATATAGGTATTATACGGCGACGGCGTTTCCAGATCTTTACGCGTCAGCGTGCCAGTATAGGCGTTACCCATGCCGTAGATCACGGTAGGATCGGTTTGCAGACGCATCCCCACGCGCAGGCGATTAATAAACACGGAAGCCACCTTAGCCCGCTCTTCACTCACACCGGTTTCTTTTTCGATGATCGACGCCATCGTGACCATTTCCTGCGGATCTTTATAGGGCAGGTTATCCATCCTGCCCTGCCAGACTTCATCGATGGTCTTTTTCATCCGCTGATGCGCGCGTTCCAGCAACGCGACATCGGTGGTGTTTGCGGTGTACAGATAAGTATCCGGAAAGAAACTGCCTTCCAGCGCCTTTTCGTCCAGCTTCAGCGTGCTGGCGACGGTCGCATAGCTGTCATCCGGCAGCGTATGTTTCACGTAGGGCGCTTTACGTAATTCGCTAAGCCACTCTTGCAGGCGTTGTCCTTCCACAAACCGCAGCGGGAATTGTGCCTCTTTGCCGCTGGCGAGTAATTCCAGCAAACTGCGGACCGTCATTGTCGGTTCAAGGCGATAGGTTCCGGCTTTGAATTTGGCCAGCTCAGGCTCCAGTTTAAGCAATGCGCCAAACCAGATGCTGTGAGGGATAATCTTTTGACTTTCCAACTGCGCTTCCAGTGCAACGCGACCGGTTCCTGCCGGCAGCGTGTAGATCGTTTCCTGGGAAAGGGTCAACCGGGTTGCTGCAAGTTGTTTAACCTGCCAGTAACTCACGGCTGCCGCGATGAGCAGGATGACCACAACGCTCACCCCTATTTTTTTGATTCGGCTCATGATGCTTCCATTATCTTTCTACAGCTCGCCTGTAGCTGGTTAAACAAGGTGCGCTGTTCAAACGACAGCGCATCAAGTTGTCGAACGGGTAATACGGGCATCAGCGCGTTGCATACCACAATCTCATCGGCTGCCTGGAGTTGCGCCAGTCCCGCCTGAACCACCTGACAAATCTGACCTGCGGCGCGCATTTCCGCTATCAGACTGCGCCGCATAATGCCGTCAACGCCCGCCTGATCCAGCGCCGGGGTAAAAACCGTGCCGCCGCTTCGCCAGAATAAATTGGCCGCACAGCATTCCACCACCCAACCGTCAGTGTCAAGCACCAGCGCCTCATCGGCGTCGGTCTGCTCAAGGTGGGCACGAATCATCACCTGTTCCAGCCGGTTCAGGTGCTTAAGGCCGGCAAACTGAGGCTGGCGCGCCAGGCGGACCGGGCTCACGGCCAGCCTGACGCCGGTTTGCTGTAGCGCCGCATAATGCGCAGGCCAGGGGGATACCGAAACGATTCGCGTGGGGCCACTACAACCGCTGCGGCTGTAGCCCCGCCCGCCGCTGCCCGCGCTGATGATGACTTTAAGCACTGCCCTGTCATGTCCGCTGGCCGCGTGTTGCATCTCCTGCGCCAGCGCGGGCCAGTCAACGCCATTCAGCCACAGCCGTTCACAGCTTTGCTGCAATCGCTGCATGTGCCTGTCAAACAGCAGGATTTTGCCGTTGCCGATCGCGGCGGTCGTAAAGCAGCCATCGCCAAACTGTACGGCACGATCGGTGGCCGCCAGCTGGGATTGCTCAGTGCCGTTTATCCACATTGCCGTTTCTCCGGTATCAGAACGTTGCTCGACGATGGCCATGATTTTATCGGTTTCTTCGCGCCGCTGGATAGAAAAAAGGCCCGCATTGCGGGCCTTTACAGCAATCATAAACGGAATGTTTAGATTTTACGGAAAATCAGCGAGCCGTTGGTACCGCCGAAGCCGAAGGAGTTACACAGCGTGTATTCCAGCCCCGAAACCTGACGAGCGGTGTGCGGAACGAAATCAAGATCGCAACCTTCATCAGGATTATCCAGGTTCAGCGTCGGTGGAATCGCCTGGTCGCGCAGGGCCAGAATCGAATAGATCGACTCAACCGCGCCCGCCGCACCCAACAGATGGCCGGTCATGGATTTGGTGGAGCTGACCATTACCGTACTGGCTGCTGCACCAAAAACGGATTTCACCGCCTGGGCTTCCGCTTTATCGCCGGCTGGGGTTGAGGTACCGTGTGCATTGACGTAACCAATCTTATCTGGCGTCATCTGCGCATCACGCAGCGCGTTGATCATCGCAGCGGCTGCACCTGAACCGTCTTCCGGCGGTGAGGTCATGTGATAAGCATCGCTGCTCATCCCAAAGCCCACAATTTCCGCATAGATTTTTGCGCCACGTTTCTTAGCATGCTCATACTCTTCCAGTACGATAATGCCAGCGCCGTCGCCCAGTACAAATCCATCTCGGTCTTTATCCCATGGACGGCTTGCCGCCTGGGGGTTTTCGTTACGCGTCGACAGCGCACGTGCCGCGCCGAATCCGCCAACGCCAAGTGGCGTACTGGCTTTTTCCGCACCGCCCGCCAGCATCACGTCGGCATCGTTATAGGCGATGATACGTGCAGCATGACCGATATTGTGCACGCCAGACGTACAGGCGGTCGCAATGGAGATGCTGGGGCCTTTCAGGCCATACATGATGGTGAGATGCCCCGCCACCATATTGACGATTGTGGAAGGCACAAAGAATGGGCTAATTTTACGCGGGCCACCGTTCACCAGAGAGGTATGGTTGTCTTCAATAAGACCCAAGCCCCCGATGCCCGAACCAATTGCTGCGCCAACCCGGCCTGCATTTTCGTCGGTCACAACCAGACCGCTGTCCTGCATGGCCTGAATGCCTGCCACGATGCCGTACTGAATGAAGTCATCCATCTTGCGTTGATCTTTACGAGAGATAAAGTCATCGCAATTAAAATCTCTTACCAGACCTGCAAAACGTGTTGCATAGGCGCTGGTATCAAAATGGTCGATCAGGTTAATGCCGCTCTGACCGGCAAGGAGAGCACTCCAGGTAGACTCTACGGTATTGCCGACAGGAGACAACATGCCAAGACCAGTCACAACTACACGACGCTTAGACACGTTCGTCCTCCAGGGAGGGATAAAAATGACTATTGTGGGGCAAACATAAAACTCAGGCGGTCATATGACCGCCTGAAGATATTCATTAGCCTTTATGGCTATTGATATAGTCGATCGCTGCCTGAACGGTAGTGATTTTCTCAGCTTCTTCGTCTGGAATTTCAGTATCAAACTCTTCTTCCAGAGCCATTACCAGCTCAACGGTATCAAGAGAATCGGCACCCAGGTCTTCTACGAAAGATGCAGAGTTGGTCACTTCTTCCTCTTTCACACCCAGCTGCTCACTGATGATTTTCTTAACGCGTTGTTCGATATCGCTCATACTATTTAATTTCCTATCAAAACTCGCTTTCGCGATGGTTTTCGTAGTGTATAAAATGTTGAAAAAGATGCAACAAAATCCCGGCTGGTCGAACCACGATTTTACGCTATTGTGCGGTTTTATCCGCAAATAATGCAAATGATTTCGTGATTATCAGACCATATACATGCCGCCATTGACGTGCAGCGTCTCACCCGTGATGTAGGCTGCTTCGTCAGAGGCTAAGAATGCAACGGCATTAGCAATTTCCTGCGCTTCGCCTAAACGACCCGCTGGGACCTCCGCCAGAATACCGGAACGTTGATCTTCGTTCAGTGCCCGCGTCATGTCAGTCTCTATGAAGCCCGGAGCCACGACGTTGACGGTAATGCCACGTGACGCGATTTCGCGCGCCAGTGATTTGCTAAAGCCAATCAAACCTGCTTTTGCTGCAGCGTAGTTTGCCTGACCCGCATTGCCCATGGTTCCAACAACAGAACCGATGGTGATGATACGACCCATGCGCTTTTTCATCATGGCACGCATCACCGCCTTCGAAAGACGGAAAACCGATGTGAGGTTGGTATCCAGGATATCCTGCCACTCATCGTCCTTCATACGCATCAGTAGATTATCACGCGTAATGCCTGCATTATTGACTAAAATGTCCACTTCGCCAAATTCAGCGCGAATTTTCTCTAAAACGCTGTTTACAGAAGCGGCATCCGTCACGTTTAACAGCAGACCTTGTCCTTTATCGCCAAGGTAATCACTGATAGCATCGGCGCCACTTTGGCTGGTTGCAGTACCTACCACTTTCGCACCGCGTGCGGCCAGGGTTTCTGCAATCGCACGGCCGATGCCGCGGCTTGCGCCAGTTACCAGCGCTACTTTACCTTCAAAGCTCATGATTTTCCTCTTATTCCTGTGCAAGCGCCGCAGTCAATGACGCAGTATCGTTCACCGCTGCTGCGGACAGGCCGTCTACAATGCGTTTTGTCAGACCGGTAAGGACTTTACCCGGTCCCATTTCAATAAGTTGCGTGACGCCCTGCGCGGCCATAGCCTCAACGCTCTCGGTCCAGCGGACCGGGCTGTAAAGCTGACGAATCAGCGCATGTCGAATCGCGTCGGCGTCCGTTTCGGCTTTGACATCCACGTTGTTAATGACCGGCACAGCTGGCGCACTAAACGTGATGTTTTCCAGTGTTAATGCCAGCTTATCGGCAGCGGGTTTCATCAGCGCGCAGTGTGAAGGGACGCTTACCGGCAGCGGTAGCGCACGTTTTGCGCCTGCCGCTTTGCAGGCTGCACCCGCACGTTCAACCGCCTCTTTATTGCCAGCGATAACCACCTGGCCTGGCGAGTTGAAGTTAACCGGTGAAACCACTTGGCCCTGCGCACTTTCTTCACAGGCTTTAGCAATCGCAGCGTCATCAAGGCCGATAATTGCCTGCATCGCACCCGTGCCCTCAGGCACGGCTTCCTGCATCAGCTTACCGCGCAGTTCAACCAGCTTGATCGCGTCCGCAAAATTCAGCACACCTGCGCAGACCAGCGCGGAGTATTCTCCCAGGCTGTGACCTGCCATCAGGGCGGGTTGTTGACCGCCCTGCTGCTGCCAGACACGATAGATGGCTACCGAGGCAGCCAGCAAAGCAGGCTGCGTCTGCCAGGTTTTATTCAGCTCTTCAGCCGGCCCCTGGCTGACTAACTGCCACAGATCGTAACCGAGAACATCAGAAGCTTCACGAAACGTCGCTTCAACCGCCGGATAAGCAGCGGCCAGATCCGCTAACATGCCCACAGTCTGTGAACCCTGACCTGGGAAAACAAAAGCAAATTGCGTCATTTTCAATTCCTGTCAATCAAAAGCGAACCAGCGCAGAACCCCAGGTGAATCCACCACCAAAGGCTTCCAGCAAAATAAGTTGTCCGGGTTTGATGCGGCCATCGCGCACCGCCTCATCCAGCGCACTTGGCACGGATGCGGCAGAGGTATTTCCATGGCGATCCAGCGTCACGACCACTTTCTCCATGGTCATACCCAGTTTTTTCGCCGTGGCGCTGATAATACGCAGGTTAGCCTGATGCGGCACCAGCCAGTCCAGCTCTTCACGCGCAATGTTATTTGCCTGCAAGGTTTCGTCCACAATGTGGGCTAACTCGGTGACCGCCACTTTGAAGACTTCATTGCCTGCCATTGTCAAATAAGCGGGCTGATCCTGATTTTCGCGATCCTGATACGGCAGCGTCAACAGTTTCGCATAGCGACCGTCAGCGTGCAGGTGGGTTGAAATGATCCCCTGCTCTTCGCTCTGGCCCAGCACAACAGCGCCGGCACCATCACCAAACAGGATGATCGTCCCACGATCGTCTGGATTGAGCGTACGCGCGAGGACATCGGCACCGATGACTAACGCATGTTTAACGGCACCGTTTTTAATATATTGATCGGCCACGCTTAACGCATAGGTAAAGCCGGCACAGGCTGCTGCGAGGTCAAACGCCGCACAGTCTTTGATGTCAAGCATCTGCTGAATCAGGCAGGCAGAGCTTGGAAAGGCGTGACTGGACGAGGTGGTCGCAACGATGATCAGACCGATATCATTGGCGTCAACGCCTGCCATTTCCAGTGCACGTTGTGCAGCCTGATGTCCCATACTTGCGACAGTCTCATCCGGCGCAGCAATACGGCGCTCACGAATGCCGGTACGGGTAACAATCCACTCGTCCGAAGTCTCCACCATTTTTTCCAGATCGGCATTGGTGCGGATCTGGCTGGGCAAATAACTGCCCGTACCGATAATTTTGGTAAACATCTAGGCTTTGTCACTCCTGGCTAATACAGCGTCCAGACGGGCGGCAATGCGTTCAGGCACCTGCCGCCTCACCGTCTGCTCGGCCTGATTGATCGCCACGGCAAAAGCATGTTGATTTGCTGCACCATGGCTCTTTATCACTGTCCCGCGTAATCCTAACAGACAAGCGCCATTATACTGGTCGGGGTTGAGATGCCCGAAGCGCCTGACCAAACGCTTTTTCATCCAGCGCCCCAGCAACGTCAGCCACCACGACCGCTTCTTACCTTCCTCTGATGACTTGAACAGAGAAAGAAACATTCTTACTACGCCTTCCATTGTCTTCAGAGTGATGTTTCCTGCGAAACCATCACAGACCAGCACATCCGTTTTGCCAGTCAGTAAATCATTACCTTCAAGGTAACCAATGTAGTTAATCTGCGGCAATGCCTTGAGACTTAACGCCGCATCGCGGATGCTTTCAAGCCCTTTATGCTCTTCATGACCAATATTGAGAAGTGCCACACGGGGATTCGCAATCCCCAACACTTCTTCCGCCATCACTGAGCCCATTACCGCAAACTGCACCAGCATCGCACTGTCTGAGTCGACATTGGCACCTAAATCTAAAATGACCGTTTTTCCCTTCTGCTGATGGGGTAAAACGGTCATGAGCGCCGGACGTTTAATCCCGTCCAGCGGCTTCAGTAATAATGTCGCCAGCCCCATCAGCGCGCCCGTGTTGCCGCTGCTGACGCAGGCCTGAGCCCGCCCTTCTTTAACCAACTCTAACGCCACTCGCATAGAACTGCCGCGGCTGTTACGGATGGCTTGTGCGGGTCGCGCATCACTTGCAATAACTGATTCGGCAGGCACAACCTGCAGTCGCTCCAGCAAGGAGGAATCCGCTTTGGCAAGCAATGGCGTGAGAATGTCGGGATCTCCGACAAGAAGAAGGATAATTTCCGAATGAGAGGCCAGTGCCTGCAATGCTGCAGGCACCGTCACGCAGGGACCGAAGTCCCCGCCCATGGCATCGATAGCCAGGGTCAAACGTGCCAAGGTATCGCCTTGCTAAGCAAAGAACTTACTTAACGATAACCTTGCGACCGCGGTAGTAACCGTCCGCAGTGATGTGGTGACGCAGATGAGTTTCACCAGAAACTTTATCTACTGACAGAGTGGCAGTGGTCAGCGCATCGTGCGAACGACGCATACCACGCTTAGAACGGGTGGGTTTATTCTGTTGTACGGCCATGGACCTTACTCCTATTACTTACGCTTTAAACTGGCTAATACGGCAAATGGGTTTGGTTTTTCTGCCTCTGCAGGCAACTGACCAAAGACCATGTCCGCCTCGGACACTTCACAGTGTTCAGAATCGTGCACCGGAACCACAGGCAGCGCGAGAATAACTTCATCCTCGATAACTGCCAGCAGGTCAATCTCACCAAACTCGTTGACATCAACCGGCTCGTACGCTTCCGGCAACGCTTCGGCCTGCTCGTCAGACGACACAGGACTGAAGCAATAGCTTACGTGTACATGATGTGGAAAAACCTGGTTGCAGCGCTGACAACGTAGCGTAACCTGTACATCAGCAGTACCCGTCAGTACTGCCAGACGCTGGTTGTCAACCGCAAACGACATGACACAATCTACATCACTGTCCACACTGACGACCGACTCAGCAACACGCTCAACCTGTTGAGAGGTATAAACACCTTGATAATCCAGGCGTTTTTGAGCGGTGCGGACTGGGTCCAGCGTCAGGGGTAATTTTACCTTTTGCATAGGGCGCGCATATTAACTTTGTAATCACATAGAGTCAAAGAAAAAGGCCGTTTACCAGCATCTTTCAACCACTATTCGCATCCAGTGCGGCGCACAGTTTAAAATGACTGCCACCAATTCGCTATCAATATTGAAAAAAAATGACAGCATCGATTCTTTTAGCATCAACGTCGCCCTTTCGTCAGGCACTCTTAGCGCGGCTGGGCCTGCCTTTCACGGTCGATTCGCCGCAGACAGATGAAACGCCGTTAGCGCATGAAAGCGCGGAAGCGCTGGTCACCCGATTAGCCATCGCCAAGGCGCAGGCGCTGGCCCAACGTTATCCTGACCACTGGATTATTGGTTCTGACCAGGTCTGCGTGCTGAATGGCGTGATAACCGGAAAACCCCATACGGTTGAAAACGCGGAAGCACAGTTGCGGGCCGCCAGCGGCCAGCGCGTAACGTTTTATACCGGGCTGGCGCTATACCACCCTGCCAGCCAGCGCTTAATGCAATGCTGTGAGCCGTTTAGCGTCCATTTCCGCACGCTAACCGACGCCGAGATCCGTGCCTATATAAAGAAAGAGCAACCGCTGCAGTGCGCAGGGAGCTTTAAAAGCGAAGGGTTGGGGATTTGTTTATTCGATCGTCTTGAGGGACGCGATCCGAATACGCTGGTCGGTTTACCGCTTATCGCGCTCAGCACTATGCTGCGAGAAGCAGGCATCAACCCCCTGTCGGATTGATGCCCGGCGCGTCAGCTTTTCTGCTGGCGCAGCATCGTCAGGCAATGCTGCAACTTGTCATCCAGTGGCGCTTCCATGCGGAGCGTCTCACCCGTGTTGGGATGCGTAAAGGTCAGCGCGGCCGCATGCAGGAACAAGCGGTTAAGCCCCGTAGAGGACAGCTGGCTGTCAAACGCGCGATCGCCGTAGCGGTCGTCGAATGCAATAGGATGACCGGCATGCAGCGTATGCACACGAATCTGGTGGGTACGTCCGGTAACCGGGCTGGCTTTTACAAGGGTGGCGAAGTCGAAGCGCTCTTCCACTTTAAACCGGGTTTCTGAAGGCTTGCCGTCGCTGCTCACGCGTACCATGCGCTCACCGCTTTGCAGAATGTTTTTCAGCAATGGTGCCTGAACCACTTTCAGATGCGATGGCCAGTTACCCTGAACCAGCGCCAGATAGTCTTTCTGCATGCCTTTCTCACGTAGTTGTTCATGCAGCGAGCGCAAGGCTGAACGCTTTTTGGCCACCAGCAGGACGCCAGAGGTGTCACGATCCAGACGGTGCACCAGCTCCAGGAAGCGAGCCTCAGGACGCAGGGCGCGCAAGCCTTCTATCACGCCAAAGCTCAGGCCGCTGCCACCGTGTACCGCTGTACCGGACGGCTTATTCAGCACCAGCAGGTGATCGTCTTCAAAGAGAATGGCATTGGCTAAAGAAGCCACTTTGGCCAGCTTGGGCGAAACGGCCTCTTCGTCCCGTTCGGCTACCCGGACGGGCGGGATACGCACCTCATCGCCCTCTTCCAGCTTATATTCTGGCTTGATGCGTTTCTTGTTAACCCGCACCTCGCCTTTACGCACGATGCGATAAATCATGCTTTTCGGCACGCCCTTTAACTGGGTGCGCAAAAAGTTGTCAATGCGTTGTCCGGCATTTTCAGCCGTGATGGCGACAAAGTGTACGCCTGGATTCTCTGTTTTCATGGCGGCGATTCTAAATAGTGTCCCCTGATAGCGCCACCCCTTTTTCTGTGCTTAACTCTTTGCGTCTCGTCAGGAAGCGTAATGTGATTGCTGTGATTTTCAGCAGCGCGGGTGCACTTCTTGTCGTAGGGTTCTTAAAATGTAAAGAAAATTGATCAGTGAGTTAAAGTCACCTTGCTATATGAAGGTTAGCAGTGGAATAATGCTTGGGTTTCTTAGCTGAAGATTCAGATAAGAAAAAAAACGAAATTAGTTATTTTGTCGGATTGAGCAGACACGCAGCAATGGCGTAAGACGTAATGCGAAATCAGACACTTAGCGGGCTGCGGGTTGCGGCCTGGACATGAGATGGAGTGCACGGGTTTACTGAATTATCTCTCGCATTTCCACTATCTGGTGCTGTTGTTCCTTATGAAAAACAGGCCACCGACGTTATTTGCGCCCCTCGCGCGGTCGATAACCGTGAGGTTGACGACATTGCACTAAGTCACGGGGCCATCGGTTGATACTCGTCCAGGGTAACTATGCCCGCAGCTTTAATCACTCATGAAAGAATAACGAGTACGTTACGATGAAAAGAATGTTAATCAACGCAACTCAGCAGGAGGAGTTGCGCGTTGCCCTGGTTGATGGTCAACGTCTGTACGATCTGGATATCGAAAGCCCAGGACACGAACAGAAAAAAGCCAATATCTACAAAGGTAAAATCACCCGTATCGAACCCAGCCTTGAAGCGGCCTTCGTCGATTACGGTGCAGAACGTCACGGTTTCCTCCCTCTGAAAGAAATTTCCCGCGAATACTTCCCTGCTAATTACAACTCACACGGTCGTCCGAACATTAAAGACGTGCTGCGTGAAGGTCAGGAAGTCATTGTTCAGATTGATAAAGAAGAACGCGGCAACAAAGGCGCTGCGCTCACTACCTTTATCTCTCTGGCAGGCAGCTATCTGGTATTGATGCCAAATAACCCGCGCGCGGGTGGGATTTCACGTCGGATTGAAGGCGATGACCGTACCGAACTGAAAGAGGCGCTGTCGGCGCTGGAACTCCCCGATGGCATGGGGCTGATTGTTCGCACGGCGGGCGTCGGTAAATCAGCCGAATCGCTGCAGTGGGACCTTAGCTTCCGTCTGAAGCATTGGGAAGCCATCAAAAAAGCGGCTGACAGCCGCGCGGCCCCGTTCCTGATCCATCAGGAAAGCAACGTGATCGTGCGCGCCTTCCGCGACTATCTGCGTCAGGATATCGGTGAGATTCTTATCGATAACCCGAAAGTGCTGGAGCTGGCACGTCAGCATATCGCCGCGCTGGGCCGTCCGGACTTTAGCAGCAAAATTAAGCTCTACACCGGTGAGATTCCGCTGTTCAGCCATTACCAAATCGAATCGCAAATCGAATCCGCTTTCCAGCGTGAAGTTCGCTTGCCGTCAGGCGGCTCAATCGTTATCGACAGTACCGAAGCGCTTACCGCCATCGATATCAACTCCGCCCGTGCCACGCGCGGTGGCGATATTGAAGAAACCGCCTTTAATACCAACCTGGAAGCGGCCGACGAAATTGCTCGCCAGCTGCGTCTGCGCGACCTGGGCGGCCTGATCGTTATCGACTTCATCGATATGACACCGGTTCGTCACCAGCGCGCGGTTGAAAACCGTCTGCGTGAAGCCGTCCGTCAGGATCGCGCCCGTATTCAAATCAGCCATATTTCACGTTTTGGCCTGCTGGAGATGTCCCGCCAGCGCCTCAGCCCGTCCCTGGGCGAGTCCAGCCACCACGTCTGTCCACGTTGTAGCGGCACCGGCACTATTCGTGATAACGAATCTCTGTCGCTGTCCATTCTGCGCCTGATTGAAGAAGAAGCGCTGAAAGACAACACCAAAGAAGTGCATGCTATCGTGCCGGTCCCGGTTGCCTCTTACCTGCTGAATGAAAAACGTGAAGCGGTAAATGCTATCGAGAAACGTCAGGGCGGCGTACGTGCGGTCATCGTGCCGGACGACCGGATGGAAACCCCGCACTACTCCGTTCTGCGCGTGCGCAAAGGCGAAGAAACGCAAACGCTGAGCTATCACCTGCCGAAACTGCATGAAGCCGAGATGGCGATGCCATCTGAAGAGGAGCATGCTGAGCGCCGCCGTCCAGAGCAGCCTGCTCTCGCAGCCTTTGTGATGCCCGATGCGCCGCCAGCACCGGCCGAAGCCTCATTGGAAGTGGCCACACCTTCAGCGACTGTGACGCAACCCGCACCAGCGGCCGCGCCGGCCAGTGAAGGTTTTGTCAGCCGTCTGCTGAGTGGATTGAAAAAACTGTTTGCTGGCGAACCTGCTCCGGCGGCTGTCGAGCCGGTTGCCGAGGTGACGGCCCCGCAGAAAACCAGCGAGGACGAGAACGGCAACCCGCGTGGCGATCGTCGTAATAATCGTCGCAACAATAACCGTCGCGAACGTACCCCGCGCAACGGTGATAACGCACAACAGCGCGAATCTCGCGATAACCGTGACTCTCGTGATAACCGTGATAACCGTGATAACCGTGGTGAGTCTCGAGATAATCGCGAGCCGCGTGAAGACAATCGTCGTAACAAGCGTCAGGCCCAGCCTAATGAGGTGCGTGACGATCGTCCGGTACTGAGCGATGAAGCGCGCCAGCAGCGTGATGAGCAGCAGCAACAGCGCCGCGAACAACGTGCTGAACGTCAGCGTCGTCGTCAGGAAGAGAAACGTGCTCAGCAGGACGCTAACAGCGCGGTGGAACAAACCGCCGAAGCGGTCGCGCCTGCTGCTGTGGATGCGCAGGAAGACGAGCGCGTTCAGGTGATGCCACGCCGTAAACCGCGTCAGCTGACGCAGAAAGTCCGCGTTGGTGATAACAATGACCAGCCGCAGGCCGCCGCCGTTGAATCAACCGAATCGGCTGACGTTCAAAAGGTGCAGCCTGTTGTCGAAACGTCACAGGTTGAAGAGACGGAGGAGAACGAAGGTCGCGATAATGCCAATATGCCACGTCGTTCACGCCGTTCGCCTCGCCATCTGCGCGTAAGTGGTCAGCGTCGCCGTCGTTACCGTGATGAACGTTATCCGACCCAGTCCGCGATGCCTTTAGACGCCGCTGCGGCTTCGCCTGAGATGGCGTCCGGCAAAGTCTGGATTCGCTACCCGGTCGCGCAAGCGAATGAAGAGCAAATCGTTCAGGATGCGCCTCAATCGACACCGGACTACAGCCGTGAAGAGACTGCACCTGCTGTTGCCCTGCCTGTCGCCACCGAGGAAGCGCCGGCTTCACAGACTGCGCCAGTACAAATCGCAGAGCCGCAGGCTGACGCCCCGGTTACCGTGGTGAATACTGACGATACTCAGGCCATTGAAGCCCCGGTTCATCATGAACCTTCGGTGATTCCAGCCGCCGCTGAAGCAGGTGCTGAAGCGATCGCGCAACAGGCTCAGCCTGCTGACGCTGTCGAAGCGCCGGAAGTGAGCGTGCCGGAGGTGAACGTGCCGGTTGTCGCAGAATCCGCGCCTGAAGAAACGGCGGATGAGCATGCGGGCACTGAAGTCAGCGCTGCGACCGAAGCGCAGGTGGAAGAGGTTTTACACGCGCCGGTTGCCGCTGAGGAAGCCATTACGCCGGTTAGTGAACCTCATGCACCTGTTGCCGCACGCGACATCCCTGTTGAGGCATTAAAAGCCAACGCCGAAACGCGCTGGAAGCACTTTGCTTCTGCACCGATGACCAAGGCGCCTGCGCCAGTGTGGCAACCCGAGCCTGCCCGTCAAAGTGACTGGCAACGTCCGGCCTTTAAATTTGAGGGCAGAGGTTCTGCTGGCGGCCACAGCGCCACCCATCAGGCTACTGCACCTGCCACCAAGCCGTAAGGCGCGGTAGCAGCACACATGAACCCGGCTCCGGCCGGGTTTTTTATTGCATGCACGGCGTAACAGGCGATGGTTCGGGGACACGCAGCCGTTAACTGAATGCGGCTCTCAGGCAGGGCAGCGTTACAGGGATAAAAGCGCGCGCGCGAGTCACGCGTTAACGCATGCTTTTCAGAGTGGCCTCTTGGCAAAGCACAGGCTGCAGGCAAAAAAAATCCCACCGTCCCTTATCAGGACGGTGGGAAAAACTAAGCGCACCCGGTTAAAGTACGCCCAAATTTTTTATGAATTTAACTGAAACAGCGACATCTGAGACATATCGGTAAAGGTCTTGTATGAAGCCTGCAGCGCCTGCTGTTGCATGGTGTAGCTGGAGATCGCTTGGGTGTAATCAACGTCCACCAGGCTGCTCATCTGGGAATCATAAATGACCTTGCGATCGTCCCCCTGCGCATTCAACGTATCTAACTCTTTCAACTGAGTACCGATCTCGGAACGGACGCTGAGCACGTTGTTCAACGAGTTGCTCAAACCACGGCTGGTTTTATCCATTGCCGCAGAAAACGTGGCTTTCGTCGCATCGTCCGCGCCGTTTTGCGGCACTTTCAGCGCACTGATGGCGCTGTCCAGCATGTTAAACAAGTTCGTTTCACTGGTACCGCCGTTAGGCTCTTTCACCGCATTGCTGGTGATAGACATCACGATGCTGTTACCGGTATGACCGATGGTCATCGTACGGTCAGTGTCCACTTTTTGCGTAATGGCGTCGGCTCCGCCCTGATAGGTCACTCCGCCCGCACCGTCCACAAACGGCGGGCTATCGGTTTTGTAACCCGCGAAAATATAGCGACCGTTGGCGTCTTTGCTGTTGACCTGGTTCAGTAACTGCGCACGCACGCCTTCCAGCTGAGTCGCATAGGAGGCGCGGTCATCATCGCTTAAGGAACCGTTTGCCGCGGCCACGATCATCGACTGCGCGCTCATGATGCTGTTCGTGACGCCGTTAAGGGTGTTTTCTTCCAGCGATAATCCCTGGTCGGCAAAGGTACGCGCAACAGAATACTGGCTTGCCTGCGCCTGCGTTTGCGACAGCACGACCGCACGCGAAGCGGCAATCGGGTCGTCTGAAGGATTAGACACTCTGAGTCCGGTGGAAAGCTGTTTTCCCGCGTTTAACCAGGAGGATTGCGCATCGCTAACGCCGCGAACCTGCTGGTCAAAAATCATATTTGTACTGAGTCGCATGATGTCCTCTGCTTTTAGTTGATGCTAAGCAGGGCGTCAAAAACGGTGCTGGCCGTTTTTAAAACCTGCGCATTCGCCATGTAATATTGTTGGTATTTCGTCAGGTTCGCGTACTCTTCATCCAGGTTCACGCCAGAAACAGACTGCTGGCGGTTGGTTAGCTGCGTCACCACGTTCTGCTGTGTCGTGCTGGCGGTTTTGAGTGCCTGAGTTTTGTTGCCAACGGTACTCACCATCGCGCCGTAAGCCTGGGAAATCGTCGCGTTGCCGTTAACAATTTTGGCATCCTGCAACGCCAGCAGCTTTTGCGCATTGCGGTTATCACTTTCACCGCCGGTCGCGGCCGCAGCAGCGATTTGCGATCCGCTGGTAATAGCAACCGACATGCCGTTAACCACGTTCTGAACCGGTTTCACCAGGAAACTGTCTTTGGCGTTTGGCGTGCCGTTGACCGTCAGGCTCATTCCATCCAGATTAAGCGTCGTGACGCCGCCCGAGGTCGTGGGTGTAAGCGTGGTTTTGCTGTTATCTGACAAACGTGTCGCTGACCAGTTTGTCCCGTCATAGCTGACGGTATAGTTTGATGCCTGCAGGGCACTGGTGTTAGTCCACGCTGCCGTCAGGGTGGCAGAAGAGGTATTTTTGCTGTCCCCCTGCGCCGTAGGAGTGCCGATATTAAAGAAGTCGACGCCCTGATTACCGTTGCTGTCGAATCCTTGCTTATGGACGGCGTTAAAACTGGTTGTAAAGGCCGCCGCTAACTGGCCCAGTTGGTTTTGTGCCAGGTCCAGATCCTGCGAACGAAAGCTCAGCATACCGCCCAGCGAACCCGTAGTTATGGATGATTCGGGAAGCTGCACGTTGCCAGCTTGTGGGTCAACATAACCCACTGTGGTGCGGGTCAGGTCACTGCTGGAGGGCATAGCCACCAGTTTGGTGGACTGAAAACCATTCACCAGCGAAAGGCCGTTAGCCATGGAAACGGTATAGCTTCCATCTTGTTGTGACACTGTCACACCAACGATATTATTCAGACCATTTACTAACTGATCGCGCTGATCCAGCAAATCATTCGGTGTTGCACCGTTAGCCGTGCTGAGTTTGGCAATTTGCTGGTTAAGATTCGAGATCTGCGTGGTGAAAGTATTAATCTGATCAACATTAGAGGCAATGTTGGTGTTCACGCTGTTTTGCATGTTGGTCAGGTACTGCGCCTGGGTCTGGAACTGGTTAACCAGCCCCTGCGAGTTGCTGAGCATCGACTGACGCGCCGCCGGATCGTTGGCGTTACTGACCACGTTCTGCATGTTGCTGAAGAAGCCCTGAATCGCCGTCGACAGGTTAGTGGTCGAGGTCGACATCAGATCGTCAATGTTCGATACCTGCGAATACTGTGTATTCGCTGCATTATAGGTGGCTGACGAACCGCGCAGCTGAGCCGCGATAAAACTATCATATTCACGCTGAACGCCAGTGACGTTAACGCCGTTGCCGTAATAGCTTTTCCCCTGCAGGGTACTGTTTGCTTCGGCCAGAATGGTGGTCTGACGTGAGTAACCCGCGACAGTGTAGTTACTGATATTGTTACTGGTCGTGCTTAAGGCGGCCTGTGCGGCACTGAGCCCGCTCATTGCGGAGTTAATTATGCTGGACATCTCGGTTCCTTACATTCCCCCGTTAACCGGGTTGCTGTCATCAGTGTGGTCGCCAACATGCGCTGGCGCGCCTGGCTCTTGCTGTTATTATCGGCATGCTTAAGTGAAACTTGAGGCGGAATAATCAGAACAGCGTACTTAAATCCTGGCTATAGGCTTTAACGACTTTCTCGCCCATGCTCTTGAATTGCTGGATCATTCCTACCAGTTTTTGTGCGTATTTCGGATCGGTCGCATAACCCGCGGCCTGTAATGCCTGCGCGCCCTGCTCGGCACTTTGCGCATTGGCCACGGCCGCATAACGCGGATTATTCGAAATCAGTTTGACGTAGTCGTTTAACGCTTCGAAATAGGAGCCATAGACCCGGAATGTCGCGCGCACTTTTTTCGCTTCGCCATGCTCATATTCGGTGGTCATGATATCGGTTGTTTCGCCCTTCCAGTTGCCGCTGGCTTTAATGCCGAAGACGTTGTAGCTCGGCTTGCCGTCACGGGTCAGGATTTGACGCTGCCCCCAGCCGGACTCCAGCGCGGCCTGCGCCAGAATCAGGTGGTGAGGAATACCGCTTTGCTGGCTGGCAGCCTGAGCAGGCTGCGTCAGTTGCGCAATAAAATCGCGGCTGTCGCTGGGCAGACCGGTCGGAGATGGCGCGGGCAGGCGCGGCATCGCTTTACGCACCATCTGCTCCAGCGGCGTTGCCCCTATGCTGCTCATGATAAAGCTGTTATCCAGCTTCATCGGAACGGTTCCGGCGGTTTCGTCCGGTGCTTTGGCGGGTTCCATCTGTTTAACGATAATATCCGCCAGGCCCAGGCCACGTTTACCAATATCCTGCGCAATCTGCTGATCGTACATTGACGTGAAAAGTTTGGTCTGTTCATTGCTGAGTATGCCGTCCTGCGGTAGCGCCTCGCGCATACTCTTCAGCATCATCTGAACAAACATCCCTTCGACCTGCTGTGCCACCTGTAGCGCTTTTCCTTTCGGATCAACAGTCACCTGGCGTTTAAGGTCATTCAGTGAGCGGCTGTCGAAAGCCGCATTCATCAGCGATTGCGCATCGTTCATCAGATAATTTCCAGTTTAGCGCGCAGGCAACCCGCGCTTTGCATTGACTGCAAAATAGACATCAGTTCGATAGGCGATGCCCCCAGGGCATTGAGCGCGCGCACGACACTGTTCAGGTTGGCGCTGGAGTTAACCCGTTGGAGAGCGCCGCCGCTCTGACGCAGATCGATCTGCGTATTGGTGGTGGCCACGGTTTGTCCACCCGCCAGTGGCGTATTAGGCTGGCTCACGTTTTGCTGCTGATTGACCGTGACTGACAGGTTGCCCTGCGCGACGGCACAGGTATTCAGTTTCACTTCACGGTTCATGACGACAGAGCCGGTACGTGAGTTGATGATCACCTTGGCATCTTCTACAGGGACAGACACATCGATATTCTGTATCTCAGCCAGTAAGCGAACCTGTGCACCGTTATTCGGCGATACGCGGACCTGCACAGTGCGCGCATCCAGCGGCTGAGCAGAACCGTATCCGCCACGGGCGTTGATGGCATCCGCAATACGCTGCGCCATAGAGAAATCTTCGGTGTTGAGCTGCAGGTTGATGGTGTTCTGCGAGCCAAAGTTGCTCTGCAGCTCACGTTCAACCGTGGCACCATCGGTAATACGTCCCCCGTTAAGCTGGTTGACCTGCACGCTGCTGCCGCCTGCTGCGGCACCCGCGCCACCGACCAGGATGTTGCCCTGAGCCAGCGCATAGACCTGGTTATCGACACCTTTCATCGGCGTCATTAACAGCGTACCGCCGCGCAGACTTTTCGCATTACCCATGGACGAGACAACCACGTCCAGCGTCTGTCCCTGGCGGGCAAACGAAGGCAGTTTTGCCGTCACCATAACCGCCGCCACGTTTTTGAGCTGCATGTTGGTGCCAGGCGGGACGGTAATGCCCAGCTGAGACAGCATGTTACTCACGGTCTGCGTGGTAAAAGGCGTCTGGGTGGTCTGGTCACCGGTACCGTCAAGGCCAACCACCAGTCCGTAGCCCAGCAGTTGGTTATCACGCACGCCCTGGACGGTGGTTAAATCGCGAATCAGATCGGCACGGGCCATCAGGCTTACGCCTAACAGTAACCCCAGACCGACACGCCATAATGCTAACTTTTTCATTGCAACCTCTTAGAACGGCGAGATATTCAGGAAGAAGCGCTGCAACCAGCCCATATTCTGCGCTTCATTGATATAACCATTTCCGACGTACTCAATACGTGCATCGGCGACGGCCGTTGATAACACCGCGTTGCTGGCGCTGATGGTGCGTGGGTTAACCACGCCCGAGAAGCGAATAAACTCGGTGCCCTGGTTGATCTCAATCTGTTTTTCCCCGACCACGTGCAGGTTGCCATTCGACAGAACCTGATCCACCGTGACGGTGATGGTGCCGGTAAAGGTGTTATTGGCAGAAGCCCCGCCTTTACCTGCGAAATCATTTTTGCCACCCGCCGCAAAGTTGGCTTTCTCGCCCGATGCGCCGGCTAAACCGGCTAAACCGGTAGGAACGGCCGTGATGCCCAGACTGCCGCTGCCGTTACGGCTGGCATTCGAGGTTGAACTTTTGCTGGCGCTGACGTTTTCCTGCAAGGTGATGGTCAGCGTATCGCCGATATTACGTGGACGACGATCCTCAAACAGCGGCTGATAACCGTAGTTAAGCGGCGCGACGCCCTGAAAAATTGAACCGTTCACCACCGGTGGTGCAGATGGCAACGGCTGAGCCGTGGTCGCCCCTTGCACCAACGGCGTGCGCGGTACCAGTGCACAACCGTTAAGAGTGAGTAGCAAGCTTGCTACTAACCAATGTCCAGGCTTGAGAATATGTTGCATCGCCACGGAGTCACGACCTTATAAATGACTGTTCTTCAGGCCAGCCTGCGCCGGCCCTGTTCGTATTACAGCTGAGTTAACTTCGCCAGCATTTGATCGGAGGTGCTGATCGCTTTGCTGTTAATTTCATACGCGCGCTGCGTCTGGATCATGGTGACCAGCTCTTCCGCAACGTTAACGTTGGAGGTTTCGGCATAGCCCTGATACAGCAAACCTGCACCGTTCTGGCCCGGCGTACTGTCAGTCGGGGCACCGGATGCCTGGGTTTCTTTGTAGAGGTTTTCACCCACGCTATCGAGACCGGCATTGTTCATAAAGGTGCTCAGCGTTAACTGACCAACCTGGGCGGCCTGTGTCTGCCCCTGCTGGGTAACGCTCACCACACCATCGCGCGACACGGTAATGCTGGTGGCGTTAGCGGGAATCGTGATGCCAGGCTGAACCGGGAAACCGGAGTTGGTCACTAACTGACCATTCTGATCGACCTGAAACGAACCATCACGGGTGTAAGCAGACGTACCATCTGGCATCTGGATTTGGAAAAAACCCTGTCCGTTAATGGCGATATCTTTTGAGTTATTGGTCTGCGACAGGTTGCCTTGGGTATGCAGACGTTCGGTCGTCACCGGACGTACACCGGTACCAATTTGCAAACCTGACGGCAGCGTGGTTTGCTCAGATGACTGGGTACCCGGCTGACGCATCGTCTGGTACATCAGGTCTTCAAATACCGCACGTGAACGTTTAAAGCCATTGGTACTGACGTTTGCCAGGTTGTTGGCGATAACGTCCATGTTCATCTGCTGGGCATCAAGACCGGTTTTCGCGATCCATAAAGAACGAATCATGTATTTATCCTCGTGCCTTAGCTGCCGATGCTCAGCAACTGATTGGCTTTCTGTTCGTTTTCGTTGACGTTTGAAATGACTTTCATCTGCATCTCAAAACGTCGGGCATTGGCGATCATATCGACCATGGTCTCAACCGGTTTGACGTTACTGCCTTCCAGAACGCCGGGCATCACCTGCATGTTCGGATCGGCCTGCAGTGCGGCACCGCGAGTCGCCTGCGTTGCGGCGGTCGGACGGAACATGCCATCATCACCGCGCTGTAACTCTTTACCTGTTGCCTGAACCAGCTTCAGACGACCCAGTTGCACGGTGGCATTGGGTGAGTCGCCAGCGTTCAGTCCGGTAATCGAACCGTCAGCCGCAATCGTGATCTCTGAACCTTGTGGGATCACAATCGGGCCGCCCTCGCCCATGACGGGATTGCCCTGCACCGTCAGCGTGCCGTCCGAACGGATTTGCATGTTGCCGTTGCGGGTATAGGCTTCGCTGCCGTCTGCAGTACGCACTGCAAGCCAGCCATCCTGCTGCATCGCCACGTCCAGCGGACGTTCGGTGTAATCCATTGCACCCTGACTCATATCGGCACCCGGCGTGGATGCCGTTACCAGCGTACGCGTGGGCAGTGACCAGCCGTTAACCGGTACAGCACGCAACGCGTTCAACTGCGCCCGGAAACCGGGCGTTGAGGCGTTGGCGAGGTTGCTGGCGGTAACCGCCTGCTGATCCAGTGTCTGACTGGCCGCGCCCATCGCGGTATATATCGCGTGATCCATAGAGCAATCCCGTTAGCGAATTAACGTAAGTTGACCAGGGTGTTAAGGATCTGGTCCTGCGTTTTGATGGTCTGCGCGTTCGCCTGATAGTTGCGTTGCGCGACGATCATGTTGACCAGCTCTTTACTCATATCGACGTTCGAAGACTCCAGCGCACCTGCGGTCAGTGAACCAAATGTTCCGGTGTTCGCCAGGCCAACAGCGGCCTGTCCAGACGCATTCGTTTCTGCCCAGACGTTGTCGCCCTGAGATTTCAGACCTTCCGGGTTAGAGAAGCTGGCCAGTACGATCTGTCCCAGCAGCTGAGTGCGTTGGTTGGAGTAACTGCCGGTGATGGTACCGTCATTGTTGATGGCGTAGCTGGTCAGGTCGCCAGGCGCGTAGCCGTTTTGTGTGGCGTTACCAAACGTGGTGGCACCGGTGTTTTGCTGCAGGCTGCCCACAAAGTTCAAGGCGACGGTGGTACCGTTTGCGCCATTCACACCAGGAATGGTCACGGTAGCGGTGCTGGCCGTGGTTGAGCCCGCGACGACGTTGCCGGTCGCATCCAGTGAAGAAACGCCCGTCAGCTGACCGTTGGCATTGTAGCTCATCTGGTAATTACCCACGTTTGAGCCCGCAGTGGAGTCAATGCCGTGAATTTTCCAGGTGTTGTCTGCGGTTTTAACGAAGTACAGATCAAGCGAGTGCGAGTTACCCTGAGTGTCGTACATGGTGATGGTGTTTTTGGCACTGTACGTCGTTGGGTCAGTCGCCGAGAACTTGGTGTCATCCAGTGCTGCAGACGTGGAGTTCAGCTTCGCAACCTGATTCGCCGTGGTGGTGGCATTCGCCGGCATTTGCGTGGTAGGGATTTTAATCGCAACCGGGTTCGCACCGGTCTGGATTGTGGGTGGCACGCCTGACGCCGGATAGCCGGTCACATTCAGACCCTGGGTATTCACCAGGTTACGGTTCTGGTCCAGCGTAAACTGGCCGTTACGGGAATAGGAAACCGCACCCGCCGAGTTGGTCAGACGGAAAAAACCGTTGCCGCTCAGCGCAACATCCAGCCCACGGCTGGTGGTGGTGGTAGAGCCATCGTTGAAGTTCTGGATAACGGCCGAAACTTTTGTACCCAAACCCACGTTAGAGCCGGCAAACATATCGGCAAACGCGATGGTACTGGATTTGAAGCCCGCTGTGGCGGAGTTAGCGATGTTGTTACCGATAACGTCCAGGTTACTTGAGGCAGCGCCGAGACCGCTGACCGCTTGTGAAAATGACATTTAAACCTCTCCTGTCTACAGGTGAATCAGAGAATCTGACGTACGTCGTCAAGGGTGGCGGAGCCCATGGTGCCGAGATCCAGTTTTGCGGTATTACCCGCCGTGCTTACGCCATTGACGTAGGCATAATTAAGTGGCTGAGCCACCTGTTGACCGCTGCTGTTACTGGCAGCAATCGCAACCTTGTATTTCCCGTCTGGCGCCACGCTGCCATCCGGTAATTTGCCGTCCCATGAGAACGTATGGACGCCGGCGCTCAGTGCGCCCAGATCCTGAGTGCTCACCACGTTGCCTTGCGCGTCGCTAATCGTCGCCGTGGCGGTAGTGGCCGCGTTGGTCAGCTCAACGCCGAATGGCGTCGTGGTGCCTTTACCGACCAGAATCTGAGAGCCATTCACCATCACGCCATGCCCAATCAGCGTGGAGCTCTGCAGAGACTGGCTGGTGCTGATCTGGCCGGAAATGGATCCCAGCGTGGTATTGAGTTTTTCAATGCCGCTCAGGGTGTTGATCTGTGCCAGCTGCGTTGTCAGCTGGCTGTTATCCATCGGATTGGTCGGATCCTGGTTTTGCAGCTGCGTGACCAGCATGGTCAGGAACTGGTTTTGCAGGTCCTGAGAGCTGTTCCCCGTTCCGGTACTGGATGAACTCAGTACCGTGGGGTCCAGCTTCTCGTTAACGCCTACCGAAATAGCCATTATTTTTCTCCGTTACTGACCCATCGTCAGCGTTTTCATCATCATCGACTTCACGGTATTCAGCACCTCGACGTTAGCCTGGTAGCTGCGTGACGCCGACATGGTGTTAACCGTTTCGGCTACCACGTCCACGTTAGGCATCTTCACGTACCCTTTGGCATCGGCCATGGGATTACCTGGGTCATACACCAGTTTTGCCGGGGTCGGATCGTCCACCACCTGCGCCACTTTCACGCCCCCCGTTGCGGCGCCAGCGGCGGCATCGGTCTGAAAAACGACCTGTTTTGCCACGTAAGGCTGTCCGTCCGGACCGGTTACGCTGTCGGCGTTTGCCAGGTTACTGGCGCTGACGTTTAATCGCTGTGATTGCGCGGTCATCGCTGAACCGGCAATGTCAAAAATATTAAGCAAGGCCATAATTATTGCCCTTGTAACACGCTCATCATGCCCTTGATCTGGCTACTGATAAGCGTGAGGTCGGTTTGATATTTCAGGCTGTTATCCGCGAACTGCGTACGTTCACGGTCCATATCCACGGTGTTACCGTCGGCTGATGGCTGATCCGGAATGCGATACAGCAAGTTCATTGACGGTGCCGAATTCGTCTGCGCTTCAATGTGGCGCGCCGACGTGACTTTAAGCGCCAGGCTACTGCCTTCAGCACGTCCATTCGCCATTGCCCGATTCAGCTCGCTGGCAAAGTCGATATCCCTGGCCTGATAGCCCGGGGTGTCGGCGTTGGCAATGTTTGATGCCAGAATCTCCTGACGTTGAGCTCGCAGGTTAAGGGCTTCGGTACCGAAATGTAGCGCCGCATCGAGTTTGTCGAGCATGCTTCCTCCGCAAATGAGAATTTCGAGCTGGCAGCTTAATCGGGAAAAAGCAAGAGTCATCGTCTGAATAACGCCTCAAATCGTCGCTATTTTTGCTCTTGAGTTTTTTTTTATGCGCGTACACTCGTTGGCATCATCAGTGAGGAAAAGCACATGCGTGGATATTCAGCCCTGTTAGCAAGCCTGCTGGCCCTGATTGCCCTACCCGTAATGGCAGGCGATTTCAGCGCCCAACTGAGCCAGTTTTTTAAGGCACGCGATCCCCAGCACGCGGCCGGAATGAATGTGGTGATTCGTACGCCGCAGGCCCAGTGGCCAGAATGTGAGGCCCCGCAGTTTACCCTGCCGGGCAACAGCCGGGCCTGGGGCAACATGAGCGTGGCGGCTAACTGTGGTGAGAACCGTCGTTATATTCAGGTCCAGGTTCAGGTAACCGGTGACTATCTGGTCGCAACAAAATTAATTGCCCGTGGCAGCACCGTCAGTAAAGAGGATTTCCGTATTGAAAACGGACGTCTTGATAACCTGCCCCCGCGCACACTGTTCACCGATGAGTCCGTAGCGGATTCGGTGGTCCTGCGTGACATCCAGCCGGGACAACCCGTGAGTCAGTCCATGCTGCGCCAGCCGTGGCGCGTCAAAGCGGGTCAGGACGTGATGGTGGTGGCCAGCGGAGACGGATTTGACGCCAGCGGCGAAGGCAAAGCGTTAAACAACGGTACGATTTCACAGTGGGTTCGGGTGCGTATGGGAAATGGCCAGGTTGTGAGTGGCCGGGTGAGCGATGATGGGAAAATTCTTATAACACTATAAAACATTAAAGAAGCCTGTTTATCTGCCGATAGAAGAATCAGCTAAGCGATTACGCTATTATGATTCAGGTGGCAGACTCCCCTGACTTTACAGGAGCCCGAATATGAGCATCGACAGAACACAACCGACAAAGCCCGCCAGCACTGTGCAAACACGTGACAGCAGCGAGCAACAAACTACCCGCGTGCGTCAGAGCAGCACCACGACTGCCACAACGCCTGCGGCCGCTCAGGTCAGCCTGAGCAGCGCACAAGCACAGCTGATGCAGCCCGGCAGCCAGGACATTAACGTCCAGCGCGTAGAACAATTAAAAACCGCCATTCGCAATGGCGAGTTGAAGATGGATACCGGCAAAATCGCTGATGCGCTGATTGCCGACACTAAGGCGTATTTAGAGGGTAAATAATCCCCATGAGTAATTTGCTGACCACGTTAGATAAGATGCAGGAAGTGCTGGTGTCTCTGGCCATCGTTCTGGATGAAGAGCAACAGCAGCTGTCGTCTGGAATGATCAACAGCAACAACCTGCAGCGTATTACGGAAGACAAGAGCGCGCTGCTGAGTACGTTGAATTATTTAGACGAGATGCGTCGCAGCAACGAGAAAAGTCTGGGTACATCTGCACCTTATCGTGGTCAAAGTGACATGGCGCGCCGCTGGGAAGGTATTCAGCAGCATACGCGTCGGTTGCATAACGCAAATACGCACAATGGTATTCTGTTGCAGCATCAAATTACCTTTACCCATGACGCGTTAGACATTTTGAAGCCGCATCAGACGCAGGCGTTTTATGGTCCGGATGGTAAAGGACAGGGCCAGGCAACGTTAAGTCGTAAAGTCTGACCTGTTTTCCTCCCTCCCGGTATCGCGGGCTGCCTCAGCGAATCTGATGCAGGTGTGACCCGGGCAGGCGTAAAAAAGCCGTCATCTCGCTGAGAAGATGGCTTTTTTTGTATCCGCTCGCCGAAATTTCCCCTCCTCTGCGCCCTGCCTAACCCTTCTTCTCTCTGCTTCGCGCCTGACGGAATGACGCAATGCACTCACGGGTACGCCAGGCGCATCCCGCGATATTCTCCGCAAGGCAGGCGATTCAGCCTGTTCGCCCAAAGGCCTACGGTTGAACGTTTCAGTTATTGCTGTACGACGTTGTGCAGAGTGCCTCCAGACGCGCGTCCACCAGACAGGTAAAACGCGCGCCTTAATCCTTTCCCGGCTTAAAATGCCTCCCAGTTTTCATGTCCACGTTCAGGCGGAATGATTGGCGCCACAGCCGCTTTCAGGGTCGCAGGGAGAGTGGCGTTCGCATGTTTCAAAGGCGGGCTTTCAAGTTTGAAAACCGAAACGGCCTGGGTCAGTTTGTCAGCCTGCTCTTCAAGCGAGGCGGCTGCAGCCGAGGCCTGCTCAACCAACGACGCGTTCTGCTGTGTCACATCATCCATCTCGGTAACGGCCAGGCTGACCTGCTGAATGCCCCGGCTCTGCGCATCTGAGGCCGCAGCGATCTCCGAAATGATGTCATTTACCCGACGGAAAGCTTCTACCGTTTCCATCATGGTGCTACCCGCATTGCTGACAAGCGTGGTGCCGCCGTTGATGAGCCCGACCGAAGCAGAAATGAGCCCTTCGATCTCTTTGGCCGCCTGCGCGCTTCGCTGCGCCAGACTGCGCACTTCGCTGGCAACCACGGCGAATCCGCGGCCCTGTTCTCCTGCCCGCGCGGCTTCCACCGCCGCATTTAGCGCAAGAATGTTGGTCTGGAAGGCAATGCTGTTGATGACGCTGGTGATCTCGGCAATCTTTTTCGAACTGCCGGAGATATCGTCCATGGTTTTCACCACGCGATTAACGATGTTCCCGCCCGTATGGGCTTTGTCAGAAGCGTCAGAGGCCAGCTGACAGGCATGGTGAGCATTGTCAGCGTTCTGTTTCACCGTGGCGGTCAGTTGCTCCATGCTTGCCGCTGTCTGTTCCAGTGACGCCGCCTGTTGTTCTGTTCTTGACGAGAGATCGGTATTCCCGGAAGAAATTTCTCCCGCGCTCTGAAGAATGGCAATGGCACCATCGCGCACGGTTCCAACCGTACTCGACAGCGAGGACTGCATCAGTTGAAGACGCGAGAGCAGCAGGCCTGGCTCGTTTCGGCCACAAACGTCAGGCGGTAGCGTCAAGTCACCATGTGCAATCAGGTCGATACGCGAGAGGGATTGCCGTAACGGGGTGATAATGACCTTTTTCAACAGAACAAAAGCCAGGAGTACGATCGTCACCGATGCCACAAAAGCCGCCAGCATCGTGATATAGCCCGTATTCACCTGATCCACCGCATCCTGTTTTATCGCCTGCGACCGCTGATTGCGCATATCAATCGCTTTCATCAACACATCTTTATAAGCTTTATCGAGTCTGTCGGCTTCCGTTTCATCGGCGATGATTTCTTCAAAGCTCCCCTGTTTCGCCGCGTCAATCATCGGCAGCAAACCTTTGCGAAGATAATCGCTGAAACGTGCCTGAAGCTGTGTATCAATATTCGCGCCTTCGGGCGATTTGACGGCGCGATGCAGATAAATGTTAAGCCCTTTCTCTGCCTTCTTCAGGCTGACATCTGTTGCAAGTAAATGCGCTTTATAGTTATCCGTGTCCGCAATGCGCGCGGCGGCACCCGCCTGAATAATTTGCAGCCGCGCTGAACGCATATGTGTCGAACTGTCGAGCAGCCCCTGGCGAACCGCAATCTCGTCAGTCGAATCATCCAGCGAGTGTTTGCTCTGAGCAAGAAACCAGGCCGAAAGGCCTATGCCAGAGACGAATAACAGTAAGATGCCGCCAAATACCAGGCTGAATAAAGGAACAAGCTTAAGGTTATGCCAGAGACTCAGCTTGACGTTGTCATTGGCTGTGATGTGCATTTTCGTCCTCTCCTTATGTGATGAACTGTTTATAGTCATCGGCAGGAAAAGGGCAGTTTTTACGATGAAATTGACCTCAGAATCAATTCCTTACAACATGTCATCATTCTCACGTGATGTTTTTAATAAAGCTAAATATCACGTCAACAGACCTGTTTTTTTAACGATTTTTTAGGAAAAAAACATCTTACTGTCACAAAGACGTTCAACGTGAATGTCAGGCTGAGCGCGATATTCACGCGGCAGCTTATGACGTTCACTGTCGCCTTGGGTTAAACAACAAAAAGGCCGCAACGTGCGCCGTTGCGGCCTTGCTTACAGGTGACGCGCCGAATGAGGTTCAGCGCAGGTTTATATTCAGACGGTTGTGCGCCGTGCGTAATCCCGCAGGCGAAAACCCATCAGCCCCAGGGCCAGGAAGTAGGCTCCCCCGCCTACCGCACAGACTAATGCGAGTCGCAGCAGGCGCCAGAGCATATTCCCTTGTTCCCAGACGGGCATCCAGTACAGCATGCCAAACAGCGCGGCTGCCATTATCGCGACGGCCACCAGTAAGCGCAGCAGGAAACCCAGCCAGCCCGGCTGCGGCTGGAAGATCGCCTTTTTGCGCAACTGCCAGTAAAGCAGTGCAGCATTGAGGCAGGCCCCCAGGCCAATCGAGAGCGCGAGGCCAGCATGCTTAAGGGGGCCGATAAAGGCCAGGTTCATAAGCTGAGTCACGATCAGCGTGATAATGGCAATTTTGACCGGGGTTTTAATGTCCTGACGCGAATAAAATCCCGGTGCCAGGACTTTCACGACAATCAGCCCCATCAGCCCGACCGAATAGGCAACAAGCGCGCGCTGGGTCATGGCGGCATCGAACGCGGTGAATTTGCCATACTGGAACAGCGCGACAGTCAGGGGACCGGATAACATTCCCAAGGCTACCGCGCTGGGTAACGCCAGCAAAAAGCACAAACGCAGGCCCCAGTCCATTAAGCGTGAATACTCATCGTGATTGCCACTGGAGAAGCTTTTCGCCAGCGACGGCAACAAGATGGTGCCCAGCGCCACGCCCAACACGCCGGAAGGAAACTCCATCAGACGATCGGCATAGTACATCCAGGAGACAGAGCCCGATACCAGGAAAGAGGCAAAAATGGTGTTGATAATCAGCGAGATTTGACTGACGGAGACGCCCAGGATGGCGGGCCCCATCTGACGCATAACGCGCCACACACCTGCATCACGCAGGTTAAGACGCGGCAGTACCAGCATGCCGAGTTTCTTGAGATGCGGTAACTGATAGCCTAACTGCAGCAGTCCACCCACGACGACGGCCCACGCCAGCGCCATCACTGGCGGATGGAAATGCGGCGCCGCAAACAGGGCAAAACCAATCATGCTGACGTTCAGCAGCGTGGGCGCAAAAGCCGGTACGGAAAAGCGGTTCCAGGTGTTAAGTATTGCTCCGGCCAGGGAGGCAAGGGAGATCAACAGAATATAGGGAAAGGTCACGCGCAGCAGCGCGCTGGTCAGGGCGAATTTATCCGCCGTATCCGCGAATCCCGGCGCAGTGACCAGAATGACCCAGGGCGCGGCAACCATTCCCGCAACCGTCACAACAGCCAATGCCAGCGTCAGCAGCCCCGATACGTAGGCAACAAACATCCGCGTCGCCTCTTCTCCCTGCTTGCTCTTGTACTCGGCTAAAATAGGCACAAAAGCCTGCGAGAATGCGCCCTCCGCAAAAATGCGTCGCAGCAGATTCGGCAGTTTAAAGGCAACAAAGAAGGCATCGGTAGCCATACCGGCCCCGAATACGCGCGCCACAATGGCATCACGGGCGAAGCCCAGCACGCGGGAAAACAGCGTCATGGAACTGACCGCTGCCAGCGATTTCAACAAATTCATAATTGACGGGGCATCCTGAAAAAAATCGGCAAATGCGTGACTTAGCACGGGTTATGTCACATCTCGGCCGTTAGTCTACTGCCATCGCGCGAAATGACCAGTGCTGAGTGTTACAAGGCGTTATTCCCGTTCGGCATCGCGCCACATCGATTCGACCACGCGTTGCGCCAGCAGGGCCTGCTCGCCACTGGTCTCCGGCTTTGTCTGATTTTCGACACACTGGATAAAATGCTCTGCGGCCCCGACGAATCCGCGCTGGGCCAGATGGCTCTGCCAGGAGGGAGAAGGCGTGATCACCACCCCCGCCCCTCGCTCCACTTGCCCGTCGCGCATATCATGAATATCAATGCATTGGCCATCGCCTATGGCGCTGACGCGTTCGCGCTGGCTTCCTGCCCGACGATGCATGCTGGTCGTGACCTGCAACTGTCCGGCATTGAAATGGTGCTCCGCATACAGCATCTGTCCCTGCTCATTGGTCGAGATGTGCCCCTGACGCGGAAGCGAACGTCCCCCGGCCAGCCACAAGGCGGTGTCGACAACATGGAGATAATCATCCAGTAACGTGAAGCGCAGATCCTGTGGACCCACGCTGTCGCTGCGGTGTTTCTCAACACGCAGCGAAGCAACCGATGCCATCTCGTCTTTGAGCTGCTGATAGGCGGGCGCAAAACGGCGATTAAAGGCCACCATCACTTGGCGCTGTTTCTTTTCGGCCAGCGTAACAAGCGCCTCGGCCTGACTCAGGGTTTCTGCCAGCGGCTTATCGACACAGACGTCTTTTCCCGCCTGCAGCAGTGCATGCACGACCTCGTAATGACTGGCCGTACTGGTATGAACAAACACGGCATCACAGGCGGCCGCCAGGGCATTCAGCGTGCTGAAACAGGGGATCCGGTAACGTTCGCACACGACCTGCGCGTTCGCCTGGTTCGGCGAAAATGCACCCACTAACTGCCAGGCACGCGCCTGCGATAATACGGGCAGCCAGGCCTTTTGCGCGATGCCGCCTAAGCCGACCACACCAATACGAATCGTCATTTAGTGTTCTCTTTCCTGTAGCAGCGCCAGCTGCGCCTGTAAGTCTGCCACCTGCTGCTCCAGCGCGACGACGCGTTCCAGCAGGGCGACATCATGTGTGACTGCGTCAACCTGCGTCGGTGCGGGCGCTACCTCGCCGGCCAACAAGTGCATAAAGCGGCTTTCACGCTTGCCGGGCTCACGGGCCAGGCGTACAACCATCGGGCCGTCATCGCGTGACGCCAGCCCTTCCAGGGTCTGTTCGACTTCAGCCACGTCGGCAAACTCGTGCAGGCGTCCGCTTCGCGTGCGCAGTTCACCCGGCGTCTGCGCGCCGCGCAGGAACAGAAGCGTCAGAACGGCTACTTCTGCACTGCTGAGCTGCAGATGTCCAAATGCCGAATTGCAGAAGCGCTGCTCATATTTAACGACCCGCTGGCCGAAGCCACTGTTCGCCGTCACCAGGTGTTTTTTAACCAGCTGGTCGAGCTCATTCTGGACATCGCTTTCGCTCAGTTCCATCACCGGCTCGCGATTTGACTTCTGATTGCAGGCGTTAACCACCGCGTTCAACGAAAGCGGGTACTGTTCCGGCGTGGTCACCTGTTTTTCCAGCAGGCAACCTAACACGCGCAGAGCCTGTACCGACAAGGCTATCTTCATTTACCTCTCCTCGGGTTATCCACGACGGTTGGGCGTCCATTCTTTGCAGGTCAACGCCGTCAGGACATGATCCTGCCACTCGCCATTAATCATTAAATAATTTTTAGCATATCCCTCTTTTTCAAACCCGAGGCGCGCCAGCAGATCGCCACTACGCTGGTTGTGCGGCATATAGTTAGCCATGATGCGATGAATATACTGTTGCCGCTGCATATAACGAATCGCCGACTGCAGCGCCTCAAACATCATGCCCTGCCCCTGCCATTTTTCGCCGAGGGAATACCCAAGGTAACAGGCATGAAAGGCCCCGCGCAGGACATTGCTGAAGTTAGCCACGCCGCGTACCTCGGTTTCGTTGCTGTCCATCAACACAAAGTAGAAAGCCGATCCCTGTTTATGCATATCCGCAATCAGGCCGAGCCGCGCCTGCCAGCCAGAGGGATAACAATGGCTGTCATCGCGAACCGGTTCCCACGGCCTGAGAAAATCGCGATTTTCCGCATAGTAATCCGCTAACCGCCACGCATCGCGTTCGTGAACCAGTCTTACCACCAGCCGCTCGGTCGTGAGTCTCACCCTCAGCGCGGCAGAACGATAGCCAAACATCATCTCTCCTGAAATCCATGGCGGGAAGGAAATGCCAGTCTTTGATAACGTTCACTATAACCGTCGCCAGGTCTGCGGTAAAACGTTACGCGCGCAATCACAGACGGGCTGACCGTTTATGCTCCTGTGCGCTGACAGTGAAACCGCTCTTAACTATTTCACTGCAGTCTGCGCGACACAAAAGATGCGTCGCGTCCCCTGTCCTGCACGTGAACAGTTGCCCTTGCTGGCATGGGTGGGTTAGCCGTCACTGATCACGATGCCTGACCTGCCGGACGGGGCCTGGCTGACCCGGTGATCGCCGGCGAAGGGCGGCCAGCCCTGCAGCGAAAGGCACGTTCGGTTACTCTAACTCAGCCCATTCCTGATGACAGACTGCACGCATTAGGGCAGGCTATGCCCTGATCTACTTTTTCATTTAAACGAGGGAATTATGAAGAAGGCTTTTCACGGGCTGATTGCCCTGTTTTTCGCGGTATTGCTGAGCGGCTGTAATCAGTTAACCCAGTACACCATCAGCGAGCAGGAGGTCAATCAGGCGCTGCAAAAACACAATAATTTCGAAAAAGACGTTGGCGTCTCAGGGCTGGTGAATGCCCATATTGTCCTGAATAACCTGACCAGTCAGATTGGTCGCGAAGAGCCGGGTAAAGTAACGTTATCGGGTAATGCGAAAATCAACGTGTCTTCGCTGTTTGGTCCACAACAGGCCGATATGCAGTTGAAGATGCGTGCGCAACCGGTGTTCGACAAACAGCAGGGTGCGATTTATCTGCGCGATATGGAAATTGTGGATGCACAGGTTCAGCCAGACAAGATGGCGTCCATCATGAAAACGCTGACGCCCTACCTGAATCAATCGCTGAAAAGCTATTTTGACCAGCAGCCTGCCTATGTGCTGAGTGCCGATCGCAGTAAAGCTGAATCGCTGGCGAAGAAATTTGCTAAAGGGTTGGAAGTGAAGCCAGGCGAGCTGGTGATCCCGTTCACCGATTAGCGCGTTCCGACAAATTTATCGCCTGCCTGATCCGCGCCTTTCGGCGCGGATTGCTTATCAGATGCAAAAACAGGTGCAAACGGTTGCCTGAGTCCTTATGCTTATAACCCGGCCTAAACACGCCATTCGTTTATCCTTCATGCCGGAGCCGTATTAATGACCGCACAACCTCAGCAACTTACTATCCGCCGCCCAGATGACTGGCATATCCATCTTCGTGATGACGAGATGCTTAAAACGGTGCTGCCCTACACCAGCGCGGTGAACGGTCGGGCTATCGTGATGCCCAACCTGGTTCCGCCGGTGGTCAGCGTCGCGGCGGGCGAAGCCTATCGCGACCGCATTCTGGCCGCGTTGCCTGACGGTCATGACTTTACCCCGCTGATGACCTGCTACCTGACCGACTCGTTAGACGCCGAAGAACTGGCGCGCGGTTACCACTCCGGCTTGTTCACTGCGGCCAAGCTCTATCCTGCCCATGCGACAACCAACTCCAGCCACGGCGTGACCAACATTGCGTCAATCGCGTCGGTGCTGGAGCGGATGCAAACGCTGGGCATGCCGCTGTTAGTGCATGGCGAGGTGACTGATTCACATATTGATATCTTTGACCGTGAAGCCCGCTTTATTGAAACGGTGATGGAACCGCTGCGTAAGCAATTCCCTGCGCTGAAAGTCGTGATGGAGCATATTACGACCAAAGATGCCGCAGACTATGTGGAAAGCGCCAATGAAAACCTGGCCGCTACCCTTACCCCCCAGCACCTGATGTTTAACCGTAACCATATGCTGGTGGGCGGAATTCGTCCGCACCTTTACTGTCTGCCCATTCTGAAGCGCAATACGCATCAGCAGGCGTTGCGCAAGGTGGTGGCCAGCGGTCATCCACGTTTCTTCCTGGGTACCGACACCGCCCCTCACCTGAGCCATCTGAAAGAGAGCAGCTGCGGCTGTGCCGGCGTATTTAATGCGCCTACCTCCCTGCCCGCTTATGCCACGGTGTTTGAGGAGATCGGTGCGCTGGCGCATTTTGAAGCGTTCTGTTCCGAGAACGGTCCCCGCTTCTATGGTCTGCCGCTGAACGAAGGCACCATCACGCTGGTGCGTGAGCCCTGGACAGTCGCAGAAACAATTGAAATGGGCTCACATCAGCTGGTGCCTTTCCTGGCCGGTGAAACGCTGAACTGGCGTGTAAAATAATTTCACTTGCCTCCGGCATATTTATACTGTAGTTATATACAGTATCTTATACGGAGGCTTTTATGCGTGTTGAAATTACCGTTGCCAAGACCCAACCTCTACCCGCTGGTGCGATAGAAGCCCTGAGCCAGGAACTGTCGCGCCGTATCGATGAACAATTCCCGCAATTCACCAATCACGTCAAAGTGCGTTACGCCACGGCTAACCAGCTAAGCGTGATGGGCGGAGATAAAGAGACGCGTGAACAAATCAGCGAAATCCTGCAACAAACGTGGGAAAGCGCTGACGACTGGTTCATTACCGATTAACCGCCACTGTGCTGTTTTTTGCCGGGTTTCGCCACCCGGTTTTTTTATCTTCATTTAAAGTCTGCCTAACCCCTCTCCCCATCTGGACTCTGAATGATCAATGTCCTATGCTGGCGCTGATCATGCATAAAAGGAGTTGCATCCCATGACTACAGATAAACCCGAAGAAGCGATGACCTTTGGCGAGTTGTTAACGCTGATTGGTGAACAGCAGCGTCGTTTAACGGTGCTGGAAAATGCGTTCTCCAGCCTGATTTTCTGTCTTGATGACCGGGCCAGTCAGTTACTGGTGCATAATCTTTCTCTTGAAGCCCAGAATCAAAACCATGATGAGCAACTGCAGCAGCAGTTTGCGCGCCTGGCCGAAACGTTACAGAAGCGCAGTGGGACAACCGGCGCGGAGACCGCCCTAATCTGACGTGCGGTTAACGCCAGTGATGAACAACTTTTACTGTTTAAATAGGACGATTACCTACCTGTAATTCTGGTATTATATCTTCTCAGCTTTACCGTTTTAGAGACAAACATTCTGCTTTCAGGCGTTCCGTGATACGTTTTAATCAGTAAATCGCTATATTGCTGTTATAATTGTTTCGCAGTGGAAATAAAAAAGCCGCATTGAACCTCATCATGCACTTCGTTTAACGAGTAATAAGGAGGTTATAATGGACAGTCGCAAAGATGTAATTCAGACCCATCCACTGGTGGGCTGGGATATCAGTACTGTTGACAGCTATGATGCGATGATGATCCGCCTGCACTCCCTTTCGTCGCAAGATCAAACAGAAGAAGACGCAGACGTTGGCCCGACTTACTGGCTGACGACTGATGTAGCAAAGCAGTTCATCTCCATTCTTGAAGCCGGTATCGCCAAGATAGAATCTGCCGAGCAAGTAGAACGACTACTAAAGAAGCATTAATACTGCTGCATCAGCAAGGCACCCTTCAGGGTGCCTTTTTTATTGGGCTTTCTGGTATGCTGTTGATTATGTAACCCTTTCAGGAGTTCCATTTTCATGATTTACGATCTTATTGTGGTCGGGAGCGGCTCAGTCGGCGCAGCAGCAGGCTATTACGCCACGCAGGCCGGCCTCTCCGTACTGATGATTGACAGCGCCCATCCGCCTCATACTCAGGGCGCCCACCACGGCGAAAGCCGCCTGATTCGTCATGCTTACGGAGAAGGCGAGCGCTATGTGCCGCTGGTATTGCGTGCGCAGACGTTATGGGATGCGCTTGAGCAGCAGGCTGGCGAGCGCATTATGCACCGGTGCGGCGTCCTGAATATCGCCCCTGCTCACTCCGTGTTTATTCAAAACGTCATCAACAGCGCAAAAGCCTGGCAGCTTCCCGTCGAGATATTACAGGCCGCGGAGGTCAGAAAACGCTGGCCGCAGTTTAACGTCCCCGATGAGTACCTGGGCGTATTTGAGCCACAGTCCGGTTTTTTAAAAAGTGAACAGGCGGTGCGGAGCTGGATTCAGCTGGCGGAAAAACAGGGCTGTGCGCAGCTGTTTAACTGCCCCGTCACGCAAATCAGTCGTGAAGGCGATTTACAGCAGGTCACCACGATTGACGGCATTTACCGTGGGCGAAAAATGCTGGTGAGCGCCGGGACATGGGTCAGCAAACTGGTGCCGGATTTGCCGGTGGCACCAACGCGTAAGGTCTTTGCCTGGTATCAGGCTGATGGTCGTTACAGTGAAAACAATGCCTTTCCCGGATTCACCTGTGAAATGGCCGATGGCAGCCAGTATTATGGTTTCCCTGCCGATAACAACGCCCTGAAGTTAGGCCGCCATGATGGGGGCCAGTTGATGACCCAACCCGAAGATCGCAAACCCTTCGGTAGCCTGGCCGCCGATGGCAGCGAAACATTCCGCTTTTTGCGCCAGTTTTTACCCGGCGTTGGCGTGTGTTTGCACGGGGAAGCCTGCAGTTATGATGTCAGCCCCGATGAAGACTTTATTATCGATACCGTGCCGGGCGATCCTGACCGTCTGGTGATAACGGGCTTAAGCGGACACGGTTTCAAATTTGCCAGCGTTTTAGGCGAGCTTGCCAGTCAGTTTGCGCAGAATCAGCCTTTCAGTTTTGATCTCACACCGTTCAAGCTGTCACGCTTTCAGTAAATAGGGTGCGGCGGCCCGGTTTTACGCGGCGCCGCACTGACATATATTTACATTCCGGTTTTATCTGACACCCTTCCTGCTGTTATATCCACGTAAACAGGCCCGTTTATCCACTTTTCCACGTCTTAGCGCCCGCGTAAAACAGCCTTGTTCAATAATATTGTGCTTACGCGCACCGCTACGCGAGCCGATTTCATTAGTACAGGAGATATTTATAGAAAAGTAAGCATTATTGCTTTTGTGTTTCATTCTGTAGATTCTTATTTCTACATATTCTTAAGATACCGCTGCAAAAATGTTGCTAAGAAATTCACCCGGTCGTTATGGATGGCTCTCCATTTTCCTACACTGGTCAATGGCATTGGTTATCTATGCCATGTTCGCCCTGGGATTATGGATGGTTGGGCTGAGCTATTACGATACCTGGTATCACAATGCGCCAGAGATTCATAAGAGCATCGGGGTCATTCTGATGCTGGCCCTGATTATTCGCCTGATATGGCGCGTGGTTTCGCCGCCGCCTAAACCCCTGAGCAGTTATTCCCCTCTTGTGCGCATCACGGCTGTCGTGGCGCACGGATTACTCTATGGCCTGCTGATCGCCATCCTCTTCAGTGGCTATTTAATCTCTACCGCCGACGGCAAACCGGTTTCGGTGTTTGGCTGGTTCTCTCTGCCTGCTGTACTGACCGGCGCGGGCGAACAGGCAGATTTAGCGGGAGATATTCATTTATGGCTGGCCTGGAGCATCGTGATCCTGTCGGTGTTACATGGTCTGGCCGCACTAAAGCACCACTTTATCGATCGCGATATCACCCTGAAAAGGATGCTGGGTCTGGGCATCCGTTCACCCTCTGAAAAGGAAAAATAATATGTTCAAAAAAACGCTTCTGGCCATCACAGGTGCCGGCCTGCTGCTGGGTTCACTGACCGCCAGTGCCGCTGATTACAAAATTGATAAAGAGGGCCAGCACGCCTTTGTACAGTTTCGTATCAAGCACTTAGGCTACAGCTGGCTGTACGGCACCTTTAAAGATTTCGACGGTTCGTTCAGCTTCGATGCCAGTAATCCTTCAGCCGATAAAGTGGATGTGACCATCAACACCAACAGCGTGGACACCAATCATGCCGAGCGTGACAAGCATATTCGCGGTCCTGAATTCCTGAATGTGGCTAAACATCCCACTGCGACCTTTAAATCAACCTCGGTGAAGAAAGACGGCGATAAACTGGCCGTTACAGGGGATTTAACGCTGAATGGCGTGACGAAACCTGTGACGCTGGAAGCCAAAATGATGGGTGAAGGTAAGGATCCGTGGGGCGGCTATCGTGCCGGTTTTGAAGCGGAAGGCGAGATTGCGCTGAAAGACTTTAATATTACTCAGGATCTTGGGCCAGCCTCTCAGAACGTTGAGTTAATCATCTCAGTAGAAGGCGTACGTCAGTAATCTTAAGCCGCCTGAAGCCAGGCTTCAGGCGGCTCCGGCTATTTGCGGGTTGGCGCAGGAATGGTCATGTTCAGCAAGCCACGCGACTTGTTGAAAATTTTATTACCATTCTCACGTCCTGCCCGGCGAGCGCGTTGCTCTTCGGGTGACAGGCGGGCTTCCTCCTGACAGAGCGGGCTACAGCAGTGCTCGTACTTTTCGGCACAACGTTCACACTGGATAAACAGCAGGTGACAGCCGTCATTAACGCAGTTTACGTGGGTGTCACACGGCGTCCCGCACTGGTGGCAGTGGGATAACACATCATCCGAAATACGCTCGCCCATGCGTTCATCAAAGACAAAGTTCTTGCCTTTGAAACGCACCGGAAGATTTTGTTCCCGTGCGCGGCGCGCATACTCAATAATGCCGCCTTCGACGTGATAAACATCTTCGAACCCGTTATGGCGCATCCAGGCGCTGGCTTTTTCACAGCGAATCCCCCCGGTGCAGTACATGACGATTTTTTTATCCTTCTTATCCTTCAGCATGTCCACCGCCATCGGCAACTGGTCACGGAAGGTATCGGCAGGCACCTCAAGCGCATTATCAAAGCGTCCGACTTCATACTCGTAATGATTTCGCATATCCACGAATACCGCATCGGGATCGTCAAGCATAGCGTTCACTTCCGCCGCTTTCAGATAGTTGCCGACGTTGCTGGCATCAAAAGTTTCATCGTCGATGCCGTCCGCGACAATGCGGTCACGTACTTTCAGACGCAATACCCAAAACGATTTGCCATCGTCGTCGAGCGCGATATTCATACGCAGATGATTTAACGCCGGATCAAAACCGTACAAATAGGCCTTCATCGCCTCGTACTGGCTGGCGGGCACGCTCAGTTGTGCGTTGATGCCTTCGTGCGCAACGTAAATACGCCCAAACACCTTCAATGCGGTTAACCCGAGATAGAGTTCGTCGCGAAACGCTTTTGGATCGGCAATAGTGAAATACTTGTAAAAAGAGACTGTGGTGCGCGGCTCGGTTTCCGCCAGCATGCGCGCCTTCAGCTCTTTATTGGAAACAAGGTTGTGTAACACTGGCATGGTGTTCGTTCCTGTTATCAATAGAAGAAATTTAGCGCGCACATGATACCTGAATTGAAAAAAATGCGAAGCGTATAAGAAAAATTGATAGTTTAACCTGTACATTTTCGCCGGTCCGGGTATTCATACTTCTCTTTTTGCTCCCGACAACAACCTGCGAAATGCTGTAACATTTCAGCAGTGGGAAAAAAATGGCACAATAACCGCAACTGACGAAAAACAGCACCGCTGGTGCACGACGCAGGATAATAATATTTAAGATGACCCAATTGCCCCAATTTTCACGCGCGCTTTTGCATCCCCGCTATTGGTTAACCTGGCTGGGCATAATTCTGTTGTATATCCTGGTATTGCTGCCCTATCCACTACTCTATGCACTTGGTTGCCGTATTGGTCGCCTTGGTATGCGCTTCATGAAGCGACGCGTGGCCATTGCGCGCCGTAATCTGGAGCTCAGCTTTCCCGAGATGCCGGAAGTCGATCGCGAAGCCATGATTAAGCATAACTTTGAATCGGTAGGGATGGGGCTGATTGAAACCGGCATGGCCTGGTTCTGGCCCGACTGGCGCATCCACAAATGGCACAAACCTTCTGGTCTGGAACATATTCAGCAGGCCCATGATAGCCAGCGCGGCGTGCTGTTAATTGGCATGCATTTCTTAACGCTGGAGATCGGTGCTCGCATGTTTGGCATCCATAATCCCGGCATTGGCGTCTACCGGCCTAACGACAATAAATTAATCGACTGGCTGCAGACGCGCGGTCGTATGCGCTCAAATAAAGGGATGTTAGATCGTAAAGATCTCAAAGGCATGATTCGGGCGTTAAAGCGCGGCGATATCATCTGGTACGCGCCCGATCATGATTATGGCCCACGCAGCAGCGTATTTGTGCCTTTCTTTGGCGTGGAAAAGGCGGCAACAACCGTGGGTACGCATATGCTGATCCGCACCGGTAAACCCGCCGTCATCCCCTTTGTTCCACGTCGCCTGCCCGAAGGACGCGGCTACGAACTGATTATTCTGCCTGACGTCAGCGCGAATTTTCCCCTGACCAGCGACGAAGACACGGCTCTGCGCATGAACAAGGTGGTTGAAGAAGGCGTGCTCATCGCCCCTGAACAGTACATGTGGCTGCACCGCCGCTTCAAAACCCGGCCAGAAGGTGAGCCTTCACGCTATTAGGTCCGCTGCTCAGCCGCTGTTCGCGCTTACTGCGAGCAGCGGCTGCCGGGCGATAACGGACTGAACAGTTCCAACGTAATCAGGCGATGAATATGATTATCCGAGGCGGCGATGTCCAGCCCAGGCATGTTGAGTATGCAAAGCCCGTCGAGCCCACAGACCAGACTAATCAGCCGCCAGGCAATATTTTCCGCTTTATCAAGTAGCCTGAACTCACCGGCTTCCTCCCCCGCCTTGATGACGGCGACGGTTTCTTGCTGCCACATCTCCATTGCAACGATATAGGCGCCGCGCATTTCTGCATCGCGTCCTGCCAGGATCTGGGCTTCGCGCCACAACCGAATGTAGGGCTCAAACCGGCCATCATCGCTACCCAGCATGGAGAAGAGTCGCTCACGCCAGCTGGCGTTTTCCGTTACGGTTTCGGTGTCCAGTATTCTTCGGCTCAGGCGAATAAACGCCTGGGACTTAAGCTCGCCAATACCCGAGAAGTGATGATGCACCTGACCGACGGCAACCTGCGCCTCTGCGGCGATACGTCTTACCGTCATGGCCGCATAGCCTTCCTGAAGGGCAACGGTCATTGCGGCCTGCAGTATGCCTTCCCGGCGCTCATCGCGACTTAAATAGTTCATCTCAACCTACCTGAAACGGTAAAGCAACGAGTCTAACAAAAAGCTGGACAAGCGTTCAACATTAAGTAGGATCCGTTTTGGACATGTGTTCAACTTTATTTCAAAGGGATCGTAATGCTTCGTCAGTGGGTCGCGTTGGTGATTATCGTCATGCTGTATATCCCGGTCGCAATCGATGCCACGGTGCTGCATGTTGCCGTACCGACGCTGAGCATGACGCTAAACGCCAGTGGCAACCAGCTGCTGTGGATCATTGATATCTACTCACTGGTCATGGCCGGTATGGTGTTACCTATGGGTGCACTGGGCGATCGTATCGGATTTAAACGCCTGCTGATAACGGGTAGCCTGCTGTTTGGCCTGTCATCGCTGGCGGCGGCGCTGGCCCCTTCGGCTGCGTGGCTGATAGCAACCCGCGCGTCACTGGCCATCGGGGCGGCCATGATAATCCCGGCAACGCTTGCCGGGATCCGGACACTGTTTGTTGAAGCGCGCGATCGCAATATTGCGCTGGGCGTCTGGGCCGCCGTCGGTTCCGGTGGTGCCGCGTTTGGCCCGCTGCTTGGCGGTGCCGTACTGGAACATTATGACTGGGGGGCGATTTTTTTCATTAATGTCCCGCTTGTCGTGGTGATGGTTGCGCTCGCCGTCTGGCTGATTCCGGGACAGCCGGGGCGACCGGAGCAAAAACTGAATCTGCCCCATGCGCTGCTGTTGATCGTCGCCATACTGCTGTTGGTCTACAGCGCCAAAACGGCGCTCAAGGGTGATGTATCGCCGTCGCAGATCACGGCAGCCCTGATCGCAGGCGCCGCGATGCTTGCCTTGTTTATCCGTCTTCAACGGCGAGCGGAACAGCCGATGATCGATTTGCAGCTGTTTTGCCATCGCATAATTTTGAGTGGTGTGGTGATGGCCCTGACCGCGATGATCGCATTGGTGGGGTTTGAACTGCTCATGGCGCAGGAGCTGCAGTTTGTTCATGGCTTTACGCCCTTCGAAGCCGGAAAATTTATGTTGCCGGTCATGATTGCCAGCGGCTTCAGCGGCCCCATCGCAGGGATACTGGTCGGCAAGCTGGGTCTGAGGCCGGTCGCAGTTGGCGGCATGGGATTCAGCGGTATCAGCTTTCTGGGGCTGTCGATGCTGGACTTCAGCACCCAGCAGTGGCAGGCCTGGAGCCTGATGGTGCTGCTCGGCTTTAGCGCATCCAGTGCCCTGCTGGCGTCGACCTCTGCCATTATGGCGGCCGCGCCAAAAGAAAAAGCCGCCGCAGCCGGTGCCATTGAAACCATGTCCTATGAGCTGGGTGCCGGACTGGGCATTGCCCTCTTTGGTCTGCTGCTGACCCGTAGCTTTACCGCTTCGATTGTGCTGCCCTCGGCACTGGACCCTGGGCTTGCAGAAAAAGCCTCATCCTCCATCGGTGAGGCCATTAAAGTGGCACAGACGCTGGAGCCTGCACTCGCCGGGGCAACGATTCAGGCGGCAAAAGCGGCCTTTATCACCTCTCACAGCGTGGCGCTGGTCAGCGCGGCTGTGCTGTTACTCCTGCTGGCTGCTGGTATTGGATTTAGCCTGGCAAAGAGCACCCAGAAGTAACCGATGCGTTGCCGCGAACCGGCGCTGCAACGGGAGAACGATCCCGCAGTAACGATCGTGATAATATTCGCGATCGTTACTGCCTGAAGCCCTGTGATCAGGCTGGCGATAGCGCCGCTGAGCGGCTCAACAATGGAAAAATCTATGCTCTGGCTTATCTCTAAATATGCGATAACTGCCCTGATGGTGGTGATTATTTCTGAAACGGCTAAACGTAGCGATCGCCTGGGTGGGCTCCTGGCCGCCCTGCCGCTTGTCACCATCCTGGTGTTAATCTGGATGAAACTTGAAGGACAGAGCCAGACAAAGATCGCCGCCCATGCCTGGTATACATTCTGGTATGTGGTACCGACCCTGCCGATGTTTATACTCTTCCCGTTTTTGTACCAACGTACCGGCTTCTGGCTCACGCTGGGGCTGAGTTGCCTGATCACGATCGTCCTGTTCATGCTGTGGGCAGGTTTTCTGAAAAGGTTTGGTATTGACCTGTTGTAGGCCAGCAGGTGTTCACACAACACCGAGCTAGAGCAGCTAACGGATGCGATTCAGGACTGGCTGTATGTGCAGAACGTTCGTCCGCTAAAGTGGCCCGACTTTCCCTCCTGAGATTTTCGTCTATTCTTCACTGAAATCACGTTAATCAGGCAAGGAGAGAAGCATGAGTATGTTCACTACACTGGAAGAAGCGATTGATGCTGCGCGTGAAGAGTTTCTCGCCAGCCATCCGGATATTGAGCAAGACGATGCGGCCATCAACCAGTTTGGCCTGCAAAAATATGTGATGCAGGACGGTGACATCATGTGGCAGGCAGAGTTCTTCGAAGACGAAGGGGATTCGGGCGAGTGTTTGCCTGTGCGCAGCAATGAAGCCGCTCAGGCTATCTTTGACGGCGATTTTGATGAGATTGAACTGCGTCAGGAGTGGTTAGCAGAAAATACGCTGCACGAGTGGGATGACGGTGAGTTTCAACTTGAACCTCCGCTGGACAGCGAAGAAGGTAAAGCCGCGGCGCAGGAATGGGAAGACGATAACAGCGACTCTGACCGCAGTTACTCGTAAGGTCCATGGCTGGCATCTACCGGAATCAGCAGCGTGTCGACCACCAGTGACAGGGGCAGGTCGAGAATGGTGATAACCCGCCATGCGCCATCACGGATATCCCACTTTACGCCGGGGTAAAACTGATTACCGTGTCCCTGCCCGGGCACGGTACGGCTGATGATACTGCCACAGCCGCTCAGCGTAACGACGGCGAGGGATAACAGGATGACTTTAGCGTATGTATTCACAATAGCGACTCAGGTTAAACAGGCGCTATTTTAATCATGAGTTGAGCCGGGTTGCCATCCCCATTCGTGCAAAGTGCAAAATAATGTTGCCGTCTGTAACCGGCGACGGGCGTAAAAAAAGCGGCATTTCTGCCGCTTTCTTCGTTGCTACGCCTGATGCGGTAAGGCATCGGGGTTGAGAGGCATTTTTTGATAGCTCTCTACCCACTGATGATACTTTTCACCACTTTCCCACAGGCGAGTATGCACACGCGCCAACACCACCGGATCGCTGATCAGCTGCAAGCGCTGCTCTCGATTCAGTTTTTCCGGCGCATCGCTCAGTGCCTGATCGACGCGGCGATCGCGCGCATGATCCAGTAACTGGCTCTGCTTGTGGCGTGAGGTCGCGAGCGCGGTCGCCAGAGCGTTAAACGCAGGATGGAACAGCGCATGCATAAAGCCATTTTTCAGCACGCGCTGACGGTTGAGTTCCACATAACGATCGGTATCCACCAGCTCTTTCGGCGGATCGTACTCTTCCGGGATCAGGAACAGCTTCGCTTTCTTACTCTTGATGCCGAGGCCAGAGCGGCTCGACATCACCGATACAAACGGCGACAGAATAAGCGAGAACACGATTGGCGCCAGCCACCACAGGAAGTTGAGATCCAGCCACCCCATCCCGGCAGCCCAGACAATGCCCAGGGCCATCTGCGAACCGTGACGCTTGAAGGCTTCGCTCCAGGGTGTGGCATCATCGTCACGCTGCGGTGAGTTCCAGACCACTTCCCAGCCCAGGAACGCGCTTACCACAAATACGGTGTGGAACAGCATACGCACCGGTGCCAGCAGCACCGAGAACAGCATCTCCAGCAGCAGCGAGACGAACAGACGTAGCGCACCGCCGTAGGGTTTCGCCCCCTTACACCAGATCAGCACGACGCTGAGCAGTTTCGGCAGGAACAGCAGCACCAGCGTGGTCGAGAACAGCGCAATCGCCAGCTCAGGACGCCACTGGGGCCAGACCGGGAACAGCTGCCTTGGCTGCAGGAAGTAAGTGGGCTCCATGAGCGTATGCACCACCTGTAACGCGGTGGACAGTGCCAGGAACAGGAACCACAGCGGTGCAGACAGATAAGACATCACGCCCGTCAGGAAGACGGCACGGTGCACCGGGTGCATCCCTTTCACCAGAAACAGGCGGAAGTTCATCAGGTTACCGTGACACCAGCGGCGATCGCGCTTAAGTTCGTCCAGCAGGTTTGGCGGGAGCTCCTCATAGGAACCCGGCAAATCATAGGCGATCCATACGCCCCAGCCAGCACGGCGCATCAGTGCCGCTTCCACGAAGTCATGCGACAGGATGGAACCGGCAAACGAGCCTTCACCCGGCAGCGGTGCCAGTGCGCAGTGCTCGATAAACGGCTTCACACGAATGATGGCGTTATGGCCCCAGTAGTGCGACTCACCCAACTGCCAGAAGTGCAGACCGGCGGTAAACAACGGGCCGTAAACGCGGGTCGCAAACTGCTGACAACGCGCATAAAGCGTGTCCATGCCCGAGGCTTTTGGCGAAGACTGGATGATACCGGCATTAGGGTTAGCATCCATCATGCGCACCAGGCCCGTCAGACATTCACCGCTCATGACGCTGTCGGCGTCCAGCACCACCATGTAGCTATAGTTGCTGCCCCAGCGACGGCAGAAGTCATCGATGTTGCCGCTTTTACGCTTCACACGGCGACGACGACGGCGATAGAATATTTTGCCCGCGCCACCGACGTCACGTACCAACTCCATCCAGGCTTTCTGCTCAGCGATAGCGATATCGGCATCGTAACTGTCACTCAGGATGTAAACATCAAAGTGCTCAGCATTGCCGGTACGCACCACTGATTCCCAGGTCGCCCGTAAACCGGCAAAAACGCGTCCTACATCTTCATTACAGATCGGCATGATCAGCGCGGTACGGTGCGCGGGATTAAGGGGTTCATCGCCGACGGTAGAATAGGAAATGCTGTATTTATCCCGACCAATCAGCAGTTGCAGGAAGCCCATCAACGCCGTCCAGAAACCCGCTGAGACCCAACAGAACAGGATCGCAAACAGGAACAGAATCCCGGTCTGCAACACATAAGGCAGAATCTGCATAACAGACTGCTGCCAGTTCTGGTTGATCATGTCCATGGGATCCAGCAGCGTCCAGCCCTGGTAAGGCAAAATGGTTTTCATGTACCACGTCGCCACCACGGTCTGCATAATCGTGAGGATCAACAGAATATAACGACGAATGGACCCCACGTGGCGCCACTTCTCTTCCGCGCGCTGCTCTTCGGCCGAAGCATAACGGGGAACAGACTTGTGTCCCCGAAGCGAGTCCCAGGCGCGAGCCAGCGGGTTAGTGCGCCAGGCTTCCGGGAACATCAATGAACGCTTCACTTTTGGCATCGCCTTTAACGTGGTGCGATCAAGATAGTCCTTGCCTAACTGTTGTCCCCCGGCAAGTGAATCGGGCCAGGCCATTTCCACTCGCGACGACACCGATTTTAAAGGTGCATCCTCAGGGCGATCGCTGGCAGCCACATCCTGGCCCAGCGATTCGTGTAACTGGTGAAACGTCTGCGCATTTTGCAACGAAGCGGCCAGACGCGTTTTTCCTGCCGCATCCAGCGGCAGGGCTTCTACATAGCGTTGAGGTGTGAAAGTCAAATTATTCATTGGCAGGTAACTGATAGCTCCAGGTTTCCGTCAATGTCTTGTCACCGCTGACCAGCGCTGCACGCATCTCTGTCGCCTGCTTGTTATCTTTCACGCGCAGACGCAATACCAGACGCCAGCCTTTGGTGACCGGATTGTAGCGAACGCTTTGTTCGACCACTTCGGCGTTCTTGCCTACGCTGACCTGCGGCGCAACCTGACTGTCGGCAGGCATTTCACTCATGTCTTTGCCGACGAAATCGATGGTGAAGGCAACAGTGCCATCCGGTTGACGGACTAAATTCGACTGCTTCACATCGCCCGCTGAACGCAGCGTATCTTTCACCCAGGCAACATCGTCAGAATGCAGTTTGTTTTCATTACGGCCAAAGTGCAGACGGTATTTGAAATCCATCGCTTTGCCCGGTTCCGGCAGGTTTTCCGGTGTCCAGAACGTCACGATGTTATCGTTCGTCTCATCTGCGGTAGGAATCTCAACCAGCTCAACGCGTCCTTTACCCCAGTCGCCGATTGGCTCAACCCAGCCGCTTGGACGCAGGTCGTAACGGTCATCCAGGTCCTGATAGTTATTGAAATCACGTCCGCGCTGTAACAGCCCGAAGCCTTTTGGATTTTCAATGGTATAGGTGCTGACGGCCAGGTGACGCGGGTTATTCAGCGGACGCCAAATCCACTCACCGTTGCCGCTGTGAATCGACAGACCGTCTGAATCATGCAGTTCAGGACGGAAATTAGACACTGGCGACGGCTGATTGCGGCCAAACAGGAACATGCTGGTTAACGGTGCGATACCCAGTTTACCTACGTTGTCGCGTAAATAGACTTTGGTCTGCACATCAACCGTGGATTCCTGGCCAGGATGGATGGTAAAGCGATAAGCACCGGTCGCGCGTGGAGAATCCAGCAGTGCGTAGATCACCAACTGCTTGTCCTGCGGTTTGGGTCGTTCAATCCAGAACTCTTTAAAACGCGGGAACTCTTCGCCTGATGGCAGCGCGGTGTCGATAGCCAGACCACGGGCAGACAGGCCATAAACCTGACCGGCACCGATCACGCGGAAATAGCTGGCGCCGAGGAAGCTGGCGATTTCGTCATCTTTCTTGTTCTTGCTGTTCAACGGATACAGCACTTTAAAACCCGCAAAGCCGAGGTTTTTCACCGCATCGGCATCGTGTTTCACATTGCCGAAGTTGAAATAATCAGGACTGTATTTGATTTCGCGTACGGTATTGGCGGTGATCTCGTTAATTTTCACCGGCAGATCAAAGTACATCCCCTGATGGTAGAATTCGAGTTTGAACGGCGTACGCAGTTTGCCCCAATACGCTTTATCGTGGTTGAACTGAATCTGCTGGTAGTCAGCAAATTTCATGTCACGAAATTGAGAGGGTAAATTGCTTTTTGGCGCTTCGAAGCTTTTTCCGGACAGATCTTTGGCTTGTTTTGCCACATCATCAAAATTAAACGCCCAACTGTTGTTGGCATACAAAGCCAGCAGGACTGCCGCGCCAATCCAGCGCATTTTCGTCAGCCCAACATTATTTTTTTCTTTAGTCAGCACATCCCCCCCTTTCGTGTGCTTAATACAAACCCGCTTATCTTAATGGATAATTCGGCTTTCCGACAGCACATGCACAACAATGTTCCCGATAATCCTCTGCTCGAGGGGTGATTTTAGGACAATTAAACGTTACGGGCTCAACTGAGATTCAACTGATAGTATACTCTGTTATCTGCAGCTAGAATTTCCTTCCGACATAATACGGTTTCAGGGCGAAACCGGCTAAAAACGTACTAACGAACTGGAACTTTATGAGTACAACAAAAACTGAGCGTGAGTATTTTCTCGACTCGATCCGGGCCTGTTTGATGTTATTGGGCGTGCCGTTTCACGTTTCCCTGATCTATTCGTCGCAGAAATGGGCCGTCAACAGCAGCGACGCTTCGCTATGGCTTACGACCCTGAATGATTTTATTCATGCGTTCCGCATGCAGGTGTTTTTTGTCATCTCCGGCTACTTCTCTTACATGCTCTATCTGCGCTATCAGCCCCGACGCTTTCTGAAAGTTCGTCTGGAGCGGGTCGGCATTCCGATGCTGACGGCGGTGCCCTTAATTACGCTGCCACAGTTCTTTATGCTGAAGGCATGGACAAGCAAATACGCGGACTGGAGCGCCCTGCCGCCCTACGCGAAATTCAACAACCTGATGTGGGAGCTGATCTCCCACCTTTGGTTTTTACTGGTGCTGTTAATTCTTACCACACTCGGCATGATCACGTTCCGCTGGTTGCGGGATCAAAAGCGTAACATTGATTATCAACACGTGGGCTGGGGGAAACTGGCGCTTGGCCTGTTGATCTGGGGCCTGATGTGGGGCGCTTTTCGACGTGTTGTCTTTTACACGAATCCAACCCTGTTAAGCGATGCGCTGTTTAATTTCGTGGTGATGCAGTCCCTGTTCTACCTGCCCTTTTTTATGCTGGGCGCACTCAGTTGGAAACATCAGGCGCTGAAACAGCTGTTCGTGCGGATGAATCCCGTGCTGTTCATTGGCGCAGTGCTGCTGCTGGTGGCATATATTGTCAATCAACGCACAAGCAGTGGTGAAGGCTGGTTGTATGAGCTGGACGCGTTAATCAGCAGCATGATGGGACTTTGCATGCTGAACGTCTGTTACAGTCTGGGACATAAACTGCTTAACTCACATTCGCCAGGCATTATGTATCTGGTTAACGCCTCGCTGTTTATTTATCTGGTGCACCATCCCCTGACGCTGTTGTACGGCATTTATGTGACGCCTGTACTGCATAACAATACGCTGGGCTTCCTGCTGGGTCTGGTCATGGTATTTGGCGTGTCATTCACGTTGTATGAGTTGCACCTGCGTATTCCTGTTCTGCGTTTTCTGTTTTCCGGTAAGCCGCAGAAGCGCTAATGATAAGGCGATCGCTGCCGATCGCCTTGCTTCAAAGCAGCCACTCAATAGGTAATCGCCACACCAGTCGAACCTGCAGACGCTGCCACCAGCTACAGCCGGGTTCATGCTTGTGAACAACCTGCTGCGCCTCGCCGGGATACTCCAGCCAGTTTACTCTTCCCCACTTGTCCAGCCGCAACGTCCAGGCCCGATCGCGCATCGAGTCGCTAAAACGCTGATGGGTTTCGGCGGCCAGTTTTTCACTTTCAATGACCAGCCCCATTTCGGTGTTGAGCACCGCCGAGCGTGGATCGAAGTTAAATGAGCCGATAAACAGGATTTTTTCATCCACTGAAAAGGTTTTCGCGTGCAAACTTGAGCCTGAATTACCGGTCAAGCCGCGATCGTGCGGCGTATCATTCAGGCCGGTCTGGGGTTTTAATTCGAAAAGCGAAATGCCGTGCCGCAACAGTTTTTTCCGCCATTTTGCATAGCCCGCATGCACAATGGACACATCGTTTGCCGCCAGCGAGTTCGTTAACACCGCGATCTTCACCCCTTTGCGCTTCATGGCCAGCAGTTGGGCAACGCCCGCGCGGGTCGGCACAAAGTAAGCGGAAATGATGTCGAACTGATGCTGAGGCGCGCCGATCACTTCCATCATACGCTGAGGCAGAAGTGACTTGCGTCGGGCTTTTCCCAGGCCCTTGCGCGGATCGTCACTCAACAGGCGCGTTTTGGCCCAGACAAAAGGCAGATCGTCCTGAGTCAGTTGATCGATCAGCGAGGACTTATTCAGGCGCTGAAGATAATGCTGTACGGTCTCGCTTTCACGCCACTCCGGCGGTAACACCACTTCCGGATGCGCCGACATCGGCTGATCCAGCACCTCGCTTAGCGGCGAAACGGGTTTACTGTTCCAGTAGCGTTCAAAATCTTCGGCCACTTCGTTAACCACCGAGCCGATAGCCAGCACGTCGAGATCGGCAAACAGGGGTTCGTTGCCCGTACCAAAATATTCGTCGCCAATGTTACGTCCACCGACTACCGTCGTGACGCCATCCGCCGTGAAGCTCTTATTATGCATCCGCCGGTTGAGACGGGCGAAGTCGGTGAGATAGCCCAGCGCGCGCAGGGTACGAAAGGAGAACGGATTGAACAGCCTGACGGTAATGTTGGGATGGTGATTCAGCTGCGCCAGCGTATCATCCAGCCCTGGCGTATTGTTATCGTCCAGCAGCAGCCGTACGATCACCCCGCGATTGGCGGCCGCCAGCATGGCACTGAACAGCAACCTGCCCGACATATCGTTTTGCCAGATATAGTATTGTATATCCAGCGTCTTCGCGGCTTTCTCCATCAGCAGGTAACGTGCGGCAAAAGCATCCAGCCCGTCACTGAGTGGATGAATGCCGCTCAACCCCGGATGGTGCAAACAAAGTGGAACCAGCCGCTCTTCAAGCCAGCTCTGCCGTGATGGGCTCTGGGGCAAATCAAACGCTTCGGTCATGGATATTCCCTGAATCATACTGTCATTTATTATTATTCCTCCGGGCGCCAGAGTATGCCAGCGCCGGTTGCACATCAGCCATGCTGATGGCACCGTTTTTTAGTCTAGACTTAGTCGAACGATCTGTGACTGTCATTTGCCCGGCAGGAGAGGAATATGAGTCAATCGCCCTTAACTGACGACCGTTTACGCCATCATCCCCGCCTGTTTCAGAGCTTTTTTCAGGGCAGCTTCCCCTGTTCCACCGCCTGCCGCAAGCCGGGCAAACGGCTGGATATGGTGATCAGCAGCGGGCACGATATGCTGCTTAAAAAAGACTATGCGGCACTGGTCGATCTGCATCTGTTGACCGCGCGGGATGGTGCACGCTGGCACCTGATTGAAAAAACGCCTAACCAGTACGACTGGAGCAGTTTCCTGCCAATGGTCGAAGCGGCACGGGATAACCAGTTGCAGATCATCTGGGAACTGGCCCACTTTGGCTATCCCGATCATATTTCTGTCTGGAAAGCCGGGTTCGTCGACCACTTCGAACGTTATGCCCGGGAAATGGCGCGCATTATCCGCGATCAGGGCATTCAGCAGGCTTTTTTCACGCCCGTAAACCAGATCTCATTCTGGTCCTGGGCAGGCGCCGACGTGGCCTGGTTTAATCCCCATGCCAGTCAGCGTGGTAAAGAGCTTAAGCGGCAACTGGTTCGTGCTTCTCTGGCTGCCATGCAGGCAATTCGTGAGGTGATACCCGACGCCCGTTTTGTGCTGACCGATCCTTTGGTGCAGATTGCCCATCATCCCGATAACCCCGACAGTAAACCCGGGGCTGATGCACAGCATCAGGCGCAGTTTGAAGCCTGGGATATGTTAGCCGGACGTGTCGATAAAGAACTGGGCGGGCACGAAGATTTTCTGGATATTCTGGGCCTGAACTACTATCCGGATAACCACTGGTTCTTCCCCGATCGGCCAATGGACAGAGACGACCCGGTACGCGCCCCGCTCCATATTTTGCTGGCGCAATACTGGCAGCGTTACCAACGTCCCATGCTGATAGCCGAAACCGGTGCCGAAGGCGAAGCTCGCGCGCCCTGGCTACAGGAGGTCAGTGAAAACGTTGCCGTTGCCCTGGATCAGGGCATTGCGATGGAGGGCATTTCGCTCTATCCCGTGGTGGAGTACCCGGCATGGGCAGACGACAGGCGTTCTCCAGGGTCACTGCTGGGCCTCGCCGATCCCAATGGCAACCGCACCGTGCATGAGGACCTGGCACTGGTGCTGCGCAGTCAGCAGATAAAGTTCACTAAGCGCGATCAGAGCTGACGCGAGGGCGGTTTGGGATAACAGGTTTGCGTATCAAGGCGCTCCGGCGGCGAGGCAAGGCGGCTGTCGTTTAGCCACGTCACCACAAACAAGAAAGTGACACCGATCAGGCAAGCGGTCAGCAGGCCAATAATCGCAATCAGTTTATCATCTCTCGATTCCATCCCTCACTCCTTTCAGGTCCGGTTGATAAACACTAACTCATCCAAAGCGTGACGATCAAAACGAAAATAATCAGCGTGACCGAGGTTACTGCCAGCACCACAATCGCAAAGTGAGCATCGGCAAGGGGCTGAACCACAGGTTCATCGTGCTCTTCTGGTGGGCTGGGTAAAAGCATGCTCTTCCTGGTTAACGCGTGGCTCAAAGGTGCATTTGCGGGCTACAGTGTAGAGCAATCTTATTCAGGAATCCGTTATTTTACAAACCCGCCCTGATGGAGCGGCACGACCGGAATGTGCCGCCCTTCAGCCCCTGCCATACCGGCTAGTGCGGCGCTATTTCCCGGCAGACCAGCCGCCGCCCAGCGCGCGATACAGCTCAATTTGCGCCTGCAGTAGATTATTTTTGACCGTCACCAGGTTCAGTTGAGTCGCAAACAGGGTGCGCTGTGCATCCAGCTCGTCCAGATAAGAGGCATAACCGTTTTGGTAGCGTTCGGTCGCGATGCGCAACGCGTCGGCGACAAACTGTTCCTGTTGACGAAGCGCTTCCTGTTGCGCCTCGCCCTGGCGAATCGCATCCAGTGCATTATTCACCTCTGAAAAGGCGTTTCGCACCACTTTCTCATAGCTGTACAAAGCCTGATTACGCGAAGCCATGGAGACATCCACCTGCGCGGTTAACGCTTCACGATTGAGTAAGGGGGCCAGAATACTGCCGCCGACGCTCCACAGGCGGAAAGGATCGTCCACCAGCTGATGCAACACGGAACTCTGAAGCGTGCCTGAGGCAGTGAGGTTAATTCCCGGCAGCAGCTTCGCTTTGGATGACGCCAGCGTGGCATCGGCGGCCAGCAGTTGACGCTGTGCCTGCACGATATCAGGACGACGATTCAGCAGTGCAGACGGCAGTACGCCCGGCATAACCTGCGGCATGATAGCCGTGAACGCCCGATGGCGTGCGATTTCACGTGGATTCATCCCTACCAGGATGCTGAGCGCATTTTCCTGTTGCGCAATTTGATGCTGGAGTTGCGGAACCTGAGCTTTAGCGGACTGATACTCAGATGAAGCCTGCATCCACTCCAGCCGGGAGGTATATCCCGTTTCGAACTGGCGCTGCGCCAGTTTGAGCGAGTTGTGCCGCGTTGCCAGCGTAGCCTCGGTAACGCGCAGTTGCTCATCCAGCGCGCACAGCGTCATATAACCGGATGCCACCGAACTGGCGATGGTCAGCTCGGCTGCCGAGGCGGCGGCCTGCTGTGCCTCCAGCGTCGCCTGCGCCGCATCGATCGAACGGCTGCGCGCGCCCCACAAATCCACATTGTAGCTGGCCTGTAGCTGTCCCTGAAAAACCGAGGTGTCATTAGGCTGACCCGTCGCCGCGGATAATGCGCGCTGACGCGTCGCCGCGACGCCGCCGCTGAGCGTCGGAAAATTGTCCCCTTCCGTTGCACGTAGCTGGGCCCGATACTGATCAACCCGTGAACGGGCGATCAGGATATCCGGATTATTACGCAACGCCTGATCCACCAGGCGATTCAGATCGGCGTCGCCGAAGGCCTGCCACCATGCGGCTTCCGGTGGCGCAGAAGGCCCTACCCGATCGCGCCACTGTGGGGGAATGGGCAAGGCGGACGGGGCTTTGTCGACCTGGGTGCTGCACCCTGCCAGCACGACCGCCAGCAGGGCAGCGGCTATACGCAAGCCCTTCATGGCGTTTTCTCTCCCTCTCCGTCCACGTGTGCGGCCGTGTCAATGCTGACCTCAACCGACATACCGGGACGCAGCTGTTGCTGGACCTCTGGCGCCACATCAATACGTACCGGAATACGCTGAGCGATTTTAACGAAGTTGCCGGTCGCATTGTCCGGCGATATTGCACTGAATTCTGAACCTGCAGCAGGTGAAAGATATTCAACGCGACCCTGGAAGGTTTTACCGTCCAGTGCATCCACACGAATCGTTACCGGCAGCCCCGGACGAATATGCGCCAGCTGCGTTTCTTTGTAGTTCGCGATAATCCACTTATGGTTGGGCACCACCGACGTCAGGCGCGTACCGGCCGTCACGTAGGCGCCTTTACGCACGGATAGCTGTCCGAGTTGCCCTTCGTCAGGTGAGGTAATGCGCGTGTTGGCCAGATCGATTTCCGCCAGTTCCAGAGCGGCCTTTGCACTGGCCACGTCCCCTTCAAGCGAGGCACGGTTAACAATGACCGTTTGCAAGTTTTGCTGGGCCACCGCAACCTGCGCTTCCGCCTGATGCAGCTGAGCCAGCCCCTGCGCATTCGCCGCGCGCGCCGCATCGCGTTCGCGCATCGAGAGCGAACCGTCTGCGGCCAGATTTTCAACACGTTTTAGATCCAGACCGCTTTTCACCGCCTGGGCTTTGGCGTTTTCCAGCGCCGCTTTATTACTCTGAATCGTGGCCTGCGCGCTGAGGCGCTGCTGCTGATTATTATTGAGTGCAGCCTGCTTCATGGCCAGCTGCGCCTGCGCCTGGTGCACGCGCTGACGATAGATACGATCGTCAATGGTCATCAGTAACTGACCTTTTTTAACCGGCTGCAGGTCAACCACATCCACCTGGGTCAGATAACCATTTACCTGCGGGCTGATAAACGTGACCTGCCCGCGGACATAAGCATTTTCCGTGCTCTGAACGGAACTGGTGAAAGGCCAAAGCTGCCAGGCATACAGAATAACCAGCACGCCTGTCACCACAATACCGCTGCCTAAGGCAATCGAGAGAATACGACGGCGGTTGGCCCGATCGCGCTCTGCTGCCTGAAGTTCATCCTGTTGACTCATTGTTGCTCCGTTCGTTCTTGTGCGGCGGCAAGCTGACGCTGCTCTGCCAGATTGAAGGTGGCCTGTCGCCAGTCGAGATAGCGCCGACGCGTTAAGCGCCACAGCACCCACATCAGGGTAATCAGCGCCAGAGCCGCCGTCAGCAGATAGGTATCGTTATAGGCCAGTACGTTGGCCTGCAAGGTTGCGACTGACTGAAGCTGGCTGGTGCTTTGTGCACTAAGCAGGGCGCTGTCGCTGATCTGACTGGTAAACAGGGCGCCATATTGGCTAAGCCGTTCACTGACGTTGGGATCCAGTAACGATAATTGATCGCCAAGAAGACTGGAGTGATATTTTTCACGCCAGGTTTGAAAGGTGCCCAGAATCGCCGAGCCGATTAAGCCGCCCAGATTTTGGCTCATGCCAAACAACACCACAAAACTGACCAGATTTTTCGGCTGGGTCACCACGCTACCAATGCCCATCAGCATGGCGGGCGCCATAAAAAAGGCGCTGCCGAATCCCAGTAAAAACTGGCTTAAGTACATGTTGTTCGCACGAGTAACCGGGCTGGATTGCGCGTCCATCAGTGAGGCGATGATCATCACGATGAGTGACACCACAATCGGCCAGTTGAGATGCGTTGGCTTAATGGTTAGCGCACTGGCTGCAATGCCGGCAATCACCCCGGCGATGATCGCCCAGGCTAAGCCGTGCAGCTGATCGTTTTGTAGGCCAATTTGCTGCAAAAAACCTATCGCACCGGTATTCTGCTCCGCCAGCACAATACGAATCATGATCATCACGATGCCCAGACGCACGATCATCCCGTTGCTGAGCCAGCGCGTATTGATCAGCGGATTGCGGCGGTTATGCTCGATCACGAAAGCCGTGACGATCAGCACCAACGCCAGCGCAGCACAAACGCCGAGCCAGGGCGTGCTAAACCACCATTCAATTCGGCCAAGTGACAGTACGCCGCACAGCAGTGCCATGCCCGGTGCCAGCAGCATAAAGGTGACGAAATCCATCTTCTCAAACGCCTTAATACGATCGCCCGGCGGCAGCTTAACCACTAACACCGCGCCCAACGCAATCAGCGCTAACCCCAGCTCAAACAGATAAAGCCCGCGCCACTCCTCAAGCTGGAGCAACTCGCTGGAAAAGAGTCGGGCCAGCGGAATCGCCAACTGCGAAACGGTCAGGCCAATAACCAGGGCCTTCAGCCGATGTTTCGCCGGCCACGCCTGCACCTGATAATAGATCCCCAGCGAGCTCAGGGCAGCGCCCACCATGCCATGGGCGGTGCGGACGATAATCGCCGAACTGAGATCGTTGGCAAAGAGATGGAAAAAGGCGACTAAGACATAAAGCACCAGAAAGGCTTCGGTGAAAACCCGCAGTCCAAACTGCTGACGAAATTTCACCAGCAGCAGGTTGATGGAGATATTCCCCATCACATATACCGCCGGTAGCCAGGCGATTTCATTGGAGTAAGCGGCAAAGGTTCCTTGCAGATTCGTGAGGTTCGCACTGACCAGCGCGTTGCTCAGTGCACCGGTCAGGGAGATCAGCAGGCCAATCAGCCCAAACGCAATGCGTTTAGGCGTTGAGTGCAGCGGCGTCGAAGGCGACCCCGGCAGCATAGGTTTTTCATGTGGCAACCATTCACGCGCAGCGTAGGGATTGCGCCGGGCCATAATTACATCGTTCCCATTCGGGTCAGCAGTGTCTCTAAAATTCGCTCAACCACCGCGAGCTCCTGAGGATCGATATCAGCCAGCAGCTCAGCACGTAAGGCATCCGCGTGGGTTTTAACGTTGGCGAACGCGTCATTCCCTTTTTCGGTCAGCACCAGGTGACGTTTGCGGCGATCTTCGGCTGGCTGCACGCGCGTCAGTAAATCCTGCTTCACCAGACGATCCACCAGCGGCACCATACTGGCATCCTCAAGCCCCATCCGTTGCGCCAGTTCCGTTTGCGTAAGCCGCTGAGGTTCGCTGGCAATAAGCCCAATCGCCATCCAACTGCTGGTACTTAAGCCACTGTCTTTCAAGTGACGATCGACGGCCAGACGCCAGGCATGAGCAGTAAGATGGAGCAAGTGCGTAAAGGTACGGGTAGATGACATTTAAATAGCAACCTAATGATTAGAGTTCTAATTAGTTGAATAAGTTATTATACGCAAAGCAAATTGCGAATGAAAAGTGTCTGCTCTGTTAAATACTGGATAATCGCGGCAGAATGTCCAGGTTGATACTGTCGTAAAAGTTTAGTGGAGTAAAATGCGTGTGAAAGACTCAACAGACAGCTGGGTGGATTTGCGTCGCGACCCAAACAGCGGTATTGAATCTCTGCGGGCGCATTTTACCGGTCATGCCTACGATCCTCACTGGCATGACAGCTATTTAATTGGCGTGACTGAGCAAGGCGTACAGCAGTTCCATTCCCGACGTCAGCGTCATCACAGCCGCCCCGGCACCGTCTTCATGTTAGAACCTGAAGAACTGCATGACGGCGATGCCGTTGATGCCCAGGGTTTTACCTACCGTATGCTGTATCTTTCGCCTCACCAGCTACATCAGCAGCTTGCGCCAGCCTGTCTTGATGGACTCCCCTGCGGAGAGCTACGCTTTGCCAGCACGCTGAAAGACGATGGTCAACTCTCCTGGGCGGTCTGGCACGCGTTTGACGCTTTCTGGCACGATCATCCCCGGCTCATTAAAGATGCAGCGCTGGATCGCTTATTCCAGCAACTCCGTTATTCTCCCGTCTTGCGCGGCGCCCGGGCAGAGACAGCACCGTCGCTGGCGCATCAGGCGCGCGACTGGTTGATGGCTTATCATGCGGAGAATCCCGGCATTGCCGAGCTGGCGCAGGCGCTCAACGTCGATCGGTTTCGTCTCTCCCGGCTGTTTCAAAAACAATGGGGCCTGCCGCCGCACGCCTGGTTAGTGCAGTGGCGCCTGAGCCAGGCGCGCCGTCGGCTGGCCATCGGTGAATCGCCCGCACAGGTTGCAGCCGAGCTGGGTTTCGCCGACCAGAGCCATCTGGGGCGCTGGTTCAAACGCGCCTGCCAACTGACGCCCGCGCGTTACCAGCAACTGTGCACAAATCTTCCAGACGCCTGAGCTGAGCCTTGCCACAATGGCTTTTTGCCTCAGGAGATGAAAATGACAGAACCACGATGTGTAATGATATTGAACAGCGCGTTACCCGCTGGCAAAGCAACCAATGCCGCAGCCGTTATCGCCCTGACCGTGGGTCAGCGGCACCCTTCCCTTGCAGGCGAAGCCCTTGAGGATGCCGCCACCCGGCGCTTTCCCGGCCTGATACCGGTAGGCATCCCCGTGCTGGCCGCTGATGCACAGCAGCTCAGCGCATTATGGCCGCAGGCTGAGCAGGCGGAATGCGATATTGTGGTGTTTCCGGAAGAAGGTCAGTCGACGACAGACTATGGCGCCTTTACTGCCGCCATGAAGACACAATCGGCAGCGGAATGGCGTCTACTGGGCATGGCTATCGTCGGGGACAAGAAGAAGGTCCGTAAACTCACCGCGAAGCTTCCCCTCTTTGCTTAACCTGCTGTGAATCGTGCTGCTCACGCGCCGATTTTTCAACTTGTACACATTTCCCTGTACAGATTAACGGCAAATAATTTACCTAAAATGCTGATTGTTAACCATTAGCATTTTTTGCTTAATAATTTACTTGTACAATCAAAGTTACATTGTATAACTTTACAGCCAACGAGTTGTGATCACGACTCTGTAACGAATGATGCATCTGCGTCGCCTCTGAAGGTGTAATGGATTTCCACCCTCAGAGGTTTCTTTTTTGATTATCTCGACCTGTTTACGGCGTTGGGTTCCATTGTATTTTATGCGATGGCTTTTAGGTCTGTTTGTCCTGCTGTCCGCCCGGGTAGCTGGCTATTTGAAAGGCTAACACATGCAAAACACACTGCCCCAAACTGATAAAGAGATTGCTGACTACTTTACCGTTGCTGGTAACAAGCCTGACAGTGATATGGAAATTCTTGGACTGGTGGTTGCAGAAATTCTGCAGTCAGGCATGGCTGTGAATAACAAAGCGATAATTTCTAAGCTGATTCATCGTCTTGAACTGGAAAGTGACGAAGTTTCACTGGATGTTTATCGTCACCTGCTGGAGATGGTGGTGTATAAAACCCCTGACGACTTAACGGTATAGTCCTTTCTCCATGGATGGAGTCATTTCGCTTTCTCTGGCTTCTTCGTTTATCCATCGGTAACATCTGCCCCTCACCATATCCAGTCCTCCTTGCCTTTCGCGCAAGATATGAATAAAAGAGCCTGCACAACATTATGATTCAACAAAACGATGTCGCCACGACCGCCGTTGTGGAAAACGATATCAGTGTGGGGCGCGTACTGCGCTCGCCTGCACTGCTTACCCGAGAATGTCTGGCTGGCGTCATTACGGCCCTGGCACTGATTCCTGAAGTGATCTCTTTCTCTGTTATCGCAGGCGTCGATCCCAAAGTCAGCCTGGTCGCCTCTGTTGTACTTTGCCTGACGCTGTCCATTCTTGGCGGACGACCGGCCATGGTGACGGCGGCGGCGGGTTCGGTGGCGCTGGTGATTGGCCCGATGGTACATGCCCATGGCGTGGCCTACATTCTGCCTGCGGTCGTGATGGCCGGACTGATTCAGATTCTGTTTGGTGTCACCGGCATGTCACGGGCGATGCGCTATATCCCACGTTCGGTGATGATCGGCTTTGTGAATGCGCTTGGCGTGTTGATTTTCTTTGCTCAGGTTCCCCACGTCTGGGGTCAGTCGCCTGTAGTATGGGCTCTGTTCGCACTCACTCTGGCGATTGTGCTGCTGTTGCCCCGAGTGCTTAAAAGTGTTCCTTCCCCTCTGGTCGCCATTATCGTTGTGACCGGCGTGGCGCTGCTGATGGGTTACCGGGTACCGGATGTGGGGGATGAAGGTCCGATGAGTGCCGGCTTACCTGACTTTACGGCCTTAGCCGTACCGCTCGATCGCCACACGCTGCAAATCGTCTGGCCCACGGCGCTCAGCATTGCGTTTGTCGGGCTGATGGAATCGCTGCTGACCGCCAAATTAGTTGATGATCTTACGGACACGCCTTCCAGCAAACGGCGCGAATCCTGGGGGCTGGGCATAGGCAATATTTTTGCTGGCTTTTACGGCGGCATCGCCGGCTGCGCCATGATTGGCCAGACCATTGTTAACGTAGAACTCGGCAAAGCGCGCAGTCGGGTATCAACGATTGCGGCGGGCCTGGTCCTGCTGCTTCTCGTCACCGGCCTGAGCCACATTATGGCGAAGATCCCTATGGTTGTTCTGGCCGGAATCATGATGGTGGTCGCCGTCAAGACGGTAAACTGGCACAGCCTGCAACCGGCAACCCTGAAACGGATGCCGTGGTCAGAAACGCTGGTGATGGCGCTGACGGTAGGCATTACGGTACTCACCGGTAATCTCGCGCTTGGGGTACTGGCCGGGGTTATCGTTGCGATGATGTTATTTGCACGCCGCGTTGCGCATGTCATTCATGCCGAAAGGCAGCTAAGCGAAGACGGGCAGTCGGTGCGTTACACCGTGCGCGGGCCGCTGTTTTTTGCCAGCAGCAACGATTTGTTTGAGCACTTTGATTACGCGCAGGATCCGAAATCCGTCATTATCGACCTCACCCACGCGCAAATCTGGGATGCCTCCAGCGTCGCCGCGCTGGATGGAATCGAATATCGCTACCAGCGCTATGGCACTCACGTGACTATAGAAGGACTGGATCTGCGCAGCAGTGATTTCCATCGCCGCTTGACCGGTAATCTAAGCTGAGTCACTGGCCTGCTGCCTGAGCGCAGCAGGCCGCAGTCAGGCTTGCTGGCGGCGGGCTTTGTAGCGGGCCACCATGGTGATGAGTGCCTGGTATAGCAACCCGGCATACAGGCTCATTAAAATGGCCAGTCCAATCTCTTTGCCCTGCGCCTGCCATGACATAAACCACATGAAGACGCCCCACAGAACCGAAAAAATCAGCCAGCCGCGGACGAATTTCAAAATGCCATTCATAACATTACTCCTCTACATTGATGCGCTACCTTAACCGGAGTGAAGACAAAAAGCCGAATCATCATCGTGAGATGAGAAGTATCTCAAAAAACAAACAAATGGCCTTCCTCGCTTCGCTTTTCCCCCTCGCAGCCCTATTTTTAGTTACGGGTGTCTACAATTAGCTTACTGTTAATTTCATAAGGGAAATAGAATGAATCGTCGTCTGACCTTTTTAGCCGCTGCTTTTGTCGTTTCCACGCTCAGCGCCTGCGCACCGCCGCCGCCAGGTCCGGGTTGCGGCGCGCCACCGCCGCCGCACGATCGTCGTCCACCACCACCGCCTCCACCGCCAGAACAGGCTTTCGCGCCACCACCTCCTCGGGCTGACGCCCCTCCTCCGCC
>Ga0105126_1000013_pt1 | contig 133559 bp, 130 predicted proteins | sample LS_171metaG_FD_91488 | JGI IMG/M metagenome (GOLD analysis project Ga0105126, IMG submission 91488) | Switchgrass associated microbial communities from Austin, Texas, USA, to study host-microbe interactions - LS_171 metaG | ecosystem: Host-associated > Plants > Phyllosphere > Phylloplane/Leaf ...
ACCGTGCTTTCAAACTGCACGTCGCGCCCGTCAGGGCGATAATCATGACCGGTAAATAAACGTGTGTCGTCAGGTAACTGCAGAATGCGTTGCAGGCTGTCCCATAATACGGCAGCGCTGCCGCCGGGGAAATCAGCCCGCGCTGTGCCGCTGTCGGGCATAAAAAACGTGTCGTGGATAAAAGCACAGTCGGCGATGTGATAGGTCACCGACGCCAGCGTGTGGCCGGGAGATAAAATGACTTCACCCCGCAGATTGCCGATGTAAAACACCTCGCCGTCCCTGAATAAGGTGTCCCAGATTTTCTCAGCTGGCGTCAGACCGGGCAGGTTATAGAGAGTTTGCCACAGCCTTTGCACCTCAGTGACCTTTTCACCGATGCCGGTAGGCGCACCGGTTTTCCCGGCCAGCCAGGCGGCGGCAGAGAAGTGGTCGGCATGAGGATGGGTATCCAGAACCCACGCAACCTGCCATTTTTTTTGCTGAATAAAATCCAGTATGCGTTGGGCCTGCTGACAGGATACCGCTCCCGCGCGGCGATCAAAGTCCAGCACCGGATCGATGATGGCGCAGTGCCGGGTTTGTCCGTCAGCAATCACATATTGCAGGCTCCCGCTCTCGGGTTCATAGAAATGGTACACCTCTGCATGAGGCGGATGGCGCAGCCTGTTTGCATACCAGGCCAGGGGCTTATCGGCATCGGCACCAAACTGTTGGCAGGTAGCCCGAAATTCGGCCTCATCTATCCGGCCTTCGCGTAACTCATGCAGTAAAAACAGGCTAAGCGATCGCGCACCACTCCGACAGTGTGCAAAGATTTTTGCACCGCGTTTAACCCGACGATGAAAAGCCTCAACGTCTTCCCAGCTCAGCGTGTCAAAGGTGAAGGGCATGTAGACGTAGTCCATGCCCAGTTGCTCAGCCAGCGCCTTTTCCTGCTGATGAGGCAGAAAGGGGCCTTCTTCCTCATCAGGCCGATTATTAACCACAACGTCAAAGCCCAACTGGTGCAACTGGCTGAAATCCTCTGCAAGTGGTGCATCGGAAAACGCGATTTGCGCATTAAAATGGCGGATATTCATAACCTGTTCCCGTTTATTCAGAGATTTTTAAGCAACATGTAGCAGGCCATCACGATCAACATGGCTGAAAAGACGGCATTGATCGCGCGCGCATTGTGTTTCAGCCGGCTAGCCACCGCGACACCGACTAAGCCGCCCAGCAGGCCGCCAGCAATGAGGTAGATTGTCATCACCACAGAGACTTTGCCCGCCAGGGCATAGCTTGCGCTGGTCGAGATCCCCATGGCGAACACCACCATCAGCGAGGTTGCTATCGCCTCCAGCATGGGTAAGCGGAACATCCAGACAAGCGCGGGCACCACTAAAAATCCTCCTCCGATGCCCATAAATCCGGCCAGTATGCCCAGCAGCAGTACACTTCCCCAGACGATAGTGGGGGCAAAGTGCCTGTCTGGCGCGGAGGCACCGGGCAAAGGAGACTGTTTTCTCAGCATCATCAGCGCCACGCTGAACATCAAAAGGGAAAACGGCAGTAGCAGGTATTGTCCACTGACGATTTTTCCCAGTTCGGCTCCGAGCAGTGCGCCGCAGACCGCCACAAGAGAAATTCTCGCACCCGTTGCCCATCTGACATTGCCTTTACGACTATGGGCAAACAGATTGATCAGGGCGCTGACCGCCACCGCAATGGCGCTGGTGCCGATGACCCGATGCGTGTCGGGTACCTTCACCAGATACAGCAGCAGCGGCACGCACATGACCGATCCGCCGCCGCCGGTCAGCGCCAGAAAAAAGCCTACGGCGATGCCTGTTACAATTAACAGGCTCACCGTGAGGGCTGAAAAATGGGTGAATTCCTGAATGATCATTTTCATTCCTGGCGTTATTTTTACGCTATTAAAGAGGCCGTAAAAATGACTGTCAACTCATTATTTCTTTTTGCTATATCATATGGCTAAATATTATAAGAGGTTTTTTTTATAACTTTAAAGTCTATTGATTTGCTTTATATCTGTGCTGCTATCCACTACGGTTAAATGAAAGGGAGGCCTGCATGAATGATAAAAATAATCCCCATCACCCGCATCTTGTTGTTATTGGTGGTGGCTCAGCTGGAATTGGCGTCATCGCAAGTATTAAGAAACGCATTAAAAACATCAAAATAACGCTAATTGAGCCAAAGGAAGAACATGATTATCAACCTGCCTGGACACTGGTGGGTGCCGGATTATTTTCCGCTGAAAAAACCCGAAAACGCATGAGTGACGTTATTCCGTCGGGCGTGAACTGGATTCACGATGCCGTGACGCATGTTTCACCTGATCTGAAATATATTGAAACAGCGACAGCCCAAAAAATAGGTTACGACTATCTTATTATCGCCAGCGGTCTGATGCTGCGTTGGGATAAAATCAGGGGCCTGAGTGAAACCCTGGGCCGCAACGGCGTAACGTCAAACTACCGATACGATTTGGCGCGCTATACGTGGGAGCTGGTGCAAAACCTGAAGCAGGGAAAAGCCATTTTTACCCAGCCTGGGATGCCGATAAAGTGCGCGGGTGCGCCGCAGAAGGCGCTCTATCTCTCCGCCGATTACTGGCTGCGACGGGACCGTCTGGCACAGATCAACATTCAGTTCTGCCTGGCAGGTCAGGTCGTTTTTGGCGTGCCCGAATTTGTTCCGCCGCTGGAGGCCTATCTGGAGAAATACCAGGCGCAGGTCAATTTTGGACATACGCTTACCGCCGTTGATGGAATCAATAAGCAGGCGACGTTTACTCTCACCGATCCCGACGGCAGCACGCGTGACGTCACGCTGCCGTTCGATATGCTCCATGTTGTCCCGCCTCAGGCTGCGCCAGACTTTATTGCCGAAAGCGGTCTGGCGGATGCTGCAGGCTGGTGTGATGTCGATAAAGAAACGCTGCAGCACAGCCGCTGTCCCGATATTTTTGCTTTGGGCGATTGCTGCTCAACGCCGAACGCCAAGACGGCCGCAGCGGCGCGTAAACAGATCGTGGTCGTGGCCGAAAACCTGAGGCAGGTCGTTAACGGGGCGATCCCGCAAACGCGTTACGATGGCTACGGTTCGTGTCCGCTCACCGTGGAGAAAGGCAAAGTCGTGCTGGCTGAGTTTGGTTATGGCAACCGCCTGCTGCCGACCTTTCCGCTCCATTCAGCCCGTCCCAGCCGCGCAGCATGGTGGCTAAAGGCCTGGTTCTTACCGCGCTTTTATTGGGCTGGTATGCTGCGCGGTATTGAGTGGTTGGCCAAAAGTAAACCCCTGTAGTGAAGGCCGTTCAGGGGCGAACGTATAAAGCGCCCCGCGACTGCTGTTCAATAATGTAGGTTATGGCGGCGGGCACGACGCGAAAGTGGGATGGCAGCATGCTGACGTCAATATTTTGTGCCCGGAGGGCGTTATTGCAGAGTAACAGCGTCACGCTCGGCGCATTCTTAAGGGCATCTGAAATCGTCCTGCCAGTCACATCACCTGCCGCGTCGCCATTAAAAACGATGGCGATATCCCCGTCAAAATCCTCTTCTTTAAGCAGATTGCCAGCATTAGCCAGGGCGTGAGCAATGCGATTTTTATCAGGTACATGCAAAATGATTTTCATTCTGGGCCTCAGGTTGTTATCGCGACGGGCGAAAAACGAATGGCTCAGAATAAAACAGCGTGAGGATCGGATAAATGTGATGAGTGAAAGAAAATATGTCGTCGACGATGGTTTCTAAAAAAGAAAAATAGCGGCTCTGATAAATTCGAAATTGCTGTGTGCGTCTTTTTTAAAAAAAAGGGGGGTTCCCCCTTTAATAGCTAATTATTTTTTCAGATTTTCAGGGAAATTGGCAGGTAATTCACTTGCCGCGCAGGCTATCACGTCATCGTTATTTTTTCCCGCATCGTGGACAAAGGTGATAGTCGCGAACTCATCAATGACTTCTATTGGATAAGTCGGGCCGGCATCGCGGTACTGCGCCATTTCGTCCAGATGATCGTTCTGGAAGCACACGGTGCGTTCAGGATTATTCATGACCCAGCGCGGGAAGAAGATGGTGCCATGAAACAGCTTGTCGCCCAGGTTGGCAATCAGGCTGACACTGGTGCCGGTCGGTTCAGTCCAGGACACTTTATAGATGTCTTCACCGACGCAGACAATATAGACATGCTGGTCTTTCACCCAGCGGTTGCCCACCATGCCGCTATGAATACGGTAATCGACGGTGTCTTCGTTTTTAATATACAGCTCGTAATTCCAGCCATTGTCATAGGTATAAACCAGATGTTTACCGATGAAACCGTCAAGATTGTGTTTGTCGAATTTGCTCATTATTTGTTCTCCTCTGTGGTTGAAACCAGCTTACCCATTCACTTTGTGAATTAAAAACGCTAATTTATGATGAAATTGATTCAAAAATTGGATGGGTTATGCATAAAACCACACTGGAGCAGTGGAGCCTGTTGGACAAGGTGGTGCGAGAGGGCAGTTTTGCCAGAGCGGCGAGTCTGACCAACCGCAGTCAGTCATCCGTCAGCTATAACCTTGCTATGTTGCAGCAGCGCATAGGGATTACGCTGTTACATGCAGAGGGGCGCAAGGCGGTGCTGACGCCGGCAGGCGAGTTGCTGCTGGCGCAGGTGCGCCCGCTACTGAAAGCTTTTCATTCACTGGAGGCGTTTGCGGGATCAATACGCAGCGGCGTCAGAACAAAGCTGGATGTGGTGGTTGACAGCATCTTTCCGCGTCGACAACTGTTTTCCGTCCTTAAGGCGTTTCAGCAATGCCATCCTCATACTCAGATCAACCTGACCGAGGTGCTGGAAACCAACACCGATTACGCCGAGGCCGACGTGATGGTGGTGACCCAGCGCCAGGATATGGCCGGGCGGGGAGAGTGGTTGATGAATGTGGATTTCGTCGCCGTGGCGCACTGCGACCATCCCTTGCATCAGCATGGCGGCATCCTGGATGAAGAACGGTTGGCACAGTATCCGCTGATTCGCATTGCCGACCGGGAACATTTCACCGTGCAGGATGAGAGCAGCAATGGCGATTACTGGTCGTTTTCGACTATTGAGGCGGCGGTAGAGGCGGTGGTGCACCAGGTGGGTTATGGCTGGATCCCCTTCGAGCGCATCGAACATGAACTGGCGCAGGGAACACTAAAAATATTGCCCTTACAGCACGGCGTTCGTCGTGCCACCCCGCTGCACTTACTGATTAAGAAAGATATCCTGACGCTGGATCCACAAATTGTTACCCTGCTCGATCTGCTGAAAAACGCCACCCGTTCGTGACAGAGGGATCGCGATGAGGAACGCGTCTTCAGGGGCTATTTGTCACCGTTCAACGCAAGGAGCAGGGCATCCAGCGAATCTGGCGCGTGCGGATATCCGTTTTTTACCTTGTGAACGTCCCAGGACATTGCATCCTCAAGGCAGAAATCGCCTGCACACTGCAACGCGAGGTCTTCATCTAACAGCCCAATCGGTAGCCAGATCAGGGGGCGGCCGCGCAACAGGTTCGGCACCGTCGAGCCACAGTGCCTGCAAAAGTCATTACGGTATCCCTGCGGGCGACGCCAACTGCTGATATCGGCTTCACCGGCCAGCCAGCTAAACTGATCGGCATGAACCAGCGTGGCCAGGTTATGGCCGGTACCGGTCTGACGGCGGCAAAGCGAACAGTGACAGCGGTAAAAATGGCTGGGTTGTTGAGCCAGCTTAAAAACGACCGTTCCGCATAAACAACGTCCAGAAATCATCCTTTTTTCCCTGAATGCGCCAACCCTGAGGCGATGTTTAGTGTGCCCGCTTTTTGGCCCAGTAAGCCATAAAGTTAATCGCGTCGCGATCGACGCCGCGCTCCCCTATCAGGTGGCGGCGTAATAGCTTCACCACGGTCGATTCGGCCGCTACCCAACCGTAAAATTCCGTATTGCGGCCCTGAGCACGGTCCCACAGCAATTCGCCTTCTGCCTCTTCCTGCACGTCCTGCTGGCGGCCGCCATCGGGAACGTTAACCCGGGATTTTATTGCCTCAACCAGGCATTCCCCGTGTGAAGCAAATGCAGGTTTTCGCGGCAACCAGACGATGTCGGCAAAGGTATAGGCGTGCAGATCGACGCAATCTTCCGCATCTGGGACTTCAAAAAAGGCCTGAACCCGAGGCGGGTTTTCCTGTCTGGACAGTCTTTCCAGAATGCCTTTCGCCGCGGGTAATGCGGTTTCATCGGCAATCAGTAACGCATTACGCAGCGCATCCGGTGGCGTCCATTCATATCCGCCGCTGTCAGATTCACAGGCCGCATTGGGCGCAACGATCACCAGGCCGTCACCCGGTTCAGCATTGATTGCCCAGGCCGATGCCGGGCCTTCCGTACCGTGGCTGACAAACTCAATCGTCAACTCCTGGCGCTCAGGATCGAGATGACGCAGCGTATAGGTGCGCAACAGCGGACGCTTCTCTTTTGGCAGCGACAGAATGGTCTGGTACCACTCGCCATCATTGGGAAGCGCAGGCATGCTGCCATCTTCCGCCGGCAGCAAAATTTTGATCCGCTGATCGGGCGCGTCAGACTTCATCTGCGCCACGTCAGGCCCGTTGAACACCAGGCTCAGCATTGAGGGAGAAAGATGACGCTTGCGTGCCAGTTTTACGTCAAACAGGCGGTAGCTATGGGCTTCAGCCATCGTCGTTCCTTTTGGTTAATGAGCCGATAAGGTTGAGCGGCGACGTGCACGCCAGATCACACCTGACATCGCCACGAACAGCAGGGCAGCGCTGAATGCGGCAGCGATCAGCGCCGTTGCGCCCTGTGACTGCGACACCAGGGGAACCAGCAGCGCGCACAATCCGTAGCCTAAGGTATGGCTGGTGGCTATCCAGCCGGCACCGGCACCGTCTGCCAGCCTGTCATTTAGCAGCAGCTGATAAGCCGGCGTACCCAGTGCAGCACCAAACGAAAGCAGGGCACAGCCGGTGTAAAACAGCCAGAGCGGTGTGCTCAGCATCATCGCCAGACCCAGAGACATCAACAGCCCTGCGCTCAGCAACAGCGCAAGCGGCGTCAGTAACTGGGGTCGCAGTACCATAAACTGGGCGCCCAGTGAGGCGATGGCCGCCACGCTCAGCAGCCAGGCAACCTGATGGCTGATTGCAGCGGTATCACCGGTAAACTGTCTGGCCAGTGCCGGGGATAAGCCCAACTGCATCAGGCTCACCGTGGCCGCCAGCAGCAGAGCGCACAGCAGATAGGGCAGACAATCGATGCGCAGGCGGGCATTCCTGCGCGCCACCGCAGGCTGTGGCTCGGTTCCGCGCAACGGCAACAACATAGCCAGCGCCAGCAACGGCGCAACGACCAGTAACACCAGCGGTGCCATCGGATGAATGACTAACATTCCGGCAGCGCACAGCGGGCCAAACAGCCTGCCGCAGCTCAGACCGGAGCTGATGGTCGCCAGCGCCGTCATGCGCTTGCCTTCACCGGCACGGTTTAGCGCCCAGACCTGGCACGCTGGAACCATCGCCGACACCATCAGGCCATAAATCACCCTGGCAATAATTAATATACCTAATCCAATCGGAGCACTGACCGCCCGCGTGGAAAGAAGTGCGCAGCCCATAGCGAGTAGCAAAAAACTTGCGCCATAACCGGCCAGTGACCACAGCACGACCGGTTTGCTGCCGAAACGCGCAATCTGTTTTCCCCACCACGGCGATGAGGGCAAAAACAGCATAGAGCCGAGCGTTAACAATCCCGCCCAGACCGAAAGACTTAAACTGGTCTGTGCAACCAGCATCGGGATAGCCACCAGCAAACCATTCTGTCCGACGCCCAGCAGTCCGGCGCTTAATGCTAAAGGCCAGTTAGGTAAGGCTTTTTGTGGCGTAGCGGTCAGTTCAAGAGATGTCACAATGTTGCTAACCCGTATCTTTGTTGTATGTATTTGTAAAATTTATTCCGCCAATTCTAACAATTGTCGTTGATAATGAGAACTGTTATCGGCAGAATTCGCATTATCATAACGCCTGGAAATTGTTTGATAATGATTCAATCGACGCACAATGGATCCTGGGATGTGGCCGCACAGTGCTTCCTGAATTCCCTGATCCGTGAAACCAAGGACTGGCGACTCAGCCAGGGTGAACCCGCCGAGTTAGTGATTCCGTTGGCGGAAGAGAAGGCCCTACACTTTAAGGTGGCTTACTTTTCTCCTACCCAGCATCACCGTTTTGCCTTCCCGGCCCGGCTGGTCACTCACCGTGGCAGCGAGACGGTGACGTTCGCCACCGTTGCCAGACTGATTGTCGATAAACTGCAACATCAGCAACAGCTGCCCGCTCCCGGCTGTGAGGCGTTTTACCAGCGCGTGATGGAAAGCCATGCGCATACCGCTGAGGCAACGGCTGCCCGCCACGACTGGCGAAGCCTGCGTGAGAAAGCCCTGAACTTTGCCGAAGCAGAGCAGGCCCTGCTGGTCGGGCACGCCTTCCATCCGGCACCCAAATCACATGAACCTTTTACGCAGCAGCAGGCCGAACGTTACCTGCCTGATTTTGCGCCACATTTTCCGTTACGCTGGTTTGCGGTGGATAAAGACCATCTGGCGGGTGACAGCCTGCAGCTGACGTTGCAGCAGCGCCTGACGCGCTTTGCGGCAGAAAACGCGCCGCAGTTACTGCATGCGCTAACCGATCGGCAATGGCTGTTCCCGCTCCATCCCTGGCAGGCGGACTATCTGCTCCAGCAGACCTGGTGTCAGCAACTGGTGGAAAAAGGCCTGGTTACTGACCTGGGTGAAGCCGGTGCGCCCTGGCTGCCCACCACCTCATCGCGTTCGCTGTACTGCGCGACCAGCCGCGACATGATCAAGTTTTCCCTGAGCGTGCGGCTGACAAACTCCGTCCGCACCCTGTCGGTCAAAGAGGTCAAACGCGGCATGCGGTTGGCGCGTCTGGCGCAGACCGACCGCTGGCAGGACATGCAGGCACGCTTCCCGGCGTTTCGCGTGATGCAGGAAGATGGCTGGGCCGGACTGCGCGATGCGCAGGGCACGATTATGGAAGAGAGCCTGTTCGCACTGCGTGAAAACCTGATTGTCGACAGGCCGCAGAGCCAGACCAACGTGCTGGTTTCCCTGACGCAGTCCGCGCCGGACGGCGGCGACTCACTGCTGTCTGCCGCAGTAAAGCGCCTGAGCCAGCGCCTGCACATCAGCGAAAAACAGGCTGCGCATGCCTGGGTCGACGCCTACTGTCAGCAGGTGCTGAAGCCCCTGTTTACCGCCGAAGCCGATTACGGCCTGGTACTGTTAGCCCATCAGCAAAATATCCTGGTGGAAATGGAGCAGGACCTGCCGGTTGGCCTGATTTATCGCGACTGCCAGGGCAGCGCCTTTATGCCTCACGCCGCAGGCTGGCTGGACATGATTGGCGAAGCGCAGGCGGAAAACGTCTTTAGTCGCGAGCAGCTGCTGCGCTACTTCCCCTATTACCTGTTAGTGAATTCTACCTTTGCCGTCACGGCGGCACTGGGCGCGGCGGGCATGGACAGTGAAACCCATTTGATGGCGCGGGTACGCGATGCGTTAAGTGCGCTACGTAACGAGGTCACGCACAAGGGCTGCCTGGATTACGTGCTGGAAAGCCCGCACTGGAACGTCAAGGGCAACTTCTTCTGTTACCTGCACGATCACAATGAAAACACCATCGTCGATCCGTCGGTGATCTACTTCGACTTCATCAACCCACTGCTGTCTCAGGAGCGCTAAATGTCTCAGGCAACGATTGTTCACAGCGGCCACGGCCTGCGTTGCGAAAAGTCAGGAAAAACCCTGAATCTGGGTTGGGGACAGGACAACAGTGCGGTGCTGCATTTTGCCGGTCCACTGCCCGAAGGCTGGCTGCGTGACGCGCTGGATCAGATGTTTATCGCTGCCCCGCAGCTTTCTGCCGTGGTGCTGCCCTTCGCAGAGTGGCGTGAAGAGCCTCAGGCGCTGGCGCTGTTTGCGGCCCTGAAAAGCGATATCGTCCACCGCGAGACGTTCTGGCAACTGCCGCTGTGGTTGTCTGCGCCTCGTCAGCAGGCCTCCGGCGAGATGGTATTTGATGCCGAACGTGAGATCTATTTTCCCCAGCGCCCAGCGCGACCTGATGGCGAAGTGTATCGCCGTTACGATCCGCGCATACGGCGAACGCTGAGCTTCCGCGTGGCCGATCCTGCCCGGGATGCCGAAGCGTTTACCCGCTGGATGAACGATCCGCGCGTGGATTACTTCTGGGAGCAGAGCGGATCGCTGGCCACTCAGACCGCCTATCTTGAACGCCAGCTCGGCAGCAGCTATGCCTTTCCGCTGATTGGCTGTTTTGATGACGAGCCCTTCAGCTACTTTGAAATTTACTGGGCGGCGGAAGATCGTATCGGGCGGCACTACAGCTGGCAGCCGTACGATCGCGGTTTGCATCTGCTGGTGGGTGAGCCGCAGTGGCGCGGGCCGCACTTTGTGCAGAGCTGGCTGCGCGGCATCAGCCACTATCTGCTGCTGGATAATCCGCAAACCCAGCGCCTGGTGCTGGAACCGCGGGCGGATAATCAGCGCCTGTTTCGTCACCTTGAACCCGCGGGCTATACCACCGTGAAAGAGTTCGACTTTCCGCACAAGCGCTCTCGCCTGGTGATGACCCAGCGCGCCCGTTTCTTCAGCGAGGTGGGCCTGTGATGAATTCGCACGCATGGGAAACCGTTAACCGTCAGCTGGTGGCAAAAATGCTGGCCGAGCTGGAGTACGAGCAGGTCTTTCAGGCCCAGCCGCAGGGCGATAACCGTTACTGCATCAGTCTGCCGGGTGCCGAATGGCAGTTCACCGCCGAGCGGGGCATCTGGGGCTGGTTATGGATAGATGCACAAAGCCTGCGCTGTGCGGATGAGCCGGTACTGGCCCAGACGCTGCTGTGCCAGCTACAGCCGGTGCTGTCGATGAGTGATGCCACCGTGGCGGAACATATGCAGGATCTCTATGCCACGCTGCGCGGCGATCTTCAGCTTATGCAGGCACGTCAGGGCATGAGTGCCGATGCGCTGATTGATATGGATGCCGACCGCCTGCAGTGCCTGCTCAGCGGCCATCCCAAGTTTGCCTTTAATAAAGGCCGTCGCGGATGGGGACAAGAGGCGCTGGCGCGCTACGCACCCGAATATATGAATACCTTCCGCCTGCACTGGCTGGCGGTAAAGCGTGATCATATGGTCTGGCGCTGCGACAGCGAGCTGGACATCCAGCAGTTGTTGCAGGCCGCGATGGACAGCGCCGAATATACGCGTTTCACCGAGGCCTGGCAGGCGCAGGGGCTGGACGACAGCTGGCTGCCTTTGCCGGTGCATCCCTGGCAGTGGCAGCAAAAAATCGCGCTCGATTTTGTCGCGGATCTGGCCACGGGCAATATGCTGTCGCTGGGTGAATTTGGCGATCGCTGGCTGGCGCAACAGTCACTGCGCACCTTGACCAACGCCAGCCGTCAGGGCGGGCTGGATATCAAACTGCCGCTTACCATTTACAACACCTCCTGCTATCGCGGTATTCCGGGCAAATATATCGCGGCGGGCCCGCTGGCCTCCCGCTGGCTACAAAACGTCTTTGCCACCGACACGACGCTGCAGCAGAGCGGGGCGGTGATCCTGGGCGAGCCGGCCGCCGGTTATGTTTCCCATCGCGGCTACGGCGCGTTGCCCGAAGCCCCCTATCGCTACCAGGAAATGCTGGGCGTGATCTGGCGTGAAAATCCGTCGCGCTGGCTGCACGCGGACGAAACGCCAATTCTGATGGCCACGCTGATGGAGTGCGATGAAAACAACCAGCCGCTTATCGGCGCCTACATTGCCCGCTCGGGCCTGAGCGCCGAGGCCTGGTTAAGTCAGATGTTCCGCGTGGCCGTGGTGCCGCTGTATCACCTGCTGTGCCGTTATGGCGTGGCGCTGATCGCACACGGGCAAAATATTACGCTGGCGATGAAAGACGGCGTACCCCAGCGCGTATTGCTGAAAGATTTTCAGGGCGATATGCGTCTGGTAAAGGACGATTTTCCGGAGATGGACTCTCTGCCTCAGGACGTCCGCGATGTGACGGCACGCCTGAGTGCTGACTATTTGATTCATGATTTGCAGACTGGCCATTTTGTCACGGTCCTGCGTTTTATTTCGCCGTTAATGGCGCGCCTTGGCGTTCCGGAACGACGTTTTTACCAACTGCTTGCCGCAGTGTTGAGCGACTATATGCAGGACCATCCGCAACTGTCGGCGCGTTTTGCGCTTTTCTCACTCTTCAAGCCACAAATCATTCGTGTCGTGCTGAATCCGGTAAAACTCACCTGGCCCGATCAGGACGGCGGAAGCCGTATGTTGCCCAATTACCTGGAAAATCTGCAAAACCCGCTGTGGCTGGTTACCAAGGACTGAATCATGACAAACACTGTTGATTTTATTGGCGTTGGCATTGGCCCGTTTAACCTGAGTATCGCGGCGCTGGCACACGAAGCTGAAGGCTTTACCAGCCAGTTTTTAGACAGCCGGCCGGATTTTGCCTGGCATCCCGGTATGCTGGTGCCTGACTGCCATATGCAGACCTCGTTTTTAAAAGATCTGGTCTCCGCGGTCGCGCCCACCAGCCCGTTCAGCTTTGTGAACTATCTGGTGAAGCGTAAAAAGTTTTACCGCTTTATGACCACCGAGTTACGTACCGTCTCGCGCGATGAGTTTTCCGACTATCTGCGCTGGGCTGCCGAGGGCATGAACAACCTGCGCTTTAATCACACGGTGGAACGCATCGATTTTGATGAGGCCAATAAACGCTTTGTGATTCACAGCAACGGCGGGGAAAGCTATGCCCGCAACATCTGTCTGGGCATCGGCAAGCAGCCCTACCTGCCGCCCTGCGTAAACCGCATCAGCGCCACCTGTTTCCACGCCAGCGAAATGAGCCTGCGTAAACCCGACCTGCGCGGCAAGCGTGTGGCGGTGATTGGCGGCGGTCAGAGTGGTGCCGATCTGTTCCTCAACGCCTTCCGGGGTGAATGGGGCGAACCGGCTGAGGTCAGTTGGGTGTCGCGCCGCAACAATTTTAACGCCCTGGATGAGGCCGCTTTTGCCAACGAGTACTTCACGCCAGAATACGTTTCCAGCTTTGTCGGTCTGAACGAGGCTGCCCGACAGAAAATGCTGGCTGAACAGAAGATGACCTCGGACGGCATCACGGCAGATTCCCTGCTGACGATTTATCGCGAGCTGTATCATCGCTTTGAAGTGCAGCGTCAGCCGCGCAATGCGCACCTGCTGCCGAGCCGCTCGGTCATTGAACTCAACAGTTATCACCAGGGCTGGCAGCTTCAGTTGCAGCATCAGCTTGACCAGGGCTACGACCTTATCGAATGCGATGTGGTGATTTTCGCCACCGGCTACCGGCCTGCGCTGCCAGAACTGCTCTCCCCCCTGATGAGCCGCCTGACCATGAAAGATGAGTGCACGTTCAGCGTGCGTGAGGACTTCACGCTTGAGTGGAACGGGCCAAAAGAAAATAACATCTTTGCGGTGAACGCCAGTATGCAAACCCACGGTATCGCGGAGCCTCAGCTCAGCCTGATGGCATGGCGATCCGCCCGTATTCTGAATCGCGCACTGGGGCGCGATTTGTTCGATCTCAGCACGCCGCCCGCCCTGATCCAGTGGCGCAGCGTCAGCCGGGAAAAACCGCAGCATGGCGCTGCGTCCACTAAAAACTATACCGAGTCCTTGGGGTAAGCCTTAACCTCGCACGCAGGAACGATAATGAAGACTAAAAACAAGAATATCTGGCTGCTTAATCCGCTGCTGTTAGCCATGATGGCGCCCGCGGTCGCACAGCAAACCAGTGAAAATGACATGGTGGTTTCGGCCAGCCGTACGCACCGTACGGTGGCAGAAATGGCTCAAACCACTTGGGTGATTGAGGGGGCCGAACTGGAGCAACAAGTCCAGGGCGGCAAAGAGTTTAAAGATGCGCTGGCGCAGCTGGTGCCGGGCCTCGACGTCAGTAGCCAGGGCCGAACCAACTACGGCATGAACATGCGCGGCCGCGCGATTGTGGTGCTGGTGGACGGCGTTCGCCTGAATTCTTCGCGCACAGACAGCCGCCAGCTGGATTCGATCGATCCCTTTAACATCGATCACATCGAGGTGATCTCGGGATCGACCTCGCTGTACGGCGGGGGCAGCACCGGTGGCCTGATCAATATCGTCACCAAAAAAGGCCAGCCGGGCACCCAGTTTGAGTTTGAAACCGGCACCAAAACCGGGTTTAACAACAGTAAAGATCACGATGAGCGCGTGGCGGGCGCGATTTCTGGGGGGAACGATCGCGCGTCCGGACGGTTGTCGGTGGCCTACCAGAAGTTTGGCGGCTGGTATGACGGCAACGGCGATTCTGTTCTGCTCGATAACACCCAGACGGGCCTGCAATACTCCGATCGTCTGGATGTGATGGGCACCGGCACGCTTGAGATTGACGATCACCAGCAGTTGCAGCTGGTGACGCAATACTACAAGAGCCAGGGCGATGACGATTATGGCCTCTATCTTGGCCGAAACTTTTCGGCGGTAACCGGTAACGGTAACGCCTACACCAGTAAAGGACTGAACTCAGACCGTATTCCCGGCACCGAGCGCCACCTGGTCAGTCTGCAGTACTCTAATACCGATTTCCTGGGTCAGGAGCTGGTGGGTCAGGTCTACTACCGTGATGAATCTCTGGCGTTTTATCCCTTCCCAACGGTGTCCGGCGGGCGGGTGACCAGCCTCTCTTCCTCTAAACAGGATACTGATCAGTACGGCGGCAAGCTGGCAATCACCAGTAAACCGCTCGACAACCTGCAGCTGACCTACGGTGTTGATGCCGATCATGAACGTTTTAGTTCCAATCAGATGTTCTTTGATCTGGCACAGTCGGCCGCCTCGGGTGGCCTGAACAACCAGAGCATTTACACCACCGGACGCTATCCGGGTTATGACATTACTAACCTGGCGGCTTTCCTGCAGTCCAGCTACGACATCAACGATACCTTCACCTTGAGTGGCGGCGTACGTTATCAGTACACCGAAAACAAGGTGGACGACTTTGTCGGCTATGCCCAGCAGCAGGCGATTGCTAATGGCACGGCGCGTTCGGCCGATGCGATTCCAGGCGGCTCAACGGATTACGACAACGTCCTGTACAACGCCGGTATCCTGATGCATATCACCGAGCGGCAGCAGGCATGGTTCAACTTCTCGCAAGGCGTTGAACTGCCGGATCCGGGCAAGTATTACGGCAACGGCACCTATCGTCTGCAAAACGGCAACTATCAGTTGTTGAACAGCGTTAATGTCGATCAGTCGAAGCTTCAGGGCATCAAAGTCGATTCTTACGAGCTGGGCTGGCGTTACACCGGTAATGACCTGCGCACGCAGTTAGCAGCCTACTATTCGCTGTCAGACAAATCGATTTCGGTCAACCGCAGCGATATGACCATTAACGTGGACGATGACAAGCGCCGTATTTATGGCGTGGAAGGTGCGGTGGATTACTTTATCCCCGATACCAACTGGAGCACCGGCGTCAACTTCAACCTGGTCAAGTCTGAAACCAAAAAAGATGGCGGCTGGAAGAAGTGGGATGTCATTTATGCCAGTCCATCGAAAGCCACCGCCTATGTTGGCTGGTCGCCGGATCCCTGGAGCCTGCGCCTGCAAAGCACGCAGTCGTTTGACCTGACCGATAACGGCGGCAACAAAATTGACGGTTATACCACCGTTGATTTTATCGGCAGCTACCAGTTGCCGGTGGGCAAGCTGAGCTTTAGCGTCGAGAACCTGCTGGATCGCGACTACACCACGGTGTGGGGACAGCGTGCGCCGCTGCTCTACAGTCCGACCTATGGCTCGCCGTCGCTGTTTCAGTATAAAGGCCGCGGTCGTACCTTTGGGCTGAACTATTCGGTATTGTTTTAAGTCTTCATTCTTGCCCGGTGTGACGCCGGGCAAGCCTCACTCAATCTCACTTTTTCCTCCTGTCGCCGCTAAACACGCTGTGCCGTTACATAATGTAAACAATACCTAAACGAATACGCTCAGTTTTGTCAGGTACATGCCGATAGTCTTTATGTGCGTACATTTAATGCACAAAGCATTTTCGTTTTAACGACCAGGCGGAACAAAAAATGACCATTACACAGCGACTTTTCCTGACCTTCTCCCTCCTTGCCGCCTCACTGGCTGTTCTGGCTATGGTGGCGATCACGGTGGTAACAGGATTTCAATCACGCTTCGATTACGTGCAGAGAAATACAATTCCTTCTATTACCGATCTTAATAAGCTTGTCGATAGCAGCAATGCCCTGACACTGCTGCTTTATCGCCATCAAAGTGCGACCGATCAACGCAAGCAGGCCCAGTTTGAGAAAGATATCGCTGGCGTGATTGCGGATCTGAAAAAGCAAAACCAGTATTACTTTGATCACGACCTTTCCAGTGCTGAAGACAAGGCCCTGAGCGAAAAAGCCTTTGCGGAGATAAAAGAAGCGGAAGCCAGGCTGCCGACCTTTTTTGCCGGGTCACGGGCACAAAATGATGCTATCGCGTTGGGCGCGATCCAGGGAGACAGTGGTGTGGGTCAGTCTGTTCGCGATCTGATAGCGGGGTTAAAGCGACAGCTGCAGCTGAATGTGGACATTGGTGAAACGTACAGCCAGCAAAACAATCAGGTTTATCAACAAACCTTGTGGGGCATGTCCGGCGGTTCGCTGCTAATTATCCTGCTGCTTGGCGCGTTTTCGGTGAAAACCATCTTCAGCATCCGTCGTCAGCTCAACGCGATTCGTGCCACCATGGAAAGCGCCAGCGAACGCCTCGATCTGACGCTGCGCGCAGATGAGTCGCGTCGCGACGAAATTGGCTTAACGGCCAGCGCTTATAATCATCTGGTCAGCAATGTGGCGCAGTCGTTGTCATCCGTTGAACAGGCATCCCACTCTGTCGGCTCTGCCTCATCCCAGATTTCAGCCGGCAACGACGATCTCTCGGCGCGTACCGAAGAGCAGGCAGCGTCGCTGGAGGAAACGGCGGCCAGTATGTCTGAACTGAGCGAAACCGTGCGTCAGACGGCTGAAAATACCCGCCTCGCCAGCCAGCTGTCCAAAAATGCGCGTGAAATCTCGGAAGACAGCTCGGGCAAAGTCAAAACCATGCTGAGCACCATGTCCGATATCAAAAGCAGTTCAGCGAAAATCAACGACATTATTGCATTGATTGAAGGCGTTGCCTTCCAGACCAACATCCTGGCGCTGAATGCGGCCGTTGAAGCCGCCCGTGCCGGTGAGCAGGGACGCGGTTTTGCCGTGGTCGCCGGAGAGGTGCGTAATCTGGCACAGCGCTCTTCTTCTTCTGCCCGTGAGATCAAAGCACTGATCGAGTCCTCCATGCGCTACGTTGAAACCGGTGCCGCTCAGGCTGAAGAAGTCGGACAAAATATGGGCCGGATGAACGATGCCGTGCGTCAGGTAAACGATCTGGTCGATGAGATTGCGGTGGCGGCAAGCGAACAGTCGCAGGGCATTGGTCAGGTACATGAAGCGGTCAATCAGATGGACAGCGTAACCCAACAAAACGCCGCACTGGTGGAGCAGGCTTCTGCCGCTGCGCGTTCGTTAACGGAGCAGTCCACCACGCTGCAACAGCTGGTGGCCGCCTTTACCATCCGTTCAGCTCAGGTTGTCGCCGCTAAGCCGCCTTTAGCCGCCGTGACGGCCGCGCCCGTGCTGAAGCGTCCACAGCTTGCGGCGGCAGGTGCAGGTGCGCAGGAAGATAACTGGCAGAGCTTCTGATAGTGGCGAAGCAGTGGCCCGGGCGGCCGCTGCTTTTAAAGGATTACGAACTTCTGTGCAGCGTCAACGGCGTTGATAACCAGCGGGCAACGCGTTTGCCTGCCTTAATGGCGGGTTTTTCAATCCAGAAAAACATCACGGAGGCCAGCGCCACACTGATGCTAATGGAGAGGATGAAAATCATCAGATTGTCCGTCCAGGCTTTATCCGCCAGGCTGTTCATCAGTAATATCATCATCGGATAGTGGATGAGATAGAGCGAATACGAGATATCGCCAAAGAAGATCAGCGTGCGGTTATGACCACTTTCCGTGCGGTAACCCAGCATCACCGTGATGCTCACAATGGCCGCCGCCAGCCAGAAACCGCCATGCAGGCCAAACGGCTGCGGCCCAATCATCAGCGCTGTCGCAAACGCAAGTACCAGCCCCACCTGCAGTATTCTGCGCATCTGAGGATTCAGCTCAGGGAGCTTTTGTCTGACGATTAATTCAGCCAGCATCATCCCTAAGATAAACTCCATGCAGATGGTATTGCTGATAAGTTTGATCCACGCCTGCCACCAGTGCGTTACCGCCATATCAGGCGAAACCTGAGAGGAAAAGGTAAAACTGCCGTTGTAATACAGCTGAAAGCCCACGCTGGAGGCCAGAAAAATCAGTGCACACAGGAAGCTACGGTAGCGATAGTTTATGCACATCGCCACGGTGAACACGGCGTAGAACAGGATCTCATAGGAAAGCGTCCACGGCGGACCTAATGCGCTGAATCCAAAGGTCGGCCCGGGGCTGCTGTAATCCTGCAGGCAGAAGTAGAGCGCACAGGACATATCCTGAAGCGAACGATCGTGATAAACCACCACGAACGAGAGCAGCCAAACCACAAAGAAGACTGGCCAGATGCGGAAAAAGCGTTTCAGCATGAACGACGTCGGCGCTTCGTTAAACTGATGCGTAATAAAAGTCATGATGAAGCCGCTGATAATAAAGAATACGTCCACGCCCAGCGCGCCGGGAATGTGCCGGGTCCAGTGACTTTCTAACAGCGATGAGTTGTGCGCCAGCACCACAAGTAGCGCAGCCAGGCCGCGCAGATACTGGATTGAGACGATTTTCATGAGCGTTACAGGCCTGTCAGTTTACTCAATCACGGCGTTCGCTTGAACGAGCCGGTTAGGGTTAAGCGTAGGCCGTATTGTAAAAATGCCTTAACGATTATCAACCGCCATTTAGCGGCCAGGAAAAAAGGATTTTGCCTGATAGCCTAATTTTGCAGAAAAAATGGCGACGATCGACGGAGTTAGGCGCACAGGAACAGAAGTGCGCCGTTGGGATTTCAGAGGGTTCTTAAACAAATATGATGACTTGAGGGGATACAGGCACTACGCGGACGCGCGCGGAAAGACGCTCCCGCCCATGGCGCGCCGGAAGATCTCAATCGTCCACATCCACAGAATATGCCCCAACGTCTCCGAGGCGATTTCCGCTAACGGCAGGTGCCACAAGGGCGGTGCCCAGCCGTTCATCGGCAAGATCACGCCGTGAAAGCCCAGGGTAATGAGCAGGGCAAACGCTACGCCCTGGCCCAGCGTAACGACCGGGAGGATCTCGGCCAGGGCGCAGTAGAGCAGGGCGAAGACGATTGAGAACAGGTGGTGAACCCCGGCAACGCCCCAGTTCACCACGTGACCGGAATAATGATAGACCAGGTTGCTGACGTTGATCCCCATATCCTGCAGCATCTCCGCAGGGGGAATCGCCCTGTCAGGCGTTCTGGGCGGAAACGGATTCTCCGTTCCCCATTTTACGAAGCTGGCAACGTTGCCGCCCCAAAACCCTGCCCAAAGCGCCGGACCATAATGCCGGTCGGCAGGGGACGTCAGACGAAACGACCTGTTCATAGTTAACCGCTCCTGCTGAGTAAGATAACCACTGTGGATTACTGCCCGTAATAGGCATTTGCTCCATGCTTTCTGAGAAAGTGCTTGTCCAGTAAGGGCTGTTGCATGTGGGTAATACCGGGCGTCAGCTGGCGGGAGAAAATGCCCATATAGGCGATCTCTTCCAGCACCACCGCATTGTGGACCGCATTATCGGCGTCTTTTCCCCAGGCAAAGGGCCCGTGCGCGTTAACCAGCACGGCAGGAATAGCGGTCGGGCTGATGCCGCGCGTGCGAAAGGTTTCAATAATCACTTCGCCGGTATTGTGTTCATAGTCGTGGGCTATTTCGGCCTCCGTCATCAGCCGGGTGCAGGGTATGGCCCCGTAAAAGTAGTCGGCATGGGTTGTGCCCCAGGCGGGCAGATCCTGACCGGCCTGCGCCCAGATGGTGGCGTGGCGCGAATGGGTATGCACAATGCCGCCAATATCCGCAAAGGCGCGGTAGAGCGCCAGGTGCGTCGCGGTATCCGACGAGGGTTTTTTACTGCTTTCCACCACCCGTCCGCTTTCCAGTTCCACGACCACGATGTCGTCCACCGTCATGCCGTCGTACGCCACGCCGGAGGGTTTGATGGCCATCAGCCCCTGCGCGCGATCGACGGCGCTGACGTTGCCCCAGGTAAAGGTCACCAGATGATGGCGCGGCAGCGCCAGGTTGGCGGCCAGCACCTGCTCTTTCATGGCGGCTATGCTCATACTAAACCTCCTTCCTGCATTTTCTGTTCAATCCAGCGCCGGGCCTGCACGATCTCGGCAACCGGCTCCTCGGCTTTTTCCGTCCACATTTCAATCAGGAACGATCCACGATAGTTCAGCGCCTTAAGCGTGCGGAATACGCCGACAAAGTCCACGCAGCCCTGACCAAAGGGGACGTCCCGAAACTGGCCCGGCGAGCTTGCGGTCACGGGTTGGGTATCCTTTAAATGAATCGCGGCGATGCGATCAATACCCAGGGTCAGTTCGGCGGTGACATCATTGCCCCAGGCGCTGAGATTGCCCACGTCCGGATAAACGGAAAACCATGGAGAAGCCTGCTGCTGCTCCCAGACTTTCCACTTGCTGATAGCGTTCATAAACTCGGTATCCATGATCTCAACCGCCAGCATCACCTGCGCCGCGGCGGCGCGTTGCACCGCACGTGACAAGCCTTCGGCAAAGCGCGCTACGGTGCCATCATCGTGAGGTTCGTAATAGACGTCGTAACCGGCAAGCTGAATCGTGCGGATCCCCACGTCCTTTGCCAGTTGGATGGCGCGATCGATCAGATCGTCTGCCCGCTGGCGGATCGCCGGATCGTGACTGCCAAACGGAAAGCGGCGATGCGCCGACAGGCACATGGAGGGAATGGTCACGCCGGTTTCAATCATGGCGTTGACCAGCGACAGGCGCTGCTCTTTGCTCCAGGTCAGGCGCTCCAGCCGCACGTCGGTTTCGTCTACCGACATTTCCACAAAATCAAAGCCACAGGCTTTTGCCAGCGCCAGTCGTTCAGGCCAGGTGAGGTTAGCGGGCAGGGCTTTCTCGTAAATACCTAACGGATGCTGGCGTTTCATACTGTTCCCCAAATGCTGGCAATGGCCTGATGGAATTCCGCTGCGCGTTGAATGCCGCTGGCGGGATCGCTGAGGGCGCGCCCGGCGATAAACGCTTTCACGTCAACGTCTTTAAATTGCGCAAGATCCTGAGGCGTAATGCCGCCCGTGATGGAGAGCGCAAAACCCAAATCCGACAGGGCTTTCATGGTATCCAGGTCATGCTGATTCCATTGCTGCCCGCTGGCCTGGGCATCCCGCCCCCGATGGTAAATGGCCTGTTTCAGCCCCAGTTGCCGCCAGCGGCGGGCATCGTCCAGCGTCCAGTGACCAAACAGTTCGATTTGAATATCGCCCTGGTGCTGCTGCGCCACGTCCAGCGCGCTGGCAAACGTCGCCAACGGTGCGGCACAGATGACCGTCATCCAGCTTGCGCCCGCCGTGAAGGCCATGTCTGCCAGCGTGCCGCCGGCATCCGCCACTTTATAGTCGGCCACCAGGGTCTTTTGCGGATGCTGCTGGCGCAGACGGCGCACGGCTTCGACTCCGCAGCTCAGACACAGCAACGTACCGGCTTCGATGATATCGACATGCTGATGCAGCTGCTGTGCGGTATCCAGCGCCGCATCCAGCGCGGTATGATCCAGCGCCAGCTGGAGTAAAGGCAGGCTCATAAGGGGGCTCCTTGTGCGTCACTCAGGACGCGGATCAGATGCTGATAACGCTGATACTTCTGCTGATAACGGGCATGCCGTGTGCTGTCCGGTAGCCAGGTGACGATATCCGGCGCCAGGGCCTGCTGGGCCTGCTGCAGCGAGGCGTAAGCACCGGTGCCGGTCAACGCCACCAGCGCCGCGCCCAGACAGCCGCTTTCGCTGATCTGCGGCACTTCAACGCGCAGGCCGCTGGCATCGGCAAACATCTGCATCCAGGGCGTGGAGCGCGTAGGGCCGCCGCTCAGACGCAGGGCGGTGACCTGGGGAAAGCGTTGCAGAATGCGGTTGAGATGCGTCAGGTGGGAAAACACCACGCCTTCGTAGATGGCCTGCACCAGGTGGGCACGCGTGTGGCCCGCCTGCAGGCCAAAGAAACTGCCGTGCAGGTCGGCCCCGGCGTTGGTGCCGTACAGAAAAGGCAGAAACAGCAGCGCGCTGCTGGCAGGTTCCAGCTCCTCGACCCACTGATTTAATTGTTGGTAGTCGCGGATGCCCCACTGCTCACAGAACCACTCCAGGTTTGCCGCCGATGTCGGGCTGGCTTCGTGGATAAGATACTGGCCTTCAATGGCATAGCGACCGTAAACGTAGGGATAGTCTGCTTCATCGCTAATGCAGTCGGTAATGCCGCTGGTCACCGACCAGGTGCCCATCACCGCGTTCAGGCGCGTTGCGTCATTCAGTCCCGCACACAGCGCGGTGGACATCACGTCAAACAGGCCCCCGACCACAGGCGTGCCGGGCAGCAAACCGCATGCGGCGGCAGCCTGCGCGGTTACATAGCCGGCAATCTGCGTTGATGCCACAATCGGGGGCAACGCCGGCACGATCTCGCTGATATCAAGCATCTCAGCCAGCGCGGGCGACCAGTCTGCCGCCTGCATGTCGTACAGATTGGATTCAGAGATGTTAGTTTCTTCACAGGCCAGCTCGCCGGTCAGACAGAAACGCAGGTAGTCGTGGGCCATCAGTACGCTGCCGATTGCGGCGTAGCGCTGCGGCTGATGCTGCTTTAGCCAGCGCAGGAGCGACACCGGATGGCCGGTCCAGAGCGTCTGTCGGGTGAGAGGATAGAGTTTTTGCGGCATGCCTTCCCGCTGCCACTGTTGCACCAGGCTCAGGGCGCGACGATCGGAGGATAAGATGCCATTTCCCAGCGGATTGCGATCTTTATCCAGCAGAAACAGCCCTTTACCCTGAGCAGAGATGCCTAATCCAGCGACGTCGGCGGCATCCTGACCGCTGCGGGTCAGTACTTCGCGAATGACCGCTGCCGCCTGCTGCCAGAGCAGCGTCATATCGCGTTCGGCATAACCCGGCTCTGGTACCTGTACCGGCAGGTTTTGCCGCGCAACGGCCAGCTCGCGGCCCTGCCTGTCGTAGAGTCCGGCTTTAATAAAGGTGCCGCCGCAGTCCAGTCCCAGCCAGCGTTTCATAATGCCTCCCGTTTCGCAGAATCACAGCGGGCAGGCAGGGTCATTGCCAGCAGCGCAGCCAGCGCCAGCGAAATGGCAAGGCTGTAAACCCCGGCATCTTTGCTGTAGAACGCAATCAGCACGCCGACCATGTAAGGCCCACAGAAGCCGCCAAGGTTGCCCAGTGCGTTGATCAGGCCGCGTGCCCCGCCCGCGACCTCGGCATTGAACAGGCGCGGCGGAATACTCCAGAACACGCCCGCTGCAGACTGAATAAACACGCCACAGCCCACCAGCGCCGCGTAGGACCACCAGATATGCGCTTTTAGCAACACCGACAGCGCCATGCATAGCGCAAAACCTGCCAGTGGCAGCGCCACAAACAGCTTGCGCCGCCCGGTTGCATCCGAAAGAACAGAAAACAGAAACATGCCGAAGATCGCCCCGACGTAGGGCAGTATGGCCAGCATACCAACCTGCTCGACATTGCCGTGGGTCAGCTCTTTAAGAATGGTGGGCAACCACAGGGTGTAGCCGTAAATGCCGGTCTGATAAAAGAAATTGACCAGAATCAGCCGCCACATCACGGGCTCGTGCATGACCTTAAGCAGAGAAGCGTTGCGCACGTTCTGCCCTTTGATCATCAGTTGCTCGTTGTGCAGGGTCGTAATCAGATACTGCTTTTCAGCCGGAGAAATCCACTTCGCCTCCTGCGGCCGGTTGCTGATGGTGAAATGCCACAGGGCCATGACGACCAGCGATAACACGCCTTCCACGTAAAACAGCATGCGCCAGTCCCAGCCGGTAATGATCCAGCCGGAGAGCGGCGCGGTAATGATCCCGGCGATCGGGACAAACATGATCACAATGGCATTGGCGCGGCCGCGCTCGGCATCCGGGAACCAGTTGCCGATCATCGTCAGCACCACCGGCAGCATGCCGCCTTCGGCGATCCCTAACGCAAAGCGCAGTGCCAGCAGCTGGTACTGACTGGTTGCCATGCCGGTCAGTATCGAAATGACTGCCCAGGCCAGCAGCGACCAGCCAATAAAGCGTTTGCCGTTACCGTAGACGGCCAGCTTGCCGCCCGGCACCTGCAAAAACAGGTAACCAATGAAGAAAATGCCGCCCGCCAGACCGGCCATTGAGGCGCTGATGCCCAGTTCGGCGTCCATTCCGCCCGGCATGGCAAAGGCAATATTAACCCGATCCATATAGGAAATGATGCAGGTGATCAGGACAGGCGGAATGATCCGTAACCAGCGCAGGGCAGGGATCTTTTCACGGTTAACGGCAGTTGATGTCAGACTCATGGCCTTTCTCCTTGCTTACGCCAGATCGCAGGTGGGGATCTTGACCACCACTTTGCGAATCGGTCCTGGCGTGCCCACCGCGCAATTTGGGCGGTGGATATCCTGCGGAAAAAACACGGCAAAGGTGCCCGGCAGCATGCGCACCTGGGTCTCATGCGGCACGTGCTGGTAAAAAATAATGTCGCGCTCCGGGTCGTAAGGCTGATGCACCGCGAAATCCACAGGCTGCGTTGCGACGCCGATGACTTCTTCGCCCGTAACCAGGTACTGCACATCAATGTGCAGGCGGTGTGCTTCCGGGTAGTTCTCCTCGGCCGGAACGGTGTGCAGATCCAGTACCTGCATAATCCAGCCGGTTTCACTGTCCTGATAACGTCCCGCCGCCAGGGTGAGCAGGTCGTAGCGGGTCAGGCAGGCGATCGCTTTGGCGATCGCCGGAGGATAGTGACGCGAGTCGGTATTCGCGATGTGTCCGGTAATCATGATTCCCTCCTTACAGCGCCTGGATACGCGCCCAGACGCGCTCATCTACCGGAATGCCAAGTCGCTGATTTTCAGCCCGCAGCGGCGGAAACTTATCGCCGGGCAGGCGAATGGCCTGCGCGCTGTCGGCCCGTTCAGCGTTGATAATCGATGCCCGGATGCGGTCGAGCTTGTGCTGGCGTGTTTCACCGTCGATAAGGCGGTCAACATCAATCGCGATAAAGACCTGCGAGATGCCGAATTCATCGCCGTTGTCGTGTGTCACTTCGGTGACGGAGGCACCGTTGGAGAGCAGGGTGGCCAGCATGTCCAGCACCACCGACAGCGCGGAGCCTTTCCAGTAACCCATGGGTAAGATGCGACGGTTCTGCTCAAGAGTGGCCGGATCGCGCGTGTAATTGCCTTCATCATCAAATCCGCCATCGACCGGCAGGCTCTTACCGGCCAGACGGTTCACTTCCAGCATGCCGTAGGAGAACATCGACATCGACATATCCACCATGGTGATTGGCTCGCCTGGCACGGCGATGATCAGCGGGTTGGTGCCGATAGCGCCGCTTTTCGCGCCCCAGGGCGGCATCACGGCAATGGAGTTCGTCCAGCAAATGCCCACAAAGCCCTTTTCGGCTGCCTGCCAGCCATAACTGCCGCCGCGCATCCAGTGATTGGCATTACGCAGTGCTACCAGCCCAATACCGTGATCCGATGCCAGGGCCATAGCACGATCCATCATCCCGTGCGCGGTGATGTTGCCGATGGCGCGCTGCGCATCCCACTGCTCGATCGCGCCCAGCGACAGGACTTTTTGTGGCTCCGCCTCGGGCACGATATGGCCAGCATCCAGCTGCTGAATAAACCGCGGGAAGCGGTTTACGCCGTGGGAATACACGCCGTTGAGACTGGTTTCGGTAAACATGCGCGCGCAGGCTTCGGCTTTATCCTGAGGCACGTTACGACCTGTAAGTACGCGGAGAAACTCCTCATACAACTGCTGATAGCTGATTCTCATACGACTGATACTCCCAGCGTTACCGCTTTATTTCATAATGTGGAATGTCATTTCAACTAAATGCTATGGGGAAAATCCGTGCCAGTCAAAGAAATGACCGAAAAATTAATCAATAAAAATCAGTATCTTATGTTTATTGTCGGCTTTTGTGATCTCTGGCTTATTCGCCAGATTTTGCCCACAGGCGGGCCGGTCAGCCCAACAGAGGCTGACCTGATTGACGCGTGCGGCATCCCTGCCTGAGCAGACGGCTTAGGGCAGCCTTACCCGGTAGAGCGACGTGTTTGCGGTGATATAGAGTTCATTATTATCCGGTCCACCCAATGTGCAGTTGGATACCGTTTCAGGGATCGGAATTTTGCCTTTGCGCTCTCCGTCAGGGTTAAAAATAATCACGCCGTCTGCGCAGCTACAGTAAATGTCGCCGTGAGAATCGACACAGAATCCGTCCGGGAAGCCCGGCGTGACATCGGCAAAAAACTGGCCGGGCGACAGTTCGCGTCCTTTAACCTGATAGACCCGTAGCTGGTGGCGCCCCAGGGTTGGAAAGTCCACCACCGACATGTCGGCAACATACAGCAGGCTTTCGTCGGGCGAAAACGCCAGCCCGTTAGGCCGTTGCAGATCGCTGGCCGCAATACTGAGCTGCCCGGAGGCGGGATCGAAGCAGTAGAGATAGCAGCCAATCACCTGACTCGGGGCCAGATAGCCTTCGTGATCGTTAACGATCCCGTAAGGCGGATCGGTAAACCAGATGGTGCCATCGGCGCGGATCGCCAGATCGTTGGGCGAGTTAAAGCGCTTGCCCTCCACTTTGTCGATCAACACGTTGACCGTGCCATCCAGTTCGGTCCGGCTGATAGCCCGGCGGCCGTGTTCGCAGCTAACTACGCGTCCCTGCCCATCCCGGGCATTGCCGTTGGCATAGTTAGCGTGATGACGCCAGATGCTGAGCTCACCGTTGCGCTGCCAGCAGTACATGCGGTTGCCTTTGACATCGCTGAATACTACCGCATCGTGCTGCGGCAGCCATACCGGGCCTTCGGCCCAGATGGCAGGGGAACACAGTTTTTCTACCTGCATGCTGCTGGCCTCCGTTACTTCACGCCCCAAATGGTTTTATAGTGCTGCTGATAACCGTTTTCGGGGTCGTAGTTATTTTGCGGTCCGCCATCCCGGCTAATATTTTCCTGAGTAATTAAGTGCGCAGGCGTGACATAGCCGGAAGGCGGCTGGCCAGCGAAGGCGCGGTTGAACTCATCCAGCAACTGCCAGCCGTGCAGTTTTAACGGTTCTGCCACGGTTGCCGACTGGCTTTCGCCATTGCGAATACGCTGGAAGGCCGAGACAGACCCGTCGCCCGCAGAGATATTGTATGGCGCGTTTTTGCCCCCCTTGCCTGCGGTTTTCAGCGCCGGTGCCATGAAGTCAAAATAGAGATCGTTAATCGCCAGCGAGTACTGCCAGCGGTCGCCGTACTTCTGTAACAAGCTGAAGGTGAGTGACGGCATACGGTTAGAGGTATCGGCCAGCGGCGTGTCAATAAAGTCGATCACCTTACACTCGCTGCACTTTTCAATTTCCTGTTTCATCGCATTGGCTTTATCCAGCGCGATTTTGTACAGCGAGTCGGTAAAGATGATGACCTGAGCTTTACCGCCTGATTTCACCACCGCGTACTGTGCCGCCAGGCGGGCAACCTCATTTGAGTCAGAAGTAATGTTATCCGTAATGCCGTACTGCTTAATCGGGCCTGGCTGTGGCTCCGCATGCCAGGCCATCAGCACTATCTTTTGCTGGACCGCTTTTTTGAGCGGCATTTTGGCGACGTTGGGGTTCCAGCCGCCAATAATGATGCCGTCAGGGCGCTGGGCAATAGCCTGATTCAGCGCGGCAAGCTGATCTTTCACCGAGCCCGCTCCGTCCAGCGTATCCAGCTTCCAGCCCGCCACTTTCGCCGCCTCGCTCAGCCCCTGCTGAACCCCCTGTACGCCGCCATTTTTCATATCTGAGGCGATAAAAATCAGTTTCTTGTTCGCCTGGAGTTTCGGCCCCGTGGTAGGGCCATCCCAGGTGGTGGCGCTGGACGTGGCTTTGGCGACGGCCGCGGTGGCCTGTTCCAGGTAGCTGTCTGCATGAGCGGGCAGAGAGGCGACCAGCATGGCAACGAGAGAAAGACCAAATACCGGATTTTTCATAATGAGTTCCCTGGTGTGATGGTTTTTTGCTGTGGGTCAGGTGTTGTTGCTGGCGTGCTCTGACTGCGCACGACAGCTTTTTGGTTCAACATACGGCGACGCTGGGCGTAGCCGGCAAGCGTAATCGACAGCAACAGCGTGGCACCGTTAAATAAGGGTTCAACCCAGAAGGCGCCACCAAACTGCTGAATACCGGCGATACCAATAGCCAGAATGGCGATGCCCACTACGGTGCCCCAAACGTTAACCCGTCCCGGACGAATGGTGGTGCTGCCCAGAAAGGCGCCCACTAAGGCAGGCAGCAGGTAATCCATCCCGACGCTGGCCTGGCCGACGCCCTGTTCTGCGGCAATCAGCACTCCGCTGAAGCCGGTAATGACGCTGGAGGCGATAAAGGATCCAATGACGTACTTATTAACGGCGATGCCGTTGAGGCGTGCCGCGACGGGATTACCGCCCACGGCATACATGCATCTTCCCAGCGGCGTATGCTCGGTGACCAGCCATAACGCCAGCGCCAGGCCCAGCACATAGAATGCGCCAATCGGAATGCCAAGGATTTCCGTGCTGTGCAGCGCGCTGAACGCATCCGGTAAATCGCCCACAATTTGTCGGCCGCCGGAGTGCCACAGCGCAATGGCATACAGCACCGTCCCGGAGCCCAGCGTGGCGACGAAGCTGTCAATGTCTGCCAGCGCGACCAGGATGCCGTTAAGCAGGCCATACAGGGCCGACAACACCAGCACCGTCAGCACCGCCATCTGCCAGGAAAAGCCATATTCCACCTGCAGCGTAATGGCCAGGATGTGCCACAGCACGATGCCAAAACCGACGTTGAGGTCGATTTTGCCAACGATCATTGGCAAGGTGGCCGCCAGCGCCAGCAGCGCAATTTTTGCCTTACTGGACAGAATCGCCTGTACGGTCAACATCGAAGCGAAGGTGGGGGACAGAACTGAAAACAGTAACGCTAACAGCACACATAACAGCAGTAGCCCGTAGCGGGTGAGGATCTGCATCGACCACGGCGCAAAGCCATGCTGAGCAAGGCTGACCCGTTGTTCGAGCGCGGTGGACTTCACCGAGGTTTTAGACATTTCGTTTCTCCTGACTGCCTGTTCAGACGGTAGCTAATGGAGCAGCAGAACTGGCCGAGGCCAGCTCCAGTAAACCTGCAAACGTAACCTGTTCATTTCTCAGCTCACCCACCACCTGGCCCCGGTTAAACACCAGCGCGCGGTTGCAGATATGAGCAATTTCTTCAAGGTCATTGGAAATCACCAGCACCGCCACGCCTTCGGCGAGGGCTTTATTGAGCAGGTGATAAATCTCTTCGCGTGCGCCGACATCCACGCCAGCGGTAGGATCTTCAAGAATCAGTAGCGGCGCGTTGAGGTGCATCCAGCGGGCCATGACCACTTTCTGCTGGTTGCCGCCGGACAGGGCGCTGATATCCAGGTTGACGTCTTTGGGACGCACGTCGAACAGCTGGACTTTCCACCAGCTGGCGCCTACCTCGGCGCGGCGACCATAGTGCGATATCAGCCGATGACCGCTGGCGCAGGGATTAATAAACAGGTTTTCACGCACGCTCATCGACATCACCAGACTTTCGCCCGTGCGGTCGCCTGCCACCAGTGAGATGCCCGCTGCCATCGCCTCACGGGGAGAGCGTGGGTGGCAGGGGTTGTCGCGAAAAATAACCTGTCCGCTGGTGGCCTGCTTCAGGCCAAACAGCATTCGGCCTATTTCTTCCTGACCGGCTCCGCGCAGTCCTGCCAGCGCCAGCATCTCGCCTGGCTGCAGGCTAAAAGAAACCGGCCCGACTTCGTCAATGCACAGCTGATTCAGCGACAGCACCGGCGGCCGCGCCTCGGGCAGCGCGAGGCGCTGGTTACTCTCCAGCGCCTCGCCCACAATCATTTCCACCAGATCGTGAAGCTTGTAATCTGCCGTGACGCCTTCCGCAACGCGTTTACCGTCTCGCATCACGCAAATACGGTCGGCAATTTCGATCACCTCATCCAGGCGATGTGTCACGTAAATCATGCCGACGTTGCGGCTTTTCAGGCGTTCAATCACGCCAAACAGGTGGCGCACGTCGTTGGCGGGCAGCGAGGCGGTGGGCTCATCCAGCACCAGCACTTCGGCGTTGACCGCGACGGCACGGGCGATGGCCAGCAGCGATTTCTCTGTCCGCGACAGTTCAAACACGCGGGCATCGGGGTCCAGCTGAATACCGACTTCCTCCAGCGCCGAACGCGCCCGCTCACGCACCGCCCGCCAGTTGACCAGGCCAAAGCGGCGGTTGAATCCCATCACCAGTGCCATATTTTCCGCCACGGTCATCCACTCAATCAGCCCCAGGTCTTGGTGAATAAACGCGATGGGCTGGCTGGTTGCCGTTTTCAACGCGGCGGCGGATGCCGTGACGTTTCCCTGAAAGGTAATCTGCCCCTCATCGCTGGTATACACGCCAGCCAGCACTTTGATCAGGGTGGATTTACCTGCGCCGTTTTCCCCCAGCAGCGCCACCACCTCGCCGGGGAAGACGTCCAGACTCACATCATTAACCGCGGGGTTGCCGCCAAAGCGTTTGGTGATATGGCTGAGTGTAAGAACCGGTTTATCCGGATGAGGTTGCATTTCTGCCTCCCGTGACGCCTGGTGAGTATCGGCAGCAAGAGCGGCGACCGCTCGTTGCTAATTTCAATATGTGAAATACTATTCCAAAAAATAGTATTCCTGACGCCGGGGAAAAGCAAAGAAGGAGGGTGGATATTTATCTATAAGAAACAGTAAGTTAAAATATTGTTTTGAATTTGTGATGAACAGCGCACTTCTGTCACGACGAGAAGCGTGCGCCCGACCACACTAAAAAGCTAAAGATTCCCTGTCGGTAAGCCTTGAGTTAACATCATGCGTTAGCGCGTTCAGGAAGTGAGAAATGGAGAGGGTCGGTGGATGGCGGTGAAAGTGGATAAAGCAAAGGAAACGAAGAGCGATAAACCCTTAGGGACACAAAGCCTGTTTCGTGGCCTGCAGTTAATAGAATTGTTAAGTAATTATCCTAACGGTTGCCCGCTAGCCCATCTTGCTGAACTGTCTGGAATGAACAAAAGCACCGTACATCGCCTGTTGCAGGGGCTGCACAGCAGCGGTTACGTGACCCAGGCACCTTCGCCCGGGAGTTACCGCTTAACCACCAAGTTTATTTCAGTCGGTCAGAAGGCGCTGTCGTCGCTCAATATTATTCACGTTGCAGGGCCACATCTGGAAAAACTCAACCTGGACGTGGGTGAAACCGTGAACTTCTCCAGCCGCGAAGACGATCACGTTGTCTTGATCAACAAGTTAGAACCTACTACGGGCATGATGCGCACCCGCGCCTACATCGGTCAGCATATGCCGCTCTACTGTTCAGCCATGGGCAAAATTTTTCTGGCCTGGGGCAGCGAAGAGTACCTGCTGCAATACTGGCAAAACCATCAGGACAGCATTGAGCAACTGACGAAAAATACCATTACCACGCTGCCCGAGATGCAGCAGGAACTCAACGATATTCTTCAGCAGCGCACCGCGATGGATCGCGAAGAAAATGAACTGGGCGTCACCTGCATTGCGGCACCGGTGTTCGATATTCAGCAGCGTGTCCCTTATGCGGTTTCGGTATCCCTGCCGACGGCCAAGCTGCAGCAGATTGGCGCGAAGCATCTGATGGCGAAGGTGGTTGCCACGGCGCAGGCCATTTCAGAAGAGCTGGGCTTCACCGCCTGAAAACGCCCTTTTCGGTACAGCAGGCCTGCCGAGCCAGGCTTAGTTTTCAGGTAGCGTGCTGTCTCCGTCACCGAGCGTGCGCTGCATCAGCACCGTATCCAGCCAGCGGCCATGCTTGAACCCCACCGACGTTAATGTGCCGGTCACGGTAAAACCGGCGGCACGGTGCAGGGCGATAGAGGCCACATTGGCACTGTCACCTACGTTTCCCACCATCTGGCGAAAGCCGCGGGACTCAGCCCAGTGAATAGCATGGGCCAGCAGGCGTTTGCCAATGCCTTTTGCCTGGAACGCGGGCGCAATATACAGGGAATCCTCCAGAGTGAAACGATAGGCATAACGGGGCCGGTAAAAGCTCAGATAACAGTAGCCACAAACCTGTCCTTCACTGAGGGCGACGAACCAGGGCAGCCCGGCGGCGCGAAGTTTTTCCAGCCGGCTGGCTATCTCTGCCTCGTCGGGCGGGACGATTTCAAAACTGCCCGTGCCCTGTAATACGTGATGGGCGTAAATCTGTTGTATTGCCGGAACGTGGCTGTCTTCTGCCAGTATTATTTCCATTTCACTGTCTCCCTGCCTGTTAGCGTCGCGAAAGGGCATTGTCATCAGAATAAAAACGACCGGACATCGCGCTTCACCGGCAGAGGCCAGGTTGGCTGAACCGGACGCGGTAAGGCGCAACGCCTCCCACCATACAACCGGGCCAGACACGACCGATCCCGAACAAGAATACGCGGATTACACAGCCAAATTCCAGCGCCTGTAAGCCTCATCAATCGCCTTTGTGCCCTGCAAAAAGCATTTGGGCAGATCGATGTGCGGGTAGCGCGTTTTATAGCGCCTGCGGTTTCCCGGCGTTATCAACGCGATGTGCTTTATCATCGCCCAGTTCACCTTATCCACACTGCCCTCAAGTGCGCCCGGCCGGTTGGCACTGGCGTAACAACGTCTGACGTAACGCAGCAAGCTGGCGGGCATTGGGACATCAAGCAGAATATAGCCGGTTGCTCGCGCCAGTCGTTCGTTAAGACAGGCTGTGTAGTTGCCATCCATTACCCAACAATCCCGGTGAATAGCCTGATGATGTAAATGCAAAAACTCAGCCTTCTCTCTTGGCTGCCAGTGGGTATTGGGCAGGTGATAAAGTTGGTCAAGATGAATGGCAGGCAGGGCGGTGTGATGTGAGATCGCGGTCGCAAGCGTTGATTTTCCGCTGTTAGACGGCCCCATAATGCAGATGCGTGGCCCCAGATCCTCAAGACTGATTAACGCATTCATGGCGACGGTCCTAGTAGAAGGTGTGGTGGATTGCCCTCAGCCCGACGGGCAGAAGGGCAATCTAGCAGAATTAGACTGAACCTTCTTTTTCGATCACCAGCACTCGCGCTTCACCCTGGGGATGGGCGACATGCTCGGTACCGATACTGGCATAGAAAATATCGCCCGTTTCGAGACGAATTGTCTTCGTTTCTCCCGCTTCCTTGTAATGCATGTCAACGCAACCATCCATAACGGCAAACACTTCCTGGCCATCATTGATATGCCATTTGTAAGGCCTGTCTGTCCAGTGAAGGCGCACGGTTGTGCCTTCAAAATTAGCAATGTCGAGGGCGCCCCAGGCCTTTTCGGCTGAGAAAGCTTTGCTGACGTAGGTTTTCATTTTTTTCCTGACAGTCTGAACGCGTGTGATACGGTTATATCGCATCACATGAGGCATGATTTGCAAAATATTGCGCATATTGCTGGCAGAGGAAGGGGAGGTCACCCGCACGGGGTCAGGTGAGCCAGCGCGGCACGCCGGGGCGCTGCCACGTGCACGATAAAACCAGCCAGCCGGATGCGGTCACCTGCCCGGCTGGCATGAAGGCGGAATCAGAAGTTCACGTTAGCGCTGATTCCACCCACAAAGGCATCTTTCACCTCACTGACGGCGCCCGGCGCAACAACGTATTGCAGGTTAGGACGCAACTGCAGCCACCTGGTCAACTGGGCGTTGTAGTAAATCTCATAATTGTATTCCGACCCCTCCTGGATGGGCAGGTAGGTTGGACTCGTAAAGTCAGTCTGGCCGCTGGCATCGTTCTGCTCACGCAGCGAGCGGGTATAGGCGCTGTTAACGTGAATACGCGCGGCCCCCACACCCATCTCATCCTGCGGACGGGCATCAAACGGCCCTTTCCAGGTGAAGCTGATGGACTGGTAGTTATCTGTTTTAGAGGTTTTATGATCGTTCATGACCGCCTGAAGGCTGACGCCCAGGCCACGGCTGGCATCACCGCCTTGTGCCGTAAGCTGCTGCTGTAACAGCACATAGCCGCCGTAGGCATGGTCTTTGCTCTGATAGGCGCCATCACGCCAGCTGCCGTAGTTATCGCCATTTGCCGACGAGTAGTAGTAGCCGATGCGATAATTACCCGGCAGCTTCTCCGGTCCGAAAGTCGGTTTCCAGCCCAGTTCGATCGGCACCAGATTGCCTTCAGAATTGCTGGTATCAAGACGGAAGCCGTCGCCCCGGTCGTAGTTCGCGCGGTTCTGATTATAAAAACCAACCTGGAAAAAGACCTCAGGGGTAAAGTTAACCTTCACCCGTCCGCCCCACTGGGATACCGGCCAGTTAAACCAGCGATCGCCGCGCCAGTTACCGGCCTGACCGCTGCCGAATGCCAGGTTCTGAAACTTGCTGTCGAAATTATCGAAGTCTTCTCCGACGGTAACGCGGCCGGCTTTAACATTCACTGTGTTATCGAAAAGGCCTTTGCTTAACCAGAACTGCGTCAGTCGCCAGGTCTGGCCGCGGCCGTAGACTTCCTGTGTCGAAGAGAGCATCCCGGTGCGACGGTCGGCAACCTGATCGGAGATGTTGCGACCATTACGATCGGTGATGGTCACCTGGAACTGAGTATCCTGCCAGTCGAGGAGTTTTTGCAGGTCAAAATTGGCCCCGAAAGCCCACTGATCGCTGTAACGCATTGAGGTATGGGTATCGGCGCCGCCGCCCAGATTAGCGGCGCTTTCCATGGTGTAATTAACGTCTAATTTAATGCCGTCTTGTTCCAGCTGTGTTCGCGAACCGTTCCAGTCACCAAACAGATAAGGTGAATCGTAGCTGAAGGCATCGGCGGCCAGCGCGGAGGCGCTTAGCATTGTAAACATCAGGGTGCCCGCGGCCAGGCGAGGCATAAACTGCACTGCTTTTTGCATATTCATAATCATTATTCTTGTGTGAATGACAGTAATTGACAGGGCAGAGAATAATGCTGACTAAATGTCAATTTTTGCAAATCCGTGCGTATATAACGTCAAGATAATAAGTAATTAACGCAGGTGTGACAGCTCTCTCTGAACGAATATGTTTTTAACAGAAAAGGCATTTATTGCGAGGCAGCGTAAAAAAAGGGATGCCGGAGCATCCCTTTCGCCTCAGGCTTTGCTGGCGCGGGAGAGTTCTTCAATCTCCTGCTTACTTAAGGCCAGTTCCGTTGCCTTTACCAGTTCATCAAGCTGTTGCAGGGAGGTGGCGCTGACGATCGGTGCCGTAATACCCGGACGGGCAATCAGCCAGGCCAGTGCAACCTGAGTAGCCGAAGCATCATGCGAGGCGGCGACATCTTCGAGCGCCTCAACAATCCGCAAGCCGCGTTCGTTCAGGTATTTATCCACAATGCCCTGGCCGCGCTGACTTTTCGCGGCATCCTGAGGTTTCTTGTATTTACCGCTCAGAAAGCCGCTGGCCAGCGCATAGTAATTGATCACGCCAAGGTGGTTGTCGCGTGCGACCTGCTCCAGTTCACTTTCATAACCTTCACGGTCGTAAAGGTTGTATTCCGGCTGCAGGGTTTCATAGCGCGCCAGCCCCTGCTGCTTGCTGATATCCAGCGCCGCCTGCAACCGCTGCGCGCTGTAATTGGATGCACCCAGCGCCCGCACTTTTCCTTCTTTCACCAGTGCGTCGAAAGTGCCCAGCGTATCGGCCAGCGGCGTGGATTCGTCGTCCCGATGTGCCTGATAGAGGTCGATAACATCCGTTTGCAGACGGCGCAGGGAATCCTCCACGGCCTGGCGAATATAGGCGGGTTTCAGCCCTTTTTTCTCTGGCGACATCTCTATACCGACTTTTGTCGCCAGCACGATCTTGTCGCGTTTGCCGCTTTTCTTCAGCCATTTGCCGATGATGGTTTCTGACTCGCCACCCTGATTGCCTGGTGCCCAGCGGGAATAGACGTCTGCGGTATCAATAAAGAACAGACCTTTTTCAACCAGCGCATCAAGTAGGGAAAACGAGGTTTTCTCGTCTACCGTCCAGCCAAACACATTGCCGCCAAAAGTCAGAAGCGGCACGTTGATACCACTGTTGCCGAGCTGGCGGGTTTTAAGCTGCGTCATAGCATTCTCCTTGGTTAAACGAATAAGGTATATCTTTCAGCTTAGCAAAGGAAAATCCTCGTTATTTAATTCGGCTTATCAACCCGTGCGCCAGGCGAATGCAATGTGCCGAGACGGATGAGAAGGGTGAGATGAATTTAGCCCGTTTAGGGCAGACGAAAGGGAACGTCTTTTCATCTGTTTTACCCACCATCAGGCGCCGCCGATGCCAGCTGATAAGGCCATCTTTTCCCGGCACGGAACCTGACCTTGCATTTTTTACAGTCTGAAACCCATCTTAACCAGAATGCAAAGAATCGCGGCAGACGGCGAGGTCGTTTGACGCTATAAAAAAGCAGGGGCCGAACCAACGTGGCCGGAATGTTGCCCACTGGAATCCGGAGGCATCGTGGCGCTACGTCATACCGATACCGTCTTTACCTCAACCTCGCCATGCCGACGCCGGTTTCTGAAAAGCAGCGCGGCGCTGATGCTGGCGGGCGCGCTGCCGTTGCCGGTTCTGGCATCCATCCCGCCTTTTCCCGCCCTTAAAACCGTTGCGGCGCAAAGTCATCGGCTGTTTGGCTTTGCCGTCAGGCCCGACAGTCTGCAATCCGATGCGCACTATCGGCAGTTTGTGGCGAGTCAGGCGAGCATTATCGTGCCGGAAAATGCGCTGAAATGGATGGCCGTCCATCCCGCGCGCGATCGCTACGATTTCGCCGGGCCCGATGCGATCGCCGCCTTTGCCCGCGAGCAGGGGATAAGGCTTCGCGGGCATACGTTTTGCTGGCACCGCGCCCTGCCGGACTGGGTACAGGCTATTGCTGATGAGGCTGAGCTGGAGAAGGTTTTGAGGCAGCATATAGCGACCGTTGCGGGCCGCTACCGCGGGCAGATTCACAGTTGGGACGTGGCTAACGAAATCATCAATCTCGCCGACGGACAACCTGGTGGATGGCGCAACAGTTTCTGGTATCAGCGGCTTGGTACGCGTTATATGGATATTGCCTGCGAGGCGCTGCACCAGGCCGATCCCCATGCGGTAATTTGTTACAACGATTACGGGCTGGAAAGTGACGATGTGAGTGGGCAAAGGAAACGGGCGGCGGTACTGGCGATGCTGCGCGACTTGCAGTCCAGACATATTCCGATTGGCGCGCTCGGCATCCAGTCTCATCTCAAAGCCGGTCCTCATCCCGCCTTTGGGCCGGGGCTGGCGGCATTTATTCACGACGTGAAATCGCTTGGCCTGAAGGTGTACATCACCGAACTGGACGTGGATGACAGCAGCGTGCCGATGGAGAGCCGGCCGATGGCGGTTGCCGGTCTGTATAAACGCTATCTTTCGCTGGTTCTGGAGGCGGGCGTTGCCGCCATTTTAACGTGGGGCGTTTGGGATACGCCGCACCGCACGGCTGCGACACCGAAGGCGGGGGACGCGCTGGCGACCGGGCCGCTGCTGTTTGGTAAAGACGGCAGCATTAAAGAGGCCAGTTGGGCGGCGCTGCACGCGCTCCGCTCATCACCGGATCTCAGATGACGCAGGTGCGGCAATCCACTGGCGATAACGCAGCGGCGTCATCTCCATCATCTGATGAGAGGCTTAACCGCAGAGCGGAACCTTGCTCTGCGGTTAAGCGATCAGAAGGACTGCCAGTTTTCCGCTGACAGGCCAGCGCTAGTGCTCTCCGCTAAAGGCTTCTTCAGCGATGGTTTACGCAGCACATTCTGACCTGCGGCCGGGGTTCTGCCTGTGTTAAACACCGCTACCGACTGGCGTAACTGCGTTGCCTGATCCTCCAGCGAGGCAGCGGCACTGGCCGACTCTTCAACCAGCGCGGCGTTTTGCTGCGTGACGCCATCCATTTCAGATACCGCTTTACTCACCTGCTCAATGCCGCGCGTCTGCTCGGCCGAGGCGGAGGCAATCTCTGCCATCAACTGCGTCACGCTGTTAACGGAATTCACAATGCTGCCCATCACATCGCCTGCTTCTGAGGCGTGCGTCGAACCACTGTTTACGCGCTGGGTGGACTGGTCAATCAGCGTGCGGATTTCCTGGGCCGCGCTGGCGCTGCGACCGGCCAGAGACCGCACTTCACCGGCCACCACAGCAAAACCACGTCCCTGCTCGCCCGCACGCGCAGCTTCCACTGCGGCGTTAAGCGCCAGGATATTGGTCTGGAAGGCGATGCTGTCAATAATGCCAATAATGCTGGCGATCTGTTTTGAGCTTTCACTTATCTGTTCAATGTTGGCGATCACCTTCGCGACGATTTGCCCACCCTGCGAGGCCATCACGGAGGCATCTTTCGCCATGGTGGTTGCCTGCTGAGCATTTTCCGCGTTCAGTTTTACCGTTGAGGTGAGCTGCTCCATGCTGGCTGCGGTTTCCTCAAGGGCTGCGGCCTGTTGTTCGGTGCGCGAGGAGAGATCGGTACTGCCGGCAGAAACTTCTGCCGCGCCGGTAAAAATTGACTGCGTGGCATCATCCACAGAGCGGATGGTGACAACCAGCGCACTGCGCATCTCTTCGAGCTGGCGAAGCAGTCTGCCGGTTTCATTTTGACTCTCACTGGCGATCTCCTGAGTCAGATCACCGGCAGAGATAGCACGCATGTAATCCGTCGCCATGCTCAGCGGTTTCAGCAGCAGGGTTCTCAGACCGGCCCAAACAGTGGCAACGGTGACAAGGGCAATGATCGCGATAATCAGCAACGTCCACAGCATATTACTGTAGTTGCTATCGTTTTCAGCGGCGATCTGCTTCATTAACTGGTAGTTCGCACTGCGCCATGTCTGATAAGCCTTATCCAGATTATCCTGAGCTTCCTGCGCATCAAGATTCCCGTAACCCTGATAGTTATTATTTTTCAGGAAGTCTACTGAGGCGAGCATTGTTTCGTGCATCTTGTTGTAAGCCGCCTCGACATTTTTTGTCACCTCAGCATGCTGACCCGGTAATGCGGGTGCGGTCTTATAAGCATGGAAATACTCATCAGCTTTATCGGCGGATTGTTTTGCCACCTCCAGCAGTTTGGCAATAGACGCCAGTGACGCCGGATCTTTCTGGTTTTTAAGGAAGCGGATCGCCACGCGGCTGATCGTCACGCGGGTTTTAATCAGCGTTTGTACACTGTCGCTCAACTGTTGTTGCTGCAGCGTAAGTTGTTCAGTATGAGAGAAATTGCGCCCGGCCTGACTGACAGAGGAATAAAAAAGAAAGCCCGTAATGGTCAATAGCGCACTAAAAAGAAATAATACGGCAACAATACCCGTCGTGATTTTAAGGTTTTTAAGCATTGTAGTAATCCCGGTAAAAGGTGATACAGGTTTATCGGTATTAAAATGATTAGCTTAATAGTGACGCGCTAAATAATGTGATCTATGACAATAACTAAGAAATAAAAGCGGCTTTTCTGAAGAGAGAAGATGTTAGCGAGCCCTTGGGGAACATCGTCTCAATGATAAAAGGCAGCGCGGCTAAAATGTACCATCAGATACATTATTGTGATCTGACAATAATAAAAAGGTCCACGGTTTGCGCCCATGCGTCGTTATTTTGCACACCCGATGCCTGTATTTTCACGCGAATATAATAACGCTTTGAAATAATAATGAAAACCTGATGCCCGGCGCTTTTCTCCCACTGGCGTTATTCGTGCAAGCGATGCAGAAGTTAGCGGATGTCAGGCGCAATGGCGCAATGGAGGGTGAAAAATATTCTGGAAGGCTGCCGCAAGGGCGAATGCAGTTTATGACAGGCATAAAAAAACCCGCACAAGGCGGGTTCTTTTCACAACGACTTAACTGCTCAGGCTGTTGCCATCATCGCGATCGTAAGCGGTCGTGAGGGCATCAGCTGTTACAGAGCAACAACATTGCCAGCTGAAGGACCTTTAGGGCCGTTCTCGATTGAGAACTCCACTTTCTGGCCTTCATCTAATGTTTTGAAATCGCTGCTCTGAATAGCAGAGAAATGTACGAATACATCTTTGCTGCCGTCCTGAGGAGAAATAAAGCCGAAGCCTTTATCAGCGTTAAACCATTTTACTAAACCAGTCATTTTAGTTGACATAGATGTGTCCTTTTCATTTTGAGCCACGCAAGGTGACGAAGATGGCCTGTTTTGCAGATTTTACTTATTGGGCACTTAGGAGGAGGCTCATGAAGAAGGGCATCTGGGAATGACGCTTGAACTGAGGACTGCTTTACTAAAACTGCTTTCATAAGGTCTGTGTTCCAAACCGATGTCGCTACACTATAGAGGTTGAACGTATTAAGCAAGGTTTAATTTTATTTAAGTCAGACAGGCAGGCGGCCATGTAACAAACCCGGCCAGCGCACGGCCTTGCGCTGGCCACGGCCCGTTGTTGAACAGGCCCGCTTATCCCGATCGCCACCACCCCATTCATTTCTGCTTTCCTGGGGTTCTGCCCATCCAGATCAATAAACAAGAATAGTTATCATTTGTATAATCCCTTTCTGCTGTTACCGGAACGGATAAGGCCATGCAAATTACACCAGGTACAACCTATCGCATCAGGGGATACCAACATTCTATTCATCCCGCCTGGCGGCAAAAATTATTAACTATGGGCATGTTACCCGGCACGCTGATTGAGGTCGTTCGGATCGCACCGCTGGGCGATCCCGTGCAGGTCCGCACGCGTCGCGTGAGCCTTGCGGTCAGGCAGCAGGACCTGGCGTCCGTCATGCTGGAAGAAATACGCTGATGAAAACATTGACTCTAGGCCTGATTGGCAACCCAAATACCGGCAAAACCACGCTGTTTAACCAGCTTACTGGCGCACGTCAGCGCGTCGGCAACTGGGCCGGCGTCACTGTCGAACGTAAAGAAGGGCAGTTTTTTACCGCCACAACGGATGTGCGACTGGTGGATTTGCCAGGCACCCGCTCGCTCACCACCTGTTCGGCGGACGGCTCTGTTGATGAAAGCATCGCCTGCCGATACCTGTTTGACGATCACGCCGACCTGATTGTGAACGTGATCGACAGTTCAAACCTGGAGAGCCATCTTTTCCTGACGTTTCAGTTACTGGAACTGGGGGTTCCCTGCATTGTGGCGCTGACTATGCAGGACATTGCGGCCAGCCATAACATTCGCATTGATATCGCTGCACTCTCAGCCCGTCTGGGCTGTCCGGTTGTCACCCTGACTTCTACCCGTGCTGACGGCATCGCTAAGCTGAAAGACGCCATTGATAGCTGGCAAAAAGAGATCGCGCCGCCGCCGGTGGTGTACCCGTCCGGGATCGAAGCAGCGATTTCCCGGCTCCGCGCTATGATGCCCGGCGATATCAGCGCGCAAAAACAGCGCTGGCTGGCGTTACAGCTACTGGAAGGCGATGTTCACAGCCGTGAGGTTTGTCCTGCGGCCGTAGCGCATTTGCCCGAGATTGTTGAGGCGGCTGGCGGCGATCCGGCGATGGTGATCGCCGACAGCCGTTATCAGGCCATTGCGACGCTCTGTGCCGCCGTCAGTAATATTCAGCAGTCGGCGCCGGGCACGCTGACTGAAGGACTGGACAGCATCGTGCTCAACCGGTGGGCAGGTATTCCAGTTTTTCTGGGTGTGATGTACTTGATGTTTGTTCTGTCGATCAATATTGGTGCCGCCCTCCAGCCACTATTCGATAGCGGTTCGGTGGCGCTGTTTATTCATGGCACGCAATGGCTGGGTTTTCACTTTCACTTTCCCGACTGGGTGACGGTGTTTCTGGCACAGGGAATCGGTGCCGGAATCAATACCGTGCTACCGATTCTGCCGCAGATTGGCCTAATGTATCTGTTTCTCTCTTTTCTGGAAGATTCCGGTTACATGGCGCGTGCGGCATTTGTTATCGATCGCCTGATGCAGTCGCTGGGCCTGCCCGGTAAATCCTTTGTTCCCTTAATCGTCGGCTTTGGCTGCAATGTGCCATCCGTTATGGGCGCCCGCACGCTCGACACACCCCGTGAGCGCTTACTTACGGTGCTGATTGCGCCCTTCATGTCCTGCGGGGCTCGTCTGGCCATTTTTGCTGTATTTGCCGCCACGTTTTTTGGGGCTTACAGCGCCAGCCTGGTCTTTTCCCTTTACGTGCTGGGCATTGCTGTGGCGATTATCACCGGGTTGATCCTGAAACACACCCTGCTGCGTGGAGAAGCGTCTCCGTTTGTGATGGAGCTGCCCGTCTATCACCGTCCCCATCTCAAGAGCCTGCTGATCCAGACCTGGCAGCGCCTGAAAATGTTTATCATCCGTGCCGGACGGGTCATCATTTTAGTGAGCATGGTTATCGGTCTGCTCAGCAGCTTTTCGTTTAACGGATCGACGGTGGACAATATCAACCAGTCCGCCCTGGCCTCAGCCAGCAAAGTCGTCACGCCGGCACTGCGGCCAATCGGGATCACTCCGGATAACTGGCAGGCCACTGTGGGCCTGGTCACCGGCATTATGGCAAAGGAAGTGGTGGTTGGAACGCTGAACAGCCTCTATGTCGGAGAAAATGTGCAAAGCGGTGCCTTTGATCCGCAGCACTTTGATCTGTTAGGTGAGCTGGGCGACGCACTCACAGAAACCGGCAACAGTCTGCAAGCGGCATTTCGCCTGAGCGCGCTGGCAAATCCTATCGAGGCCAGCAAAGGAGACAGTGAAATAAATGCCAGGCAGATGGGCGTGATGAGTGCGAAGTTTGGCAACGGCTTTGCCGCTTACAGCTACTTAATTTTTGTGCTGCTTTACGTGCCCTGCGTCTCGGTTATGGGGGCGATTGCCCGCGAGGCTGGAAGAAACTGGATGCTGTTTTCATTCTTTTGGGGTTTAAACGTCGCCTATTCCGTCGCCACGCTGTTTTATCAGAGCGTCAGCTTCCGCAGCCACCCTGGCGTGAGTGCGCTTTGCCTGATCGGTGTCGTAATGGTCAACGCTGTGGTGTTTGTTCTGCTGCGGCGATTCAGCACGCGCGTGAAGGTGACGCCTTTTTCCAGCGTGGCAACCTCAGTGGGTTGTGGGGGCTGCCAGGGATGCGCCAAACATCAGCATACAGGTTAGGGCGTTTGCCGTGCGACGAATCAGCGCCCGGAACTCGCCTCTGTTGCTGTTGGCGTGATGGGCGCAATGGTACTGATGGTCCGACGCCAGGGCGTTGTGAGTTGCCCCGATCCTGAAAACCACTGCGCCCGCTGACAACAGCCTTAATCACGCGGCAGTTGATTGGCCCTCAGCCTGTTTCGATTTAGGTACAATACATAGTGCGTGCTCATAGGCCCGTGTGAGCATGACGGCTACCGGCCAAAATGTGATGTTTAAAAAAACAGGCCGTTTAAGCAAAAAAGAGTATTCGATATATCAGCCGCGTGAATATTTAGCGTGGCGATATATCTTCAATACATCGATGCATGAAGTTAAACGTTAATTAAACACGATGGCGTCTTCTGCTTTATATATTTATTTAGTTGTGGACTTTGCTGATTTTTTAGTTATGCCGCCTTTAGCATTTTTATGGCTATTATAAGGATATTCTTATTCCTGAGACAGAATCCCCACTTCCTCCCCGTAAGACTACGATTAAGAGAGTCCTGATTTCGCATTGTGGGGCGGTTTGTAGAGCCGGCTTATTGCGAAAACGATCCGCATTTATGTAAAGTGGAATATACCATTCTTTGTGCATTTCAGACGGTATTCCAGGTCCTTTATAAATTACAGAATACTCCTAATTTATCTGTTATTGTTTTGTTTTTTGGGGTTTTTTTTATCACTGGAGTTCTTTAAAACATTTTGATACAAAAATTGACGATGTGCCTACATACGACTGATTTAGAGTAGCCAAAAATTGTTCAAATAAAATATAGTTGGGACTAACTGGCCATCTCTCTGCATTTCATTTTAATAAATTTGTCACACCAGAGGTTATATGATTAATAATCAGCAGGGCCCTTTAGTGTCATTTATTGTGCCCGTTTACAATGGCGCCGAATTTATTGCGCGCTGCGTTAAGAGTATTCTTAAGCAGCCACAGGCTGAGCGCTGTGAACTGATTCTGGTGAATGATGGATCCAGCGATAATTCACTTGAACTGTTGAATGAATACCAGAATTATCCTGGTGTGTTGATCATCGATAAGCCTAATGGCGGGGTTTCTTCAGCGCGTAACTGTGGGCTGGACGCCGCAAAGGGTACCTTTATTTCTTTCGTTGATGTTGACGATTTCCTGCCCCCACGTGTACTTGATACCTGGCTGATGCTCATGAAGGACGATGCAATTTTAGCCGTAGGCGAATCGCGTACGTTTTCTCATGATGGGGAACCTCTGTCAGAGGTAACAGAAAACGACACACAGCGCTGTATGAGTGCGGATAAGGCGATAAGTGAACTGCTGTATCACACGCCCAGGCACGGTCTTTGCGATAAGTTTTTCCGCCGAGACATCGTGCAGCAGCAGCAGTTGCGCTTCCGTGAAGATATCTTTAACTTTGAAGATCTGTTGTTTGTCATCAGTTATTTGTCTGCTGCGCGCCACGGGCAGGTCGTGTTTAGCCGTCGTGTGGTTTATCACTATGTCGAATCAAGAAACTCTGCCACGCGTTCGGATCTTAAAGAAAAACACTTCACCTATGTCCGGGCGTTTGCCGGAATTAAAATGCTGCTGCTGCGCCCCCATGAACGCTTTTACTACTTTTTGTTCCTGAAGGTGACCGCTTCGCACATTTACAAAGCACTGCAGAGTAGGGAGTTCAACGCTGCGTTTGTTAAGCAATATATCGATCTCTACCGTCAAAATTACCGTGCTTATTGCGCCGCCGGTGTCATTCCGGATGCATGGAGCCTGTACTTCACCTTTTTCTTTCTGTCTCCGCGGCTGGTATCGGGGCTGCGTCACTTCGCACAGAATGTGCTGAGGGCACGGTCGTGAAACAGAAGCTACAAAACTCCCTGTGGATGATTATTGAGAAGCTGGTTGCCGTCTTTGGGCTGATGTTCGTCACCTCTTTTGTGGCGAAATACGTGGGGCCTGTGACATTCGGCGTCATCGCGATTTCGATGCTGATATTCCAGTTTATCCAGTCGGTTGCCATGATGGGCTGCGACGTCATTCTGCTCAAACGCATTGCGCAGAACCACCGCTCTGGCATCCGGCTTATGGTGCCCGCCGTCATGCTGGTCTTTGCCATCTACTGCGTGTTGTCTGTGATTGGCATCATCGTGATGCGTGAGGAGATGAGTGCTCAGGCTTTTGTCTTTATCTGCGCCGCCGCGCTGGCCTGCCTGTTTTCTGCTATCGACCTGATTAACATCTATAACGAAGCGGTGTTGAATGCCAGGCTGAATGTCATGGCGAATCTGACCGGTCTGCTCATCAGTCTGGGCATTCGCTATGGAATTTCGTACTACCAGCTCGAACCTGAGTTGCTGGCGATTCCGATTGTACTGGCGACTTTTATTCCTTTCGTCATTAAAATTTGCGTGTTTGGCTGGTATCACAGGCATTCTCAGGTACGACCGCCGCTTCCCAGGCTGAGCCATATTCGCCGTTACAGCCGCTATATCCTTCAGGCCGGGCGTTCGCTGGTGATGTCGGTTATCGCGATTACCATTTACACCCGACTGAATCAGCTCAGCGTCTCTTGGTTTTTAGGCCTGAAAGAGGCGGGTATTTTTTCGGTCGCGATGACGTTGTCAGTGGCGTGGGTGTTTTTGCCTAATGCGCTGCTGGCTTCTTTCTATCCGGCTCTGTTTGCCGAACGCGATCCTGACGTGGCCGTGGTGCGGGCCCAAAAACTGCAGTTGCTGGTCATTGCCGTCTCATTTGGTGTGATCCTTGGCATCATCCTTGTCGGCCCGTGGTTTATTGCGCATTTCTATGGCGCGGCCTACACCGAAGCAATTGCGCCCATGGTGCTGTTAAGCGTTGGTGCCATGTTTGGTGTGCTGAGCAGCGTAATGGACAGATTCATCATCAAGTACAACGGTTATCGTTATCTGATCAAAAAAACGTTTTGTGTGTTGGCCGTGTGTCTGGCAACGACGGTAACGTTGGTGCCGCTGTTTGGCATCACCGGAGCGGCGATAAGCGTTGTCATTACCGAGTTTATGGCTTTCACCGTTCTTAATTATTTTTTCCGTGGTCAGCCGATGATGAATATTCATAAAATATTCATCCAGCCGGGTAAATTATGGTTCCTGATTAACCGTACCCTGTTTTCTGGCCGGTAAGTTAAGCTTTTATGAAAGGTATTATTATTTTTGAGAAATAATACCTTTCATCATATTGAAATACATTCATTGAGATTTAATTTCCTCGTCGATTATCTGTAGGCTTCAGATAAATATTATTTTTATAATCCTGCAAACCTGCGGGAGGCGTACGTATGCCTTTATTATTTCATTCATTATTTTATCTACAGTATTTGATTAAGGTTAATTACTGATCTTCGTTGCCGGAATTATACCTGTTTATAGTCAGTTTAATTTAGCGCTTTTATACTGTGATCGTGGATTTATAAATAATTAAAAAGCTCATTTTCTCTAGGGAGATAAGGAATGAAGGCGGCTAAACAGCGCCAGTTTTCCTCTGTCCGATAGTGCCATGACGTATGCTGGTTACGAGGTTTTAAAATGAATGATAAATATTTATTCAGTATAATAATACCGGTTTATAATGCCGAGAAAACGGTGATGCGTACGCTGCAAAGCCTTCTTCTCCAGACATTTAAAAATTATGAAATCATTCTGGTCAATGATGGCAGTAAAGATAACTGCGCTGCGATCCTTGAGGAGTTCAAACAGTACAATAATTTTAAAGTCATTACTCAGGATAATGCCGGGGTTAGCGTCGCCCGCAATACTGGACTGGAAGCGGCATCGGGTGACTATGTTATCTTTATCGATTCCGACGACTGGGTTGACAGTGATTTTCTTGCTGTATTTCATCAGCACCTTTACTCAGGCATTCCACAACCTGTTGATCTGATGGTAGGGAACCTCAAGTGTGATCGCGTAGGCGACCTTTCGACTTACGGTTATTTTACGCAACCCGAGATTCCGGCCGTCCTGGGCGAGATAGAGCTCAGCGATAATATTGGTTATCTTCATAACAAGTGTTACAGAAAAAAAATTATCGATGATTTTAGTATTCGCTTCACTAAAGGCATTTCGATGAGTGAAGATCTCCTTTTTAATCTTAACTATTTCTACTACATCGATAACCTGTTTGTTTTCGACAGTGCCTCCTATCACTATGATGATGTAGAGAACTCGCTTTCAAAGAAACGCGTACTGTATGAAGAGCTGCTGGATCGTAAACATTACCTCAACGACTTATATCAAAGGCTGCTGGTTAAGTATAAAAACGGCGATATGGCCCGCTTTTCTACTGGAATAACCAAACGTAAGCTGACGCTGGATATGCAGATCGTGACCGCGATGTACTACACCACGCTGAATATTAATGAGGTGCGTAACAGCATCAAGCGTATTAAAGAGAAGCGTTATCCTGAGAATGTCCTGGGGCTGTTAAACAGAAGCGAGAAAGTGAAGTATCATGTCATGAACGTCAATGCCAGAGCGGCCTATCTGGTGCTGTATATGCTCTACAGATTGCGTTTTTTTTAAGATTCAAACTGTCGCCTGTTTTCATTATTCACTACTAGCCTTCTGGTGCAGGGCGGGGCATGTTGTTGTTTTAACTTTACCTGGTTTTGCGATTTCCGGATCGCCAGCATCAGGCGCTGTTTTTCAAGCGTCAGTTTGTTGAGGCATGCATAAGAGCGCGGGCTGTTGAATGCCGTCAGCCAACGCTCTGTGATTTTCCCAAATTCAGTCAGTGTCCTTGAGCGATATAACAACCCGTCTGGCAGGTCGTCACGTCCAGTTGAAACGCGGAATAAGAGCACGCTGGGTGGGTTTTATCGCTTTGATCAATGCCAGCATCGGGCAACGACCCCATGAGATTGATGGATTATGATACACAAGAGTGATTTATCCCCTCTTCAATAAGAGAAAAAACGTCATCAAGAACATCATAATAAGTGGCTTCAGACTCGCGTTCTTTCCAGATGTCGTAAGCTGAACTGTAGACGAATTCCAAAATAGCCGCGATAGTGTGTGGCCTGATGTCTTTTAAAGGATCGACACCCATTTTCAGTCAATCGCCACGGGTTTAACCGCCCTCTCAGCGTCAGTAGAAATGACTTAATGAGAGGTGTCCATGAGCGGTAAGCGTTATCCCGAAGCGTTTAAAATCGAAACAGTGAAACAGGTCGTTGATCGCGGCCATTCTGTTTCCAGTCTCGCACTACGCCTCGATATCCCCACCCACCGCTTCACGCAGGGATAAAGACGTCAGGTCCGGATTCTTTCTGTAATAATGAACAGTCAGAATATAAATTAATAATTCTGAATCGAATGCATGAAACGCATTTTGCCGAATTGGAAAGAGATGCAAAAGTATCAAACGATTCATTAAAATATTACGAAATATAAAATATAAAAAAAAACAATGGGTAACGATATCGGCAATCATTCCGATTTGAATTAATAGCAGCCTATGTAATTTTTTGTAAGTTTTGCGCTTGCATTAACCGTAAAAAAAGCATAGAAAGGTTACAATTTAGCAACATTTAATAAAGTTTTACACTGACACACCTGATAGCTTTCACTTCTGTCTGGAGAGGGAAATGAAAAGACTTTCTGCGTTGTTAACCCTAAAATCTCTAAATAGATGTGCAGGATTGCCCCTGAGTAATTTAATGATGAATCAACGATACCAGACAAGTTCGAATATCGCTGCATCACAGGTTGGGGAATCGGCAGATGACCTTGTTATGTCATGGAGGCCGCCAAAAAAAAGCGGAATCCTGAGTAAGGGTTGCACCATACTGGCTTACCAGTACAGGTGGCAAATAAATGGCAGCGACTCAACCACATGGCACTCTATTCCTCAATATGCCACCTGCTTTCAGCGTTTTCGTGTTGAAAATGGCCTAATAACCAGAGGGTATTCTTCTGGCGTTTGTCCGAAAAGACCTGAAGGTGCGAAGTTGATTCCCAATACACCGGTATCAAAATCAACGCGTTAAAGCTACCTGGTCATAATATTGATATCAAATAAATCTGTCATGCCAGATTTACTTGATATTAACTTTCATTGAAGCTTTATAGTAAAAATTACTTGAAGGTAAAAATGAAAAAAAACAAAAAAAACATTCCATTATGCTTCGTAAAAAAGACACGCAACGCTGTTTTTAACAGAAGCATAGCGGCGCTCTTTTCAGCGCTTATCGCTTTTATTTTTTGTTTTTTTTCTGGCGGTGGTGCTTATGCCCAGTCTGCTGGAATATTATCTGCCACAGATAATCAAGACGACTATAAAGAAAACAGTGACAAAGCCTCTCATTCAGAGGGTAGTGCCCTGGCGCTCCCGACAATGCATGTGGTACTTGAATGGGAGTGGTTGCCAAATGGTGAAAACCTTGCACGCAAGAATTATCAAGTGAAACTTGATGCCTGCAAGGGTTCCGGTATGCCTTTCAAAGCGCTTTCAGCACAAGATGAGGCCAGGCTGGGTAAGGGAGAGGTAGAGATATCTATTGATGGACATCATCAGGTTGCTAAGGAAGTCAGCTGGACGATGGGCGCTGAGGGTGAGGATGCTCAGCATGCCTGTATGATTACACTCGAAGAACACACAGACCAAAACGAAGTTAAAGATGCTGCAGAGGAAGGAATGTATCAGGCTATCGACAGCGACAGTCGCATTCAAAATCATCAGAATGCCCAGTCTGTCGGCTGGAAAATAACGGGAGAAAAGCAATATAAAGGTATTCCCTGTACTGCCTGGAGTAATGGTAAACAAGAGGTCTGTATGTGGTCAGGTGGATTAAAATGGGGTTTTGATGATTCAGCAATGGATACCGCGGGATGTTCTGTAAGTACTGCCGGTGATTTTCTCACGTCTATACCTGTTGACGCGAAGCCTTTAAAAGGGGCAAGCGGGTGTTTATTCAAACTCAAGACATTCAATATTAATAAAAGCTAACTCACCTTTTTTATCGATTCCATAAAGCGGTCAGTCGTTCACAACTCATGGAGAAAAAAATGAAAAGCATCATGGTTCTTTTCACAATAATGTTCGTATTAACAGGATGTAGCACATCGGGTGGGGAGGATAAATTTAGCCGCACTTATGTTTCATCCCATATCATAGCCAACAAAACCACACAGGCTGAAGTCAAAGCGCTTTATGGCGTGCCTGACGATCAAAGTTCATCCTCAAACGGTTCGGTCACCTGGCGTTACTACAAGGGTGGAAACTTAAGCACTGCATCAAGCGTCCTGGGATATATTCCGGGTGCCAGTGCTCTCTCCAGCGCCGTTGGCATGGCTTCGGGTGCGCAAGATGCCTCTAATTCAATGACAAAAGCATCCGGTAAACTGACTGGCAATACAGAACAACATAGTAATTATTTATCGGTGATTTTTGATACAAACAATATTGTAACTGATTGGTATTTATAAAATCCCTGGTTAAGGAGGATGAGATTCAATCTCATCCTCCTTTTTAAACTTTCCTTACCGATGCTTTACGACTGACTTTCGTTTTTTATGAATAATTGATGTAGAACGGATTTCGCCGTTAGCACTCTGGCACCGCGCCGCCTCAATCAGATTTAACCTTATCATTATATCCTAACGTCTAATCCTGACCCCGAGTTTAATCCAGTTATAATAAGCGGTAGCCAGTTTCGGTCTGACTGCATTAAATGTATCCGGCAGGGAATTAAATACCCTGTACGCCCGTCCATCTTCAGTAATGCGTCGGGCACACATTGAAAGAAATGTCAGGCTCTGTTCTCAGGTGATTGACACTACGCTTTAAGACGTGTCGGTTGTGCACAAATTTATCTAAACAGCGATGAATTCCCTTTTCCACCAGAAAAAATCAGAGCCTGAAATCAGCGACTCGCTGCACGCCGTGAGGGATTCCTGTCTGCTAATCAACGGACAGGCCGCGATCACATTATTCCCTAATAGGGTTTTGCAGGGCGGATCCGATATCAGCGTCGCGCCTCGCTAAACCGCATAAAACTGTTTGCGGGCCTTTACCGATCGCCATTTTGCCCCCACATCTGCAAAATCAGCTGCCGGGATTGTCACGCCGAAATATAACCCTACTGGCGACGCGTGTCGTGCTTGCATGGGTTGCCAGAGCATAGCGCTGTTCGTTGAATGATGTTGCTGCAGCTTGTCAGGTTCATTGTGCAGCGTGGCAGTGCGGATGGCGTATTGATGGGGGTTCCAGCGTTTATCGAACCCACGAGCTTGCAGTTATACCCTAAAATCCAGATTTAAAAAAACCCGTTGATATTCAGTGATATCATCGGGTTTATTTAACGTACTGATTTTTATGTCTCCGGACTGACTAAGCTATCCCAAGACAATAATATGGTGCCCGAACCCGGAATCGAACCAGGGACACGGGGATTTTCAATCCCCGTGTTTCTGAAACGCAGTGAAGTACGCATTTGCTTGCACTTGAATAACGCATAGTTATCAGGTGATTAAATGCATTCAAAAACTAAAGTCATACCCGTTGTTTCTACCAAAGGTGGAGAGGGTAAATCAACTCAAACCGCTAATCTTGGTGGATTTCTGGCTGATGCCGGCCTGAAGGTTCTCATCATTGATGGCGATCACGCCCAGCCAACGGCCAGCAGTATATTTCCTCTGACTTATGAAGCCCCCTTCGGATTGTATGAACTGCTTATGCAGAATGCAGACCTGTCAGTGGCTGATAACATCATCTCCCGCACCGCCATCGATAACCTTCATCTCATTGCATCGAACGATCCCCGTAATCTTCTCCCGACCCACATGCTTAATGTGCCCGATGGTCGTGTACGTCTGCGCAATGCGCTCTCAGCTCCTTTGTTTAAAAGCTATGACGTGATCCTGATTGATTCACAGGGTGCCAAATCCGTAATGCTGGAGCTGATTATACTGGCTTCGACGGGTGAAATGATTGGCATGGTCAAGCCTGTGCTGCCAGATGTTAGGGAGTTTTTACGCGGAACGGTCGCGCTGATGGAGGACCTGCGTTCCTACTCTGCATTCGGGATCAGACTGCCGGCTGTGCGCATGCTCGTTAACTGCATGAAATATACAGCTCTTGCAAAAACAACCTTTGAGCAGGCCGAAGCCATCATTAACAGCAGAGAGTACAGCGCTCATGCTGATGAAATAGCTATAACCATGCTGCAGACGCGTATTTACGATCTCACCGTCTATGAGCAGGGCCATGCCAGCGGACTCCCTGTTCACCGGCTTGAGAGCAAAACGTCCCGCGTCAGCGATTCAGCATTTGACTCTATGCACAAGCTTGCGAGTGAACTGTTCCCCGAGTTCAGAGAGCGTTTTGACTCCTTTGCTGTCAGTGGAGGGTGTCATGTCTGATAACCGCCGAAATATTCCGGGCCTCTATGCACTGGACGCGGAACAGAGCGTCATTGGCGGCCTGATGCTGGACAATGACTGCTGGGATGAGGTTGTCATGCGTCTTGGGCCTGATGATTTCTTTCATAAGGCTCACCGGGAAATATTCAATGCCATGTCGCATCTTGTGGCGGCAGGCAGACCGATTGACCTGCTAACGCTTACCGAGAGCATTGAAAGCCGGGGCAAGAACCTGCTTGAGCAACTTGGCGGTTTTGCCTATCTGGCTGAGCTCGCCAAAAACACCCCCAGCGTGGCTAACATCACGCACTACTGCGACATCGTGGCCCGCTACAGTCGCGGGCGCCAGCTGGCAGCCATCGGTAGTGAGATACATGCGTCAGCCACCGCGCCGGGCGCTGACATCGCGGCCGCGATGGAAAAGGCCGAGCGGAAAATCACGCAGCTTGCAGAGCGGGCCGAACCACAGCAGGGCGTGACCATAGTTGACGGACTGGAAAAGCTGGCGGCCGAACTTGAACGACGCTGTCAGACTCCTGACGGCATCACGGGCACGCCAACAGGGTTTGACGACCTGGATGCTTTCACAAGCGGACTTCAGCCGGGTGACCTTGTTCTCGTCGCGGCACGCCCCTCCATGGGAAAAACTGCACTCCTAATTAATATCATCATGAATTCTCTGATGAAAAACGTGGTCTCAAACAGCCAGTTTTACAGCCTGGAGCAGCCTGAAGAGCAAATTCTGATGCGCGTGGTTTCGTCGCTTGGCAATGTTGACCTGACCCGTATGAAAAGCGGAATGATGGACGAAGAGGACTGGGCCCGCGTATCGAATGTTTTTAAGTTACTCACAGAGGATATTAAAGAGCGTCTGCTCATTGATGACACCAGTGATCTGACGCCAGCCATGCTTCGTGTTCGTGCGCGACGTAATGCCCGCCGCTACGGTAAACCTGACATCATTGGTCTCGACTACCTTCAGCTCATGCGCTGTCCGGATCAGGAAAACCGCACCCAGGAAATCGCAGAGATATCTCGTTCGCTGAAGGCGCTGGCCAAAGAGATGGGCTGTCCTGTGGTGGCACTATCACAGCTCAATCGTGCACTGGAAAGCCGGGCCGATAAAAGGCCCAACAATGGCGACCTGCGTGACTCAGGTGCGCTTGAGCAGGATGCTGACGTCATCATTTTTGTTTACCGTGACGAGGTTTACAAAGAAAACTCCCCTGACAAAGGCCTGGCTGAGCTCATTATCGGCAAACAACGTCAGGGACCAACCGGCACCCTGCGGCTGCGTTTTGAAGGCCGCTATACCCGATTTGAAAATCTTCAGAGCGGTGTCGGGAGGTATGCATGAGTAACGTTCGCAACCTGAACCTGGGGTCAGCGATGCTGCTCCGGGGAAAATCACCAGCGCAGCAGGGGAATAATGTCTCAGAGGCCCCCTTGCCAGTCAGCGAGATGGCCATGGTGTTGACGTTGGATCAACTTCGTCCGAATCCCGACAATCCGCGCAAAAGCAGAAACCCCCGTTTTGACGAGATTAAAACCTCAATTCGGGCGAGAGGCCTGGATTCTATCCCCAAAGTTACCCGTGACCCAGAGGGTGACGATGTTTATATTTTCAGTGATGGCGGGAATACCCGCTATCAGATCTTATGTGAGCTGTGGCAGGAAACAGGCGAAGAGCGTTTTTATCGTGTTCACACCATCTTCAAACCGTGGCCGGGCCGTCTTAAATGTCTGGTTGGCCATCTTGCTGAGAATGAGGTCAGGGGGGATCTGACATATCTGGATAAAGCACTTGGCGTACACAATGCGAGAACTATTCAGGAGGAGTTACTTGGGCATTCTGTTTCGCTTCGTGAACTTTCAGACCTTTTGAATTTAGAGGGTTATCCGATTCATGCTTCCAGCATCAGCAGAATGGAGGATACGTTAAAATATCTTTATCCCTCTATGCCTGAGTTACTTGAAAGCGGGCTGAGTCGTACTCAGGTTATTTCGTTACTCAATCTTCGTTCCCTCGCGGAGAAAGTGTGGCTGAAATTTCAATTGGCTGAGGACACGGTTGATAATTTTCAGTCAGTGTTTTCTCAGACTTGCAGTCTGTTCAACGACCCTGACAGTTATACCCTTGAGCATTTTCGTGACGAATTTATTGGTCATCTTATAAAGGCTCTGCCACACCCCAGCCTGAACTATGACCGCTGGCTGATTGAGCTCGACCCTAAGGAGCAGAAGCGCCGCGAGCAGTTTGGCGAGCCACCGGCCATGCCGCCGCTGACGCTTACTCGCCTGTCAGAAGGTTCCGGCGGGAAGGCTCCGCCTGCCACCGTTTTGCCGGATGACCCGACCGCCGTCACGCCCGTCACCGGCCTGCGCTCAGGCACCCTCACGGGTTCAACCCGCCCCGAACCGGCTCCTGAGCCAGCTGGCCTTACAGTGCTGCCTGACAGCACTGGCATCAGCGCCGGAAGCCTGCCCAGAAGTGAAATCCAGAATGACCTGTTTGGTGGCCGTTCCGTTACTACCGGTGATGGCGTAAGCACAAGCAGTGAGCATGGCGCCGATCTGGTTTCTTCAGGCACCCATTCCCTTGTTTCTGCGTTCAGCGAGCATGACGACTCGGCACCGGTATCCACCGGGTCAGTGAGCTTTGCCGAAACCGGCCTTGAACCCGTCAGCGACATCTGGCTGATCCCGGCTATGCAGGATGATGTTGAGCATCTCCAGGACATGGCCTATCGGCTGGTCTACGAAATTGCCGAGGGGATGGGCTGTGTAAGCGACATCAGTGAGGACAAAAGCCCTGAGTCTGCCGGTTTTTCCGTATCCGGCGGCAGCAGAGAATTCAGCCTGTTCCTTTCAGGCCTGTCCGGCTGCCTGCCCAATCAGCAGTGCAACATGTTCATGTTCTGTCTCAATTTTTTTGGTTCACAGAAACCGGCTGACACGCCGGTATTTGACGACGTCATGGTGGTCAAAATGATGCGCCTTATCCGCATCATTCGCCGCCTGCGAGAGCTGCAGCGCCTTGCCGCAAAAGGGGGAGAAAATGTCTGATGACCTGAATGACGAAATGGCACAAGCCAGTACGGCTTTATTCATTCAGCGCGGTATTGATGCCGTCCGGTCGCAGCTCCGCTCTGACAGGCCGTCAAACGAGTTCTGTGAGTGCTGCGGTGCTGACATTCCTCTTGCCCGTCAGCGTGCTGTGCCGGGTGCGGAACTCTGCGCCGACTGCCAGTATCTCGAAGAGAAAAAGAACCGCCACATGGCGGGCGGTAACTGGGGGGGCCGTCATGGCAGATAAGTCAAAACTCACACAGCGCATCCGTCGCCTGATGGCGCTGGGGACGCAGAACAGCAACGATCATGAAGCCGCACGGGCGGTTGCGCTGGCCCAGCGGCTTATGCGCCGTCACGGCCTGACTGACGATCAGATTACGCTTACTGAGATAGGTGAATCGGTCTGCGAACAGCTGACCAGTAACGCTGAGAAAGTCCCCGCCTGGATGCACTCGCTGGCCACAGTGGTCTGCATGGCTACAGGCTGCCGGTGCTGGTTCGGCTGGTACGGTTACGTGAGCACGGGCGGGTTGCGCCTGGTCCGTCGCTCACTCCACTTCTACGGCTTCGGGGAACGTCCCGAGCTGGCCCTCTATATCTATACAGTGCTACAGCGCAAAGTGCGGGCGGCAACAGATGCGCACATGTCGACTTACCGCAGGCAGCGTATTAAGAAGAGTACGCTTCGCGGCCGCGCCGACCAGTTCCGTGAAGGCTGGGTCTCCGGCGTCTGGCAGGTTCTGCAGTCTTTCAGTACGCCTGACGGTGAGAATCAGGTGCTACAGCGCTGGCTTGCGCAGCGGCATTCGGGGCAGACGTTATCCGATGTTGTAACGCGCCAGGCGAAAAGCTGTCGCGGTGATTTACTGGCAAGGAACGCCGGATGGTTCGCAGGCCGTCAGGCCGAACTCAGTCACGGCCTGGCAGGGGCGCAGGCTAATAAGCAGCTTACGGCGGGAGACACACGCAATGATTAACACACTCTTATTGGGCGCCTGCCTGTCGGGCTGGCTTTTTGATGCAATACAGTTAACCATCCAGGTCTGCCCGGGAGGTGGTCTGTGAACCAGCAAAACCTTTCCGGCGCAACAGCCAGTATTCTTAGCTCACTGCTTATGGACATTAAATGCGGGAATATCCGCCGCTGCGAATCGCTGGGCCTGTCAGTTGAGGAAATTCGCGTGCTCAGCGGCCTCAGCCTCGACGAACTGCACTATATAGGTCAGTCGAAGGTGTCCGTCCTGGACGTCAAATTAAACCACGAGAACTTCTGGCTGATACTCAACCAAGCCCGCAACGAGCAGGCCCGTATGCTGATGATCGACCGCGCCCTTGAGCTGGGCGGCTCTATGGAGCTGATGGACAAATACTTTGGCATGTCACCTTCTGACGTGAGCAGCCGTCGCCGTCTGATGGGCATTGAGAGCCGCCAGGGCCGGACGCAGTCTCTGACCGAGGAGCAGGATGCGCTTCTCTGGAACGAGTGGAAAAACACCGGGCTTGAGTCGCCGGAATCACACAAGGCGCTTGAGGCGATGATGCTGGCGGCTGAGCTTCACAGCCTGTCGCTGACCGCCGTATGGACGAAGGTCTGCCAGTGGTGCCGGGAGGCATCAAAACGGGTTTCCCCAGTACAAGCGCTGCGTAAGGAGGCCTGATGCGTTTAAGTGATTTCACCCGGCGCCAGCAGGTTTCGCCGGCAGTGCGCCGCCGGGCTCAGCAGCTGTTCCTTGCGCTCTGCCGCGGTAAAAAGGTGTTCCGGCGGCTCGCCCTAAACGGCTACCTCAAAATTGATGTAGGCCCCTACTGGCGAATGCTCAGCAAGGACGGAGGCCGGCAGTGGTGGCTGATGGACCATGAGACATATAACCGTGAAATACGCCGGTAACGGACGACCAGCGATGACCAGACAGTGCCGGGTTTATCCCGGCACTGTGCTGTCTCAGGTAAAAAAGGGGAACAAAAAATGAACATACCTGCCGACTGCATCGTGGCGCGCACGCTGTCACGCATGGAAAAAAGCCTTGAGCGCAGGGCAGTGAGCGGCGACGCCGGCCAGGAACGGAGCGGCCTGCTGTTTATGGGCAACGTCCACGACGCGTTTCCCCGCCGTTTATTTCTCGACACGCGCCTGTCACCGCTCGATAAAACTGCCTGGGTGATGATACGCCTTTATGCCCAGCAGAATGAGGGAGCAGTTTTTCCTACCTATGACGAACTGCAGGAACAGCTGGCCTCGGCACATTCGGACAAAGCTTCGCGTGAAACCGTGAGCCGCACGCTGCTGATGCTGCGGCTCACGGGTTGGATAAGCTTGTGCAAAAAGGTGCGCGATGAGTGCGGCCGGGTACGTGGCAACATCTATGCCCAGCACGATGAGCCGCTGGGCTACCGTGATGCAGAGACCTTCGACCCGGGCTGGCTGACGCTGGTTGAGCAGAGCTGCCAGAGTAAGAACAAGTCCGTGCGCATGACGGCGCTGGCCGTTGTTAACGACATACTCCAGGACAGCGATATGCGCCACCGCCACAGCCGTCTTGCGCTGATTGAAAGCCGCCTGAATGCTCCGTCAACGCCGGGCGCCATGGTGCGGAAAAGCGGTGCGGCACGACCGGGTTCGAAAAACGAACTCAGTCAAAAAGCTGTTGAAAAACCCCCTGAAACACTGAGTTCGGAATCCGAACTCAGGCATGCGCAGGGTCTAAAATCACTGAGTACGGAATCCGAACTCAGTTTGCAATCAGGCACTTATAACAGAGTTCGAAATTCGAACCGTAACGTACGTTCTTTCACACAGAGTGTGATTAAAGAAACGTACGTTGCTGACCAGCCGTTTTTGCCAGAGGGCTTTATGGCGATGCTGAGCGGTGAAGACCGTCAGATGCTCAGCGAGCAGTTCGGTGCCCTGCCGGTGGCGGTGGCAACCGGGCTGAGTGGACTGTTGCAGGAGCAGCTGCGCAGTGGCCGCCTGGCAAACCCGGCGGGCTGGATGTTTGCCATGCTGAAACGCGCCAGACAGGGTGAATTCCGGCCGTCTGAATACCATGCGACGCATTCTGCGCAGCGAACTTCAAAACCCGTCAGGAGTGCCGTAGTCAGTTCTGGGCTGCGTTCTGAGTCAAAATTCACTGCTCCCGTTCTGCCTGAGAAACGGGCATCTGCTGAGCAGGTCGGCGCTGCGATCGCCGCTATCAGGCGACGGTTCAGTTAACGGAATTATCTATGCTGGCCAATTATTCTGCGATTTAAAAAAGTCAGTGTCATTAGGCGCAGCAGCGGTCAAATAATAGCCAGTGTTGCGGGGCGCAACAGCGGTCAAATAATAACCAGCATTTCGGGGCGCAGCAGTGGTCAAATTCAAGCAGCGCAACTGGTGCTAAAAGGTCTCAACATTTAAATAGAATAATTAGCGGATTGGAATTATGAGTTTCAGGCTGTTGTAAAACCTGATAATTCAGGACCATGTCGCCTCATCTTAACTGACGGCAGGTGACAACAATGGCTGATAAAACGGACAAACGGACGGGCGCATTGCAGTCCGAAATGACGATAGCGCTTCATACTAATTATGCAATTGGGCTCTGGCAGGGACGCAAACCTGAAAAGAATGAGTCTGATAAGCCCGGGCGACACGGGATCATCGGTATGCCTCAGTTTTTCCAGAGAGCAGGCCAGATAAATCAGGATTCGCTCAGGAATAACCCCTGGGCAGATCAGGCGATGTACCAGCTTGAAGAAAAAATAAGGTCTGCTTCTGAAGCCATGACTTCTCTGCTGGAACAGATTGATAAAGACATGAGCATGCTGCCTAAAGGTGTGTCGGTCAGCGACGTTGAATCAGCTGAGCCACTCGACATAAATGTCTTTACCCGAACCCCTCTGGGTTATCGCTGTGTATTCCTGCTCATGGGATTCGATCAGTTTGCCAAAAAGGTTTTGCAGGCATCACATTATGGTCTGATAACACGTTCTAAAAGAGACCAGTATCTGAGCGAAGGTGGCCGGCTTTTACGACAGATTTACGGTACGGTACTTTCATACCGTCATGTTGACGCCACTCGTATCGACGCCGCTGAAGATAATGAAACCTGGCGAAAAGCGTGCGAAGCGGCCGGCGAACCCGACCGCGCCGTTCTGCTCGGCGAAAAGCGCTCGGCGTTTTCTCCGCCGGTTAATGAAGCGAGCGTAAGCCTTTTGCGCCTGCGTTATAAAGCCGGTCAATAGCGGGGCCGGTGATGCGGTTATTTTTGTGCGAAAAGCCTTCTCAGGGTCGTGACCTCGCCGCTGTGCTGGGGGCGAGCCGGCGCGGTGAAGGCTTTATGACGGGTAATGGCGTGACGGTCACCTGGGCGGTAGGCCATCTGCTGGAGACCGCACCGCCAGAGGTCTACGGCCAGCAGTACGGCAAGCCCTGGTCTCTGTCTGTACTGCCAATTCTCCCTTCAAGGTGGCAGGTTGTCGTTAAAAAGGACACGCAGGATCAGTTTAAGGTCATTGAGAAACTGCTCAGACAGGCTGATGAGGTGGTCATCGCCACCGACGCCGATCGTGAAGGTGAAGTTATCGCCCGCGAACTGCTGGACTACTGCGGCTGGGAGGGGAGGATTCTGCGCCTTTGGTTTTCGGCCCTGGACGAGCTCAGTGTCCGGGCTGCTCTGAGCGACCTGCGTCCGGGACAGGCTTCCGTCGGGATGTACCATGCCGGGCTGGGGCGTTCACGCGCGGACTGGCTGGTCGGCATGAACCTGTCCCGGCTGTATACCCTCAGGGCGGCCGAAGCAGGTTTTGAGGGCGTGGTCTCAGTCGGGCGGGTACAGACGCCCACGCTTGCACTGGTTGTTCGTCGCGACCGCGAGATTGCCGCATTCGTGCCGAAGCCCTACTGGCAGGTTAAGGCAACGCTCAGCGCCTCAGGTGTCGGTTTTCAGGCATCGTGGGTGCCTGCCGCCGTCTATGCTGATGAGGAAAAGCGCTGTATTCACCAGAATATTGCTCAGCAGGTGGCGCAGCTCTGCCGTCAGGCGGGTGTTGCAACCGTGACGGAGTACGAAACAAAACGGGAGAAAGAAGCCGCCCCGCTGGCCTTTTCACTGGGAACGCTGCAGCGGGCCTGTGGCAAGATGTGGAATATGTCGCCACAGCAGGTGCTGGACACTGCTCAGAGCCTGTATGAAAAGCACAAGGCCACGACCTATCCCCGAACAAACTGCGGCTGGCTGCCGAGGTCTATGCGGGAAGAAATCCCGGCCGTGTTTGATGCCATGGCACGTACTGACCCCTCACCTGAGTTCGCATCTCTGCTTTCACAGCTGGACAGAGGGTTTACTTCCCGCATCTGGAACGATAAAAAAATCACGGCGCATCACGGCATTATCCCCACGCGCAACGCCGTTCAGCTGTCCAGCCTGACTGAGACAGAGCACCAGGTCTACCTGCTTATCCGTCGCAACTACCTGGCCCAGTTCCTGCCGCTCTGCGAGTCAGATGCTACGCGCATTTACTTTGACATTGGTGGCCAGTTGTTCCGCACAACTGGCCGAACTGAAGTCTTAAAGGGCTGGAAAGTGCTGTTTACGAAGGACGAAGAAGATAAGGACACTGCTGAGGAAGACAGCGCAGGTTCCCTGCCACCGCTCAGCGAAGGGGCACAGTGCGGCGTTACTGGCGCAGAAGTTAAGCAACTGATGACCCAGCCGCCTGCACACTACACTTTTGACACGCTGATTGGTGCCATGATGAACGCCGCTGCGTACGTCACCGACCTTCAGCTGCGTAAAATTCTCAAAGAAAACGCCGGGCTCGGCACTGAAGCAACGCGGGCTGGCATCATTGAGCAGCTGCTGAGCCGCCGTTTCATCACACTCAAAGGCAGCAAACTGCTGGCTACAGACCTGGGGGCGGACGTCATTGATGCCCTGCCACCGCAGCTGACCGACCCGGGTATGACTGCGCTCTGGGAGCAGGCGCTTGACGAAGTGGCTGCCGGACGGATGAATCTGAACGACTTTCTACAGCGTCAGACCGCCTGGACCTCGACGCTGGTCAGCCAGGGTATGCAGCAGCGGATCAGTATCCGGGTGCCGCCTTCGCCTCCGTGCCCGCTCTGCGGCAGCAAAACCGCCCTGCGCAGGAGCCCTAAAGGAGAATTCCGCAGTTGTACGCGCTACCCGGAATGCAAAGGCATTATCAGTCTGGATACTGGCAGGCGTAAAAGCTCAGGCAGAGCTAAGTCGCCAAAAACAAAAAAGAATTAACCCGTGTTATCCGATTGCGGGCGGGTAGCGCCTTTGTTATTGTGACGCCGGCTCTGAAGCCGCACCCCGTGACTGCGGGCTCCGTCAGCATCTAATGCATGTGTTGCCGGAGTACAGTCTGACCGCCCACGCCCACACCTGAGCTTGAGACGGTAAGGTACGAAAACTCCGTGAAACCCGTGCCGGGCGCTGAACACGCCAGCGGAGCAACTGCCTCAGGCAGGTTAACAAAAGGTCGATGGTGCAGACCCCGATGGCGGTGCCGAGAGGTGCCGCTTTTTATTATCCGCGCACTGATGAATTTTTATACGTGGCCAGATTGACAAGCGCCGCGTGTAAGGGAAAGATAAAGAGGCTAAACGTTGTCCTTCCGACAACTGCCAATGTTCCGGTGATTTGAGAGGAACGCCTTCGGGTAATCACATGCCAATGCCATCACAACCTGAGAGATGGCGCTTTCGGGCGGTTCAAACCTGTTTAACCTTTGCAAACAGGTGCCTTTTTAAGGTCAAGGTCCACTTCACTAATACAGCCTGTCGGCAATTACTTGCTGACCCCTGCGGGAAACTCTCTCCCGCACGGGACTGATGTTTCTCCGCACCCTGTTTCGTTTTACTCCGGAGAAAACACCATGACTGCAACTGCAAATATCCCTGCTTCAAACAACACTGCTTCTGCTGGCTCTGCCACTACCGGCAACAACCAGAAAGAGTACTTTAACCTCAACGTCAGTGGTATCGGCTACCTCAGTTCGATTCGTCGACTGCAGGGCTCTAATGGTGAGTTTACCTGTGCCGTAATCAATGCCCTGACAGGTCCGACTGACAATGCTTCCTATACCCGCTTCGACATTACTGTTGCAGGTAAAGAGCAGACCTCACTTATTAACCGCTGTCAGAAAGCCGTTGATGAAGAGGAAAAAGTCCTGATTGGATTTGTACTCAGTGGTCTTAAAGCCGACGTTTTTACCCTGCAAAGCGGTGAGCATGCCGGTGAATCCCGCCCCTCACTGAAGGCTCGCCTGATAAAGGTTGAGTTCATCAAAAAGGGACAGGACGTTGTTTACAAGGCTCCTAACGCTTCCCAGACGCCAGAAACCGGTCCGGCCACTCAAAAGGCTTACGATCCGGAATCTTTCTAAGCGTCACGGACACACCGCCGGAACACATCCCGGCGGGTGTGTTCCTCTCAACCCCATTTCTAAGAGGAATTCATTATGTCCGCACGCGGCGTCAACAAAGTTATCCTGGTCGGCAATCTCGGTCAGGACCCCGAAGTTCGTTACATGCCAAACGGAACTGCAGTGACCAGTCTTTCTCTGGCCACCTCAGAAACCTGGCGTGACAAACAGACCGGTGAAAACCGGGAAAAAACCGAATGGCATCGTGTCGTTCTGTTTGGAAAGCTGGCTGAAATTGCCGGTGAATACCTGCGTAAGGGTTCACAGGTCTATATCGAAGGCAAACTCAGAACACGTGAATGGCAGGATAGCGAAGGTACTAAACGCTATACGACCGAAATCGTGGTTGATGTAAACGGAACGATGCAGATGCTGGGCGGGGCAAAAAGCAGCACCAACACCAGTGGAAACAATAAGCCGTCAGGCCAGCAGAGTGGATGGGGCCAGCCACAACAGCCTCAGCCTTCTCAGGCACAACAGACGGCTCCGAGTAATCCGGCGAACGAGCCGCCAATGGACTTTGACGATGATATACCGTTCCTCGGACACGGCTATGGCGTATGTCGTAAAGCCATTTACGCAATTTCGTAAAGGATTCATTAAGTTATACCATCAGGAGCGCCAGTTTGACTGGCGCTTTTTTATTCACCATAATCGAGCCATGCACAGGGTAAAACGTTTATGCCCGTTATACTCAGAGTACGCGGATTCAAATTTTTCTTTTATTCAAACGAAGGTAACCCCCTCGAACCGGCTCATATTCATGTTCGCAGTGCTGAGGGTGAAGCTAAATTCTGGACGCAGGGTGAAGTCCGGCTGAGCACTAATGATGGATTCGATTCCAGAACGCTCAGAGAGTTAACAAAGCTGGTTAAAGATAACCAGACGCTTTTTGTGGAGGCCTGGAATGACTATTTCAGCTAAAACGGTAAAGTTCGACGAAAGTACCATGTGGGTTGAGCTGAGCGATGGCAGAACGATGGGAGTGCCACTTGTCTGGTTTCCAAAACTTCTCAACGCATCAGAACGTGACAGAAACGACTTTGAGCTGAGTAAGCGAGGCATTCACTGGGATGCACTGGATGAAGATATTTCAGTGGATGGCCTGCTGGCTGGTCGGGGAGATGTTACACATCCTCCCATTTATGTTGCTTGAAACTAAATGAACTCAGGTGCCAGCTCTGGCTGGCGCTTTTTTTATGAATCGTTCGATATGACTGAGCAAAGTGTGGATTTTTCAGCTGAATCGGTTACGTAATCGCAATTCAAATGTTTTTTGCATATCAACCTAGCGCGAAGAGCGAACATTACTCTTACTTAACCTTTTGCCAAATTTATGATAAAAATCAGGGCTAACGTAAAGGGGAAGAGCATGTCGGTAGTTTATTATTTTAAAAACTTGATTTTTGGTGTTTTTTGTCTTTTTGTCGTGGGTTGGAACTGGTATCTACACCCGGAAAGTGAAAAGTTACAGGTTCTTTTTGCTCTGGCTATGATCAGTTGCCTTCTTTATCCGGTGGCAAAAAAAACCACTGAGTGTATCGCCTTAAAGTTCACCAACAGAAGCTTCTGGCACAAGGGGCTGCTGAAAGACGACATAGGTAAAAACGGCCTGTACGCAATCTATTGGGTGTTTTGCTTCGTCTTTGCAATACCTCTCAGTCTTATGTCCCCTTTCATATTAAGAAAAACAGCCTGAAGTTAATCAGGCTGTTTCACTGTTTTTATTAAAGTCCCAGCTTCGCGTTGATACTGTTCATAAGATCATCATTAACCATTGCTCCGGTTAAAGCCATCAGCAATGCGAAACTTACGATGCCCAGCGGGACGCCAGTTATCAATGCAAAACTGAAAGCGACCAGGCCAGTAGCGACTTTTCCTGCTGTTAACGTCTCTATTTTGACAAACACCGGGCGCCATTGGTCAGTTTCAAAAGCCTTGATGACCTCCTGCAAAAGGTCATAGGAATCCGCTAGTTTACCGTAATACCCTAGACCTTTAGAGTATTTTGCAAGCTGTTCCGCCATTGCGGAATATTGAATCGATTTCAGGGCATTTGCAATTGCAGCTCTGTCCTGAGCACTGTAGCGCCCCCCGAGAGAACCCTTATATCTCTCATAAGCAGCTAAAGCTTCATCCACGTTGCGTAACGTTTTTCCCTTAGCCTGTTCCGCAAACTCCTGCGCGAGTTGAGAGGCGTTTTGACTAAATTTTTGCGTTAACTCCTGGTAAAAATCAGTCGTGAATTTAACCGCATTCGCTATGTCTTCACGCGTATAGTTAATAATTCCCAGTTCCCTTTGCGCTTCACGGGTTTTTTGCCGTGCCTGATAAATCCTTCTGCCGTATTGGGTGCTGTTTGCATAAACCGCATTATCAGCAATGATTTTCTTCAATTCTGAAATACGGGAATCCGAGGTATCTCCCAGGTAAGCGCCTCCGACAGAAGTATTACCACCGGTGCCACCATCCCCACCCCCGCTTCCAGCACTGCCGGGTAATGGCCCCAGATTTACGCCCTGGGTGTTATCTGCAGGTTGTGCAGTCAGGCCAATAACATTGCCATCAACATTTTGCACATACATAACGAACTGAGCAGGGTCCAGGCCTGCCTGGCGTGCTAAAGAATCACCTTTTGAGGTTTCAACTGAGGCAACTATACCTCCGTCAGATGAATTGCCGCCGCTACTGCTGCTATTGTGATCCCCAGCATTTCCATGGCCACCACCTCCGGGGGCAGGGCCGCTGCCGCTTTCTGAACTCCATCCAGTACCATCCCCTTGACCACCATAGTTAAATCCAGCCATTTTTTGACCTCATTTGATAATTGAATCAATTAATGCTTAATTTTTGTGCAGGGAATTAACCTGCAAAATTAAATGTTGTCATAACGTAAACTTCGTCTGACAGAGTGTATTAAAAGCTTATAAGTTAATGGCGTAAAACGGTGTACGTTTAGTGATGCATGACAAAACATTCGTTACTAAACTTTTAACTTTAATGAAAGGAAAAGTTTTAGAAGCAGGAGAGAAGTTGCTCATGGCAATGATATATAGGAAAAACCTTATATTTAGTTAGCTGTTAAGACTTATGACCTGGACTGTTTCTGCCAGATGCATTTTAGTCATGCGAAGCTGGTTTTAAGCGAGCCATAGATGTTGCATTATCCTTAGATGTGAAAAATTTGAGACCTACAGGAACCCGTTAAGGATGGCAGGACTCAGTTTCTGAAAATGAGGAAATGTTATGACAGTATATGATGCTGCAGTAAGGATAATTAGTTACGTCACTTTAGGATTAGTGACCATCGGCCTTAAATCTTTGTCTAAGATCGAACTCTTCAGAACCTTTCGTTGGCTTTCACCTGACAAGAAAGAAAAAGTATTTTCCCTGATAAGGCAGTTTAGTAGCGGATACCTTGATGAGTACGAGACTCAAACAAAGTTGCAGGCTTTTGGAATCAACTACAGCCCGCAGTTTATGAGAAATCTGTTTTACTACACCCATAAAAGAAACATTCGTCCGGACAACCCCGATCTTTCTGCATTTTTATCGATGTCAGGCCCTTTTATATGTAGCAATAATGGCGAAGTAAAATTGAGGAAATGGATACGAACCCTGAGTTTTGTATTGTTCATAATATCTCTCCTTATGATGGTAATCGCTGCCAGCATGCTCCCTGGCTCCATTGACAGCCTGCATCTTTATTGGGTGGGAAAGCACTATTTTCTTCTGGCGTTACAGGCCGCCTTAATATTTGCCTGTATCTTTGGACTTTCTGTTTCTTTGATAATTATTCTTACGCTTATGTACCGTTCTGTACCTGCATTCAGATTTGCCAGACGTTACCGGGCAGCATGGAAAAACAGAGACTGGTCTGATGTGGGCGAGCAAAATCTATACTGCGTTAACAAGGAATAAAGACAACATTAAGATCAGTTTTCGACGCCCTCGGCATAGGATTTAGTTATAACTGACTTTGCGTAGGGCGTCAGACTTTCACCCGCCAGACTAGGCATTAAGTAAAAAAAGCCCTTCGTCGCTATAGTCATCATCCATGCACCACAAAACATTTGGTGAGGTGAAATCCCCTTTCTGCCTAGTACTCCACGTCATGGTCTGAGCTGAGCAGCCTTACGGACACTTTCACACAAATATGGCACAGCAGGCACCTGCCGGGCCGCTTCGCTCAGGATGCTATACTGTAAGGCCATTTGCTTTGCGGAGGCTTCATGGGTTCCAGAGAGGATACCGACGAAAAAGCGCTGGAGTTGACAGGTTTAGTTACCAGGCAGTTGCTCAGCGGAAAAGACAGCATAAGGGAAGAAGACATTATTTCCGCGTTAAACCGCCTCAGTCATGAAACCAGTGACTGGGCGGTGAGAGTCAGCTGTGAAAAGGCCGTGAAGATGATGAGGCGCAGAATGAACTGACTTATGTCAATCATCGCCTGCTCTCTGAACGAACAAATGGTCAACCGCTGTCAGTGTGAGTTAAGCAGTCCTGAGAAGCTCTTACCATTAACAGGATTTACTCTGGCGGCGCTAAACTCCCCGTTAACCGCACTGTTTAAGTACCCCCCCGTCTCTCGTATGGCATCCTTTATGGCCTGACTGCGGACATTGCAGGTTTCGGTCTTAAGCATCCGCTTCAGCCGGGCTGAGAGCGCTTCATTACTGACTTCAGCGTCATCATCCAGCAGTGATAACAGCGCTTCTCCAATGACAATGTTGATCTCTTCCTCTTCACTTCTGAACATATAAACCTTCCTGTTTCCTGGCAGTAAAAGTCCATTTCGGCGGACAAGCGGTATTGCTCTGGAGCGGCATTTCTTTTTGTTTGATTTTTAATCTACACCCTAATCCCCGAAACTTATAACTTTAAATGGCACTGTCTTTATTCGTAAGATTATCAAAACGCTGAGTCCCCCAGACTTCTGTATGCCCTGGCGGTAATCAACAAAACAGCGTTTCTCTGATTTATAGCAGCACATACTGCCTTAAACCTACACCATGGCTTCATCTGAATTGCCTTCAGGAGGTAATGAGCTAAATGCCTGTCCAGTCATTTAAATGGAAAAAACCGCCCGTAGGCGGCTGAATCTCAATCGCTAAGGATGGAGTGTTCTTTGCGGAGAACACTCTAAGCCTGGTTTTTCTCGTGACGGTATGCAAGCCTAAGCGGCAAGTCTTGCTTCATTTCATAACATCACCGAGCCTCGGTTTTTTTGTTAGTTTCCCAGTCAGAGTTTTGAATTGTCCGGTTTTACGCCACAGCCAGAATAGCAGTCCTGATTAAGACTATTCCTGGGGTGGAACCTGATGGCAGTACCTTCCGGACAAGCCGCTAAACGTGCCGGCATCATTGCCTGCACAGTGATGCTGGCAGGCTGTGTGAATGCAGCCGCGACAGACACCGCGTCGGTGTATTCCCGCAGCCGCACGCCGGCCCGGTTTGATGATATCTACCGCAACCGCTCGCCTGAGGTCGTGCGCTACGATCGTTATACCCTTGTCAGCACCCGCCCTGCCGATGCGCAGCTGGACCCGCTGAATCAGGTTGTCGATATCACCATGCCGGCGCAGCTGGTCAGCACGGTCGGTGAAGGATTCCGCTATCTGCTGCTGGAGTCAGGCTATTCACTGTGTTCAGCAACGACCGCTGCGTTTTCTGAATTGCTCAGCCGTCCGCTGCCCGCCGTTCAGCGCACCATCGGCCCGCTGAAGCTCAGTGAAGCGCTTCAGGTTGTCGCGGGTCCCGCCTGGCGTCTGAAGGTGGACGAAGTAAACCGTGAGGTCTGCTTCGAGCTCCGTGACCAGTACCGCAGTTTTTCAGCGCCGGCTGTCAGCCTTCCGGCCATTCGCCCTGCGGCCAGCGCCCCGGTTACCAGGCCATACGCAGCTCCGGTTGTGCAGACTAAAGCCGTATCAGTTCAGACACCTGCATCCGGGCTTGCCAGAAACCCTTTCACCGGCGATGTGGTCACACCATCAGGGCTTAAACCGCAGAGCCTCAGCGTTCCCTCGCCGGTACTGCAGCAGAGTCAGTCGTCAGTAACCTCAGGCAATTTACAGGCATCTTCACAGAAGCCGGCCTCTTTAACTTCAGGGGGAACCGCAGCTGCTGCGCATACCCTGGCTCAGCAGAATCACGGCGTCATTACGCCGGCAGCCGTCAAAACCCAGACTCCCCCCCTGACTACAGTGAATGCCACGCCAAAAGCGTCTTCAGTCGTGCATCAGCAGCCGTCCTCGGCTGTCACACCGGCACCCGCTGCGGACAGCCGCATCGTACCCACTTATTCGACGGGCACGCCGGTAACGCCGCCTGTCACGGGGCAGACCTGGCGGGCTGAGCCGGGCACCACGCTTAAAGAAGCGCTCACCGCCTGGACGGCAAAAGCGCCCTGCGCCAATGGCGGCAACTGGGTCCTCATCTGGCCTGTTGCGCTGGATTACCGCATCGATGCCCCCTTGGTGTTTCATGGCAATTTCGAGTCGGTTCTGGTGCAGGTATTTGACCTGTACCGCCACGCTGAAAAGCCGCTGTTTGCCGAAGCCAACCGCATTCAGTGCCTGGTGTCCGTCAGCGACACCCCCACGCCCGGAGGGCGATGAAATGGGTTTTGCCCTGCCGATAATCGCGCTGGCCATGTTCTTCGGGCTGATGGCCAGTGACGCCCAGCGCCGTAATTCTGACATTGTCACGCAGTCAGTGACCGTGGCCGCGCCCGCCCGGCTTGCCACCGACATGCTGCGAACGGCAGATGCGGTGAACGACTGGCGGCATGGCCGCTCAGTGGGTGACGGACCGGTTTCGCCGGCAGCGACCGGCATGATGCCGCCCCCTGATTCACGGGTTCAGAGTGTCATCCAGAACGGCAGGCTGTGGGTGTGGGTCGCTGATACGCCGGGCGTTTATGCCGCGCTCCGTAATCAGTCGACAACATCCGCGCTGGCTTTGACCGTTTCGGGGGGTCGGCTGCGCATGTATGACGGCACCGACATGAATCTTTCCCTTCCGTCCGGCGTGACGGAGGGGAGCATTGTTTACCTTAACTGAGGAGCAGCGGATGTCGCGCACCCCATTAAAACTGACGCTGCTGGCCTTTGCCGTGCTGCTCTCTTCGTGCTCGGTCAGAGACGTGGCCACCATAGAAAAAGACAACAATACGCAGGGCGACACAGCGCAGCGGATACTGCAAAGCCGTCTGGATATGTCGCAGCCGGCTGTGGTGTGGGCGGACAAGCCCTGGGTAAACCTGAAACCCATTCAGTCAGCTATCGCGGCGTCGGACGACGTCAAAATGCCACCTTGCCAGGTATTTTTTAACAGCCCCGAAGGGCTGACACTGCCGCAGATCGCCAGCCGCATTAATGCAATCTGTGGCTTTCGGGTTTACATCTCGCCGGAGGTATCTGCCGCGCTGCTGCAGTCCGCAGGTGGCAGCGTCGTCACGTCACAGATGAGCGGCCGTCTCCCGGCACCGGACGACAACGGTCGGGTGCCTCTGGCACAGATGGGTATGCCGGCACAGCCCGCTGTCATGTCAACGTCTGAACCTGTCCTGTTCCAGGGAACGCGGTTTCAGGGCGATGCGCAGGAAGCCCTGAACATTGCCGCCAGTACGCTGGGCCTCTCCGTTCGCCGCACAACGGGGCGTGTGGATTTCTTTATTCAGGACACGCGCACCTTTCAGCTCGCCATCCTCAATACCAAAGTCGACAGCTCCGCGTCTATTAACTCCGGTGCGGGTGCTCAGTTGGGCAACCAGAGCGGAAATGGCGGCACCAAAGGCGACGTAAGTTCTAATCAGAAAACAAACTACGGCATGAACAGCGACCTCTATAACGATATCCGCAAAACAGTCGAGCAGATACTCACGCCAAAAAGCGGCCGCTACTGGTTGTCTGACGCCACCGGCACGCTCAGCGTGACGGACACACCTGATGTACTTGACAGGGTCGGCCGTTACATTGATTACCAGAATCAGGTCCTGCACCGTCAGGTACAGCTGACACTGCAGATAGTCCGTTTCACCCAGACCAAAAACGTCGATCGGGGTCTGGACTGGGGTCTGGTTGCCAAAACGGTTTCCGGCCTGGGCGCGAGTATTGGCAGTACCTTTACCGGTGCCCCGGCCAATGCGGGCAGTTTTGGTCTGTCCATCCTGAACAGCGCGACTGGAGGGGCTGAAAGATTTTCCGGATCGCAGCTCATGATCAGGGCGCTTGAGCAGCAAGGTACGGTCACGATGGCCCTGAACCAGACCGACCCGACGGCTAACCTGACACCGGTGGCTTACCAGTTATCCAACAATACCGGGATGCTCAACAGCTCCAGCTCCACGGCAGTGGCAAACGTAGGGGTTACTTCCAGTCAGAGCGTATCCAGTATTACTACCGGCCTCTTCATTACCATGCTGCCTTTTGTGCAGGCAAATGGCGATATCCAGCTGCAGTTTGCCTACAGCTACACCACACCGCCCGATATCAAGAGTTTTATCAGCAGGGACGGCAATACCCGTAACGACGTCGCTAATACCGCCACCGAAGGCCTTGCGCGCAAGGTCAACCTTCGCGCGGGTCAGACGCTGGTACTTACCGGCTCAGATCAACAGAACGCCTCCTCCAACAAGCAGGGCACCTTTTCGCCTGAAAATTATCTTTTGGGCGGCGGTCAGAGCGGCGCGAAGAGCCGTTCCACGCTCATCATTATGATTACGCCGGTTTTACTGGGGCAATAACGATGAAAATTAAAAAGAAAGCATCACTTCATCTCAACAACGGCGTAACTGTCAGGGACAGAAAAAACCGCCGGGAATGGGTTGCCGGTATGGAATGGGAAAAGGCTTCTTCTGGCATTCAGTGGCTCCGCCACGGCGTCAGGGCTGCGGATACGCATTACCGGATTCAGGGGAGTCGCCCGCATACCATGGTGGGTAAGGTTTCGCCGGGCCGGACACGCAGTGGCGTGTATTCACTGGCCGTGGCGTTCCAGCTCTGCGAAGGCGGCAATGCCTGGGGTATATACCGGCTGAGCCGTGAGCAGGAATGCTGGGTGTTTTTTGCGGTCAGCAACGGTCACCTGTCCGTTATGGGCGACGTGACCGGCACCCGGGCTGACGTGGAGGCAGCGGCTGAAAACTTTCTGCTTTTCAATGACTCAGGTGAAATCCGCTGCGCCGCCAGGGCTGAAGACGGCACCGATGCGCTTTCCTTCACGTCACGCCTGAGCAGAACGCAGCTAAGACGCTGCCGCCTACACCGCCGCGTGGCCCCGGCCGCGCTCGCGCTTCCTTCTTTACTGCTCATTACACTGCTGGGCGCCGGCTGGTATGCCCGCGACACCCTCAGCGAACGGGCGAGACAGGCCGCCGATGAAGCCGCATTCCGTGCAAGGCTTGCCATGATGCCGGCAAAACCGGCCGCGCCAGCAACTGCGCCGCATCCCTGGGCCACTCAACTGCCGGTGCCTGTGATGCTCAGCTTCTGCTGGCTGACGCGTGAGCCGCTGTACGCCTCTGTTGCCGGCTGGCGCGTTTCAGATGCGGAATGTATTCCGAAGGGCATCCGCCTGCGCTACACAGCCACGCCGGGTGCCACGGTGAGCGATTTTGCCAGACGCGTCAAAGAGTTGTTTGGTCTTGATGCGGTCTTCAACCTTCAGGAAGGCGGCAAAAACGGAGATGTATTTATCCCTGCCAGGGTTACCCCTGAGCTGTTTGAAGACGAAAAGCTGCCTGGTGCTGAGGCGCTTCTGATGCGCTTCATATCTCACCTGCAGCGGCGAAATATTGATGTGAAGTTTGATGAAGTTAAGCCGCCTGTTCTCGCCCCCGGGCAGGAAATGAAAACAGCACCGCAAGACTGGCGGGAATTCACCTTCATCATCAACTCCCGCTTGCAACCCGAGCTGCTGTTTCAGGGGCTGGATGCGACGGGGATTCGTCTGACGAGCGTGGCCATCACCATGAACGAGCAGGCGAAGTTCAATTACACCATTAAGGGGAGCGTTTATGCGCAGAAATAGCCCTGCAGTTATCTGTCTGCTGCTGTCATGGACGCTGATGCATCACGCTCAGGCAGCAGACAGCGGCTCTCTTCCGCCCAACGTCACCCTGGGCGAGCTGGAATCTGCTCAGGCACAAAACCTGTTGCTTGAGCAGAGGGTACAGACAGCGCGACTGCAGCAACAGCTGCGTGAGAGCCTGGCGCCTGTCACGTCTGCGCCAGCGCTGTCAGCCGTCGTTCCGCCACTCTCCTCTTACCCGCAGGCGGGGCAGATGCCGTCATCATCCTCACAGGTAAAAGAGAGCAGCTCAGCAAATCCTAAGTCTGCCGGCATCCGGCTGGTCGAGATTTACGGTAAGCCCGGCCAGCTTCGTGCCCGCCTGTTGTTGCCGAGCGGTGGTATCGCTGAAGTGGTCAAAGGCGACCCCGTCCCCGGTACGTCTAAGCGCGTGACGGCCGTAACCGAAACCGTGGTGCGTCTCAGTGACGACACCGAGCTTTCATTCTGAGGTGAAGATGATACCGGCTAAGGAAATCGCAGACTTTGTGTTCGCCGAGCACCACCCTGTTCAGGGAGTGACGCTGCTAATCGATAAAAACCGCCGTCAGGACCCGGCCATTCAGCGCTGGGCGATGGACTCGGCGAAACAGTATCCGGGTGCCAGAACCGAATTTGTTTCGCTCAGTGAGCTGAACCAGCGTCGTGAAAGCGCCGCCGCACTGGGCCCGGGCGTGACAGAGGATGACCTTAGCACAAAGGACGTCAGCCGCTCACAGGATAAAGTGCTTAGCTATTTCCGCCTGGCGAACGAACTGAATGCGTCAGATATTCATATGGAAATCAGCGCCGACCGCAAACTCACCGTCATTCAGCTGCGCATCCACGGCGAGCTTGAGGTGATTGACGAGCTGACCGACGAGGAAGGCACAACGCTGGCATCTACTGTGTATATTTCCATGTGTGATGTGCGCGAACAGTCATTTGTCGCGGGGCGCGAGCAGTCGGGGCGTGTCAGTTCAAAATTTGCCCGTCAGGCCGGCCTTTTCGGAGCCCGGTACGAACACCGCCCTACGCCGGATGGCCTATACCTGGTCATGCGCATGATCCCCGATGACAGCAAAAACATTCCCACACTGCCGCAACTGGGTTTTCTTGCTGAGCAGATCAAAATCATCACGCAGATCCTCCGCCTGCCGTCTGGCATGGTGCTGGTGACCGGGCCGACCGGGGCCGGAAAAAGCGCCACCCTTCGCGTGTTAAGCGATATCTGGCTGAAGATTACCGGCGGTAAAAAGCGCCTGCTGACACTGGAAAACCCGCCAGAAGGCCTTATCCCCGGCGCAATCCAGACGCCGGTGATGCCCGATGACAGTACACCGGAAGCCATCAGCCGGGCCTGGAACAACGCCAACGCCTCAGCGCTGCGACTCGATCCCGACGCCATCCTGAACGGTGAGATGCGGGACTTCTACTCGATTATGGCGGGGATTTACGGCACCGAAACGGGACATATTTTCATGTCTACCCAGCACACGCTCAGCGCCATCGGCGCCCTGAGTCGCATGGAGCATTTTGGCATCAATCGACAGCTGCTGGCCGATTCGTCCCTTATCACAGGCCTGATTGGTCAGCGCCTCGTGCCGGTCCTGTGTGACTGCTGCAAAATCCCCTGGGCTGTGAAAGCGCCTGAGCTGGGCAGTGATACCCGCGAACGTCTGGAAAAATACTGCACAGTTGAAGGTGTCTGCCACCTCGGGCAGCTTTTTTTCCGCAATCCGGAAGGCTGTGAATGCTGTCGTAAAGTCATTCCGATCACAAAGCGCGTTGTCAGCAAAGGTATCACCGGCCGTACTGCCGTGGTGGAAGTCGTCCGTACTGACGCGATGATGATGCAGCTATGGATCAATCATGGGCCGGCAGTGGCCCGGCAGTATTGGGTCAATAAAGGCGGCATCACCCGCGTGATGCACCTGCTGCGCTACCTGGCTGAGGGCCGCGTTGACCCGCTTGAAGGTGATCTGGTTTGCCCTCTGGACGAGGATGAGCTGATGCGCTGCGAGGTGCCCAATGTCACGTAATCTCCGCTTTCGCACTGAGCGGGACATGTCCCATTTTGAAAAATGTCGCTATCAGGCCGTCAGGCTGACCTTCACCGGCGCTTACCGCCAGGTGTTTTATGAAAACATGCGTTTTCTGCTGGAAAACCGCAAGCCGCTGGACATTTCCCTGAAAATGATTGGCGATGTGCACACCAGTTTCGGCGAGAAATGGCATCCCTACCTTGAACTCACCGAGGACTGTCTGGAGGGACTCCGTGATAACTCGCCGGGCCGGACTCTGGCGGATGTGCTGGCAGTATGGGTGCCCTACGAAGAGGCTGCGCTTATCAGTGCCGGTATGAAGACGGGCAATATTCCTGTTGCGCTGATGCAGGCAGATAAACTCATCAATGCCCGTGAGCAGATCTTCGCTCAGGTAGCGTTTGCGTCAGTTTACCCGCTGGTCCTGGCTGTTCTGGGCGGAGGCCTGCTTGCCGTCAACAATCAGTCCCTCGTTCCGGTGCTCAGCAATATATCTGATCCTGCCAGCTGGACCGGGGCACTCGGGTTTATGAAGGGGGTTTCTGACTGGACAGAACGGTGGGGCCTGACATCGGCGGTAACCGGCTCAGTGCTGGTTGCGCTCAGCCTGTGGTCGCTCCCCCGCTGGCGCGGAGGACTGCGGCGTATAGCTGACAGCATTATGCCCTGGTCTCTCTATAAAGACCTGCAGGGTGCAGTCTTTCTGATGAACACCGGCGCCCTTCTGGGGGCCGGCGTCCCTGAGCTTGAAGCCATGCAACTGCTGCACAGCTTCGCGCCGTCCTGGCTGCAGGAACGCCTTGAGGCGGCAATGGATGAGATGAGTGAGGGCAACTCACTCGGCATGGCCCTGCGCAAAAGCGGCTATGACTTCCCCAGCCGTGAAGCCGTGAACTACCTGTCACTGCTTGACGACGGAGACGGTTCCGCCGAACTCATCAGCAATTACGCAGACCGCTGGTTGGCACAGACCCTTAAGCGTGTGGCCCGCAGGGCCACTGTGACCCGCCTTTTATCAATACTCATGATTCTGGGTTTCTTCGCACTCATCATTCTGATGGCAATGCAGATCCAGGACAGCAGTTCACTTAACCTTCACTGAGGACGCACCATGTCTTTTTTTAACAATACCGCAGAAAAACAACCGGATCGGGGCTGGGCATTTTTGGAGCAGGGCGCCGTCGGCCTTGTTTATATGATTGTCGCCGCACTTATTGTTGCGGGGATCTGGAAACTGTTCGGAGCCAAAGACGCCGCGACGGAGGTGACCAGCCTGCAGACCTTGATGAGCAACGGCGTTGCGCTTAAAACCGGGAACGGATACGACTTCAGCAGCGGTGCTTCAATGACCGGCTTCCTGATCCAAAAAGGCGGCGCACCGTCAGGATTTACCGTGCACGGCACGGCTTCATCCGGCACCGCGACGCTGACCAACAGCTATGGTGGACAGGTGGTCATGGCACCGGTGGCAAACAGCAATGGTTATAACAATGGATTCTCAGTAACGACCCAGAGCGTGACGCAGGCCGGCTGCATTGACATTGCCACCCGCATGGCTTCTGCAGGCTCCGCCAGCTCAATGGCCATCAACAGTACCGATTTCAGCAGCGGTCAGGTGAGCTCTGAGGCGATCGGTCAGGCCTGTACCGCAGACAGCGGCCGGACCGGCAATAACACACTGGTCTTCACGCACAACGGCTGATGTCATGTCTCGTACTGTGCTGAACGTGTTGATGCTAATGGTTCTGTTCTGCGCCCGCGCGCACGCGTTTTGTTTTGACGCAGCGGGCGCAAAATACCACATCGATCCGCTTCTGATTCAGGCGATAGCAACCGGTGAGAGCAGCCTGCACGCGGGTATTACGCACATTAATCGTGATGCGCGCACCGGGCGGGCACTCAGCACGGATTACGGACTGATGCAGGTGAACTCAACCCATATTCCGTCGCTTATCGCAAAGGGCTTTATCAGCAGACCGCAAGATCTGCTGACAAAACCCTGCCTCAACGTGCAGATAGGCACCTGGATTCTGGCCACCCATTTTCAGGTCTGTGGCATCAGCTGGAACTGCCTGGGTTCGTACAACGCAGGTTTTCGAAAAGACCGACACGAAACCCGCGAGTCCTACGCCAACCGCGTGTATGCCATTTATAAAAAACTGCTGTTAAAAGAGCGGGGAATAAAACTGTGACACTGCTGACCCTGAGTATGCCCTGGCAGTTCGCTGCGGGCCTTTTTCCATTGTTTCTTCTTTTGCTGTGTCTGATGGCCGCCCGCGTTCGCACAGACCTGAAATTGTCTTTGTACCCTTCAGTCACTGTTGATCAGGATGTCACCGAATCGGCTGTGTGCTGGTTGTTTGCAACGGCCGCGACCCTGACCATGCTCTCCCCCCTGTCAGCGCGACTGCCGGCTTTCTTTTTTATCCTGTTCCTGTTCAGGCTGACCCTGACCGATGCACTCACCGGACTGCTGCCACGTTCCGTGACGGTCAAGTGCCTGATGGCTGGTCTGATGGCTTCGCTCTGGCAGCCGCTGACAGATGCCTCCGTATCCGCTCTGTCATCTCTGCTTTCACATATTGTGGCGGCGACCACCATGCTGGTCATTACCGGCGGTCTGCGCTACGTCAGTCTGCTCAAGGGAGGGAGAGAAAATCCGGCAATGGGTGATGTGTGGATGAGTGGTGCCGTCTGCGCCTGGCTGGGGTTCAGCGGTTTTCATGCCGTCGGCATTGGTGTCATGCTTTTTGCGATGTGGCAGTTACAGTCTCGCCGCGCTTCTGAGGGCGGACCATTAGGCCCCTGGCTGGCAGCCGGCGCTGTAATGGTAACGCTCTTTCAGCTCTATCAGCCCCTTATTACCTGGTGAACATCATGCCAACACAAAAATGTCACGATCGGGGCTGGGCACTACTCAGTGTGGGCGCTGCGCTTATCGTTCTGGTTTATATTACAACCTGGGGAAGTTCACTGATTCAGGACTGGAACGCAAGACAGAACTGGCTCAGGAGCGCCACGCAGGCCTCGCGTTTTACCCAGGCGGTCAAAAGCTATACGGGCCGCTATTACGATACCCTGCTGTCGACCGCGCCAGTCACCGTGACGCCGTCCATGTTGAAAAACACGGGATTTCTGGAGCAGGGATTCAATGAAAATAACGATTATGGGCAGCAGTATCTGGCCAATGTAGTGCGAAATCCGTCCCAGAATAATCAGCTGCAGGCGCTGGTTTACACGCAGAACGGGAATCCACTGCCTTTTATGGCCATGGATCAGATCGCTGTCAGCATCAACTCAGGAATGGGCGGCTACATCAATACAGCCGGCACCGTCACCGGTGCCCGGGGAGGATGGTCGGCCTCCCTCCAGACCTTTAACGCAAACACCTCGCCCGGCCATATCGCGGCACTTCTGACCACGGATGACCTCGGCGCCTCACGGGCAGAGAGTGACCGGTTATACCGGTTTGCGGTAAACGGCAAGCCGGATCTCAACACCATGCATACCAGCATCGATATGGGCGGAAATGACCTGAATAACTCGGGTAATGTGAACGCTGCAAACGGCAATTTCAGCAGCAACGTCACGGCAAACGGCACCGTAACGGGTCAGGACGTCAACGCGCGCGGCAACATGTCTGCCGGCAGCAACATCACGGCGAACGGCGATATCCGCAGTAACAGCGGTTGGCTCATCACCCGCGACGGTAAAGGGTGGCTGGATGAAGCGCATGGCGGCGGTTTTTACATGTCGGATAACGACTGGGTTCGCGCCGTTAACGATAAAAGCATTTACACCGGTGGCCAGCTACAGGGCGGAACGGTCAGGTCAAACGGCCGGCTCTCCACGGGGGATGTCCTTCAGCTTGACGGGGTAAACAGTCCCGGTGCGGGATGCGGGCCAAACGGTCTGGTCAGCCGCGACTGGAGTGGCGGCATACTCTCCTGCAAAGATGGTAAATGGGTGGGTATGAAATCAACCGGCCAGTACGCTGACCTGGGTTATATCACGGGGCAGTATAATGGCTATAACGGCCAGCCTTATACCATTACCGTTTATGCTACAGGCGGCTCCCCGACTGTCCACAGAGAAGTGGGGGATGGTGGTGACTGCACTAACACTTACGATCTTACTGGCTATTCCGGAGGTAAGTATGTTGCACAGGCGCACGATAATAATCCGGGCTGGGCAAAAATGGGGTTTATCAGTTTTGAGGTGCCGGCTAATACCAGCTTCAGTATCGTTTCCAACCCCTTACCTGAATACGGATGTTCACCGGGCGCCTTCAGCGGCTTCATTTACCAGTGATGTCTCTATATACAGAACGGGCGAGCACTAAAAGACCGCCCTCTGGCGGTCTGAGTTTCATACTGCTGACCGGGACACCCGGGGTTGCTCTTCTCTGATGTGTTCGTCAGGTGTTTCTGCCGTGTCGGCTATACCTGAATGGCGGGTATAGCCGCTGCGGTGCCAGGGCAGCGGTTTGGCATGGGGAATGTCTCTGGCCATTGCGGTAAAGGTGACGAACATACACAGAGCTGCAAAACGGAATCCCGCTTTCATGTGTCTTCCTCCTCGCTGTTGAACAACCGGAGCTATCCTGCAAAAAATTCCGTAAAGCTGCGTCAGTCAGATTTAAATCTCCTGAGTAGCCTGTAACGGATTCATAAATCTTTGAAAGCGGCTGATGAGTTAATCATCGCCAGTGCTGCGTTAATTTTGCACCTTATGGCCGTTCTGCTGTGCAGCCATAAGGAATTCACCGATGTCACTTTCCCATGCCTCACCTGATGAACTGGTTGCGCCCGTATCGGGGGCCAGGGTCACAACAGATGAGTCCGTTGTTTCTTCGCCAGCATCTGAAAAACGGCCGCCCGACATACGGCGACGGTTGCGTCAGGGTTGTGCTGCCATTGTGGTTATCGCTCTCCTCGGCACCCTGACGGCATCAGCGGTACTGCTTGTACGCGTGTCGAACCTGACTATCCGGGTTAACACCCTGGATGCCGCTTTCCGCAGCGGCGAGATTGGCCAGCTGTCTTCAAACGTCACCATCATGCAGGAAAAGCTGAAAACGCTGGAAAAACAGGTGTCAGCGCTTGCGCCTGTGCAGGACAAAGTCACCTCGATGTCGACTGAACAGCTGAAACTCAGCACCCGTGTGAATCAGCTCAGCGATGCAAGCCTCTCCGATCAGCAGTCTGTTGAACAACTGCAGCAACAGCTGGGGCAGTTACGTCAGGAGGTTCAGACGTCAGCCTCGGCTGTTGAGGCGCTCAAACAGCAGGCTGTGGCCACGCCAAAAGCCCCTGAGCCCGAAAATGCAAAGCCGCAGCCGTCTCAGAGGGCGGTTTCCTCGCCAAAAAAGGCTAAACGGTCAGTCCGGCACGCGGTGATGCCGGCTGCACCGTTTGAGCTGACCGGCATCGAACGTCGCGGAGGACAGACCTTCGCCGTCGTCATTCCCCGTGGCGTCACCGTGATTTCCTCAATGCGCCTCCTCTCACCCGGGGACGGCTTTATGGGCTGGACCCTGCGTGCGCTTGAGGGCAACGCGGCGCTATTCAGCGTTAATGGCAGTGCCGTTCGTCTTCAGGTTCAGTAAAAGGACAACTCATGAAAAAAACACTGACTGCAACACTCATATTACTCCCTTTCTGGGCGCTGGCATCCACTGCGCAGACGCCGGCAGTGAACAGCCGTGTGGCGCCGATTCAGGAAAATACCACTTCCAGTCTGAGCACTCAGCAGCAGGCCCAGCAGTGGGGGTTGTCTGACAGCGACTGGAGTCGTTATCAGACGCTGATGAAGGGAGAGCGCGGGATCATGTCACCGGGTCTGGACCCGCTCACGGCGCTTGGCGTGGAAACCGATAACAGCGCGGAACGTCGGCGTCTGGCTGAGTTATGGGTAAAACACGAATATCAGCGAACCGAGAAGGAGCTGGCTTTTCAGCGTGACGTTAACGCGGCCTGGCTTCGCCTCTATCCGGAAACGCTGGCGGTAAACATGGGTGCCAACGCGGCCGGCATTGCGCACGACACGCAGGGTCGTCTGGCGCTTTTCCTGAAGGAGAACTGCTCACGCTGCGATGCGCGTCTTGCCGCCGTTCTGGCAGACAACCGTCCCGTCGACCTGTATCTGGTCGGCATCGACAGCGATGACGGCCTGCGTGCCTGGGCGGTGAAACACAACATCCCCGTCGAAAAAGTCCGCAGCCGCCAGATTACGCTCAATCACGACAACGGCCTGTGGTTTAAGTACGGCATGGGTCAGATGCCGGTCATTCTGCAGCAGGGGGGAACCGGATGGCAGGTTGCGGCGTACTGAAAAAGGCGGCCGTCGTGGTCTGTCTTGTCAGCTTTTCCTGCAGTGCGGCTGACAGGCCCCAGATCATTCCGGATGCCTACCGGCAGATAGCGGCAGCAGAACGCGTGCCGGCGGAGTCGCTGTATTCTTTGGCCATGGCGGAGAGCACCCGCAAAACCGCCTGGGGTACAAAACCCTGGCCGTGGACCATCAACGTCGCCGGGCGGGGTTATCACTATGAGACGCGCGAAGCTGCCTACACCGCGCTGCTGGAATTCATGCAGCGCTGGCCGCTGAAGAACATCGACGTGGGCGTGGCGCAGGTCAACCTGGGCTGGAACGGGCATTTTTTTCCGACCTACCGCGACGCCTTTGACCCATACCTCAACCTGCGCGCCGCCGCTCGCATTCTCCGGGCCTGCTATGACGCACGTCCAGGCAGCTGGTTAAACGCGGCCGGCTGTTACCACCATCCCGCAGGCGGTAAAGCGGCCCGGACCTACATCGCCATCGTTCGCCGCAAGCTTGGCCAGATTGCCCCGGATACGCCCGGTGCACCGTCTGCCAGGCCGGTCGAACTCGCCAGTAACACCCTTACCTGGATCGAACCGAAATGATGAAACGCAACTGCTTAGTCCGCAATACTCTGTTCAGCGCGTGCCTGCTTTCCGTCGTCACGGGAGCCAGCGCGGCGCTGGTTGTGGTCGGTGACCTGGGTGGTGAGCCCACTGCGCCTTACTTTGATGCCATCAACGCCGATAAAGATGCCGTTGCCGGCGCTCCCTCCTTGCCGGCTGCGCCGCCAGAATCGCTGTCCATATCCGACATGTTGCCCGTGAGCACGCCGGAAATGAGCCCGGGCACGGTGTCGCCTCAGCCGCTTGAGCTCTCAGGCATGCCGCCGGTGTTTGTAGTGGGTGACGACAGCCTGTCAAAACAGTGGCTTTCACAGCATGCGGCAGCGCTCGGTCAGATGCGTGCCACGGGCATGGTGGTGAGCGTGAAAGACGCGGCTGCTTTGAGCGCGCTCCGTGCGCTGGCGCCGTCCACTGAAATGGTGCCGGTCAGCGGCGGCGACCTTGCCCGCCGCCTGCATCTGGCCCATTACCCCGTATTAATTACTGATAAGGGGCTGTCTCAGTGATGCCGGTATATGTCATTGCAGAGCTGATAAAGGCGAATCCTGTCCAGGTGGCGTTAGTTGTGGCGCTGGCCCTCGTTCTGGTGTGCCTGCTTTCGCCTTTCTGTCTCAGGAGCGCCAGCGATCGCCGACACCGCCGTTATCAGAAACGCGCAGCATCAGCACTCGTCCGCCTGACGGAGCTGCGTGACGACGCTGCCCGTATGGTCTGGCTGCGCAAAGTTAATCCGTATGTGTTCGAGGAGATGCTGCTGACGGCGCTGTCCCGCCAGGGGTTTCGTATCAAACGCAATGCCCGCTACAGCGGCGACGGCGGCCTGGACGGTCAGGTCTGGATAGCCGGCCAGCGCTGGCTCATTCAGGCGAAGCGCTACGGCGCCACCATCAATGCACAGCACGTTGCTGCCTTCGGTCTGCTGGCCGTTCAGGAACAGTCCCGGGGACTGTTTATTCATACCGGTCGCACCGGCCTGAGCAGCCATGATGCTTCCAGGCGCTGCCCGTTAGTTATTCTCATCAGTGGCCAGCGCCTGCTTCAGCTGCTTGCCGGCGACCGGCGCTGGCTGGATTTTCATGACAACGTTCATCACCTGGAGCTGCAGTCCGGTTTCAGGGCCCCTTCATCCCGCCATTGAGGTCGTCTGTTATGCGTATTTTCATCAGGACCGTCCCGGTCGCTGCCATTAACGTGCTGCAGTCACTGAACGCAGGCCGTGCATTCAAATCCCTGCTCCTCCTTTTACTTAGCCTGCTGAATTATGTGTTCCTGCTGTTTATGTACCTGCTGAAGCCCGTATTCCTCTGGCCATTGATGTTCCTCTCCGCAGTCCTGACCATCCTTACGATGGCGGTTCCTGTTCTTTTGTTTGCAAGTCCGGTGTTTACCCTGAGTAGCGCCTGCAGCGGGCTGTTAAAGGTAATCCATCAGTTTCCTGAGATGTGGCCCGTGTTAATCCTGCTGAGTCTCCAGATCGACATGCTGCTGTTTTTGCGTCGCGAATATAACCGTGAATTTACGAGAATGCGCGACCGTTTATTAAGACGGGAAATCTTTCATGCCGGCTCGGGTCACGGTGGTGATGTTAAAGACAGGCAAAGAGACTGAGCCATGAGCGATCGTTATGTCATGGAGTCGCTGCTCCGTCCTGCCGTCGAGATGTACTCGGCAACCGTGGCCGGCAGCGCCACATTCATCTGTCTGACGGCCCCCTGGTCTGTTGCCCTGGCGCCGTCGGTGAGTTGGGTGACCGCTGCCGGTTTTGGCGTGCTGGCGCTGAAACGCACCTCCCAGGGGTTAAAAATCCTGCGCTACCGCCGCAACATACGCCGCCTTTCCCGCTATGCGCTGACCAGTGACCAGATACCCGTCAGCCGCCGGCACCTGTTCCTCGGCAAGGGGTTTCAGTGGTCGCCCCGCCATACGCAGCGGCTGATGGAGGCCCGTCGTCCTGAATGCGAAATCTACGTCCAGCCCTCTGTCATGTATCGCATGGCCCGGGAGCTGGAAAAAAAGATGGAGTACAGCCTGCCCTGGCTGTGCCGGCTGACGTCGGCTGATTCAGCCCTCAATCCGTTCCGGCCGCTGCCCCCGGTCGGCGGCAGTTCCGTTTATCACGGCGTTGAGCCTGATGAGGTCAACGTCATGTCTGACCTGGGCGAGCGCGTGGGTCATATGCTGGTCATGGGCACCACCCGCGTCGGCAAAACTCGCCTGGCAGAACTGCTGATTACGCAGGATATCCGCAGGCGCAATGCCGCCGGCGAATTTGAGGTGGTTATCGTTTTCGACCCCAAAGGCGATGCAGACCTGCTCCGGCGTATGTATGCCGAATCGCACCGCGCCGGACGCCAGGATAACTTCTGGGTCTTCCACTTGGGGTGGCCGGACATCAGCGCCCGCTATAACGCCGTGGGTCGCTTCAGCCGTATCTCCGAGGTAGCGTCGCGCGTTGCGGGTCAGCTCTCCGGCGAGGGTAACTCTGCCGCCTTCCGTGAGTTTGCCTGGCGGTTCGTTAACATTATCACCCGTGCGCTGGTCGCCCTTGGCCAGCGTCCGGATTACAGCCTGATCCTGCGTTATGTCACTAACATCGGCGAGTTGTATGAGACCTATGTCGATAACCTTTTGAGCGGGAAGGCACCGGCGCTGATGGGCAGTCTGGAGGCACTGATGCAGGCAGGCATCAAAGAAAAAGACCTGCCACGCCACCTGCAGGGACGCCCGAACGGCATAAAAATATGGGCGTCTGAGCAGGTGCTGGCCAGCCCTCAGGGTAAAACACTCTGGGACCCGGTCCTCGATGGGCTTCGAAGTGCGGTGCAGTACGACCGTACGTACTTCGACAAAATCGTGGCCTCGCTGCTGCCGCTGCTGGAAAAACTCACCACGGGTAAGACGGCCGCGCTTCTGGCACCTGATTACAACGATCTCAGCGACCCACGCCCGATACTCGACTGGCACAACATCATTAAGTCACGCGGTGTGGTCTACGTCGGCCTTGATGCGCTGTCTGATCCGGTTGTGGCCGCCGCCGTGGGTAACAGCATGTTTGCCGATCTGGTTTCTGAAGGTGGGCACATCTATAAGTTTGGTCTGGGCGATGAGGGTGACAAAAAATCCGGTAAGGCCGTCATCAACCTGCACTGTGACGAATTTAACGAGCTGATGGGGGACGAATTTATTCCACTCATCAACAAGGGCGGTGGTGCCGGCTTCCAGGTCACGGCCTATACGCAGACACTTTCCGACATTGAGGCCCGTATCGGGAATGCGGCTAAAGCCAGCCAGGTCATCGGTAACTTTAACTCACTGGTCATGCTCCGGGTTCGCGAAAAAAATACGGCCATGCTGATGACCGACCAGTTACCTGAAGTGGGGGTCTACCAGAAAACCCTGACGTCCGGGGTAACCGACGTCTCCCGCCCGGGTGAAGGCACGGACTTCAACAGTAACGTTAACGATCAGGTGACGCTGGTTAAGGTGCCGATGATAAGTCCGTCTGACATCATCAATCTGCCGAAAGGTCAGGCCTTTGCCCTGCTGGAAGGCGGAAGGTTGTGGAAAATCCGTATGCCGCTGCCGGTCAGCGACGACAACGACCGCTTTATGCCGGCGAGTCTGAAGCAGCTGGCTGACACGATGGAGAAGAATTACCACAGCGGCGAATCCTGGTGGACGGGTGGCGACGTCGGTATTGGTATTCCGGGAGGCCTTCATGTCCCAGAATGACGGCGGAAATACCCGGCAGAGCGCTCCCGCGAAACACAGACACCCGGGCCCTTTTACGCTGTTGCTGTGGGACATGCCACTGAGCATCATCGGCATCCTGATTGGTTCGTTGTTCGTCAGCCTGGGTGTTGAATATGCGTGCATGACGTTCCTCTGGCCGGACGAGGGCGCGGCGCACAGCTATCAGGTGATGCTGGCCGAAAGCCACTGGCTGTCTTCGGGGTATACCCGAAGCCTGCTGATGGCCACGCCGGTGGAAACCATCACCCGCTGGATTCAGGCCGCCTGGCACTGGCTGTTTGTGGACAGTGGATTCAGTCACTGGCTGGCCTCTTTCAGGGAAACAAGCCGGAAAGGGAGCGGCCTCATTCCGTCCCTGAACGGCTTCGGCGCATCCCTCATCAGCTGGCTGGGAGAGTACCTGCAGGCCACGCTCTGGGTGACGCTGATCTTCTTTATCCGCGTGATGATCCTGTTTCTCAGCATCCCGCTGTTCGGGCTGGTCATCATCACCGGCATCGTTGAGGGACTGGTCAGGCGTGACCTCCGTCGCTACGGGGCAGGCTACGAATCAAGTTTTGTCTATCACCACGCCAAACGCTTCATCAAGCCGGCACTGTACGGCCCCTGCATGCTGTACCTGGCATGGCCGACAGCAGTCTGGCCAAATCTGTTTTTGCTGCCCTCTGCGCTGCTGGTTGGTGGCGTACTGGCTGTTGTGACGGCGTCGTTCAAAAAGTATCTGTGATATGTGTGCTTGCGGGGAATGTGCCCGGAGGGCCTGCGCTGCTGCAGGCCTTTTTTTATCCGGGCATCTGAGACGGGCGCTGTTCAGGGAAAGAGCCAGCGGCCGGCCCGTGCAGAGTCGATCAGCATGCTGACCGTCAGCGGCTTATGAGGGTCCGGTATATCCCCTGTTCCTGGCAGTTCCGGATGGACGTAATTCCTGATATCAAAGCCCAGGCTTTCAACGTTCCAGCGCTCAAAATACTCATGCATCAACGCGCCTGCCGTCTCTATAGTGAGCTTCAGGTCATCCCGGAGGCTGGTTTCAGGCGTGACGGGGTGACGCTGACCCCAGAAGATAAACCGGCGGCGGGCATAGTTATCTCTCACAAAGGTAATGATTTCTTCGCTCAGCATGTCCATTAAAAATAGGTCCATTGGATGCGGTGTTCCGGCCGGGCAACCCGGTTGTAGGTGCTGCGGATATCGTTAAAGATGTTGTAGACCGTGGTAAACGTCATTATCCAGCCCAGCCACGGCACATTCCGGCCAACGAACGCACCCAGATGGTTGGTCCAGCTAACGTGCAGTTGACTGATGGTTTTGCCGTTGAGTGTCGGCAGTAACATGCCTTTTGGAAAACGGTAATTCAGCAGGTATCGGGAAGCCAGAGAGGCGACTGACGTGCCTTTGGTTGCGCTACCGGGTTTTGCGCGGGTGGGAATAAGAGGTTGTCCTGCCAGAACCAGTGCCGCGTCTGTCGCCGCGAGTCCGAGATGCTCACTCACCACCTGAACGCCCACAAGCCAGAACAACTGGACATGGGTAACGTTGCTGTATCCGCCATAGAAATAGGTGCCATTAAGCTCTTCGGTCGTGTCCATGTGCCTTCAGCTCCGGATATGAATGCTTTGTTTGATTAATAATCGCCCAGCCGGTGCGGTTTTCGCCAGAAACAATCTGCTTTTATTTTCAGAAATCCATAAAGATTTTACTGCTGTCAGGCGGGCACTGTTGCGTCACTCTCACCCTCATCTGTTACCCGGGAGAGCCTTACATGCGCCGTTTACCCCCTTTCATTGTACTCCTCGTCTGCGTCATGCCAGCCGTGGCGTGTCATGCCTCCGAAAAGGACGAGCTCGCGCTGGTGATGCGCCAGCTGGATCAGGTCCAGGCGGGCCTTGACCGCGCCCGCGTGGTGGCGAACCAGAATCAGGATGCCCGCTTTTACTTCGACTATCAGCAGGCAACCCGCGACATCGCCACCATGAAACAGGGTATTTCCACCTACCTCGAACCGTCCCGGGCACAGCCTAACACCGGCTCAGCGTCGGTGAGCGGGCAGTACCGTGCGCAGGAGCCCGCGTGGCGATGAACGGCGCTCAGACCTCCGGCTGGGCGGCAGGAACCGGTGGCGGCCTCACTCCTTCCCAACTGAACATTCTGATCCTGAGCGCGCTCGCCATCGTAATCCTGCTGTTCTCTGCCTGGGCGCTGGTTCAGGCGTACCGGGGCCTCGCGTCTAAAACGGTGACTTTTCGGCAGTTTACCGAAACGTTCATCCGTCTGGCGCTCCTGTGGCTGCTGACCCTGTTTTTCTTTTTTAACTGAAAGGACACCGCAATGAAACTCAGTTTTATCAGGTTCTGCCGTGCCGCACGACTGCGTGCCACGCTGCTCATTCTTCTGCTTTCTGACGGTCAGGCGCGAGCCGGGCTGCCTTCCGTTCAGCAACCTACAACGGGCGGCGGAGGTGGGATCTGGAACACCTGGATGGGCTACGCAAAAATGGCCGGTTTGGGTTTTGGTCTTCTTGTAACCGTCTCTGCTTTCCTGGCTGTTGCACACGCCGTCATTACTTCGTTTCACGATGTCCGTAAAGGTAAGGGCACCTGGACCGAACTTATTCTTTACAGCGTCGTCGGCATCATCCTCATCCTGGTGGTGATTTTCCTTGCGACACAGGCAGCAGACATTCTCTGAGGAGCAGTGATGGCCGTTATCGACTTTCTCCCCGACAGGCTCAATTACCCGCCCGTGGTGTACCGGGGATTTACCGCCGGCGAGTTTCTGCTGGCGGCAGGTACGGGCAGCCTGGTGGGCATTCCACTGGGCGTACCGCTTTGCCTGGTGCCCCACGTCGGCTGGCTGGCATTCCCGACCTGCATGTTGCTGATGCCGATTCTTACTGTGTTTTTCGGCGGGAACTGGATTGCTGCCTACAAGCGCGGCAAGCCTGAGAACTACATCTGGCAGCGGCTGGAACAAATCCGCTGCCGCCTGGGCCTGTCGCGTTCAATGATTCTGGCCAGCCGCGCCTGGGAGCTGCAGCGCACGTCCGCGCGGGCAATGAGGAGGGGGTTATGAGCCGGTTTCGTAACGGTATCACGGCGCGTGATAACCACATCTTTTCCCTGCGGATTGCCTGCGTGCTGCTGTTCGCCGGCATGCTGGTCACCTCAGTTGGCTGGATGCGTGCGCCCTCGGACATGACCATCCACATTCCCCCCGACCTGCGCTCCGGCAGCACGCAGAAATGGTGGGTTATTCCGCCCTCAACGGTTTATGCCTTCGCGTTTTATATCTTCCAGCAGCTTAACGCCTGGCCGACCAACGGTGAGGTGGACTATTCGGCGAAGATTGCCCAGCTCAGTCCTTACCTGACGCCGTCCTGCCAGGATTTCCTGAACAGGGACTATGAGTTTCGGAAAAACAGCGGCGAACTCAAGGACCGCGTGCGCGTGGTGTATGAAATCCCCCGTCGCGGCTACAGCGACAGCAGTGTTGACATCCTGAGTGACGATCGCTGGGTGGTGCGGCTCGACCTGGTAGCTGACGAGTATTACCACGCCGAGAAGGTCAAGCGGGCGCTTGTTCGCTACCCCCTCAAAGTCGTGCGCTGGGAAGGTGATCCGGCCCGCAACCCTTTTGGTCTGGCGCTTGACTGTTATGACTCCACGCCGCAGCAGCTCGAAGCCATGCCGCAGCCGGAGCCGGAGAAAAAATCAGGAGTCTTCCAGTGATGAAACGTCCTCTGATACTGCTGTGCCTGCTGCTGGTCTCTGGCCTCACGCAGGCGGTTGAGCTCATGAAGTGGGAGCGTATTCCGCTGCAGATACCGCTCACCGTCGGCCAGGAGCGCATCGTGTTTGTGAATAAAAACGTGCGCGTGGGGTTCCCGCCGTCCCTCAACGGCAAAGTGCGCATTCAGAGCACCGGCGGCGCGGTTTATTTCGATGCCAGAGAAGCCTTTCCGGTAACGCGCATTGAGCTGCAGAACAAGGAAAACGGCGAAACCATCCTGCTTGACGTCAGCGCCGTGCCCGGCAAGGTGACCCGCGAATCGGTAAAACTGGTATATGACGGTGAACTGGCGACCGCAACGGCCAGTGACAGGCAGTCGGTAAGCGACGATGCCGGAAGCAGCAAAAAAAGTACTTCTACAGCGTCTGAAACTGACACTACGCCTGCACGCAAAGCACCAAAACTCAGCGCCCCGCTGCCGGTGGTGCTCACCCGCTATGCCGCACAGAGCCTGTACGGGCCGGTCCGCACCGTGGAGCCGGTGCCGGGTATCAGCCCCGTGTCGCTTAAGCTGCCATCGTTCATTACCACGCTGATGCCCGGCGAGCCCGTGTCGGTCACGCCGATGGCGGCCTGGAGCCTGCTGGGCGACAGCGTGGTGGCGCTGCAGGTGCGTAATCGCTCGGCCGACAAGGTGGTCCTCGACCCGCGAGAGCTGCAGGGACAGTTCGAGACGGCGACCTTACAGCACCGCTGGCTGGGTCGTGCCGGCACGCCTGAAGACACAACGGTCGTGTACCTTGTTATTCAGGGGCGCCCTGAAGGCGCGTTTATCGCTGAACCCGTCACGGTTCTGCCCAAAACGGCACGGAGGGCGAAGAAATGAGCCAGCCCGGCACAAACCTGATAGTGAAAATTGCGGTGCCGGTGGTGCTGACCGCCGCCATCGTTGTGGGCGTTAAATCCTGCTCGGATTCAAAGGAAAAAACGGCGTCGACGCAAAAAACCACCAATGCAGCGCTTAAAGACCTGTCGCCTGATGATCTCAAGGCGCTGGGCGTTGAAGGCGACACGCCGCAGGACACCCTGCGCACGATAGTGGGCAATTTTCGCCGCGTTCAGGACCGCCTCGATACGCTCGCCAGTGACAACAAAAAGCTGAACGAAGAAAACGCGGATCTGAAAAAGACCAACAGCAACGTGGATGCACAAATTAACGAGGCCGTGGCCAACGCCCGTGCTGACGAGGCTGACAAGCGGGCAAAGCTCAGCGCACAGGTTTCCGATCTCAGTTCGCAGGTCGGTCAGATGCTTGAGCAACTGAAAAACAAAAATGCCGCAACGCCTGACAAAAGTAGCGGACCCGGCAGCGACATTCCGATCGGTCTGGGCTATGACAACGGCACCAGTGGTAGCGTCGCGATGTCAGCCCCTGTCTCAGATGGCCTGCTGTGGGTCGAACCTAAAGACGGACTCCCGGTGGATGCCAGCGGCAAACCCGTGAATGAAAGCAATAAAAACAGCGCGACCGGCTTCTCGTTTGCCTCGTCGTTCAGTGAAGCGGGTGACGCCGGTAAGCAGGCCGGCGCAGCGGTTTCCACAGCCGTCAGTCAGGCTGTGCCGGATGCGGTGAAACCCGTCGATCCGGTGTTTACGCTGCCGGAGAACTCCACGCTGGTCGGCAGTCGCGCCATGACGGCACTGCTTGGCCGCGTTCCCATTGACGGTAAAGTAACTGATCCGTACCCGTTCAAGGTTATGTTAGGCAAAGACAACCTGACGGCCAACGGCATCGAGCTGCCGGACGTTCAGGGTGCCATCGTATCCGGTACGGCGACCGGTGACTGGACGCTGTCCTGCGTGCGCGGGTCCATTACCAGCATCACGTTTGTATTCGCGGACGGCACGGTGCGCACGCTCCCCGAGCCGGACAGCCAGAACGGCGGCAGTAACAACCAGAATTCACAGAACAGCAGCGGAAACGCCAATAACAGTATCGGCTGGCTGTCGGATGACAACGGCATTCCCTGCATCTCCGGCACACGTAAAAGCAACGCCTCTACCTATCTGCCGACTATCAGCCTGCTGGCCGGAGCTGCCGCTGCCGGCGATGCCCTTTCACAAAACCAGATGACGGGCCAGACCAACGCCATGGGCGGCGTGACGCAGACGCTGACCGGTGATGCGGGACAGGCCGTGCTGGGTAAATCGCTGTCCGGGAGCATGAAAGAAACCGTGGACTGGGTAAAGCAGCGTTATGGCCAGACGTTTGACGCGATATACGTGCCGCCTGGTCAGACCGTGGCGCTGCACATTACCCGCCAGCTGGCGATCGACTACGAAGAGAAAGGCCGCAGGGTGAAGTATGACTTCAGCCTGGCAGGCTCAGGTACGGGGATGGACTGATGAACAGCCAAAGTAAAGACAGCAGTGAGCTTGAGTACCGCGTGGGTTATACCCCGCTAAGTGGCCGACTGTATGCCGGCTTCGTCCGGCGAGATACAGGCAAGTGGGAAGCTGAACCGCAGGACGTGACGGACTGGGCCATGCTGGCCGTCGCGCAGAAGCTGGTTCGTGAAAATACTGATGTTCTGCTCAGGCAGGCGGATGGCCGCATCCTGCGCCTTTCAGCAGTCATTTCTGAGATGCACACGCTGGAGGCTGATGATGAAGAATAATGCCTTAATTTTGCTCATTCTGGGCGGGACAGTTGCTCTGATGCTGAGCGGCTGCAGCACCTCCAAAGATGAAATGCTGCCGCCTGGTGACAGCACCATGCTGGAGCTCTGGAACAACGGCGCCTCAACAACCCACGCCACCGCTGAAAGCCGCACCACGCTGCGCCGGCCGGTCTCCGACAGCGAACGTACGATCGGACAACAGACCCGGGACAGCTACAGCCGCACCCAGGAAAATGAAATTCAGCAGACGTTTCCGCGACTGCCTAACCCCGACATGGTGATGTATGTGTTCCCGCATCTGGCCGACGGCAACACGCCGGTGCCGGGCTATAGTACCGTTTTCCCGTTTTACAGCCAGGTGCAGTACGCGCTGCCCGGCGAACGCACGGAGGCGCTGTAAATGGCCTTTCGTCTTTTTCGCCGCAGCCGTGAAGCCCAGACTGAACATCAGCACGGTCACGGGCCGTTCTCGGTTGAGGGCCATGAGCCGATCACCCGTGACGGCCGGCTGACGCACGCCGATGAATCAGGTCTTTATGCCACCGGTCCCTCCATTATCGACCACGTTCCCTGGGGAGAATACCTTCCCGAACACCAGTGCATCCTGCTCGATGACGGCGTTTCTGTGGGAGCAGTTTATGAGATCAATCCGGTCGGCACTGAAGGCCGTCCCGAATCGCGCCTGGAGGAAATCCGTGACGTGGTTGAAAATGCGCTGCAGGACAGCATTCCCGAGCTGGACTCACACCAGTGGGTGGTAGAGTTCTTCTGTCAGGACGATTCGGATCTGTCGGCGTATATGGATTCCATCCGGGGCTACGTCAGCCCCCGGGCACAGGGAACGGCTTTCACCGAGGCCTGGCTGAACGAACAGGAGCGGCATCTGAAGAACGTGGCCGCTGAAAAAGGCCTGTTTGTGGATGAAACCGTGACAGGTGCGCCCTGGCGCGGGCAGATCCGTCGCACGCGCATGGTGGTTTACCGCTGGGTGGAAAAACCTTACCGTGACCCGATGGCGCCGGAAGTTTTACTGAATCAAGTCTGCGACCGTCTGACCTCGGCAATGAGCGGCGCCGGCATTCGTTCCGTGCGCCAGAACGGCGAGCAGATACACAGCTGGCTGCTGCGATGGTTCAACCCGGCCCCCCAGTGGACAGACAAGGCCACACTTTACCGCTGTGCCCGTCACCGCGATGACGCGCCCGGCGATCTTCCTCTGCTCAATGACTTCAGCGAAAGCCTGTGGTTCACCCGCCCCCGCAGCGATGCGGACAAGGGCATATGGTGGTTTGATAACGTCGCGCACAAAGCGGTGCCTGTCGCCCGACTTCGTACCCGCCCGCAGACAGGACACCTCACCGGCGAGGTAAAGCGCGGTGACAACATCAACGCCATTATGGATCTGCTGCCGGAAGGCACCGTGCTGGCCATGACGCTGGTTGTGCAGCCTCAGGACAAACTGGAGGCGAATTTTGCCAGCCTGAGCCGCAACTCGATGGGAGAGAACGTCGATTCGCTGCGTGCGCGTGAAGATGCCGCCACTGCCCGCACGTTCCTGGGTAACAAGCACAAGCTTTACCGGGCGGCCATTACCCTGCTCATAAAGGGTAAGGACGAGGACGCCCTGAGCAAACGCTACCTTGACCTCAGCAGTAAGCTGCTGAACTGCGGGCTGGAGCCGGTTAATCCGGAACACGATATCGGTCCGCTCAGCACATACATGCGGGCGCTGCCGATGTGCTTTAACCCGCAGCTTGACCGCCACAACTGGTACACTCGCCTGATGTTTGTTCAGCACTTTGCCTGCCTGTCACCGGTTTACGGGCGTGACACCGGCACCGGCCATCACGGTCTCACCTTTTTTAACCGGGGCGGCGGTCCGCTGTCTGTCGACCCGCTGAATAAAGAGGATCGCACCCAAAACGCGCACCTGTTGCTGTTTGGCCCGACCGGTGCCGGCAAGTCAGCCACGGCGGTCGACAAGCTGTCTCAGATGGTGGCCATCTATCGATCGCGTATTTTCCTGATTGAGGCGGGGAACAGCTTTGGCCTCTATGGTGACTACTGTGCGTCGCTGGGCCTCAGCGTTCATCGCGTCAGCATCAAGCCCGGCAAGGTCGTGTCGCTTGCACCCTTTGGTGACTCGCACCTTTTGCTGGATGTGAAGCCCGAAGCGTTGATCATCAGTGAGGAAGACCTGCCGGATACTGACGCAGACGATGAGGATGATGAAGACGGTGAGCGTGACGTTCTGGGGGAAATGGAGATTGCTGCCCGCCTGATGATTACCGGTGGAGAAGCCTCTGAAGAGTCCAGAATGACGCGTGCCGACCGTGGCATGATCCGCGAAGCCATCATGAATGCCGCCCGTAAGGCTTATGCTGAGTCCCGCCAGATGCTGCCCGAGGACCTGATGTTTGCGCTGCAGGACATTGCTCATGACATCAGCCTGGGCGACGAGGGCCGCGAGAAACGCACGCCGGCCCGCCGCGCACGCGCCGAGGAGATGTCAGAGGCGCTGCGCATGTTCACGGAAGGTTTTGAGGGCGAACTGTTCAACCGCCCGGGCACCCCCTGGCCTGAGGCCGACGTCACGATCGTGGACCTGGGGCAACTGGCCCGCGAAGGGTACGAGGCTCAGATGGCCGTGGCGGTAATCTCCCTGCTTAATACCATCAACAACATCGCCGAACGCGATCAGTATCTTGACCGTGACATCATCGTGCCCATTGATGAGGGACATATTGTCACCACCAACCCACTGCTGGGACCCTATGCCACCAAAATTGCCAAAATGTGGCGTAAGTTAGGCACCTGGCTCTGGATTTTTACCCAGAACCTTGCCGACTTCCCTGATACGTCGAAAAAGATGCTGAACATGGCCGAATGGTGGATATGTCTGGTTATGCCGCCTGAAGAGGTTGAGCAGATTGCCCGCTTTAAAACGCTTAATGATGAGCAAAAAGCGATGCTGCTCTCGGCCACTAAACTGCCGCGCAAATACACTGAGGGGGTGATTCTCTCGCGTAAGGTGCAGGCGCTGTTTCGGGCCGTACCGCCGAGCCTCTATCTGGCGCTGGGCATGACGGAAAAAGAAGAGAAAGCAGAACGCCGGGCCATCATGAATGAATTTAAGTGTACGGAACTTGAGGCCGTTTACCATGTTGCACGTCGTCTTGACGAGAGCCGTGGTCTTATTCACTGACAGGGGATTGTATGAAAAAACTGACCATGGCGCCGCCACAGGTTGTCCAGGACAAGGCTTTAATCGCCACTGTCATTTTTACCGTTCCGCCGCAGGGGCAGGCATCAGTCGGTGAGACGGATAACCGCGCCATCGTGCAGCTCCGGGAGGAGATAGGTCAGCGCCTTGAGCATCCCTTGCTGGTATCGGTCTATCCGCATCGCGTCGGGCGCCGCAGCTGCACGGCCGTGCATCTTTCCGGTGCCAATAACAAGGCGCTGGACATTCTCATCACCGTCACGGGTAATACGTTATGGCCAACCGAGGGGGATTACAGAACCGGCATCCGCTGGAATATCTGTGTGCCAGATGCGACAGATATGCTGTGGGTGCTGAAGGAGATTGACCGCGCGACAGAAGCTGAGATGTGCCATTAAACAGGCCCTCCGTTATCGCCCGGCACCGGTGTGTGGTGTCGGGCGGGAACGGAGGCTGCGGGTGCGGGCGGCATAGAGCCCGCGAGAAATAAGCCTATTAATTAATAACTTTGTATTGAATGCGCGTTATAGAACTCATTAATAATCATGCTTAATTATTCTATGGTATTATTTAAATGCACTACACATTGAACATGCTGAAAAATTAAATTGAATCAGCAAGTGTTATTAACTCATCTTTGAAAGTTACTATGGCAACGACAATAGGTATGATAACTTTAGTGGTTAAGTTGGAGATTAACTTAACTAACCACCATTTTTCAAGGCAATGGAGTTTCTCAATATATATCTTTGACAATGAAGATGAGATAATTATTACTAGATAGCATAAGATTGATAGGACAATTATCGCTGCTGTTGGCTTTGTTTTGTACTTATCTAGCAAATAAGCATAACCAAAATCAAAACACCCATACATAATTAAAATAGGCATAAATATAAATAGTAAAACAAAAATTATTTTGTGCTTTAGTTCTTTTTTTAGTTTTAAATTTTCACTTTTCTCATTTTCTAATTCAGCGATTCGTGATTGCAATTGAGTTAAGAGATTGGAATCAGATTTTTTTTCACCATCTATTTTTTTCTTATCTCTTGATTTTACAGGGGTTGATTGGGCAGGAGTTGTTGCTTTTTGATTTAAAATCAATAATTTATCTTTAATTGACTTATCTTCAAGATCCACAAGTCTCTGCGAAAGCTTTTCAACTTGTTGCTGCAAATCGAGTTTTTCTTCGTCGTGTATGGATTGCCTTCTAGTAATTTCCTGTTTGTAACTTGAAGCAAGTGTTGCAAATTCGGATTCTACAATTTTTATAATAGCGTCGTTTTGAGAGTCAGCATCAATTATTTTTTGCTTGAGGGCTTTGTCTGCAAGCATTGAGCTCAAAACATCGACTTCGATACCATCAATATCTTTATAGGTTGATAAGGCTTGTATAAGTTCAATAGTAGCTTTTTCATCATTTGCATCGAAATCTCCGAAAAGTAGTGGCAACTTAATTGCCTCCATAATTCCTGATTCCAAAGTGGCATCTCTTGGCACCCAAAACTGCAAGAGTTGCACAAGGTTTGTAGGATGAAGAACAACAGGTAACTTACTTTCTTTTTGCCTTCTTTTAACTTGATCGAACTGGATCATTGACCAATCAATAGTAACACCCCAATGCCTTTCCTCTAAAGCTGAGTCAGCATTGCCATCACGATGATCATGTATGCTAAACCAAAAAATAAGGTCATGCTCGATAGCTTCGTACCTTTTACGTTTATGTTCAGGTTTTTTCTCCTCCCGCTCCCATAAAGTTATTTGTTCCTGAACAACCCTATCATCCATAGGATAGTGTATGGTTGGCCATTCAAGTATTTTTATTCCTTTGCTTTCTAGGTTTTTTAACAACCCATCAGTAAAAGGCAAGAAATATGCATCTGGTGATAAACCATTTTCTGTTTTAGCACTTTGTGCAAAATATTTGGCCGCAATACTGGAACGCATTCCAGATTGTACCGCTGCTTTTGCTAAGCGGGGGGAGTAACGATGTCTTTTAAGATTTTCTAACTGATAAGAAACTACTTTTCTTATTTCCTCTAAGGTTGTTGGTAAAATATAGTAGCGTACATTAACATTTCCAACTTTTTCCGCTAAGCTTAATAATGATGTTGCAGACTCATCAGCAGGATTCTCGTGTAATCCCAAAATTGAAAATACAAAATTTGTATCTAAAACAATTTTTACATCTCTGTTTTTCCGCGTGTTATCAAGCGATGCAATAGTTTTTTTACTTAATTGCGATGCTTCAACAAAGAAATAAGCGTTTAATAATTTGAGTATGTAACCCTTAGCTAAATCATTGTTTTTTGAGAAAAATTCCCCCACTATTTTTATCAGAACCGCATGCTCGGCTTCTAAGTATTTACTTAAAAAACCTGCCAGCCAGTCATGAGTTTTAAATAACCTCCCAGACTGTAAAAGACTATAAGTATTTGCGCCAATCCTCCTCACTGAAGAAATTAACTCACTATTGAAGTTTTCCCAATAGGATTCAGTTTCTATTTTCCCTAAATTTCTTTCGACAATTTCCCTGAAGCTTCTTTCAACATCCTGTTCTTCCTTGTTAGAAACTTCGATTTTTCTTTTTAGTTCTTTTCTGGTTGCTTCCGTAAGATAATACCCATTATCTCTTTTAATTATTGCAGAGGAAGAAAGTAAATATTCTATCTGAGTTGATATGTTTTCAATAGGTATATCAACATTCAGGTCTTTTTTTATTTTTACTTTAATTTCACTTTCGTTGACTTTCCCCTCAGACTCCCAGAGATAACCTAAAATTATTTGTGAAGTCGCCTTCTTCCACCATCCGTTTTTATTCAATTCAACATAATTTATCAGTGACACCAGTTCAGTTGATAACGGCTTTGCTACCATTGCCTGCTCCTGATTAATTTTTACTGACGACTCATTTTTAATATCATCTAAACGCATAATTTGCCTATAAACTTCTTAACTGAATTCGGTTATTGTTCAGTCAGTGAATTATTTTTGAGGTTACTACATTGGCTCTTGAAAAGGCTGTGTCATGCTCACAACAAGTGACCACATGGCATCTAAGGTCGGTAGCACCAAGCACATTAGCGTGAGAGGGGTATGCACGCACGCTACCGTCTTTCATCTAAAGATGAAATCAATCACCCAATTTAGTCGGATAGAAAATTAAGGATTGATTATCGATATTTATTAATAAAATGTCTATTCAAAAAAAACCTTTTTAATTTAATTTGCAGCGAAAAAGTAGTTAGGCTGTGCTTCTTTTCAACAGAACTTTACGCTTATTACCTATTCCCAACCATAAGTCATCAGTGGGGAGTGGGGATGTGAAAGATAATGGGATTGTATTGCAATGATGGTTGCTAATGGAAATCATAATGCACTAAATTACATTTTTTCAATTGTCCTTTTCCATTTGGAAAATGTTTCCTTATTAATTCCAAATGTTTCATGTAATCATTGTCATCAATAGTCAACCAGGATTGACACAGACTTAACCTCATGAAAATAAAGACTAAGCTTTAGATGTTCCAATTCAGTATACTTTTCTGAAGTTCCTTACCGCTTTTTTAAACGCTTTGATTTCATCGTGCTGTCTTCCAGTTTGATTGCGCCCTTTCCCCTTTGATGTCTGTCTTTGTCGTACCCGCTATTCTTTTAGAGCCGCATTATGACTTCCTTATTTATTCCTGATTCCTCATCAGGAAAATGGCTCTGAAACCACTACAGGAGCAGTCTGATGCGACATCCCTTCGAACTCGACCCCGAAATCATTCACCACATCATCTACAGCCAGGCCGGCTCCGTAGCCAAAGCACTTATCGAACTCATCATGAACAGCGTTGATGCCGGCGCGGGCGCGGTCATTCTGGAGATTACTCCGGAGGGCTTCACCTGCCGTGACGACGGTCATGGTTTTGCCTCACACGACGATGTGAAACGCTATTTTGGCCGGTTCGGTACGCCACACCGTGAAGGCGATGCCACCTACGGTCGTTTTCGCCTCGGCCGTGGCCAGATTATGGCGCATGCGCGGACCGTCTGGCGCTCGCAGCGCTGGCAGATGGAGGTCGACACGCGGGTAATGGGTTATGAATATGAACTGACAGAGCCCGGAGAGATTCAGGAGGGGTGCGCCATCAGCGGTGACTGGTATGAGCCGATGTCCACCCAGGATCGCATGTCCTGCATGCAGGAAATTCGTGACCTGGTGCGTTACACGCCGATCACCGTCAGTGTGAACGGCAACGTTATTACCCGTAAGCCTGAGCTCGAAAAGTGGGACGCGGAGGACGATGTGGCATGGTATCGGCTGCGGGAAGACGGCGCCGTATCAATTTATAACCAGGGCGTACTTGTCAGGCACGACCCGGGCCATAACTGGGGCGTGGGCGGCCTTATCGTGAGTAAAAAAGCCATTGCGCTAAACGTGTCGCGAACTGAGATTCTGCGCAAGAGCTGCACGGTCTGGAAGCAGATAGCAGTTAAATTCAGCGGGCTGGCGCAGGCCTTTTCTGACAACACCGGCACCCACCGCAAAACCGAGGCCCGCCGAGAGAAAACCGCCCGGGCGCTGCTTGCCGGCGAGGGAGACCTGCAGAAGCTGGTCAACGGCGAAGAGGTGATTACGCTGCTTCCGGGCAAACAGCACGTCACCCTGGAGCACTTCCTGCGCAAATGCCGCTACTATCCGTCCGCCGTCGATAAAAACTGTTTTACTGTGGTTGAGTACGCACGGGACGTCCCGCGTGGGGAGCTCATTGCGCGTGCCGGCATCGCGCCGGTCATTCACCCGGTAACGCTGACGCGCTTTAACAGCGACGGCACGGATGATTTTATGGACTGCATGCGTCGCGTGCGCGACAACCTCATCGCGTACCGCGCACAGCTGCCGTCTTCCGGCCGCTGGGGAATGCCGTTCAGCTCAGATCTGCAGCTTATTGATTTTGACACGCTCAGCGCGAACTTTGTCGACCGCACGCAGATGGTGAGTGAAACGACGCTGGATAAGGAAACCCGCAGGGCCTGGACGGCGCTGCGCTACTGCCTGGCCCAGTATGCCCGGGTGTGTTCGGGCGGCGAGCGCGGGAGCACCTCCCGGGCTTACGGCGGCGTGCGGTTCCAGATTCTGCTGGGCGAGTCGACGTCGGCCGACGCCTGGACGGACGGTGAGACGTATATCGCGTATAACACTGATATCGTGCGTCAGCTTAAAACCGACGCGCTCAGAACGGCCAGTCGCCTTTTCAGCCTGACGGAGCACGAGGTGGCACATGAAGGTGACAGCATGGACTGCGGCCACGATGAGGGATTTTATCAGCGGTTTCACGATATCAGCACAGCGTGTGCAACTGATCGTCAGCATTTTATGCACGTCTGGCTGATGAAATACACGACCAGCCTTGAAGGTGCCGGTAAACGCGCGAAAGGCCAGGCGTGGAGTGAGCGTTACCTGGCTGAACGCGCCAGCACCGGTCGGGAAAGGAACGGCCTGCCCGGGATTATCAGTGCTGACAGCCTGGCTGATGACGTCGGGGCGGCTGTCGAACCGGAGGACGGTAACCTTCTGACCTTCCTTAATCAGCAGCTCGGAGTAGCGGGTACGCAGTCACCTGAATCCCGCGACTGGGCTGACGTCGTGGCTGCGGGGATCGAGGAGGCCGGCGTCGCCCGCGAACGCAGAGCTGAGGAGAGAAGAATTCACGAGGAGGAGATGGAAGCTTACAAAGCATCGCCCGAATACCTGCAGCTTATAAAAGACCAGGCCGAGTATTTTGGTGCCTCTGAGCAGGAAGAGCGAGAGTTCATGGCGTCCAGCCGTCTTCGTTTACTTGAGTCCCTTCCCGGCGCAACCCCTGAAAACCTCACTCAGGAAATTTTAGAATATCTTGTCTACCTCACAGATACAGATGAAGAGGAGCTGGATGCCTGGCAGCGGAAAACATGGGAGCAGCCCGGCGGATACCGGCCTCTGCCCACAGCAGACGACAGTGCTTCACCTGTTGAAAAGTCTGAGGCCCGACCAAAGGACAGCATCCCGGAATCCTGGCTACCGTACGTTAATGAGGGTGAAACACGCGTAACGATTGAGCGCAATGCGGCCGCTGCGGGATTTTTCTGGGAGCTGGATTATCTTGAATGGCGACATTCAAACGAGACTGACAGTCAGGAATGACAGATAAAAAAAAGGGGCCTGGAGGCCCCCGAGAGTTTGAATTTGCTAATGACTTTTTTATTATGAGGTTCAGGGGTATACGCTTTAGTTATCGACAGCATCCGTTTTATCTTCAGCACTCTTCAAATCTTTTTTATTCAATGTGACCTATATCGGCCTGATGACCATGAAGGCCGTTCAGAGAAAAAAAGGGGCCGAGGGGCCCCAAAAGGAATTAGTTAATAATCTTATCTGAGATGCTCACCACCTGGTAGCGGATCACTTACTGCTGTATCGGCTGGCTTTTCCGGTTCTTAAAGGACTGTCTGTGAATCTTTTATGAATCTGCGTCCCGCACAACTGACCGCCGTGAGAATTATGATTTCTGAGTTAAGAGTTAACGGCTGACCCTTCCACACTAAAAACGCACCCTGACTGCACTATCCACTCAGGGAGTGTTATTCATGAAAATCCCCCTCTGCAGCCTTACCATTCTGTTCCTCACAGCCGGTGCCCATGCCGGCACCGTGATTTATACCGACCATGCTCATCCCGTTGCCGGTGAGCTGAGCCCAGACATCTCCGTCACCGAGCTGGACGTGCCCGATCGCCTTTTGGCGCAGCAATTCGGTCCGCTCTCCGCTAACCCCGCGCTGGCTGAACAGCAGGCCCGGGCGGTCATCACCTCGCCGGCGTTCCGTCAGGATCAGCAGGCTTTAGCTGCGAGCTATGCCGGCGTCGCACACGCCTGGTCACTCGGGCTGGAAAAGTACCCTGCCGTGGTGTTCGACGATAAATGGGTGGTGTACGGCACCACCGAAGTCGCCGCAGCCCGGGCAAAACTGGATGCCTGGCGGGAGAAAAAGCCTTGAACATGCGCCTGTCCCGTCCGCGCCGGCTGATGCTGGCCACGCTGTTTACCTGCACCGGCACGCTTGCCAGCGTGAACACCGCAAGCCTGGTCTCCAGCGCCATGAGTCCCGACTGTATCAGCTGGCGCATCAGCGGCATCTGCTACTGGCTGCTCTGCACCCCCTTTGGCTGTACGGTGAAAACCTCGGTCAAAGTTACCCACTACATTCCGGAAGCCGTGGTCTCTGCCTATCTTAACCCGGGCGACAACCCGTGGACCGAAATGTCTGCCGTGAGTGTCACGGCCGGCGGCGCTGAAAGCCTGGTATCCGGCGGTCTCGGCGGCGTGCCAGCTGGCGGTGGCCGTCAGGAGATGAAGGCCCCGGGCATGCGCAAACAGAACCTGCATTTCTATTACGGCGATGCGTATGGCCACCCGGCGACGTCAATTATCGGCGGGATGGTGCCGGGCTATTCCTGCCGCTCAGCCGCCACGCCGTTCGTGCCGTATTTCGTCAGCGCTATGGACGCGCTAGCCTGGCGAACTGGCATTCCCGAATCGCTCTATCCGGAAGCGCTCATCCCCGGAAAACGTGAAATCGGAAATACGTTTGCCGGCGAGATGTGGGGCAACGTTTATCCTCGTAGCGGCTTCGTGACGCAGACTGACAGCTACAAATCGGCGGCCGTCGTGGTCCAGCGCGTCGCCGACATCATCACCCGCGAGGGACAGCTGCACGTCTACAACCCGCTGGTTGGCCATCGGTCTCCGGGTTACTGGCCACCTGACCCCGTTACCGAAAACACCGGCACAAAAAATCACAAGTGGCAGCGCCTTTCGCCGCAGCTGTCGCAGAGCTGTGCGGTGTTTCCTGATACGGGTGGCCAGGCGGCGGAAAGCGGCGACTACGCATGGGCGCTCTGGCAGCCTTACAGCTGCTGTAAGCGACGTGGCCAGACCTTCCTTTACAGCACCGACTTTTCATAAGGACACACAGCATGATGATTTTACTCACGCAGAAACTGCGCATGGCCACGGGCGCATTATTACTTTCCCTGGCGATGCCGGCACTGGCCATCGATACCACGCTTTCCTCACAGGGTGCCGGCGTCAGCGGTGCCATCAATGACGGGCTTTTCTATTCCATCGGCGGCGGCTCGGTCATTTCGCCGCCATCGACACGTAGCAACATGTCACGCCTCGGCCTGGACGGCGGCTGGAGCAGTGATTTGATGTGCGGCAACTTTGACCTGAAAACCACGGTCGGTAACCAGCTGAACGGCATCACCAGCGGATTTAAGGACCTCATGGGCAACGTCATTCAGGGCGCGACCGGCGCGGTGATGAGCATGCCGGCGATGGCCATTCAGCGTGCCAACCCGGGTCTGTATGAAATGCTGACCAACGGCGTGCTGCAGGCGGGCCTGAACTTCGACAAGGCCCAGATGAACTGTCAGAACATGTCGAAAAAGCTGGCCGACTACACTCTGGGCAGTAAGTGGCAGCAGGCGGCTGTGTCTGAAGAGTATAAAGACATCGTGGCATCGAGCGGCGGTGATGCGGTATCGAGCGACCAGAAACTTCAGAAGGCCACGGGTGAAGAAGGCGTGACCTGGGTCGGTGGCCAGAAACGCGGCGGCAAGGGACAGCCGGCGATTCAGCCCACGCGCGACCTGGCCAAAGCCGGCTACAACATGATGAACAGCCTGCCGGTGACCAGCAACAGCAGCGTAGGCTCATCCGGCTGTAACGGTACGGTCTGCCAGCGCTATAAATCCTCCGATGAAGCCGCTGCGGCCGTTGTGAAAGTTCTCGGCGACCGCTCTATAAGGACCTGCCGTGAAACCAGCGAGTGCACCAGCGGCGGTGCGGATAATCAGCCGGGCAGCACCGTTGCCGGCACCGGCTTCTCGCCGGTTCTGGAGGACGCCACCAAAACCAACCTGGAGCAGCTCAGCAAGCTGGTTAACGGTCAGCTGCAGCCCACGGCCGATAATCTGGCCGCGCTCAAAACTGGCAGCCTCGTCGTCACGCGCGGCGTGATTCAGGCGCTGCGTGATGACCCGGACAGGGTCGCACTGGTGCAGCGACTGGCGGGTGAGCTGGCCATGGCTGACACGGTTGAGGCGGCACTCACCATGCGACGTATGCTGACGACCGGTGAGTCTGAGCCGAACGCGGCCGAACAGCCTGAGGCCATCGCCGAAGGAGACCGTCGCTTGGATGCGCTCGACCGCGAGCTGAACGCGCTTCGTAACGAGATGGAGCTGCGTAAGTCCATCAGCAGCAACAGCCTGCTGACTACGCTTGAGCGCGAGGGTGAACGTAATCAGAATAACCAACTGCAGCAGAAAGCCGGCAATCAGGACCAAGGTTTCAGCCAGATGAGTCAGCCTCAGCCGGGAGCCAGATAACATGAAACGCAGATTCCCGGGCGGCCTCTCCGGCCGCATTCTTCTGATATTCCTCTTCACGTTTCTGTCCATGGCCGCGCTGTTTGGCCTGGCGTCGGTGTTCATGGCGTACGACCCCGACGGCCACCTTATTCAGAAGTGGCTCCACGACAGCCGGTGGGCCATGTTTGCCTGGCGACTGTGCATTTACGTCATCATCGGGTGCATCTGGATTATGAATATGCGGCCGCGCCTGCTGAAGCGCTGGCCGGACGCCGCCGGAGGCCTGCCGCGCCTGGAGCGACTTGCCATCATTTATCTTCTGGCCACGGAGTACGTGGCCTGGTCAAACGCGGTTCAGGGAGGCTGAGATGACGGCGAACAGTTACCTGGAATACTTCCTCATCCTGTTTGGCTGGGTGCTTAATAACTCGATGTGGGGCATCCTCAGCAGCACCGGTCTGTTCGCGCTGCCGCTGATTTTCAAGGTCCTCGGCGTGTGGCTGAAGGTCCGGGAGGAAGGCGCTGATGAGGGCAACAAAGGCGTGCTGGCGCTGCCGCGCATCGAGCACGCCATCTATGTCTCGTTTGTGGTCATGCTGTTCTGCTGCGTGCCGCTGCTGCCGGTGGATATCAGCACCATCAAGTTTGACGACGCGCGGGCAAAACAGTGTGGCTTCAGCGTACCGACGCCGCAGAACTCCGGCTATAAGGGGCTGGTAAATGACTTCGACGGCCGCACGGCTGAAGTGCCTGTGTGGTGGTATCTGCTGCATGCGATGTCGAAAGGCACCACGCAGGCGATGATAGCCTCCATTCCCTGCGGCACGCAGCTGCGGCAGCTGCGCTTTGACGTGCAGAACACCAAACTGCGTGACCCTGTGGTGCTGCAGGAGGTCCAGGACTTTGCAAATCAGTGTTACTCCCGGGCCTATTTCAAGCTGAAGAACAGCAACAGCCAGCTGAGCGACGCCACCATCAACTCGGTCGGTTGGATTGGCAGTGACTACTTCCTTAACACCTCAGGCTATTACGACTATTACACGGCCATGACGCCCCGCAGCCAGTGGCCCTACAACAGCAGTCGTGACAGCGGCTATCCGGATACGGGCCAGGGAGGGTATCCGACGTGCAAAACCTGGTGGTCTGACGGCAACAACGGGCTGCGTAAGCGCGTGCTGGCCAGTATCAGTGATGGCACGCGCATCGAGCTTCAGCGACAGTTCCCGGGCAGTCAGTGGGAAGAGCCGGCCCTTCGCTGGCTTGTCAGTCCCCGCAATGCCGGGCTGTCCGGTGACGGTACAACTTATGCAATTGGCAGTGCAGATAATACCAGCGGTGTGGTTGGCAACCTTACCCGGCTGACGTCGACAATTGGGCTGGGTCTAAAGCAGGCCGAGGCACTGCCGGGCTTTGATGCGCTCAAGCAGGCGCTGCCGATGATACAGGCGTTGCTACAGATGATGATCATCATCGTCATCCCCGTGCTGATGATGTTCAGTGCCTACGAACCTAAAACGGTTGTGACGATTTCGTTTGCGCTGTTTGCGCTGCAGTTCATCACGTTCTGGTGGGCACTGGCAGGCTGGCTGGATGACCGCCTTATTACTATTCTTTATAACAATATGGCCGATCAAGGGCTCACCAGTTCCGTGCCTTTTGCCAATTTCATGAGCTCAACTAATGATGGCTGGATTATGAACCTGGTGCTGGGAATGATGTACTTGGTTTTTCCAGCATTTTGGTTAGGTATGCTAAGTTGGGCAGGAGTTCGAATTGGGGGAATCATCGATTCAGCGATGAGTGCTGCATCTAAAATGCCACAGCAAGCCGGAAGTGATGGGGGTAAAACTGCAGTGGACACAGTTAAAACAATTGGGACAAAGGGCAAGGCTTGACTAAAAACAAGTTAAATCAGCATCTTCAAACGATGCTGATTTAATCTTTGATACCACTACGATAGTAACCATAGCCCTGAGGGCCATTCCTCCATCCGTCAGAAGAACCTGAAAGAGGCTCATGTGCATCTTCAATACTCACAGACTGGGTTTTTGTAGGTATCTTGGAGGCAATAATCGCTGTTGCCCCCAAACAACCTAAAGCCACATCGAGCGTTCCTAAAACTGCGTTTTTACCTAACTCTTTATAATCTTTCTTGCTCATGTGGAATTTACTCCTCTTACGGGAACAAATTTCCTCAAGATCTTTTGGATCGAAGCCATCTTTACTCATAACAACACCTTTATAATGCTATATAAGCACCAAAAAGTTGAACATAGCTACCCATAACCTTCAGTACCCAGGTTACTTTAAATTGCCCTCATTGGCAAATTTTTAAACAACCAAGCGGACTAACCGCGCCATTAGCTTTATACACATAAATTTATATACTAATCAATTGGTTAGATTCATCTTGAGCACCTTGGCGTTTCAGAATAAATTAACTCCCTGAATCCTTCTTAACGAGGTAACTATGTTCAGCAGTTTTATAAAACCTTACGTGCTTTTTTGTTATAGCGCCACTTATAGCATTCTTCAGATATTAGATGGTACAGGCTTAACATCAACTATTAGTTACGGTACAAGCCTCCAAAGCCCCTTTGCTACTCTAATATTTTCAGCGGATGAGCAGGCCCGTAGTCTTTTGCCTATGATAATTATCAGTATGCTAATTATTGTTTGTATATTTATAATGGCTGCATTTGTTTATGGTCATTTTAAAGGAATGGCATTATGTATTTTCCTTCTATTGTTACCCGGCATACTATCAATTTCCGGGCACTTTCCAGACATAAGGTGGCTTCCATTTTATTACAGTCTTGGTGGCGGCGATGAGGTCGGCAGCCCTACAGGAATTAGTTGCCTCATTATTTCTGGAATGATTTTAGGATGGGCTATTTTCATCTTGGTACAGTATGCAATTAATGCAGGAGAAAAGTTCAGGACTATACTCGATATAATGCTTATATTAACTGCCTCTGCCAATGGGATATTTTGGGTTCATGATAAAGAAGTTGGTGGTATCAATTCCTTATATCAAGAAACCAGTGCAGACATGAACAAAGCAAGCTCATATCTTTTAAAACAAGTTGAGTATTACGATGAGCAATGCAGTAGTGGCTTAGTTAAAAGTAAAAGCTCTTGCCATTGGGCATCAGAAATTCAGTCTCATCTGAAAGATTATGCTTATGCTTCTCCTGAGTATCTCATTCGATTCACCCCAAGTAGCATTATAGATTTTTATAAACCCTACGACATGCCAGAAAGTGAGGTTGATGAAATTCGAAATGAGATCTCCAAATTCAACGAAATCACTTGTCCTGTAATAAAATTGGGGTAAGGAGTTTCAAAAATGGCTTCATCATCGAGATTATGTCAGGAAACTCCTCAGCAATTCTGCAATCCAATTATTGAAAATAGATTCATGGAAGTTGCTTCAGGAGAGGTTGCGGTTGCAAGTGAGTGCATTTTCTCATCAATGCTCAGAAACAAGAAAATATTAACTAAACAGAAGTCAGAACTTAATGAGTCATCTCATAGTAACAACTTTCGCTGGTTATGGTTTATTCTTCTCTCAATTTTCCTTGGAGGGAAAGTTGCAGCTTTAATGTATAAAATTAAGAAGTAAAGAAGCAAAAACCTGAGGAATTTGAAAGCACCTCAAAACAAAAGTCAAATTACAAGCCTTCTGGTCCTTAAAAGGCTTGTATTTGGACTAAGAGTTAAACATATCTCCACGTAAAACTTTCTTGAAATTTATAGCTATCTCGATCTAACATTTCCGTGTTGTACCGTTGCTTTAGCAACACGCCAATGTCCCGGCAATCTGAGAGGGACGCCTTCGGGTGATTGCACTGCCAAAACCGTCATGACCTGAGAGACGGAGCCTTCGGGCGGTAACTTCGTTTAACCTTTGAGAACGAAGATCGCGATGCGATAAAGGTCCTTTCAATTACAAAGCCAATTCTGGCATTTTCCGATAACGGTTTCGGCCGTGTCTCTTTCACTTTTCTTTACGCATTGATGCTGAAGAGCTGCTGCGAACTTTGCAACGCGGGTATGACCATTTGGAACATTTGGGCATCTTCCACGTTTGCATTGAAAGCAGAGGAGCGCGGCGTCACTTGTGTACGAGTGAAACGAGTACCAAGTGACGCGCGCGAAAACACGTCCTGAACGCGCATTTTCCGTGTCTTTTCTCCTTTCACTACAACGTGAAACGAAGTGAGAAGACGAACACAATTTTATCAACCTAGTGAAAAACGTAAAAAGAAACCGTTTTATCACATTGTTAATTAGGGAATAGTTATGTAATGAGATACCGAATCGGCGGCATCATCGGAGGATGATGTCGGGGGCGACCTGGAAACAGGTACAGCGAAAGCTGCGGTCAGTGTAGAACACTGATTTGACACCTCTCAAAACCTCAACACTCTGCACTTCCCTGGTGCTCAGGTACTCATTACGACGCAGGATGCGCGAACTCAAACCGTGTCGCCAGGGTAATGCGGGTGTCGTTTTCTGCCGTTTTCACGGAACGGCAGAAAACGACATCTGCCTGTAATGCTGTTTTACGTGGCAAAACTGTTAAGGAGATACAGATGTCTAGACGTGAAAAACTGTTAAAGCAGGAACTTGTCGCTGAAATCCGTAAAAGCGGGGGGAGCTTTAAAAAGCAGGATGACTATTCCAGAATTATGCACCGGTTTGCTGAGCGTCTCGCCGCGCTCAATATTCAGATAAACTCGGTATCACAACTCAAAGTCCGGCACATTGAGTTGTATATGAACAGCCGGGCATCTGATGATGTTTCCCGGCGAACCCGTCAGAATGAAATGTCGGCAATACGGGTAATGCTCCGTAATGCCGGTAAACACAAACTGGCTGCCCCTTCACATGAACGACTGAATAATAAAAGTCTGGGTATTTCAGACACGAGTCGCATGGGCACAAAAAAATCTGTTTCTGAGGAGCGCTACATCGAGATTCTTCAGAACATTGAGAAAAAAAATGAAGGCGTTGCCGTGGCGGTATGTCTGTCACGTTATATCGGACTGAGAAATGAAGAAGCTATTCAGTCAGCAAAATCGTTAAATACCTGGCAGAAGGCATTACAGCGGGGCGATAAAACCCTGAAGGTTATTTTCGGAACGAAAGGGGGACGTGCAAGGCTGACCACAATCGTCGACAGGGATAAAGTTCTGGATGCCGTTAACCGTGCTATTAAACACGCAGAAAACAATAACGGTAAGATTATTGATAAGCCCGATTTAAAATCCGCGATGGACTATTACAGAAATACGCTCCGGACCGAAATGACCGGGGGGCATGAGACACCACACAGCTTACGTTACAGTTACGCGGAAGATGCTTTCAGATATCACCTTGCCAGAGGCTTTTCGAAAGACGAATCACTTGCACTGACCTCGATGGACCTCGGACATGGTGACGGACGAGGAACCTATATCAGAAATGTTTACTGCCAGTCCCTGATGGACTGATGATTAATCATGAGGTGTACTGTGAATAATTTACCCGTTATAACTTTCAGCATCTTATCTGTTGAGTATATTCACGAAATCAGCTTATCTGAAATACCACCCTCAGAAATCAGGATTACGTTTAGTTGTCTTTCACCGGTTAATGAAACGGATACGTTTTCGACAGTTAACCGTTATTATGATGACGGTATCGACTTCAGTTGCGCGACTGCCATTTCAGAAACAGGCTATGTATTTACGGGTTCATTAAAGATGTGTAGCCGCGACAGCATTGAAAACATTGCGGCGGGTGAGTTTACCATTCCTCTTTCAGCGGTTTTAGCCACGTTGCTTAAAAACGGAACCTACCTGCAGCAGTGTGATCCCGATGCCATTATGGCAGACGCCTGGTTTGGGGATCGGTGCGAGACGGTGAAAGCGTCCTGGTTAACTTCATAAAATTCACTCCGGCGTTATTGATTTGGACAGTGCGCTGGAGTACATTTTCCATGCTAACCGTTGTCATCTCGACAACTGCCAATGTTCCGGTGATTTGAGAGGAACGCCTTCGGGTAATCACATGCCAATGTCATCATTACCTGAGAGATGACGCTTTCGGGCGGTAATAAATCTGTTTAACCTTTGAAAACAGAGACCCCTGCGGTTAAGGTCCTTTTCTACTTCGCATCACCCCCCATACACCTGTTTTACTCATCTGGCATTCTGTGCCTGATTTTCACTCCTGAGGGATACTTTCCCTCCGGGACGGTTCCCTTTTTTATTAAGGAATCGTACCCATGCATTACACCAGAATGTTCAACCCTCTTACGTTACTGAATTGTGACTCGCCAGCTTCAGCAAAAATCATGGTGGATTACGTAAAAACTCAGCTTAACGTTCGTCTGGATTACAGACTCATGGTCGATGCAGATCCACAGGCTCCTGCAGACGGCCTTCCGGACTACCTGACTTTTCTGAGATATGTCGCGCGCGCAGTTGGTTTTGCAACTGAGCACGGCTATATCAGAGATGCCTTTACCAAAGAGGCAGTGGCCGAACTTACTCTCCTGGGGACAAGTGTTAACAGTCTTCACTGGAATGCGGCTTTTCATGAGGGCGCTACCCGGTCTCGCGAGGATAAAGCGCTGGACAACGCTACGGAGCAATTGCGAGCAATGTTTTATCAGATCGCTGATGCTTCTGACATCGTCTGACCGCTTTATTCACCTAATAGCTTCTCACCCTAACGGGACTTCTGTCCCCGTCAGGGGCAGGGTTCCTCAATTCTTTAAGGAATCCTTTATGAACGCATTAACGCTTACCGAAGATTTTCAAATCAGTACCAGCGAACGTAACGCTTACAAAGTTGCACTGGCCAAAGCAGAAGGTGACCTGCTGATTATTGCAGCGCATCGTCGCCTTGGTCTTAACACCGATAGTGATGAAGACGGTTTTCCATACTATGTCTGGGAAATGGCTGACGTTGCCCGGGACCTGGCCGAGCTGTCTGTACGCAAACTCGTGCCGGCATCATGGCAGTCTTTTTTTGAAAGCCTCTGCCACATGGCCAGAAACATTGATGAAGCCACCTGGACGTTTTTTTTCGGCAGTGCCGTTAAGGACGAAGAGGGGCTGATGTACGAAGAACGCGAATATCTGCGTTATGGCGAATGCTGAACAGACTGATATCGGTTTTTCCCTTGCGGGGATTTTCTCCCTGTGGAGATAAATCCTCCTTTCTTCTTAAGAGGATTTGTCGATGAACATTCAGGCTTCTGAAATATCACTGCTGGTTAAGCACAACAGCGAAGAGTGGCACCGTATGTGGAACAGGCTTGCGGAGCACCCCTTTAACCGTTCTCTCGCCGCCCCCGGGCAGACTTACCACGGCGGCGAAGACTGGGAGTACGTTGAAACACTGGCATCACCGTCCGGCGGAACTGAAAGATGTTATTTCCATCACTTCAGACACCGCTGTCACCCTGTGGCAGGGAATGTGAATGTTAACATTTCTGCCAGCCAGCGCTTTACCCCGCAGGATTCGGGTAACGCTTACTACCACGATTTTGGTTAGTGATGAACCACCGGCCTGCGTCAGTTTCTGACAAAGGCTTTAACCCGCGCGGGGACAACCTCCCCGCAACAGCGGCGGTGGTTTTCTCCGCGCTTAATCAGGAGAAAACCATGAGTAGTATAATGCTTTCACTTATCACCCGCCTTTCAGGCGCACTCAACCGGCTTGCCGGCAACCTGCAGCAACAGCAGGCAGAGTGGTTTACAAACCGCAGCGGCCGCTGCAGTTTTAAGGCAGACGTCGTGCCGACAGAGAACGGGTTTACGCCCGTCATCTCCCGTCGCACCGGCTTCACCCAGCGTGACTGGCGTACAGAACAGTTACCCTGTGCCGGTACGTACGCAACAGCCCGTAAGGCCCTCAGGGCCGGTCGGCTGATGGCGCAGCAGATGGCGGAACTTCGCTACCGCTTTGACTGATGTTAACTGAATGACACTTCCCGGAGGGACCTTCCCTCCCGGGGAGGTCGCCTCCTTTTTAAGGAGCCACTATGATACGTTTCACTTCCACTCAGCTTCGTCCGGTTCTGTCTCTTAACCGGGGCTTCAGAGGCCCGGTGATACTCGAAAAAAACAACGGTATCTGTCTCCACCGCCCTGACTTCAGAAGGCTTGTAACCATCCCGCTGGCCTGGGCTGAAGGATGTAATCCCTTGTCAGATGACGGATGGCGTAAGCTTTCCGACAGCCTGATAGCCGATGAAACCTTTTCTCATCAGTTTGACCTGAGCCAGAACGCCTGTGACGCAGTTTTGAATGAGCATCAGGACCTGGTTATCTCCTTCATTTGCCAGACTCCGGGTGCCGTCAGGGTTTTTGCCGAAACAGGTGAGCCTGAGAAGATTTATCTTCCTGTCGGTATTTACCGTGAAAGGATCTCATGGCTTTACGACCAGTCCTTACGCCACTTCCATTCCTGCGTCGGTAATGCGGAACGCCTCAGCTGGCGTTCACAGGCGCTGAACGTGCTCGACAGGGTTATCCGGCTCGATTCAAGGCGGGCTAAACCCTCTGACCTTCAGATGCTGGCCAGCGCTGTGCAGGATGTTCGCAAGCGTATCAGCCAGATTTCATCAGACGGTTCGTTACGTTTTTACTCATAACATTTTTCCCACTCACCGGTGGCGCATTGTCCGCCACCGGGACAGATGCGCCGTTTTTTTTTAGAGGCGCATCCCATGAAGAAAAAAACTTCCGGCCGCAAGGCCACAACGGAACAACAGACTGACCTTTACCAGCAGGTCACCGACAAAATCATCATCGCACTGGAAAACGGCGTGCCCCCCTGGCGCCGGCCATGGCGCTCCGCGCAGAAGGTCTACGGCAGCGGATTGCCGGTCAACGCCGTCACGGGCAGGCACTACAGCGGCGTCAACGTGCCGCTGCTGTGGATGGCTGCAGAGGAGGCGGGTTACGGCGCCGATCGCTGGCTCACGTTTCAGCAGGCAAAGGCTGCCGGCGGACAGGTCAGAAAAGGCGAACGCAGCTCAATGGCCATCATCTTTAAACCGTTTGAAAAGCAGCTCCGCGACGGCAATGACAGTCCGGTGTTCAGAGACGGCGTGCCGGTGATGGAAAAGCTGGCCATGATGAAACCCCTGCAGCTGTTCAACGTTGCGCAGTGTGAAGGGCTACCCGATAAGGTGTATGCACCCACGATGATGCAACCGGAGACTCCCCCTGAGGGGTTCTCAACCGGACAGCAGCAACAGGTTCTGGAGATACTCAACGCAACCGGCGTGAAGTGCTCTTCTCACCGGCAGAACCGGGCGTATTACAGCCCGGGGGCAGATCGGATTGTGTTGCCTACAACTTCACAGTTTCGTTCACCTGAAGACTACTGGTCCACGCTGCTGCACGAACTGGTGCACGCGACCGGCCACCGCAGCCGCCTCGATCGTGAGGGGATTACCTCCTCATCAAGAGAGTTCGGTGACCCCGTTTACGCTTTTGAGGAGCTGATAGCGGAAACCGGCAGTGCGTTTCTCTGTGCGCATCTCGGCATTTTTGGTGAGGTACAGCACGAGAGCTACCTGAGCGGCTGGCTCAGCGTTTTACGTAATGACAAGAAGGCGTTTTTCCGTGCCTGCCGGTTTGCCCGGGAAGCATCGGAATATCTGCTGAAGCCGCTGTGTGAAACCCGGAGTGAAGCAGCGTAATTAACCCCGGCGACGTCAGTCGCCATCATCCCCCTGAGGGCACTCTCCTCAGGGAGATGCCCTCTTTTTTAAACGTAAAAGAGGAGTACAACGATGTTTTCATGGTGCAAAAACCGTCTGGAAATCACCGGTAAGTCTGTCTGCATCGATGTCATGCAGTCGTGGATTACCGGAACAGAAGCGCCGCTTTACCGCCACGCCATACGGCAGGCCATAAAGCTGTTTCTCGCCGGCTGTGCCGGTATGCTCAAACCCGTTAAGTCAACGGAATACCGTGTTTATCCGGAGCTGGTTTCATCAGGCACCGGCGTCAGCACATCACCGAACCAGGCGTTTCAGCATTTTCTGGAGCTGCTTGAGAAGGATGCCTGGCTTGACGGCACAACGCTCTCGCGAATGGACAAAATCTGGGTTCAGTCCGGCATCGGTGACATCAAATGGGAAAGTATTCCCTATGCTGCCCGCCAGACCATCACCCGGCTTATGGCCGTTCATTACGCCGACTGGTTCGGCGTCGCCTCTGCGGGCGGTCAGTTTGATCCGCAGGAGCGCTGGGAGTGGCTCAGTATAAAACCGGACACAACCTGTCCTTGCGACATGCTGATGGTGATGCCGTCACGTCTGGCCACCGAGCTCAACGGGGACAGCGGTCTGTTCAGTGGCCTCAGCACTACGTCAGAACTCTATACCCAGCTTTACGGGACGGAGTTTCCGGCGGGGCACCGGATGGAGTGGAGTCGTGACGATATCGGGTCAATAAAGCTGACGTTCTCTTCTCCCTGGTATCCGCCGTCGGCGGAAGTCATGGGGCAGATGTCGCAGAAGTTTGACTGTGAAATCCGTCATTACTGGCTGTCTCCGGATGCCGGCACGTCGGGTTACCACTGTTTTGACAGCGGTGACCACGTCGACAGCGGCCCTTATCCGGAAGATGAAGTGCAGTATCCGGTGAGTGAAGGAGCGCGTCTGTATCAGTTCAGTGAAGCAGGCGCACCAGCCACTCCGGCCGTTGCACACTACGCTGGCGTTCGCGCATGACTTTACCAACCGACAGACCGGCATCTCAGGTCTGTCAGACAATGGCCACAGCATCTGCTGTGGCCGCTTTTTCACCCGAAGGGGGAACCTCGTTTCCCTTACGGGGCGTGTTCCCCCTTTTTTACTGAGGAAACACGCATGAGTGTCCGCATCGACAATGAGAAAGAGTTCATCTCCCTGTTTAACTCCATCGCCAGTGGCACCCGACGTCTTCAGGTGTTTACTGATTTCATCAGCTGCAGTGTTATTGCGATTCAGAATGGTGTGCAGTTCTGTGATAAACGTGAAAAGAAATACATGGCCATCGTGGCCAGATACAAAAAAAAGGACGTTTTATCGATGGCCAGACTGCTGGCCTGTGTGGTGAACGGCCTGGAAGAAAAGATTTGTGACTTTCTCGGGCGCATTTACATGCTGCTGGAGCTCGGTGACAAAGACAAAGAGCAGTATTTTACTCCATGGAGCGTGGCGCTGATGATGGCGCAGCTGCAGTTCGGCGCACAACTCAGCAAGCCTGAAGAGGTGTTTAGAGACAAGCCGTTTATCACGTTTGCTGAACCGGCCTGCGGTGCCGGTGCCATGACGCTGGCGTTTGCCAGCATGCTGAAGCAGGCAGGTTACTCGCCTCACCGGTATCTGTGGGTGTCGGTAACTGACATCGACCCGCTGGCGGCGGGCATGGCCTATATCCAGCTGTCGCTTTGCGGTATACCCGGCGAGGTTGTTATAGGGAACGCATTATGTGACCAACGGCGACGTGTTCTGCTTACGCCGGTACATTACTGGGAGAGATGGTCAGCGCGTCTACGTGCACATAATGACATCAGGACTGACACCGCAGCATAAAGTGACCTAATTCCTTTCAGGATAACTTGAAAGAAGGCGTGATTTATTGCGCAAAGTTAAAGGCCGGGCAACCGGCCTTTTTTATTTTTTTGCGGGTATTGTGACATTTTATCACGGGCAAAGTGCCAATGATTTCAACGTCGCCAACACAGCATGCTCGCCACCTTAGTGAATCAATGCAAAGTTCCCTAACCCAGCGTAATATTCGGCCGCCGTTTTTCTCATCGCAAGGGTTTAAGGGGCAACTGTTTAGGGAAGAATCTTCCTCTGCTAAGGTGGCAGGAACATGATGTTGCAGTGTTCACAATGCTCAGTTAGCCATGCTATTCAGCGCTCACCCATGCACTACTCCAACAGTTCGTCCTGCTTACGTCTGAGCTGAACAATCATGAGCTTTTCGTCGGGAATACAGTTTGCAGTAGTGAGGATCTCTCCTTTCCTGACAGGTTGTGCTATCACAGCCCTTTCAGCTAGACCCAGCGGCAGCGCAGCATGCTTGCGTGCTTCTGACCAGTCCATGGCCCATCCCCTGTAGTCGCATTCTCCAATCCGACCCAGTCTCTCACCCGGCTCAAGGTCCCGCTTAGCCACCGCCCCCACCTCCGCAACCGGGGTATGTAGTGGCACAATATCCGACTGCCCACACAACACAGCTCTGGCCGCAGAAAGAGGCGTTTCGATACTGGTCAGATGATACGGGCGGTGAAGTGTATACAGGGGACCCTTGCCAATATGCAGGTCTGATAAACGCTCTGAAATCCTTGAATGAGGAGTCTTCACCACACAAAAAACACCAGGCGCCACGCCTTTTCCTACAGTAAAATCCGCAACGCCTTCTCGATGCAAGACGCCCCCGTCAGTCCGTAACCGAAAAATATCAGAAAGGGCCTCGAGCTCTGCATTGGGGCCATGCATGCCGGCAATATCAATGCGCAGACCCGTCGCGTTCGCAAGTGCCACCATTTCCACCATGGTTTTAGTGCCATCCACGAACTCTGTGAGTACCCTCGGGTTCATGTTGCGATCAGTCGCGGCTTTTTCCAATTGGGTTGGCGTGGCGGTCACATCAAACGCATTATTTTTTCCTTTTCCTGCCGCCACCACCTCCAGGCCCAGCGTGCGAGCAAAAAAAACAAGCTCCGCCGCCGCCGCCGGTTCATCCCCCGCCGCCCCTGTGTATACCACACCATTTTGTCGCGCAAGATTTTGCAGATAGCGTCCTACAGTCACGTCTGTTTCAACGTTCAGCATCACGATATGCTTACGAGCGGAAATTGACTTTGTCGCAATCACTGCTCCTGATTCCGGGTGCCCCGTTGCATCGATTACTACTTCAACGCCGTCATCCGTAAGCAGAAGATTGATATCATCACTAACCGCAATTTTATTTTGCCGGCGTGCGTCGGCATAGTGCGCGGGGGTGCTGACCACACGCCAGTGCTCTTCAGCGTACCCGGCAACCCGGAGCGCTTCAAAACATTTTTCAAAATCTGAGCGTACAGTAACTGCAACCAGAGACATGCCCTTCATCTGTCGTAGCTGCACAATAAGATCAGTACCCATCTGTCCAGCCCCTGCAAGCAGAACGCCCACGGGTTTAAGTGCTTCAGCACGATTTTTTAAAGCTTCGAAGAGTTGTTGCATATATTTATCTGAGAAAATGGAGAGAACATTACACTTATCTGCATTATGTGAAACTTTTATGAAAGCAGTGCCACCTGAGGGACTTTTTAAAAACAAATCAATACACTGTGTTTATCTTAAAATGTGGGAATAACAGATGTTTCGCTGGATGCAGAACTTACCCGATTACAAAAAAACCGCCATCATTTTAGCCTGTTGCGGACCGGGGGATACGTTACTTTATATATTATTGCCCATGTTTCATGATTTCTTCAGCGTGTCACTGGCGGAAGCTGGAATATTACTTGCTGCGAACCGAATTATAAGAATATTCGGATACAGTTATGTTGTCCGGCTTTACAACCGTTGGGGTGACCGGTTAGTTTGTCAGCTCTCTTCAATTGGCACCTTAATGTGCTGTCTTGGGTATGTATGGTTAAAAGGTTTTGCTCTGCTGCTTGTCATCCGGATTATGTGGGGGTTGTCTTTTGCGGGAATGAATTTGTCAACGCAGGCTACAGCAACATCTGACAGACATGCACGGAGCAAAGTCGCAGGTTCTTCCAGATCGCTGATTTCGTCTGGCCAGATGCTACTGCTTCCTGTCTGCTCCATCATCGTTTGGTCATACGGGATTGTTCAGGCCTATCTTTTGCTCGCCCTTATCTCACTGATAGCCTTTAGCCTATCATTTTTTGTTAAACCCACGCAGTATCAGGGTTTTGCAAAGAAAAAAAACGTGTCGCTTCCTTCAACTATTTCAGTCTGGTCCTTTGCAGAGGGAGTAGTTATAGACGGTCTTTTTATATTCAGTCTTGCCGCCGTCTTCCGCTATACGGACAATACGCATGCTGTTATCAGCGCATGTTTAATCATGGCCTCACGCTATGCCTTTGAAGTGTTCTTCAGTCCTTTGGGAGGGCATCTTGCACTCCGGTTCGGCGCAAAGAGAATGCTTACGGGGTTCTCCGGGGTGACTTGTCTTTTTCTGCTCCTCTACGGTTATGAATGGATACACATAGCACCGGTTGCCATTCTTATCCTCCGGGCGATACAGCTGCCGCTTGTCCCGGTTGTTGTTGCAGATGGTACCTCTGATGAGCATCGTATTACGGAACTTGCAAACAATGCGATCTGGCGGGATATAGGAGCAGGGCTTGGCCCGATTATTGCCGGAATTTCATCCCAGCACGTTGCTCAGTCAACACTGCTTTATTTTTCTGCACTCTTTCTTATGCTGGCAACCGTTGGACTGACGCTTATAAAATCGTCAACTCATCAAGGTTGAAAATAAACAAGGGGACTACCCCCCTTGTTTATATTGCAATACTTACTCTGTAACGCCTGAGCCAGTTATTCATCGAAATCACCATTTCCATGCTTCCTCTGTTGTAAGGGAGGCTCAGTTCTGATGCCTTACGTTGGCTGTTTTTTATCACTCGCTCAGTATTTAAATAAGGATGAATGGGACTGTTGCGATCCTCGATTATCCGCCTTAATTCATTTCTCAGCAGAACTTCGTAAGCGCCGTCCTGAGTGGAAGGATAAGGCGTTTTAACCCGTTCATTGATATCCGCGGGCAGCCACTGCCGGGTGGCATCTCTCAGCAACCCTTTTTCCTGTGTGCGCGTGTTCTTCATACTCCAGGGAATATTGTAAACATACTCCACCAAGCGGTGGTCACAGAATGGAACTCTAACTTCCACACCGGCGGCCATACTCATACGGTCATTGCGATCAAGCAGCGTCTGAAGAAAGCGGGTGATATTGAGATAATTGATTCGGCGCATTGCTTTTTCGTCATCAGATTCACCAGGCAAATAGGTTACTTCTCTCACAGCTTCTTCATAGCGGGCTCTACGATACTCCTCCATCCGGAGGCTATTTAGAAACTCCTCGTTAAACAATCCCGAGCCACCAAAGTATCGTGACGAGCCAGGCGTGAGCCATGGGAAGGTCTCTGAGGCAATGGCGGCTGGGTTATGAAACCAGCGGTATCCTCCAAAGAGCTCATCTGCCCCCTCCCCGGATAATGCCACGCTGGATTTCTCTTTAATGCGACGAAAGAGCAGATACATTGATGGCCACATATCACCCCAGTAAGCTGGCGGTGAGTCGACGGCCTCCAGCACCCGATCACGAACAGAGGCGGCCGCTATTTCTTCTGTATTAAGCAGTACGGATTCATGTGCCGTACCCGCGAACGCGGCAAGCTCTCGCGCATACAATTCATCAGGCGATGAACGGACAGCATCCGCTCTGAACGCAGACAGGTTGCGAGTGAAGTCCATTGAGAAAGTAAGCAGCTGTCCGGGCAGATGCCGGCTTCCTTGTACCGCAATTATCGATGAGTCGAGTCCACCTGACAGCAGCGAGCTGATAGGTACATCTGAAACTAAGTGAGATCGAATAGACTCCTCAAGCAGTGCTGTAACCTTGTCACACGTGAGTTTCTGATTATCCGTATGAGGAGCAGTGCAAAGGTTCCAGTACTGACTGCTGCGGGCACCGTGCCTACTGAATTTAAGTATTTCACCGGGACGTAGTTCCTTCATATCCTTGTAGGGTGTTTTCCCGGGCGTTTTTACCATATCCAGAACTTCACACAACTCATCGGGACCCGTAATCCGCTCGCAATGAGGGTTACAGAGCAGAGCTTTCGGTTCAGAACCAAAGATGATTTGCTGATCTTTGAGAACATAGTTGAGGGGTTTGATGCCAAGACGGTCCCGCCCTAACGTCAGTTCATTCTGGGGGATGTCCCAGATTGCTACTGCAAACATGCCTTGCAATAAGGGAAACATCTCATCCCGATAACGGTGATAGAGAGAAAGTAGTACCTCACTGTCCGAGCGGGTGCGGAATGAGTAACTCTCTTTTTCCAGCATGCCGCGTAACGACTGAAAATTATAGATTTCGCCGCAGAATACCATTGCAAGAACAGGCTTGCCTGCTTCATAAAAAAACATGGGCTGCTGGCCATGTGCCAGGTCGAGGATCGACAGCCGCCGATGGCCAAGCGCAATATGTTTATCAAGCCATATTCCTCGCTCATCCGGACCACGCGATGACAAGGAATCTGCCATTGCGTCAATAATGGCGCTCTGCGCTCGTAAGTCATTGTCGAATGCTGACCAGCCGGCAATTCCGCACATGGTCTACCCCTCAGATCGATTGATAAAGAGATGTTGAATCGCGTCGGAAAGGCTCGAGATCGTGCGATAGTTCATCAGATCATCAAATGACAGATGAACGCCGTACTCTTTTTCAACCATAATCGCGAAGTTAAAGAGTGCGAGAGAATCAAAGCCAAGCTCTTCCAGGCTCTTATCTGCATCCTCGACAGTCAACTCAGCCTGTAAGCTGTCGTCCTGGTCGCCCGTTTCTGCAAGAAGCGCAATAATGTCAGCTAGCTCGGGAGTTTTCATAAGAGATCCTTTTTTCAATCATGATGAGGGTAAATTCAGATACTTTTCTGTTTTGCTGAGTCATGCTGACCGAAAATTCAATGTGCTCTGAATGTCCAGTTCTACGACCTGTCAGCGTAACCGGCACGTCAAATTCAGCGACTGACAGATATTCAGAGATACACCCCGTTATGACATAATCGTCAGCCGCATAGGATGGGTCATCAGTGAGCATGAAAAAAGCAAACTGCCGGCTCGCTTCTAACTGGACCATAGCGTAAATGTGGTCGATCGCGTGATCGAAGAAACCGGGGTGCCGAGCATCCGCCTGCAGATCCGCCACAAAAACACCGGCCTCTCTGCGAGCTCGATGTATAAGAATGTTGCGTATGTCCTTCCTGTTTACTCGTAAAGGTGATACCTCACTGGCCGCCGGGGTGGGCAATAAATTCTTCTGGGGTAGTTCTCTGTCTCTTCGCATAATGTCCCGGTAATTCAGCCAGAGGCCTTTCTCAACCCAAGTCTGACCGATTTCTATAGTGGCCATTACCTCACCGCCAGCAGCATCAAAAACACTAAAAGTCCAATTCAACCCGGAATAATTGCTACCGCGTTTTCGCTTATTTACTACGCAACATTTGACTACGAGCTCAACTGGGTTTGTAACCGGTGATTCTGGCGTACAGGACTTCGGTAAAAAACTGTGGATGCGTGCGTTCAGCCTCTGGAATAAGAACTGGAATGAAGGTTCACTGACAGGCACATCATAGTAATGGTGTGCAGTGACAAAGCAGGCCTGTCGACATATTTCGACCAGACACTGAATATCTGCTTCGTAGCCGTGCAGATAATTTTCGCAGTACAGGACGTGTGTCCGGGGCAGGATTGCTCCAAGATAAAACTCATCTTCTGCGGTCTGAATACAGTCAGTCAGTAAAATCTGTTCCGGTGACCATTTGTGTACCAGTTTGCGTGGCAGAGGCTGTTCATACGAAAGCATGTTATGCATTTTTCTCACCAGATGAATGTCGTAGCGTATTTATAAAGCGGTCCCTGAGTTCGATAAGCGTTCTGTCAGGACGCATCAGCGTTTCCGGCTTTTCAGATATCCTGATAATTAAAAGTGCCGGTATCTGATGAATTTCCAGGCCAAGAAGCACCTCAAGATTCGCCATTTCGCTGACTTCAGTCTGCTGTCGGAACCCTAAGCCCGACGCCACCTGGGACAATGATAGACCTGATGCCGCGTGTCTCATTCCCCCCACGGATGCATGGACACCGTTATCCAGGACGACATGTTTCAGATTCGGGGGAGCCAGATTGGCTGTTGTAGCCGCCGCGCCAAGATGCATAAGAAAACTTCCATCACCTTCAATACACCACACGGTTCTGTCAGGCAGACTAAGCGCGATGCCCAATGCAATCTGGGAGGTATGCCCCATCGCGCCTACATTCATGAAGAGTCCATCCGAACTTCTGTTTTCTTTACGACACTGATGGAGCAAGTCACGTGAGATAAATCCGGTAGAGCTGACAATGATGTCGTTTTGAGGGATACGCTTAAGTAGCATCCCAAGAACCTCCCCCCGGTACAGTTCTGTACCCGAAACGATGATCTCAGAAGCCGGAAGTGGCTCAAGCGCATCGCGAGGTACCAAAATAGCAATCACGGACTGCAGCCTGCGACATCGTTCCAGAGCATCAGCAAGGACTTCCTCTGCATGGTGCTCTGCCGCAAGAGTCTCCGTCTGAATGCCCATGCTATTAAGTAAACTTGGCGTTATGCTGCCCTGCGGCAGATGCTGAGGTTCATCCCTGTCGTCATGTCCCCGCCATCCGATTATCAGTAACATCGGGATGCGGTACACACACTCATGGGTTAAAGACATGAGAGGATTGATGGCGTTACCGATCCCGGAGTTTTGCATGTACACAACGGGGACCTCACCAGTTGCTAGCCACTTTCCTGCTGCAATGGCAATGGCATTGCCTTCGTTCGCCGCAATGATATGTTTTACCTCATCGTTGCAGTGGGCCTGCTCAATAGCATCAATAAAGCTGGCGAGAACGCTGTCAGGGACACCTGTATAAAACTTGCAGCCAGCCTGAGAGAGAGACTGAAATAATGCGGTTCCTTTTATTTTCATTTTCTCAATCATCCTGATTAAGCCGAATACTTTTTCTCGGCAGCGTCGATTTCATCCATATTTACAAGTGAAAAAACCTCAGCAAGGCTGGCTATATTGCCCTCAGCGGCTTTGATTGATTTGTCCCGGTAAATTTGACGGGTTGTTTCACGCATTGAAGTTATGGCAGAACGGAGGTTGTGATTGGCCCATATAACCGTTGAAATGCCGATATCTTCGAACAGGCTGACGGGAGTGTCGAAATATTTTGTTGGCACGATGACAATAGGGCAACGATTATCCCACTCGCGCATGAAACCAGAAATTTCATCTGCTGTGCTTTTCTTGGAATGAACCAGAATGGCATCGGCACCTGCAGCATGGTAGGCCTCTGCGCGTTTAAGTGCCTCTGACATCCCCAATCCAGAGATAAGCGCCTCAGTTCTGGCAATAATACAAAAATCGTCATGTTCTCGCGTATCAATGGCTGCTTTTATCTTCCCAGTAAACTCCGGAATTGAAGCCAGTTCCTGATTCTCACCTAGAAAAGAATTCGTCTTAGGGAACTGCTTGTCTTCAAAGCAAACTCCCCCGATGCTTCTCTGTCCGAGTTTCTTCACAAAGCGGCGGACATTATTAAAATCACCATGGCCGGTATCACCATCGACCAGAATCGGTATGTTTATACTGTCTGCCATATACTCCAGCACATCGATAACCTGCGTCCAAGAAACCTCATTACGATCTCTAAGACCTAGTGACGTTGAAATAGATAAGCCAGAAGCCCAGACAGCTTTAAAACCCTCTTCCTCCACAATTTTCGCAGAAAGGCCATTGTGGGCCTCCATAATGAATGAGATCTCAGCACTGAAAATTAGCTCTCTGAGCTTTGTGGCATTGTTCGACTTGACGGTATTGTCTTTTACTGGTGATGACGACTGAATAAAACGAAAATTATCACTCACTTTTCAATCCTTTTATTTATAAAGGGAGTTAATGTTATTCTTTTGTGTGTCTTATTTATGACGGTTTTAAAAATATTTTATTTAAATAAGATGACAATGGTCTTAGCTAAAGAACTATGTCATGAAGCGCAAGCTCCCCAACACTCGTGAGTGATAAACTTAAGAAATTTTTACTTACAAACATGAAGGAGTTCTGCGCCGGAACCCGGATTTTTTCGTCCGCCAAAATTATCCCCGGTTGATCAGTTTCTTTCCGTCAGGTCGCGGTTGTCCTGTTGGCAGAAAGTGCCGGCATAACTTTTGTCTTGCTATAGCCAATTCATAAATGACGCTGAGGTGTCTGTTAAACCCATGGCGATTCATATAGTAGTGTCTTAGGTAGTTACTGGCGGTTAACAAGAGGTAAAAATGATGTCTGTGGGGGGGGTATTTTCTGCGGTTTTTCTTGGACCTTAGCCTTGCAAGGCTGCAAGGCTTGTCAACCTTGCTTAAAAAATTGCGCTTTATGATCGACTGCCGATTTCTATGGTGTTTAAAAGTCGTTCTGTCTCTTTTGTCACCGTCTCGATATTTTTTTCCGTATATCAGGAGCATACAAAAAACCTACCTGAGCTTCGTTGACTGTCGGCTTGCTACTCGACAATGCTGTATATATAAACAGTGCATCAGGAGGTGCCATGACATGTTCACTTTATACAAATACCCGCTATCCCCAATCTCGATAGCTGCACCACTTTTCCTCGAAACCTGTCAGGCAGGTTTTCCCAGCCCTGCTCAGGATTACGTTGAGCGCGAGTTAGACCTCAACGAATATTGTGTAATGCGTCCTGCAGCCACGTTTTTTGTCCGCGCCTCCGGGCAGTCCATGACAGACATTGGTCTCAACAGCGGTGATTTAATGGTGGTCGATAAGGCCGAATCTCCCCGGCATGGCGACATAGTCATTGCTGAGATAGAGGGCGAGTTTACCGTTAAACGCCTGCTGCTCCGCCCCAGGCTGACGCTTCAGCCTATGAATCCTTCCTTCCCTCCCATATATCCCGATCCGGAAACGCTCCAGATTTTCGGGGTGGTTACCTCGTTTATTCATAAGACCCGGGGTGAGTGATGTTCGCCATTGTGGACGTAAACAGCTTTTATGCGAGCTGTGAAAAAGTCTTCAGACCTGATTTGCGTAACCAGGCTGTCGTCGTCCTGAGTAACAACGATGGTTGCGTCATCGCCCGTAGTGCTGAAAGTAAAAAATATGTACGAATGGGCGAACCTTGGTTTAAGATTAAAAACGAGAACTTCCCTGTTAAAATTCATGCATTTAGCTCTAACTATGCGTTATAGTAAGTTAAGTGGAATGCAACATTGATCGTATAGACTTTGAACAGCAACGCTGACCTCAGAGGTAAACGCAATGACGACTCCACTAAACAACAGTGCCATTTTACTGGCGGAACGCTGGCTGAAGCTGCTGTCCGACCTGGGGCGGGCACCCGCCACCCTGACCGCCTACCGCGCAGCCCTCTGTCATTATTTTGCGTTCTGCAGCCGGAACAGGATTGAACCTGAAAAGGTCAGGTTTGATGACATGGCTGCCTACATCCGTCCTCAGTTACCCGGTATGCCTTTCCCGGCCGCAAGCGCCACGCTCCAGCTGCGCCTGTCGGCTGTCCGTCTCTGGTACGACTTCCTGATGTATCTTGACCTGTGTAAGGTAAATCCGCTGCCCCGTTCCGGCACGCCGGGCATGCTGTGTTCCGCACGGGGGCTGGTTCCCCGTATCGTAAAGCTGCCGCGTATTCCTGACGATGCACAGTGGCAGCTTTTTCAGGCTCATGCCGCGGATTCTCCGCTTCGTGACCGGCTGATGCTGGCGTTAACCTACTGCGGTGCGCTGCGACGATCGGAAGTCACCGCGCTGAGTACTGATGACCTTGACTTTGCCCACCGCCTCATCCGCGTCCGGGCTGAAACCACCAAGAACCGTCATGAACGGATCGTCTGTTACAGTCCCGCCCTGACGCCGGTGCTGGCGGCTCATCTTTTACAGATGAAGCTGTCGGGGATGGTAAAAGGAGCCCTGTTCCGCTCTGAGTCCGATCGTAATCAGGGGGCACCGCTCTCTTACTGGAGCTGGAGCAAAACGGTACGGAAATGGGCGCTTGAGTCAGGGCTGCCCGACATTTCAACCCATACTTTCCGCCACCTGCGGTTGACGCATCTGGCCCGTGCGGGCTGGAAACTGCACGAACTTGCCACCTACGCAGGTCACCGTGATCCGCGCACCACTCAGATTTATATTCACCTTTCCGGCAGGGATCTTGCCGCCCGGATGGCAGGAGCAATTGAAACGGCAGATATCAGGATGGCGAACCTCATTTTCGGCACGGAGGAATAATATGGCAGCGTCTGAACAGCCTGAGAATGTGTGGCTTCCCTTCGATCTCTCCGCTTACAGGCTTGATGCTTTACTGACTGAGCCTGAAAAGGCCGCACTGGCCACCTCTCACAGCCGGGGCAGGCTGCTGCGGATGAAACCTGCTCCTGAGTTTATCAGGCCGCTGAAAGACATCGCAGCAGAAAGCGGATGCAGCCGCGAGGTTGCTGACCTGATAATACTGGACCTCCTGCGTGAGATGCACCTTTCGGGTATACCGTACTGGCGATGGCCGCAGGAACGCTGGCAGACATTCAGCCGGACGGACGGAAAAGGACGGCCGCTGATGGCCGCCTTTGCATGGCATTTCGCCGGACGGTATGATCCCCTCAGCCTGCCAGACATCAGAAAACCTGCCCTGTATACCTGTGCCATTTTTGGTCAGGCTATTTACTTCCGGGAGCTTCACCGCCTGACTGAAACCCTGAAATCGCTGGGCTATGCTGCGGGTAGTCAGGTCACGCATCTGTCGGGCATACTGGCCACGCTGATGGTCATGAACAGAGATCCCCGTCTTGAAACCTTTACGCCTGAACTGCTGTGGGAAGCCCAGAACAACACAGATAGCGGGACATCCCGGTACATTGGCCGGATTTCACACGGCCTTGCTGCGCTGGGCATCTTCAGCGCCCCGATGAGGATGCGTAATTATACCCGATGGTATGAAAAACCCGTAGACGGGATCGATCCGGCCTGGGTCAGGTGGTGCCGGCGCTGGCGGGAAACGTCTGTGCTGAGGCCTCGCACCCGTGAAGGCCAGTACAGTTTTATACTGCGCTGCGGCCTCTGGCTGGCAAAGGCGCATCCGGAGGTGCGTGAACCGTCAGACTGGAGCATGGAAATCTGCGCCAGCTTTATCGCTGCGGTCGGCCGGATGAACGTGGATGAGCTACAGTTGGGCACGGAAAGGGGCACCCGAAAATCGGTGCGATCCGGTGAGCCTATGATGCCGCATTCAAGGGCGCATTTTATCTACTCACTGCGCCGTTTTATGGTCGACTACGAAAACTGGGGCTGGGGTCGCCTGCGCTTCAGCCCTGCCCGTCATCTTTCCACACCGGATACCACCCTGTTTCGGCGCGACGTCAATCCCCGTGTTATCGACGATCCGGTCTGGCTCAAGCTCATCTGGGCCAGCCTCAATCTGCGTCAGGAAGACCTGCTTACTGAAATACATTATCCGCTGGCCATGCTGCAGGCGATGGCCGTCATCTGGACCCATGCGGGGCTGAGGAAAAATGAGCTGCTCCGCCTGACTACCGGTTGCATCGCGCCGCAGGCAGATGAAATAACGAAAGATGACGGCAGCGTCATCCCGGCCGGAACCCTTTGTTACCTGCATGTCCCCGCCGGAAAAACATCAAAAGCCTTTGTTAAACCCGTGGCGACAGTGGTAAAAAAATATGTCGACATCTGGCTGGCCGAACGCCCGGCAGAACAGGCCATGCTGGCTGATGAGCGGACCGGTGAGAAGGTCCGGCTGCTGTTTCAGTACCGGGGGAAGCCTGCCGGCAGCGCTATCCTCAACCGCACGGTGATACCGATGCTCTGCGCAAGAGCGGGCGTTCCTTCTGAAGACAGCGGCGGAGTGATAACCAGCCATCGGGGACGCGCCTCAGCCGTGACCGCACTGGCCAGCGTACCGCAGGGCATGTCACTGTATGAACTGATGCAGTGGGCTGGTCACTCAACGCCCCAGTCCACCATGCATTATCTCCGTATCCGCCCGACACAGCTGGCCGCCTCGTTTGTAAAAGCAGACAGAGTCGCGCACATGATCAGCGTACTGATTGATCGCGACCCTGACGCCGCCAGCCTGACCGGACCTGCAACGTATTATGATTTAGGTGATTCATACTGCACAAATCCGTTCTGGAGCAGCTGCCCGCACCGGATGGCCTGCATCGGCTGCGATTTTAACCTGCTGAAGGACAGCGCGCGCGGGCTTATTCTGGAGAGTAAAGCATCCATCCGGCGTTATCTCGAAGAGGTCCCGCTCACTCCCGATGAGAAAGCCGTACTGGAGCAGGATGCTGAAAAGGTTGAGCAGGCTCTTACAAAATTGGGCCCAAAATCCTGAGTGCTCAAATGCTTTCAATGTCCGGTCTGAGGGTGTCAGTTCAGAGTCAGTACAGACGACCGAACGTCGTATTTGATATGAATCTGATTATAGCGGGCGTTATGACGTAACTGATGGAACAGCAGATGAGAAAACAGAAGCGATGTATGGGGTATGTGGCTGTCGTGGTCGATGACTACGATCGTGCAATTGAGTATTACACCGATAAGCTGGGCTTTACCCTGATTGAGGACACGCCGCAGCCGGGTAAGCGCTGGGTCGTGGTGACGCCGGACCCTGACAGCGACTGTGCTATTCTTCTTGCCCGCGCGTCGAACGACCGGCAGGAAGGCTTTATCGGCAACCAGTGCGGCGGACGGGTTTTTCTGTTCCTGCAGACCGACGACTTCTGGCGCGACTACAATGCTATGAAGGCAAAAGGCGTCCACTTCTGTCAGGAGCCGCGCGAGGAAGAATACGGAATGGTTGTCGTGTTTGAGGACATCTATGGCAATCGCTGGGACCTTTACCAGAACAGGCAGACCTGAAACTCTGTCACGACAGTGTCCCGGATTTAGGGGAAGCCTTACAGGCGTAAACCCTGTCGGATCAGGCCCGCAGAGAGCGCTTCTGAACAATATACTGAACTGTCTGACCTCAGTGCAGCGGTCGCTGCACTGAGGTCTCCCCTGGATAGAGGCCGTACGGTCCGGGTTAACCACACAGCGTCATGATATAAAATCCGGCCGCCGTCATGGCCAGCGAACCCAGCACGTGTATCAGCACCGAGGCGGCTGCCCAGGCATAGCTGCCTGACTGCAGCAGGGCAAAAACCTCAGTTGAGAATGTGGAGAAGGTCGTCATTCCGCCACACAGCCCGGTGGTAATGAGCAGCCGCCAGGCCGGATCGAGGCCGGGATGGCGCAGAAAATACGCCAGCGCCGCCCCGATGATAAATCCACCCAGCAGGTTGACCAGCAGCGTCCCCGGCGGCAGGTCCGGAAAAAGCGCGTTCAGGCGTGCGCCCAGTTGCCAGCGGATAACACACCCTAAAGCACCGCCGGTGATGACGGCAAAAAGCTGATTCACGTTCATTCCTTTTTTTTAATATTCAGAACATAACGGCACACGACCTGTGCGGCCGTATCCATTTCATATACAACCGGCACGCCGGTCGGGATGTGCAGCTGTGCCACGCTGTCGTGGGGCATGCCGTTCAGAAAGGCGGTCAGGGCGCGCAGCGTGTTGCCGTGCGCCACAATCAGAACGGTACTTCCGCAGCGCAGCTGTGGCACCACAACGTGGTGCCAGTATGGCATGACGCGACGCAGGGTCATTTCCAGGCTTTCCGTTGCAGGCAGGTCGGCCAGCGCAACGCGGCGATAGCGCAGATCCCGACGCAGCTGCGCCGGAGCCTCCGCGTCTGCGGGCGGAATGCCGCTGAAGCTTTTGCGCCATAGCCGGACGGTCTCTTCCCCCATCATCCGGGCAGCGTCGTCCTTGTTCAGCCCCTGCAGCGCACCGTAGTGGCGCTCGTTCAGTCGCCAGCTCTTTTCCACGGGCGTCCAGCTTCGGTCAAGACGGTCCAGCACCCGCCAGACCGTGTGAACGCAGCGTGTCATCACCGAGGTGAAGACACGGTCGGGCATAAGGCCCACTGCCCGCAGCGCGTCACCGGCTCGGTCGGCCTCCTGCCGCCCCCTGACCGTCAGCGGCACGTCCGTCCAGCCGGTAAAACGGTTTTCCCGGTTCCACTGGCTTTCGCCGTGCCGCAGGAGGATCAGCGTTGCAGGGGCCACAGGCATTCCTTCTTTGCCGGACGGGGACCGTCCGGCGGATGTGTTACGTGCGGCGCACAAACGCATGAAGCCCCGCGTAGTGCGCGTCCTCACCCAGCGCCTGCTCAATGCGCATCAGCTGGTTGTACTTTTCCACGCGTTCGCCGCGGCACGGCGCGCCGGTTTTCAGGTGTCCCGCGCGCAGGGCCACCGTCAGATCGGCAAGGAACGTGTCCGTGGTTTCCCCGCTGCGGTGAGACATGAACGCACCCCAGCCGTGCCGCTGGCAGAGAGCCACGGCGTCCAGCGTTTCGCTGAGCGAGCCTATCTGATTGAGCTTGATCAGCGCGGCGCTGGCGAGGTTTTCGTCAATGCCGCGCTGGATGTACTTCACGTTGGTTACAAACAGGTCGTCACCAACCAGCTCGGCCCTGCCCGCAAGCTGCTGGTGCAGATGCTTCCAGCCCGCCCAGTCGTCCTCGGCCAGGCCGTCTTCCAGCAGGATGACCGGAAACTGGTCCATCAGCTCGCCGTAGTATGCCGTCATTTCCGCCGCGCTCAGCGCGCTGCCCTCGGTGCGCAGATGATACTGACCGTCAGCGAAAAACTCACTTGAGGCAGGGTCCATGCAGATGCTGATGTCCTCTCCGGGCCTGTATCCCGCCTTCTCAATCGCCTGTACGATAAACGCCAGCGGGTCACGGTTCGACGACACGGCGGGCGCAAAACCGCCTTCGTCGCCCACTGCCGCTGAGAGTTTTTTGTCCAGCAGGATCTGGCGCAGCGCCTGGTAGACCTCGCTGCCCTGACGCACGGCCTCGCGCAGCGTGGGTGCCCCGTGTGGCGCTATCATGAACTCCTGGAAGTCCGCGCCCTGACCGCGGGCGTGCACGCCGCCGTTGATGATGTTCATGCACGGCACGGGCAGCAGATTCGCCTGCAGGCCCCCCAGGTAGCGCCACAGCGGCTCGTGCGAGGCCTGTGCCGCCAGCCGGGCCACCGCCAGCGATACGCCCAGAATGGCATTGGCACCCAGGCGACTCTTGTTCTCCGTGCCGTCCAGCATCAGCATGATGTTGTCCAGCTGCCGCTGCTCGCGCACGTCCAGGCCGCGCACGGCTTCGCAGATTTCCGTATTAACCGCCCTGACGGCATCCAGCACGCCTTTGCCGCCAAAACGTTGTGCGTCACCGTCGCGGCGCTCTGCGGCCTCGCGCGACCCGGTGCTGGCCCCGGAAGGCACCGAGGCGCGTGCCATCATCCCGTCCGGGGTCCGGGCCTCAACTTCAACGGTGGGGTTGCCGCGAGAGTCAAGAATTTCCCGGGCGGTCACGTTATCCAGTGTAAAGTGCATAGCGTTTCTCCCGGTTTAGTCATTCAGGTGAGTAATAAGCACATCCACCGTGAGGTGGTTGATGTATTCCGCCGAGCGGGACGTCAGCATTCCCATAAAGCGGTTGCGGTGCCCGGCAAGCACGAGGTCCACGCCCAGCTCATTGATGCACTTCTCCACGTCCTCAAAGCGGCGCATGGTCACCAGCTCCCGCGTGTCTACCGCCTCAGGCACGGAGGCCGCCAGCTCGCTCATAAACGCTTTGGCTTTCAGCACCTCTTCCGACACGACGTCGTCCATCAGGCTGTCGGACACGTAGTTCATTTCCCGGTAGTCGTCGCTGATGTGGGCCAGGGTGATTTTCATGCCGAGCGGCTGCGCCAGCGCGACCGCCCGTTTCAGCAGGAGGGTGCCGTCGTCTTTGTCGTTCACAAGTATCAGTGCGTGGGTGTAGCAGGTCATAATGAACTCCCGTTCTGGTTAAGGCGGGACTCAAGCCACGGCAGAAGCTGTTTTTTGCGGCTGAGCATGCCCGGTACGGAGCAGGAGGCCGCGTTAACGCTCTCCCGCCCGGCGAAGTAAAGCGTTGAAAACCCGGCGCGAATGTCGGTCAACATCAGCACCGTCAGCCCGGCACCCGACTGGTCCGCCAGATACGCCAGGGCAGCGAGCAGGTCGTCCATCACGGGGGCAACCTGTGTCGGTGAGCTGACCTCAATCTGGGCAATGCGCACGTCGGTGCCGGCAATGACGAAGGCCTTGAGATCCCTGCCCAGCAGCTGCTGGGC
>Ga0105126_1000026_pt1 | contig 61429 bp, 60 predicted proteins | sample LS_171metaG_FD_91488 | JGI IMG/M metagenome (GOLD analysis project Ga0105126, IMG submission 91488) | Switchgrass associated microbial communities from Austin, Texas, USA, to study host-microbe interactions - LS_171 metaG | ecosystem: Host-associated > Plants > Phyllosphere > Phylloplane/Leaf ...
ATATCCAAATAACCCCATTCCAGTTTATCCATTTCTCTTGTTGCTTTTTTAATTAATGTACTCATAGATATCTCTTTTATTTTTATGTTAATTTAAATTATGCTGCTTTATTGCGTGAAGAATTAATCAGGTTTTCAATCCAGTCATTCACTTCACTTTCAACAAAGGCGATTGTCTTCTCACTTATTTTTACTGGAAGTGGAAACGCTTTTTTATTTATCAACCGGTAAATCGTTGTCCTGCTTACGCCTGTTCTTTTTATTACTTCTGGCAAGCGAATTAATGTTGTGCAGTTTTTGTTCATTATATTTTTCTCCTGTGCTGTGTTGATGAGGAGAAGTTTACGGTTTTGAAGTGTTTAAAAATTGTGACGGGACAAAAGAGATTTTCCGTGGAATGGGGGGATTAGTGTGTTTACAAGGGATGGTTTTTTTGGCCGATCCCTTGATTTTTTTAATCAATAGTGGTAGATGAGTCGCCTCTGGCTGCTGCCTGTTGTACAGCTATATCATGCAGGATTTCGTTGATAGTTTTGTGTGTATGTCCTGTTTTTTTATACATAAATGCCGTAAACAGGTTATCAAATTCATCCAGTAGCGCTCTTTCAGCCATCGGCCTGTCGGTTTCCCGGATTTGGACATAGTCACGAGGATTTTCTACTCCCCAGGGATACAAGAGTTGCTCTATGTCCTTATCGCTATACTTGAAGCCATTGCGCTTCGCAAAATACATCAGGTCAAGCATTGGGATCACGTTGAAGTTGATCAGCTTTTGGATCATAACTTCACCAAAACCATAGGAAGGGAGCTTTGGTGATTCTACTTCCATCACCTTTCGCCATTGTGGCAGCAAATGAGTGATTGAACCTATGATCTGGCTATCCGTTGAGGCTCCTAAATCGATTTGCAGGTAGATCTGTTCCCTGGCCTTCTTTATCCGGCGTTCCCACATGTTTTTAAGCGCAGGATTAATCTCACGATCTGTGTTGGCTGATTTTTCAGCCCCTTTTGTTAAACTTTCCAGATTAAATCGAGTAAATGACATTTCAAGCATGTCTGTTTGTTCTGGTGCCAGGCTATTGTGCTTGTCGGATTGCACACCCGCCACTTTTTTGATATTGCGTATCAACAAATTTACCCGCTTAACTGTAAGCGGTTTTACATGAAAATCATCAAGTAAATCCTCTGACTCAATGAAATTGACATTTTTGATAAGTATCGGGTTACCACCAAAAATCAGCTTTTCCTGACTCTTGTTCACATCTGGCAGCAACCACTCAGCATCCGGGGACTCAGCCGCTTCCTGATATCGTTCATGCATTTCACGCCTAAGAACGAATTCATAGTACAGTTCCCAGAGGGTCAGGTCTTTCAGCGCCAGATAGTTGCCCGGTTTAAACCACTTGGTCAACTCTACCTTTTGTTTTTGGGTTATCTTTGGCATCAACGATCTCATGATCAACAGACAGGCAACCACTATATGCAACATCAACATTTCAGCCAACGGTCACAGGCTAATGCTTTCATATGGGGGATGATGGTAAGGAGCTATACCGTGCTAAATAAGTACGCCAGTAAGTACGCGAGAGAAAAATGGGAATATTTTATGAAAGATAATTTCGTAACCCATTGATTTAATGGTGCCGATAATAGGAGTCGAACCTACGACCTTCGCATTACGAATGCGAGCCGACTTTAAAATGAGTACAATTACGAGTACAAAAAATTATCTTAAATAAATAAGAAATAAAAATCAATAATATAACACAAAAATCACTGTTTAACGTCTAAATAAAATTGGTTGTCTTATGAGATGTCAGAAAATCTCATGAAACTCTCAAAACCCTCTAAAATCCACGCAACTGCGTGGATTTTTCATAGTATCTCAAATTGATTTTACAAACGCATGATAAAGAAAAAGCGTAAGTAACTTCCTCCACACGATCTACCTCCTCACAAAAGAAACACCGAAACGATAGCGCCCGTAGCAAGTTATAAGTAAGCATTCATAGAAATCCTGAAAGGATTCTTTAAGGTGTGTAGTTCAATACGGTTGCTCCAATAAGAGATTAGAAGTGGCATCCGCCATGCTGCTATCTCATTACTCTTAACGAATACGACTGTTTCTTCGCATTCGCAACAACCATCTGGCATTACTCAGCCTGGTAAAGACGTCCCTCGCCCGACCTCGCCTTCCGCCACACTTCATCATCCGTCAGTTCAGTCTGGATGAGTTCAATCGGCACGCCAGCATCGTTAATCATCGCAACAAAAAAGCCGTCTATCGGCTCATATGGCCCAAGTATAACTTCCTCATCGCGAATGGCCTCCAGGAGATCGGCCACCTTAAATGCCACATGTGGCACAGTACGGATCAGATGATGCAAAGGTGAATCGGCTTCAAAACGGTGCCACTGCACCCGGAACAGGCCTGGGTTGTCGGCGGTGTACATGCCGGCACGTTGACTGTAACTGCCGTCTTGTAGGCCATCACTGACTGGAATCCCTAAGTGGTGAAAATCATACTGCAGGTGTTTTTTCAACGTTGTACTCCTTAGGGTTAATGTCCGTCAGACGGATAGGGTAACTAGCCAGTAATGATCAGCTGCATTTTCGCGCCATCAGACTCACCTAATGGGGCGTCAGCCCCGTTTATTGAGGCAGAGCCCGAATCAAATCCCCATCACATACTGCGCGATTTTGAAATAAATGATGAGTCCTGTACCGTCGATGAAGGTGGCGATAAAGGGCGCTGAAACCACCGCCGGATCTACCCCCGCCTTTTTCAGTAACATCGGTATGATTGACGACACAATCGCGCTCCACACGGTAATGGCCACCAGCGAAAGACTGACAACCAGCGTGACCTCTGCGCCAACGCCCATCATCCATGCCCGTATCCATGCCGCAAGGCCGATAGTGGCCGCGATCAGCAGGGACGTGGAGATTTCTTTGCGCAGCACTGCACCAAGCCTTGCCAGACTAACCTCCCCTAACGCCATGGCCCGCACCAGGGTAGAGGTGATCTGTGTACCGCTATTGCCGCCGGTGCCAATCAACAGAGGAATAAAAAAGGCGAGCGCAATTGCCGCCTCAAGTTGATCTTCAAAGGCTTTCAGGACATTGCCTGTATAGGCCTCAGCCACAAAGAGCATCAGCAACCAGACGGCTCTTTTTCGCCAGAGCGCCCATGGACTGGTTTCAAGATAAGGTTTGTCCAGCGGCAGACTGGCGCCCTGACGCTGTGCATCTGCGGTGTTCTCATCCGCAATCAGGCGTGCAATCTCCCGTTCACCCAGCACACCAACCAGCGTATGGTTGGCGACGACGGGCAGGATATCGATATTCTCCTCCATCAGAATATGAGCAATATCACCGCGACTGTCATCCGGCGTCACTTTCGTGAAAGCATGACGCATCATCACACCAACCGGTTTATCTTCATCATGGCATTGCAATAATGTTTTAACCGCAAGCGTGCCGCGTAAATGGTAATCGCGTGCGGTAATAAAGACTAACGAAGGGATCTCATTTGTTTTTAACTGCGACAGAAAATAAAGCTTTGCTTCTTTTACCGTCAGTGTGTAGGGGAGCGTAATAAAATTCGGGTTCATATACTGCGCAACGGAGGCGTCATTTACGCCGTCAGCATTGAGGCGCGAACCGGTAGAAAGATGCTGTATTTTTTGCATTGAAGTGTCCCTATATCGGCTAAAACGTCATCAGCGAATCGTACAGGGGCGTAACCAAAGAGGGAGTGAACGTAGGCTATCTCCGCGTCCAGGTTTTAGCACTATACAACGTATCTGATTCATTAATCAGAAGTTACCTTGGGCTGAACCTTAATCCGATAAAGCCTGTCTTAACCTTGGGCATCTCTCGATGTCGTCAGATCAGTAACCTGTGTTTGTATAGGAGCCTCGCCAAACGAGATACTGTGTACTTAAAACGCGGCTAATATAGAGGGAGAATGCTGATATAAAAAGAAACAATCGATTCTTATTGAGAATACGTTTAAGGAATTACAAAAATATAAATAAAATTACTTTACATTAATATTCTTGGTGGACAACCATAGAAATCACCCCTTTCTGAATCGTTCAGCGTAATCAGTGACGCTTCCTGTGCCATTTCATTTCCCAACCCAATGAACATTCGTCAATAATCGTTGCTAAAACGTGGGAGCCTGTACCTGTATTTACCCAGATACTGTCTTAGCCGTTTATCAGTAACGTCATTTAACGCATGCACGTCTCCATTCTGCAGGGATGAATCTTTGCTAAGAAGGCTCACGAGACATTTCAGGCACACAGTTAGCTTTCAGACATAGTCGCTATGTTTAAGACCGATCCCTTAACACCTGATAATGGGTACAGCCAGCCCATATCACCGCTTTTCCTTTGCATCCTTTTTACACCTCGCCATTTCTTTTTTACGCCACTTTTACACGCCGGGCGTTTTAATCAACGGCACCGGGTACTCATGGCCCATGCATAAGGAAGTCGTTGATGAAATGCGTTAATGCGCCCTTTTCTCTGCCTGTCAGTGGCGATGCCGCCTTAGTCGAGCTGGCTGAGCAGCAACGTCTTCGGCTGATGTCACCCCGTAAATGGTTCAGAGACGCGATTGAGGTCAACACCGATCCGGCCAGGCTTAACCCCCGGCTGATTGCTCAATGGCTGGGGGCGACGATCCCCGATGCGCGCCTTCTGACGCTTGCGTTGAACAGCAGTCTCTGTTTTGGCGTCTACCGTAATGCACGACAAATCGGCTTTGCACGCGTCGTAACCGATATGGCCGAAACCTGGGTAATCCAGGATCTGTTTATTTCGCCAGAATATCGCTTTATCGGTCTGGGATCCTGGCTATTGCGCTGCTGTCTGTCGCATCCAGGTGCCTGCGGCTGCCATCGTATTATCGCCCTGAGTGAATCCGCCCCGGAGTTTCTTCAACACAACGGCTTCATCTGTCATCCCTCACTGCCGGGTATTTACGTGACGCCGCCTCAGTATCACGGCGTTGACTACCTAGCAGGCTCCGATATCACACGTAGACATTAAGCGACTATAACGATGAGCAGCCTGCTTCAGTTTCTCATTCGGCCTCAATTATCCAGCTGTTGGTCGTTAAGCAATGCGACTGACGAACCTCTGTCTCACAAGGAAAACACCATGTCAGGTCTTATCCTGGTATCACATAATCATTCTCAACGTTCCACGCTTACTGCGATTTATGAAGGCATTCTCGCCCATCAAGGTGGGCTCTGGGTGAGCTGGGATGGCCAGACCGCAGTTCTGCCATCGGATACGGCAAGACCTCTGTCATCTCAGCAGAAAGATCACTATGAAACCCTGACCTTTCCCCTGACACCCGGCGAGGCGAATGAGGGTTATCACAATTACGTTCATAAAGGACTCTGGCCTGTTTTCCACCAGCGCCCGGATCTGGCCCGTTTTTCCGCTGACGGCTATCGGGAATATAAAAATATTAATGAGGCTTATGCGCGTGCCATTTGTGAGCACGCCCTGCCCGAGGACAGAATCTGGATACAGGATTATCATCTGCTGGGTTGCGCCCGCTATCTTCGCGAAGCCGGTTTGACCAATCCAGTGGGCTTTTTTCTGCATCAGCCTTTCCCATCGGGCAAGATGTTTGAGGCCATTCCCGACTGGCGCTGGCTCACCGAATCCCTGCTGTGCTGTGACGTGATCGGTTTTCAAACGGTACAGGACATGAACAACTTTATTGTCTGGCTGGAAAGTGAATTCCGTACAGAGCGTTTGGCTGGCGACAGCTTTCGGGTACAAGGCCGTATTGTCCGCCTCGGCGTCTTTCCTGTGGGGATTGACCTTGACGATGCCCGCTGTCTGCGCGACAGCAATAGCTGTGCCTTCATGGAAATGCAGTGCCGCGAAAACTTGCCAGAAAATACCGTACTAAGTGGCGGCCATCTTGATGACAGTGCCGGGCTGCCTTACCGAATCAGCGCCGTGGAAGTGCTGCTGTGCAAACATGCTGTTTACCAAAAAAATATCACCCTGTTGCAGTTGGCTCCGCCCTCTGCCGGGTATGCGCATCGCGCGCCGGAAATCAGTCACACCTTAGAAACCCTGTGCGGCGAGTTTAACGGCGTGCACGGCATGATGAACTGGTACCCGGTGAACTGTCTGACGCATGCTTACAGTCGGGAAGAGCAGGCGGGAATCTATCGCGCTTCCCGTGTTGCGCTGGTGACCCCACTGATGGCGGGCATGAGCCTGATGGCGAAGATGTATGTTGCACTTCAGGATCCCGATAACCCTGGCGTGCTGATCCTGTCACAATTTGCAGGCGCAGCAGAGCAGATGGACGGCGCGATAATCGTCAATCCTTACGATCCCGATGCGATGGCCGATGCCATTCATAGCGCACTGCTGATGCCGGTAAGGGAACGGCGTCATCTTCACGCGCGTCTGATGAAGGGATTGCATTTGCACAGCAGTCATCGCTGGTCTCAGGCATTTTTGTCCATGCTGAGCGATCAGCCCGTGATGCCCGGGCCGGTCGTCGCAACCGCCCCCTCTTTGCGTCTGAACAGTAGTCGGGCCCGATACTGACGTTACCGTCCTCAGTAAGCGGCAGGTCTGCATCGCCTCTGCTTTGCGGACCGGGCTTTTAGCTGCAACACAACGATGAAATAGCCTGAAAACGGCTCAGCCCTGAGCCATTTTAATCAAGCTATTGAATCGCAGCCGCTGGTGCAGCGTGGTGATAACGGCTGAGGCGTGCGTTAACGAGAAGCCGAAAGGGTTTGCAGCACTTTCAGCTCGGCCACCGCTTCCTGCATGGCATCCATTCCCGCCGTTAAGGTGCGCAGGCTATCCAGCTGTTTCGCCATACCTGCCCGCTCATGACGGGTGCGGTCGCTCATCGCCGCTATGGCATCGGCTGCGTGGATACTGCGCTCTGCCATGTCCGTGGCAGTTTGCACGGTGTTTGTCGCCACATTGCGAATGCGGGAAATCGTGCTGACCGCATCGTTGATATTGCTTGCCGTGGCTTCCGCCTGCTCTTTGGAGGATTGCGCCAGACGACGCACTTCTCCGGCGACAACCGCAAACCCCCTGCCCGCCTCACCCGCACGGGCGGCTTCAACAGCCGCATTAAGCGCCAGAATATTGGTCTGGAACGCGATATTGCTGATGCCATGCGTAATGACGTTGATGCCATTGGAGATCGACTCCAGATCGTCCAACCCGTCGCCTAAGCGGCCCTGTGCCTGCTGGCTCTCTTTGGCGATATCGCTGATAGCGCGGATGCTGCTCTCGGCCATCGTCAACGCCTCGCTCTGGCTCTGGGTTGCCGCCTCAAGCACCGGCAGTGCCTGGACGATAGGCGCTAACTCCTGTTGATAATTCACCACGCGCGCCAGCACGTCAGACTGCACCCTGTTCAGCGCCTCCCAGCGACGCAGGGCGCGCTGAGCGTAGTGAGCCGCATAACTGGCATATTCCACCGGGAATTGCGCCATCGCATTGACGCTGTGATTAAAGAACACCAGCGCAGAGAGCGTCTGGTTGATCGGCACGCCGAGAATCTCACCAAAACTGGAGAAGCCGGCGGCCGGGATCCCTTTAAAGAAATGCGCATCGTGCAGCTTATCGGCATTCCCTACGCGACGCAGTATGCAATCGTTCATCAGAATCGCTGCCGGTTTGCCGTGGCGTTGAGTAAAGGCCTGCCAGTCACGCTGCGTGGCCTGCTTAAAATCGGTTTCACGCATTAAGTAAAGCCGATCGCCAAATTCCAGGTCGCAGAAAAACTGCACGCTCTGGCTGTCCATTTTCGCCACGGAACGAATAAAGAAGGCTTCGCCTACCTTGACGGCAAATGTCAGACCTTTAAGCCGCTCGCTGAGCTGCTGTTCGTTGCAGCCAAGATGTTCGGCCAGCGCCTGGGTGAATGGCTGCTGCTGTCCCTGCGCGTTGAACACCGACGTCAACGTACGCTTTACCGGATCGGCCTCTGCAATCAGCCAGCTTTTATTCAGCGGTTCGAAATTCTGGCTTTTGAAGGGTGCGAAGGATTTACCCGCTGCCATTTTGCAGAACACGATAACGGCCTTGCCCTGCAGCACACGACCGCCGACACCCATCCATGTGCCGTCAAAGGTTGCACGTCCTCCTGCGGAGCCACCAATCGCCAGGCACGGAAAGCGCCCGGTGTTATACCAGGCCTGCATCAGAAAGCCTTCTGATGCGGACAGTCCGTCGCAGTAAATCATAGCGAAGGTGCGATCGGCAGAAAGCGGCATGCGCAGCTTCAGTGCGGCCAGTTCATGCTGAATGGCGCTGATGCGATCGGTCGCCGTGTGCGTGTCGTGAAGATGCAGATCGACAATGTGCGTTTCATGCTCCGCTATCAGGTTGCGAGGCAGCCAGAGCCAGCTGCCCTCTTGTCCGTCTCCCTTGCAGTAAGTTGTCTGCTTGCCGCTGGCGCTGAGCGCCCCGTTCGAGGAGAGCGTAATGACGGTCAGATCCGCCGATGTTAAACGTTGCCATGCCTGACTGACCTTCTGAAAATCTGCCTCTGGCGGTACAAACGTCAGCAAAATACCCGCAGCACGTTTGCTAAGGCCTGCAGCAGAGAGCGATGCAGGTAAGCTTTCACAGTGAAAGATCCCGTCCGCGGGCCGAGCGGCCCCTGCAAAACGGGAACCGGTTAAGCTTCTGGTCATTGTCTTAATGACAGACATATTGTTATTTCCATTGTAATTAAAAGGAATGCACGTACTGGTGTTGTAAAAAAGAGGGCCAAATGCTGCGCCGGTATGACCAGAACGCATGAGCCCTCTTCAGCCCCAAAAATGAGCTGAGCATGCGTTATCGACTCACGCGGCCATAGCTTCAGCGATTACCGGGATTATTATTAGCGATGCGTGCGGGTAAGCGTTTGCGTTTGATGTCCGTCAGGTACAGAGAAAGTTTGCGCCAGTTTAAAAGAATGAACGTCGGCTCAGAGCGAGAAGTGGTCTTTTGTTAATTTTCCAGAAATAAAATGGGTATGCTTTGACTTTCCGCCTTGATGAACACCTTCACAACAGGATGGACAAGATGAAACAGGTCAGGATTTATACACTCAAAGACAGCCAGTCAGCAGAAATTTATTTTCACATACACTGGCCCCGACACAGGGTTTCTCTTTCTGCTTTTGATATTTATGTCAATGATGTCTATCTGGGAGAAAACTGTCAGGTCATTGCAACAGTGACCTATCAGGAGGGAGCCGATATACAGGCTATCAATCAGAAATACATGAGCAGCGAGGCGTTCATGTCAGACATGAAAGGTTTCGACATGTCTTCAATCCTCCGGGTGGACGAAATCACCATTAAAGAAACACTTTTCTGACCACGCGACGTTCACAGTCAACTGAGGCGTTCCCTTTTTAGCCTCTGAAATTTGTACACCGCAACTCAGTCGCCCTTATCGCGGTGTTCAGGCAGAAAGCAATTGATCGGTTCAATTCTGGCTGTGAGTTCAATCAACGGATGAAACACATTGGTCGAAACGCTCTCCGGGGAATTCAGAGCCTGGCGCATTTCCTGGCCTTTCGCTGAGCTGCCTGACAACAGGGTTTAATCTTTGCCAGGGGTGAACAGATGCGTCGCTTCCTTTTGGAAAGTGTTGTCTGAGCGATCTGTTCGTCATTTCATTTGAGCCACATCGCGCGGGAACTTAGGGATCACAGACCTAAATCTGGATGTCTGTTTCTACAGTAAATCGGGTGCGGCGGGTTAGTTCGGCGCGCCGATCCCGTGTTTATGTTTTATAACGCTCGAAAGCTCATTTCTGGGCTTGTTTGATGAGGGCAGAATCACCGTTAAGGCCTTGTTGTCTCTGATACAGGTGGGGATTACTAAGCGGGAGTGGCGTTATGAGAGGGTAAGAATACTGGTGGTTTTAAGCCCTCACCCATTACCTGGCCACTTGCCACAGTGGCCAGGTACGTAAATGATTACTTAATATTGAAATCAATCCATTCACCGCCCGCATCAGCAGATTTGACGCAGTGCTCTACCCAGTTCACACCGATCTGACCGGCGTGCACATCGGGATACCAGAATGATTCCAGGAATTTCGCGTCGCCACGATCGGTTGCATCCATTGCAATCGCAAAGCGGCGATAAAGATTAGACCATGCTTCAAACAATCCTTCCGGGTGTCCACCCCCGATGCGATCGTCAGCCAGAGCCTGCGAACTGAGATAAGGCATTCCGCGTTCAAGGATCCGAACAGGCTCCCCCTGGATTTCATAGCGAAGCTGGTTAGGTTGCTCATCCCACCACTCCAGGCTTGCCTTCGAACCCACAACACGAATTTTCTGACCATGCATAGAACCGCAGTTCACCGCTGAGCACCACATAGAACCCACCGCACCGTTGTCATATTCCATCAGCACATAGGCGTTATCTTCCAGCGGTGCGCGGGATTTGACAAAGCTCTGCCGCGAGCACAGCAACCGTGTGATGCTCAATTGAGGCAGCATCGTTTCAGCTAAAAACAGCGGATGGGTAGCCAGATCGCCCAGAACATAACCTGGCCCGACATATTTAGGGTCCACGCGCCAGCGGGTGGAAGGATTATCCAGTTCTACTGCTTCTGCATGAAAACCGTGTGCGAAGGACATGTTAATGATACGGATATCACCGAGCAGCCCTTCCTCAATCATCTGCCGCGCCTGCAAAATTAATTGATGCCCTGCATATCCATATGTGACACCGATGATTTTTTTATGGGTTCTGCATAACGCCGCAAGAATGCTTGCTTCCTCGCCGGTAAAACAGAGCGGCTTTTCGCAAATCACATGCAAACCGGCTTCCAGTGCAGCTTTGCATATAGCAAAGTGTGTATTGTTTGGCGTGGCAATTGAGACAGCTTCAATGCCATCTTCACGACTCGCCTCTTCCCGGAACAGGGTTGCATAATCGGGATAGCATCGATCTTCTGCAATACCGAGTTGAACACCAAAGGCTTTACCTCGTTCAGCATCAATATCTAATACGCCTGCCAGTAAAGTGAATGCGTTGTCTCTTAAGGCTGCAGAACGATGAATATAACCAATCTGGCTTGTGCCACCTCCCCCAACCATTCCCCAACGAACAGATCTGTTAAGCGGTTTTAGTCCGTTAATCATAATGTTATCTCCGGTTAGAAGCCGACTGATTTTAGCCACTTAAGACTTTCGGTCACATCGTGTAGACTGCCATCAGCCTGGCGTGGATCGCGTTCCTGCTCAATCGTGATCCAGCCTTGATAATTCAAGTCGTTAAGGAGTTTCTTAATTGCGGGATAATCAATTGCTCCTTTGCCAATGGGGCACATTACGCCTTCTGCGCATGCGGCAAAGAAATCCAGTCCACGCTTAAGTATATCTTTATGGACACTTTCGTTCACATCTTTGAAATGAATATAATCAAGGCGATCGAAATAACTCTCAAGCCAGCTTACAGGGTCCATGCCAGAATAATAAAGGTGCCCTGTATCCAGACATAACCCAGCAACTGAATGCGGTATATCCTCAGCAATTTTGATAATTTCATCTGAGAACTCAATACATCCCCCCGCATGCGGATGAATTACCGGACGAACACCGTATTCATTCCAGGCCAGAGAACTTATTTCTTTAATATGCGAGACCATGCGCTGCCAGTCATCAGCACTCAGGCGAGGTGCTTTATCTGAATGTCCGGCATAACGAGCGCGTTCTTCATTACCAAAATCAATAATCACCAAATATGGCGCGGGATAATTAGAGCTATGATCTTTCACCGCAGTGGGTATTTTAGAAAGATTTCGACACAGATTATGCGTCAACTCAATCATGTTATCAAAATTACTGTCACTGACCAAATCATCAAAAATTGTACCCGCCACGATTGAAAGCGAGGCCTTATTTAAGGCTTCCGTCAGTTTGACCGGATCCGTTGGTAAATATGTCCACGGTCCGAGTTCAATACTTTTATAACCCGCCTGATTTGCCTCACTGAGAACTTTTTGCCAGGGCGGCAGAAACGGATTTTTAGGATCATCAACCCCCCAACTGCAAGGTGCATTAGCAATATGAATAGTCATCATTACGTCCTTACTATATTAATGTTTTATATCACTGGTCGTGACGGATACAGAATTTTTATTGATACGGGCATTCATGAGTTCTTCGACTTTCTCGAGTGCCACACCTTTTGTTTCCGGAATGTAGCGTTTTACGAACCACCAGGATATCAGGCAGGATACTGAGAACAGCAGCAGCGGGAATCCACCGTGGAATTTTTCACGCAGCCATGGATTATCATTGATAATCGGGAAAACCTGGCTAATGATAAAGTTGGATACCCACATCGAGGCATAAGCGATCCCCATGCCCATTGCGCGAAGGCGGTTAGGCAGAATTTCGCCCACCACGGTCCAGGCGATTTGCGACCATGTTAAGCCAAAGATGAACATGAAGCCTAACAGGCCGATGATTGAGGCATAGCCTTTAATACCAAAATAGAAAGTCAGGAAGGTAAGCGCGAGACAGATGAAGGTGCCGAAAGAGCCAATCAGCAGCAAAATACGGCGCCCGACACGATCAACAAAGACAATACCGACAAGCACGCCCAGGAACTGCAACGCCGCTAGCCAGGTGACCATAAACATGGCTTCTTCCATGCTGCTTGTGACATTCATCAACAAGGTTGGCCCAAAGTACTGAATAACGTTGATGCCGGTGAACTGGTTGAATACGGCAATCATTGACGCAATGATGATGAACATCTTCGCGTTACGTGTTAACCCCTTAATCGAAGGTACATTTTTTACAGATGTCGTTACTGAATCAGTATTAAAAGATGCTTTAATTTCATTAAATAAATTCGAGGCATGCGTAGGATTGGAGATGCGAGTCAAGGTTTTCATCGCTTCGGCATCACGATTTTTCATTATATTCCAGCGAGGAGACTCCGGAATAAAAGCCATAAACATTAAATACAGGAAGCAAGGAATAACACCAGATCCAAGCATATAACGCCAGCCAACCGTCACCAGCCAGGTTTCATCTGCTCCTTTGGCGATCAAATAATTGACGATCAGCACCAAAACCTGTCCACCAACGAAAAAGACCATATTCATTGCGACAACGCGGCCGCGATAATCCCTTGGTGCAACTTCCGTCATATAAATAGGTGACACAACCGATGCCAGTCCGATGCCGAATCCGCCCAGAATACGGAAGATAATAAACATCGTGAAGTCGGTGGCTAATGCCATGCCCGCTACAGAAACCAGCATAAAGAATACTGTGATAGTCAGGGCTTTTTTTCTGCCATAATTATCGGCAAGTTTACCGGCGAGCCATGCGCCTAATACGCAGCCGATAACGATACTTGATACCGCCCAACCGGTCTGCGATGGCGTTAAACTAAAATGTCTGTTGAGAGGCTCAATAACACCTGAAATAACGGAAGTATCATACCCTTGTAACAGGCCACCCAATGCTGCCACGGTACAGATCGCCATAACATAGGCGAGATTATATTCCTTCTCTTTCGTACTCATACGGTTACCTTTGCGTTTAATTCACACAGTTTGACTGAGTGAAGTCATATAATGACTGTTTTGAATTTTCGTAGATAATGAAATAGAAACGTAAAAGACAAACAATGTTAAACTGTCATTCTTAATATGTAGCCTCCAGAAAATCAGGCATGGATACGCCGCACACAAAAAACCCCTCCGGCGCTGATGTCATCTTTATGATTGACCTAAAAGTTCTCTTTCGATAATCCTGCGCGTGTCGACGGCCTGTGAGTTCATTTTTTCCGGATATCCAAATAGCGATGCGGTAATAATGGATTCATCGCCGACTTAGAATTTTCGATTTGCAAAATTCATTTCACGTAATACACGAAAAATCCACTTCCCCTTCGCCAATGCCCCTATGCTGGTGAATTGTGGCATTAACATCTGGCGGATTAACGATGAAGGAAGAGAGTGCCACCCCGTACTGATTCAGTGCACGTTTATACTCGCTCATCAACGCTCTGGAAGCTCGGGGATGTTTACAGAACGGGTTGATACGCGGATGCGGGGATTGTTCAATATATTTATAACCCCACTCAGAAACCCGGCGAACCATGTCGGTAATTGATAAATGCTTAATGACGTCAACATCAAAAGCGACTTTCATTATCCCTTTCTCCTTCTGAATAAATCAGTAGTGACAGGCCTGGCCATTTCTTTTCGCCAGCATATCGGCAATAGCGCGAATGCTCTCTTTTGCGATACCCGGCTTGGGCACCAGCGACATGCCATCTCCTCTCTTTTCGTGACTGACAGACAGCGATGCCCCCTCACTCTCCTCCAGGCGCCCGACCTGAACCCAACACATATCCCTGCCCAAAAATAGCGAAAATGCCTTTAACGAATGTCTTCGCATTGCCATCTACTTCAATGTATTGATTATCAATGAGCTGAACGCATGCCTGGGCCATAGTCAATCTGATGGTTTACATTCGATCCGCCTGCCAGTTTCAAGGTTGTTCACCAGCGAACGCAGGTAAGGAATGGCATGCAGGTAATGGATTAATGGGATTATGAAACAAACAATCGAAACATCAACACATTTAAAATTCATTTTTCATTTTTGGGAAGACGATCTCAAAAAGGAACATTTAAGCCGTAAATGCCCTTTACATGAAATATTTATTTTTCAATCAAAAAAATGACATATGCATGATTTATAATGAATATAAACCAACAAAAAGGCAATCGCAGACGGGTAATGAGTGATTTCAATTACATGCAACAGTAAAATTTTAAATCCATTTACGTTGAAAATGGAATTTTAAATCTCTAACATTCATGTTGAACATCGTGGCTTATCCCTCTTTTATACACAGTCGAAGGTATCCCGTTATGGTCAGGAGACCAAAAAAATCAGATGTCATTTACTCTGGCCGTATCGCTGTAGATCCCGACGGACAGCTAACTGGCGCTTGTCTGGAAGACATAAGTACATTCTTTAACGCTTCAGGTGGCTCTTCAGGCAACGCCGCCTATGGCACAGCGATTCAAGGGCTGCGCTCAGGCATGCAAGCGATCGCCCTGTGACTCACGCGTAAGCCTGTATTTGGCCCTGATCAACATTCAGGGCCATTCAGTAAAAAATCATTTATCTGGTGAATGCCAATGCGTTTAACTACGGCTGTATTCAACGATCGCCAGTCAACCTTGCACGTGTTACGTATCAGTTTCGCCATGTTTTTTGCCTACATGACCATTGGGCTCTCCCTGACGGTCGTTCCTCTCTATGTCCATAATATTCTTGGTTACAGCGACACCCTGGTTGGATTAGTCATGGGATGCCAGTTTGTCGCAACGCTGCTGACGCGCGGGATCGCGGGACGTAATGCAGATGAACGTGGCGCAAAGCAAGTGATGCATATGGGGTTGGCGGTTAGCACACTTTCCGGCCTTATGCTGCTTGTGGCGGACAGGGTCGCTCACTTTCCTTTCCTGACGTTATTCTTCCTTTTTGCCGCCCGGATACTGTTGGGCATCAGTGAAAGCCAGATCCTGACAGGGAACCTGGCATGGGGGCTGGGTTTGAGTGGCGACAAAAAAGGGGGCCGAGTCATGTCATGGAACGGGATAGCCACATATGGTGCTCTGGCAGCAGGCGCGCCTTTTGGCCTTTATCTCTTTCACTATTATGGATTTTGGGCAATTGGCCTTTGTACCGTCATGCTGCCTGTTATTGCCTTTACGCTGAATGCTGCCGTTCCCGCTGTCATCCCCTCACATGGCGTTCGCCTGCCTCTGTGGTCCGTTGTCGGCAAAATCTGGCGTCCAGGGCTGGCTCTTGCACTTCAGGGCATTGGTTTTGCTGTTCTCGGTACGTTTGTCTCCCTTCATTTTAACCAGCAGCACTGGGCGAACGCGGGACTGGCATTAACAGCGTTTGGCGCGATGTTTATCGCTGTACGACTCATTTTTAGTCATTTCCCGGACCGGTTTGGCGGCAAAACTGTCGCAATTTTTTCGCTTTTAACTGAAAGCCTGGGGTTGCTGACATTGGGTACAGCATCCACACAAATGCTCGCTTTGATTGGAGCAGGCATGACCGGTGCCGGATGCTCTTTAATCTTTCCCTCGCTGGGTGTTATCGCCTTGCGTCATTCTCCTCCGCAAACAAGAGGAACGGCATTAGGTGGCTATGCCGCTTTTCAGGACATCGCCTATGGGCTTAGTGGCCCCCTTGCAGGTTTGATCGCGGTTGCAGCCGGTTATCCGATGGTCTTCCTGTTGGCGGGTGGATGTAGCATTGCGGGCGTCATTTTTGTAGCCCTTTTCATCAAGAATGAATGAGAAGCATGAAAATTTTTCTCATGACAGACCTGCTGTTCAGTAAGCAAAATCCAGGAGATCGGGGCATGTTTAACCTGTAACGCCAGAAAAGGCAGATTAGGTTTGATATTTGGCATCTCAAGGCAGGACGTTAACAATGTGATTTTTTAACGTGGCAAATCATGCATAGCGGGCCTGGCCTGGACCCGCCAGAAAGTAAGTTACTTAGCTAACAGAGGAGGGACAGACGGGACTTCCGGCGCATTATCAATATCACGTTGAGTCATCCGGAAGGCTTCAGGATAATGTTCCCGCTCCGTTCTTCGGGCTGGCTCTGTATTGCGCCATGTGTACAGGCAATGCTGACACTGATGCACCGTCCATATCCCCTCAACTGGGGATGTTGCCATGATTTCAATGTGTTCATCAGCACAACGTGGACAAATCATACTTTCTCCTTAACCGCGATTTGATAACAGGGACGTTAACTTCTCAACCCAGATTGAAGTTTCTGGCAGGTCTTTTACCGGCTGACTGTAGTGGCCGCGGGTATCCGGTGCCACGGGAGTCGTCGCATCGATCACAAGTTTATCCGTGATTCCCGCAGGGCTGGAACCCGGGTCCAGTTCCAGTACGGACATGTTTGGCAGTTGAACGAGATCGCCTTGCGGATTGACCTTTGAAGACAGCGCCCACATCACCTGAGGCAGGTTAAAGGGATCGACATCCTCATCGACCATGATCACCATCTTGACGTAGCCCAGACCATGCGGGGTTGTCATCGCCCGTACGCCTACAGCACGGGCAAATCCACCATAACGTTTCTTTGTAGAAATAATGGCCAGTAATCCGTGTGTATACATTGCATTTACAGCCTGCACCTCAGGGAAATCCGCTTTCAGCTGTTGATACAAAGGGACACAGGTTGCCGGGCCCATCAGATAATCAATTTCGGTCCAGGGCATTCCCAGATACAATGACTCGAATATTGGCTTAGTGCGGTAGGAGACCTTATCAATCCGTACAACGGTCATATTGCGACCGCCGGAATAATGGCCGGTGAATTCGCCAAACGGTCCTTCAATCTCACGTTTGCGCCCTTCTATCACGCCTTCAAGAATGACTTCCGATCCCCACGGCACATCAAAGCCGGTCAGAGGCGCGGAGGCGATGGGGTACGGGCTTTCACGCAGCGCACCTGCCATCTCATATTCTGACTGGTCGTATTTCAGCGGCGTGGCGCCCATCAATGTAATAATGGGGTCATTGCCCAGCGTAATAGCCACTGGCAGATCGTCGCCGCGTTCTTCGGCCTTATGGAGATGAAGTGCAATGTCATGCATCGGCACGGGCTGGAGCCCGAGTTTACGTTTACCTTTCACCTCCATCCGGTAAATGCCGACGTTTTGCTTACCGAAATGTTCTGGATCAAGCGGGTCACGTGATACTACGCAGGCCTTATCAAGATAGAACCCGCCGTCGCCGTCGTTCAGGCGGAACAGGGGAAGGATGTCGAAGAGATTGATCTCTTCACCATCAACGGTATTTTCTGACCAGGGCGCATTGTCGCGCCGCTCTGGTGCCACAGGAAAAGTGTCCCAGCGACGAATGAATTCATCTATCTGCTGTTTCACTGGTGTATTCATTGGGAGGCCCAGTGAAATTGCATGGTTTTGCCAGGAACCAATAGTGTTCATCACAACATGAGCATGATTGAACCCCTTTATTTTTTTGAATGAGATTGCCGGTGCACCTTCACCAATTCGGCCTGTAGCATTAGCGGCCGCGGCAATATCAGGTTCGGGTAAAACCTCTTCATCAATCTCAAGAAGCTGCCCCTGCTCGTCCAGAGCCTTAAGGAAGCTACGTAGGTCATCAAAAGCCATTATTTACTCTCCATACTCAGGGATTTCTTAGAATTGTTCAGGCCTTTCCAGCGATTTGCCTTTGGCGAGGCAATCCCAAACTGGTCGAGAACACGAGAAACGACATGATCGATCACATCATCAATTACTTCGGGGTGGTTATAAAAAGCGGGCATGGGCGGAACCATGGATACGCCAAGACGGGAAAGGGCTAGCATATTTTCCAGGTGAATGGTGCTGAGAGGCGTCTCTCTGGGGACCAGCACAAGTTTTCTGCCTTCTTTAATGACGACATCAGCAGCCCGTCCAATAAGGCCTTCCGCGTATCCCATGCGAATTCCCGCTAAGGTTTTCATACTGCAAGGAATAATGACCATCCCATCGGTGTGAAAAGAACCTGAAGAGAGAGTAGCGGCCTGGTCGGACGGGCCATACACAACATCAGCCATGCTCATCACCTCACGCGATGAAAAAGGCGTTTCGAGTTCAATTGTGGTTTTAGCCCACTTGCTCAAAATCAGATGAGTTTCAACCTCTTTGATTTCCTGCAAAATGCTGAGCAGAGCCACCCCTAAAGGGGCACCTGTTGCTCCCGTCATACCGATTACAATTCTCATCTGACTTCCTTGCAAATAACGTTCGTGTACGAATGAAATTAACAGTAATCTACTCAAACCGATAAAGTCAATTGATTTCCATGGTTACTATTTTCAGTGTGACCTTTTGTATCTGGTGATAAAGAATGTTTAACGGTGGGATAATGATTTAACATTAACTAAATACGAGGATGACAGAGCCAGAGAAAAGTTAATATGAACAATGACTTGAGCAACCTTTTTTTCCATTTGACGAGGCAACTTCTACAGGAACATACCGCCCTGTGGCAGGAAGCGATGCCCTTTCTGACAAAGCAGCAGTATGCTGTTCTTTCAGCCGTACATGCTAAACCGGGAATCGAACAACTGGAATTAACAGAGGCGGCGTTAAGTTCGAAGGCTACGCTGGCAGAATTACTGGTTCGCATGGAACATAAAGGTCTGATACAACGTGAAGAAGGAAAAAAAGACAAACGTCGTAGATTTGTTACGCTTACCGATCAGGGCGAAGAGATGCTTAACACTGCATCACCGATTGCTGAAAGCGTTGATTCACATTTTCTGAACAGGTTAGAAGACCATGAGCAAAAGGAAATCATAAGCCTTCTTAAAATCATGTTAAAAAAACAGGCTTCCTGAAAGCACCCCGTTATTCTTCAGAAACAGATTTAATGGAAGAGTTGTGTCTTGATCGGGCATGACTCACGCAACGCTGAGTAAATCAAAGGTCGGCGGGTCACTGAAATGACAGAGAAAACAGCGCTGGTTGACGGGGCGAAGCAAGAAACCGTCTGAGTGCTCATCTTTGCCCTGACTAACACGCACTTTAAGGATTTCAGCATGACCACTTTTCATCAACTCAACGCCACCAGCCTGAATGGCCAACACATCTCAATGGCCGACTATGCTGGCAAGCTGGTTTTGGTGGTAAATACCGCCAGCCATTGTGGATTCACTCCACAATATGCAGGTCTTGAAGCACTCTACAAAAAGTACGCTGCGCAGGGGCTGGTGGTGCTGGGTTTCCCTTGCAACCAGTTCGGTAAGCAGGAACCGGGCAGTGCCGACGACATCGCGCAGACCTGTCACATTCACTACGGTGTGAGCTTCCCCATGTTCGAAAAAGTAGAGGTTAACGGCCCCGGAACGCATCCGCTATTTCGTTACCTGAAAGCGGAATTACCCGGTGTGCTGGGTGAGCGGATTAAATGGAATTTTACTAAGTTTTTGATCGGACGCGACGGCAAACCACTCAAGCGTTTTGCACCCATCGCTACGCCGGAAAAAATGGAAGCCACCCTCCTGGCGGCACTTGAAAGCTAACCAGGGTAGTCAAATTTATCCTTGGCCATTTTCTACAAACTGATGCTATCCAGACTGGATTACCCTTTACTGATCGCTCGCAACGTCTTTTAACGCTATAACGTTGCTCATTACGCAAAGAGCCGGTCGCTTAATAAAAAGCACGCCCTTCTCTTGGGCAGGGATGGCAGGGATGTTGCTATATCCTGTCCTCAGCGCGCAATACCGGTATCCATTCATTTTTAATGCCACTATCCAGCACTGAAGCGTAATCGGCCAGGCGCGACGATTTTCGCCTTTACCACGTGTTACTTGAGGCAAGCGGATGAACATTGACTGGCACAGCGCAGAACTGACGCGCATGACGATCGTGGATAAAAACTATAAAAATACGCAAAACGTGCGCCGCTTTATGGTTGCACAGTGCGGAGAACGTTTCCGGTTCGATCGGGATTTTATGGCCTGGATACGCAATGACATTCCCAAAAACCTGGGAGAGGTGGTGGATGAGTGGAAGCGCAGAAAGGCTGGCTGACACTCACAATCTGTTCATCCCCTCTCCTTTTTACTTTCGGGCATCTGTGCAGGCACCGTTTACGTCCGCACCTGGTGCCAGCGCGTGAAAATAACGGCCAGCAGGCGTACGCGGCGGTTATTTTATTGCGGCTTTACAGAGCCAAGCCTGACTGGGTGACAAAAAAGGCCCGATCGCCGATCGGGCCTTTGCTCATACACAGGTCATTCACCGAATGTCTGACGCCGTTATTTCGACAGCAGTTCTTTACGGATGATTTCTGCACCGGCGCTGAGGGCACTCAGCTTGCCCCGGGCAACCTGACGGGATAATGGCGTCATGCCACAGTTGGTAGAGGGATAAAGCTTATCGGCATCCACAAACTGAAGGGCTTTACGCAGCGTATCGGCCACTTCTTCAGGGGTTTCGATCGCGTTGGTTGCCACATCAATGGCCCCGACCATCACTTTTTTGCCGCGAATCAGTTCGATAAGATCCATCGGCACGCGAGAGTTTTGGCATTCCAGCGAGATGATATCGATGTTCGACTTCTGCAGCTTAGGGAAGACTTCTTCATACTGACGCCATTCGGTTCCGAGCGTCTTTTTCCAGTCGGTGTTGGCTTTGATGCCGTAACCGTAGCAAATGTGCACAGCGGTCTCGCACTTGAGCCCTTCAACGGCGCGTTCCAGGGCGGCAATGCCCCAGTCATTCACCTCATCGAAAAACACGTTAAATGCCGGTTCGTCAAACTGGATAATATCGACACCCGCCGCCTCAAGTTCCTTCGCTTCCTGGTTAAGAATTTTGGCAAATTCCCAGGCCAGTTTTTCGCGGCTCTTGTAATGGTTGTCATACAGCGTATCAATCATGGTCATGGGACCCGGCAGCGCCCATTTGATCTGTTTATTCGTTAGCTGACGTAAAAATTTGGCATCTTCAACGAAGACCGGCTTCTGACGCGCCACTTCACCCACCACACTCGGCACGCTGGCATCATAACGATTACGGATTTTAACGATCTCGCGTTTTTCAAAATCCACACCGCTGAGGTGTTCAATAAAGGTGGTCACAAAGTGTTGGCGCGTTTGCTCACCATCGCTGACGATATCAATACCGGCGCGATCCTGATCGTCCAGAATCAAACGCAGTGCGTCTTTCTTGCCATCGATTAATTCTTCATTTTCCAGTTTCCAGGGCGACCACAGTGTTTCAGGTTGCGCAAGCCAGGACGGTTTTGGCAGGCTTCCCGCCGTGGAAGTCGGTAACAAAGTTTTCATAACAGGTAACCTTATACTGAGTTAATCAAAGAACGTAATTAGCAGACCATTGCTCAAGAACATTTTTGTAGGGTTTGATGAAGTTCTTCTCGGTAAACTTCCCTTGTTCAATAGCCAGATGGCTACGCTCTTCTCGGTCGTAAACAATTTGCGTTAAAGAATAATCCCGATGGCTCAGGCTCGGTTGATATTCAATACCAGCCGGCGAGTTTGCATTATAGATCTCAGGGCGATAAATCTTCTGGAACGTTTCCATCGTACTGATGGTGCTGATGAGTTCGAGATTAGTGTAATCACGCAGCAGATCACCCGTAAAATAGAACGCCAGGGGCGCAACGCTGTTTTCAGGCATAAAATAGCGCGCATGTAATCCCATCTTGCTGAAGTATTTATCGGTCAGCGAGTATTCATCCTGCTGGTACTCAATGCCCAGTACCGGGTGACGGTTGCCGGTGCGGACATAGGTGTTTTTGCTTGAAACACTCAGGCAGATCACCGGTGACTTGCTAAAATTCGCCTTGTAAGCCTCTGATTGCAGGAAGCATTTGAAGATATTGCCATGCAGCTCGCCAAAGTTTTCCGGGATAGTAAACACCGGATTATTTTTGTTGTGCTCTGACAGCAAGACGCTGAAGTCATAGTCACGCACGTAAGAAGAGAAGTTGTTCCCCACAATGCCTTCAATACGTTCGTCGGTTTTTTTATCGACGATACTGGTTTTCAATATTTCGATAACCGGGAAAGCATCGCGATTATTTTCCACATTGATATTCATCTCAACGGAAATGATCTCAAGCTCGACAGAATAACGGTCCCCTTTCGGGTTATCCCAGTGCGCCAGGGAATTAAAACGATTATCCATCATCACCAGGGCGTTACGCAGGTTTTCCTGGCGGTTCTTGCCACGGGCCAGGTTAGCGAAGTTGGTCGTGATGCGCGTGTTTTCTGACGGATTATAATTCTCATCAAAAACACTGCTCTTAATCGTAAAGGTGAAATTGTTATTCATCGTGTCTGGATCCTGAATTCTGATGTAAAAACTGCGTTATTTGCCAGACCGGCCTGCTTGTCTCGTCTGCTTCACAGTTTTTAACGCGCCTGCAATCAATAAGCATATTTTATGCCAGAGTCGTAACATGAGTGAAAGCGACTTAATTTCACATTAACATGAGCCTTCTTCATGGTGGTCCTTCCGTTGCTGTACGAACCCCTGCCCACACTGTGGCTGGTGGGCATGGGGAGCGCAACGTGCAGAGTAAAATAAGGCCTGCCGGGCTGACAGAACGCGGCTAACACTCGGCAGGACGCCTCTCTCCTGCCCTGTTCCAAACGCTGCCAGACGTCAGCACCTGCCATCGTCATGCATAAAGACAAGACGCAACAGGATGGCCAGCGGTTATTTCTTTTTGGTGAGCATCGACTTTAGATCGGCAAAGGGATTGTAGGTGGCGGCCCCCACATCATCCTGCGCATCCTCGCCAGCCACAACGGATGTGCCGTACTGATCGGCTTCCGTATACTTTGAGTGTTCGTGATCATGGCAGTACAGGCACAGCAGCTCCCAGTTACTGCCGTCTGGCGGATTATTGGTGTGGTCGTGATCGATGTGGTGAACCGTTAATTCCCGCAGGTTTGAATAAACAAACTCCCGCGAGCATCGCCCACAAACCCACGGATAGATTTTTAACGCTTTTTCACGATAGCCACTTTCCAGCCGCGAGTAGTTTTTGGGGATCAGAGCCATGACCGACGTTACCTGTATGATGAGAGTTTTTCACTTGTGATTGCAGCAGGCTAACCTGCTTATCGGATGACTTCAAGTTGTATGCTGGGTCCGTTTTTTGCCCGTTTTTCCCGCCGCCTACCTACCTGCGCCGTTCAGTGCCAAAGCCAGAAGCTCATTTCCTGTCTGTTGAGCAATGCCTGGGTGCGATAACGTTATGTGTGCTGGATAAAGGGACAGGACCAGAAGCCGGTAACCAGGCCCCCTCATCGGCCTGTTAAAATGCCAAGCCTGCCCTGAATGATTTCACCTGACCCGATACAAAACGTGCATGTTATTCTGCACAGACATGCATTGTAAGCATTTCCCTTAACGTAAGCCTTCCAGCTTTGGAGCGTCCCAGACAGAATAAAAAATTCGTTCATGATTTCAGGCCTTCTCTAAAGCCGTTTTTCCTTTGAATTTATGGAGCAGAAATGAGAACGCAGAAACGTTGCATAGGTTATATCGCCATTGTGGTTGATGACTACGATCGGGCTATTGAGTATTACACTGACAAGCTGGGCTTTATTCTTGTTGAGGACACACCGCAGCCGGGTAAACGTTGGGTGGTCGTCACGCCGAATCCGGAAAGCGATTGTCATCTCCTCCTGGCACGCGCCTCAAATGACCGCCAGGAAAGCTTTATTGGTAATCAATGCGGCGGCAGAGTGTTCCTGTTCCTGCAGAGCAATGATTTCTGGCACGACTACCAAGCCATGAAAGCGAAAGGTGTGACGTTTTGTGAGGAACCCCGAGAGGAAGAGTATGGGCTGGTTGTGGTTTTTGAAGACCTCTATGGCAACCGTTGGGATCTTTACCAGAACAGGTAAACCAAAACGACAGGCCTGTAAAACAGGAAACAGAGGTTCACAGATAAGGGCTGCCATCTGACCTTGTGATGTGATTACCCATGCTCAATGCGGTGGTTCAGTTTCCTTAATCGCTGGACATCGATGACAGGGGCCATAAATATGGATGTCTTCCGATCCCAGAGCTTCAGCAGATAAAGGCATTATGGAAGAAAAGCTAAAATTTATGATGTTGGCGCTTGAGTACTCCCGCCAGGCATTACCCGAATGCAGACCCAATCCCCCTGTCGGATGCGTGATCGTTCATGACGGCGAGGTTGTTGCTAAGGGGTTTACACAACCGCCAGGCCAACACCATGCTGAGATCGACGCGATCGCAAAACTTACCTTCCCCATTAGCGAATGTGAAATATATGTCACGCTTGAGCCCTGCTCTTTTCAGGGCAGAACGCCTTCGTGTGCTTTAACAATTGCAGCGCTAAAGCCAAAACATATTTATATTGCCATGGACGATCCGCACCCGAAGAACAGGGGAGCGGGACGCACTATTTTAAAAAAGGCAGGCATCAGCTTTACATCAGGCATCGGAAAGCAGGCTGTCGAGAAATTTCTTTTCCCCTATCTGGACACGTCTTCGTCATAAACATCACTTTTATCGCCGCATTGGGATCTCAGCGGGACGTTATCCCATCATCATCCCGACATTTTCGTCGTTATGGCACTTACCGCCCGGCCAGAACGGCCCGGCTTCGTCCGTAGCAATAATCTGTTCTGTGGGCACGCGCAGATCACCCTTGTTAGTGCATGAACGGGCAAATAAGCGGATGCCCGCACGCTTGTTAATTTTCCCGCCCCCCGCCGCTGACTGGCAGAAAAATCGCGAGATGAATGTTATGATTAACCCATTCTATTCAGTCACAAAAGACACAGGTGCAAACCCTGAGGGCAAGATATGAACAACGAAGTCTCACTGAAATACTATGACATTGCCGATGAGTATTCGTCAGAAACGGAAACGCCGGTAAGCGAATCCGAGCGTGACGCCCTGGCACACTATTTCCAGTTGCTGATTGGCCGTTTAATGAATAACGAAGAAATCAGTGAAGAAGCGCAGAAAGAGATGGCCGTTGAAGCGGGCATTAATGAACAACGCATTGATGAGATCGCCACCTTCCTGAATCAGTGGGGCAACGAAGACTAATTCCGGTAAACGCTGCCGCTAAAGCACCTGTGCCGGAGCACAGGTGCAGGCGATAAAAACTATACCGCGTGTTGGCTAAAGGATGCGGATTCCGCTTCCTCATCGGTAATGTTGGGTTGAGAAAAGCTCGCTTTAACGCCCCAAAAGTAGCAGGCCAGCGACGCGACAATAATGAGGATCATGTCGAGTGGTGCGTCAATCATACCGCTTCCGCCATAGGTACCCAGCATAGAAACCACCATGACCGCGATGTAATAAGCCAGCAGCCACCAGGCGCACTGCAAATCCTGACTGAACTGGTTGCTCTTTTTGCCAAAGATCGCGTAAGCGACCCAGGCAACAATCAGAATCGGAATGAGGATCTCATTAACAGACCAGCCGCTCCAGTAAATCAAAAGCGTACTGGCAACAAACGCCAGCGGGCTGAGAACCGCCGCAACGGGCAGACGAAACGGACGCTGCATTTCGGGCAGGTGTTGACGAAAAGCGCCCAGGGTTATCGGGCCGGGCATGTAAGTAAAAACGGTTGCCGACGTCACCGCGCCGATTAAACCGCCCCAGACCTGAAACTCGGAAGGCAATGTCCAGGCGATGGCCAGCAGCAACGACAGCCACAATGCACCACGCGGTACGCCAGATTTTGCATCCACTTTGCCAAACACTTTAAACAGATGGCCATTACGCGCCCAGGCAAACAGCACGCGCGCGGCGCCGGCCAGGTAGATGTTGCCGGTCCCGGCCGGGGAAATCACCGCGTCGATAAGAATCAGGTTAATCAACCAGGTCAGCCCCAGGCTGCGCGCCAGATCGGCATAGGGAGACTGGAATATCTGCTTCAGCCCTGCCCAGCCATGTTGTGACAGCAAATCGGTCGGTACCGCCCCCATGAACGCATACTGCAGGGCCAGGTAAATCACGAAGCTGACAGCAATGGCAATACCGATTGCCAGCGGCACGTTGCGCTGTGGATTTTTAGCTTCACTGGCAAAATCAACCGCCTGACGAAAGCCAAGATAGGCAAAGACGATCCCTGCCCCCGTCAGTGAGCTGAAAACGCCATGAGCCCCACCCGGCGGAGAAGGTGGAACATCAAGGTTCGGCGCATGGAAGTAAAGCAGAAGTGTCACGATGGTCAGCAACGGCACGATAAATTTGAAGGTGGTGACAATCGTGTTCACCCGCCCAAAGAAGCTGACGCTCCAGTAGTTGAGCAGAAAAAACACCACCAGCAGCCCAATCTGCACGCCAAACCCTAACCCCGTTGGGCTGCCGTCCTCATGCCCCAGCGCGGGCCACCAGTAGATCGCATACTGACGAACGGCCTCAACTTCCACCCCTGCGGTGCTGGTATAGGCCAGCAGCGAGCTGACACCAATCACGAAACCAACGATGTTGCCGTGCGAATAATTGGGATAGCGAACAAAACCGCCGGCGCGCGGTAGCGCTGAGGACAGCTCGGCGTAAACCAGGCCAATCATCAGAACGATCACGGCACCCAGTACCCATGCCCAGCCGGTATGGCTGCCCGCATAGCCGGAACTGTTAAGGGCGGCATATAACCAGCCCGAACCGATCATTGAGCCGATGCCAAGTAATGACAGATCGACCAACCCTAATTTCTTTTTAAGCCCCGTAGATGCCATGCTATGCCCCTGTCTGATTATTGGATGTTGTAGGTGGGAATAAAGCATATTGTGTGCCAGCAATATTTTGCTGTCGTAATAGTTTATGTAAGAAACATTCCAGATCACATAACCTGCCAGATAAGGGTTTCAGGAATCCGTTTCAACAGAAATATAAAATATCCGTCGGCATGAGCAGCGATGTTAAGCATGAGATCAGGGTGCAACGCGCACTGCAATGATCCAGAAAATATATAGCGACGCTATTTGAAACATTCCGTCACCAGTGCAAAAGTTGTGACATATATTCAGGGGACAGGTCGTTAGCATCGCCTTTAGTCAGTTGAATGACGCCACGCAAAATAACGCGACGTGAGTTTCCCCGTCATCCCTTTGCTGTCAGGGCCTGCGTTGCAGTGATGGAGGAGCATCAAGGTGTAAAGCAGACTGCGTAAAAATGCGGATGAGGTTGGCCTTTTTCACCTGACACCCGATATTTCAATGCGTTTTCCCATCGGATGTTTTATGAATAAAAAAAGAAAATTAAAAAAGAGAGGGGTCATCAGACATTCAGCGTAATGATGCTGCTGCGCCCTGTGTTAATGATTACGGCAATAAGAAATCATCGTCTGAAAAAGGTGCCCTCTGTCTCCTTGCTTTTTTTAGTCCAAGTATCAGCAGAAGCACCCTATATTCAACTGATGGCTATCCGTTGCGGTAACCGCTTTTTTATACTGCCATCAGTCCACAATAAACAGCGTCGCCCCTTCTCTGGTGGTTGATCGATGAGCTTCGGCATCGTCGGCAACCTGATAACTCACGCCCGGCGTTAATACAAACGTGCGTCCATCGTCCAGCTCTGTGACCATTTCGCCTTTCAGGCACAGAAGAATATGCCCTTTTATACACCAGTGATCGGCCACGTAGCCGGGGGAATAGTCAACCATTCTGACTCTGATATCGCCAAACTTTGCCACGCGCCAGAGCGCAAACCCGCTATCACCCGGATGCCGTTCTGCCTCTATCTGTGCCCAGTCTGTTATCCCGAAAGGGATATTTTCCATTTTCATTTTTCAGGCCTTATTGTTGCGCTTCGCTGACAGTTAGGTGCGTGGGCGAGAAACGGCACGCCAATGTATTATTCCGGATTCAGTAGACGTGATTTCGTTATTTAAGGCAACGGGCAACGTAAAATCGGGAGGTGTTAATCTGCGGCGTCAAAGGCCAATGTGATATTCGGTCAGAGAAGTCAAATTTTATCCGGGTAAAACACCGGCCCTTTTTAATTACAGGTCGCACACCCGAATACCTGTCCCCGCCGCACAGTCGAGGCACAGAATGTTCAGCTGAAGATGCGTCGGATAAAGCCATCGTTTTTAACCTGCGCCCCTTTATCACAGGAGCCGGCATTCGCGTCTGTTTCAGCCACCGCGTCCCGTAACCGAAAGTAAAAGGCTTGTGGGTTACGGCTAAGGCTTTTTCATCCGTTACCTTCCCTGTTACCTCCCTCACCTGTAACTTGCCCGGATGCACTCTCGCGCATCCGGATTATTACGCGCGGCGCTTAAGACATCGCCGTCCAACGCTTTTTAAGCAGAAAAGCGGAGGCCTTAGGTTTACGGTCTCGGGTAAATACGCCCTTTTTATTTCCGCCTACCCGAATAATGCCCTGCGAGGTGGCGAAGTCGGCAAAGTTCCACACGTGCTCCCCGACGACAAAGGGTAAGCGATCAAAGACCTTATGGTACATCTCAAGGAACGCGCACTGGTACTCTTCAGACCACATTTCGTTATAGACGGAATGAAGGCCCGACAGCGTATCAGTCCCGTATTCGGTGATGATGATGGGCTTTTGATGGCGATCGTGCCAGGCGGTAAGTTCCGCTTCCAGCGTTTTCTCCGCTGCCGTCAGATCGGCGGGATTTTCATACCAGCCGTAATATCGGTTCAGGCAAAGTACGTCAAACAGATCGCTGATCTGGTCTTCATCCAGCGAGGATTTCGTAATATTAACGCAGCAAACCGGACGGCTGGGATCCCGTTGCTTTGTCGCCTCAACCAAAGGTAGAAAATAATTCCGGCTGGCGGGTTCACGTGCGTCCGGCTCATTCGCGATACTCCACATCACCACCGAAGGATGATTTTTATCCCGGTCAATCAGTTCATGTATTGCCTCAAGATGCGCCTGCTGCGTGACCTCGTTAAGCGCGTCGGCGCAAAACAGTTTTTCTGGCCGGGCAATGTTGCGAATCATAGGCAGCGAAACGTTAAATCCGACCGCCGGGGTTTCATTAATGACCACGATGCCGTGCTCATCCGCCCAATCGAGCATCTCTTCTGCATAGGGATAATGCGCGGTTCGGTAAGAGTTGGCTCCTGTCCAGGACATCAATGCATGGTCGTGCACCAGCAGCACATTGTCGAAGCCTTTGCCGCGGAGATCGGCATCTTCATGTCGGCCAAATCCCTTGAAGTAAAAGGGCTGGTTATTAATAAGAAAACGGTCGCCCTTCACCTGGACAGTCCGAATCCCCACCGGCAGTTCATAACAGTCGGTTTCGGCATTAACGATCAACCGGTACAGGTAGGCCTTACCGGGCTGCCAGAGCACGGGCCGACTCACCGCCAGACATCCTTCGCGTCCCGAACCTTGCGCAACCGGCGTTCCCTCATGATCGATTAACTGACAGGTCACATTACCCGGTGCGTCAATGCGGTAATGCACCGCGCCCGAAAGGAGATCGTCGGTGAAATCCGTATGTACCTCAATGTCCCTAATAAACTCGCGCGGCGTGGTATAAAGCCAGACGTGACGATGAATGCCCGCATAGTTAAAGAAATCGTGGAAATAGTGCTGCTTCAACCGCCCGTCCTGCTCGGCAACCACGCCCGGCGGAATGGTGTGCCACGACAGCTCGTTGTTTACACACACCGTGAGACGTACGACGCGTTTCGTCGCCACATGGGCGGTAATATCGCATTCGAATGGCGTATAACCGCCCTGGTGGAACAGAATCTGTTCGTCGTCCAGCCATACCGTTCCACGATGCGTGACAGCGTCAAAACGCAGCACCACGCGCTGCTCATGCCAGCGATCGGGAATGCGGACCTCGGTCTGGTACCAGACATCGCCCACATGCGAGCGCACCTCCTCATCGGCGAACTGATCGTTATAGCTTCCGGGAACCGCCACTTTGCGGGCACCGTTGAGACAGCCTTTCCACCACTCATCGGTCAATCCGCGCCTGTCTGCATCACGTTTAAACGTCCATAAACCATCGAGTAATTTAGCTTCACGTGACGCCGTTTCAATAGGTTTTAACATCTGACCTCCCTTCTGTTCGTTAAAGCGCAAAAAATATTGGTTATTTCAACATAAAGTCGTACTGTATTCCGGCTTTGACATCCCAGTAATAGAGGTTATTACCCAGCGAACTGCCGTCCCTTTTTTCTTTAGCGACATCCGACGCCACATACATTTTCAATCCTGATAGCGGCCCTTCCTGTACGTTATAGAAAACACCGGCGAGAATGCCCCGTCCCTTAATCCGGATGGTTCGTCTTGTATCTTCATAACCGCGGGTAATCAGAGGGGCGAGCATGACGCTCAGGTTTGGCTGAAAGAAATAGTGTGCGCCGGCCTGTAGAGAAAACATATCTTCTTTATTTCTGTCGATACTCAGGGAGTTGGGATAGCCGATATCAGTATCAACATTCGAACCAATGCCGTTCATTGCATGAGTGACAATTCCTGCCGCGCCAAAAAAGCTTATTTTGGGCATGCTGTAGGTAACCTGACCTGAATAAACCTGAGTATTATTGTGATAGCTCTGAGTACGTGATACGCCATTTAACAACGCATGAAACGCCAGCAGTTCGACTTTAATTACGTTTTTATTTTCAAGGGGGAATTTCTTTTCAATCATGGCCTGATACTGAGAAGAAACATCGTCCTGCCACGCGCCGCCAAGAGCATAAAGGCTGTTTTCATCACGCCAGCTGCCGGCCAGAAATGAACGTGCCCGCCGGGTGTCGTAACGACCGGTGGCGGTGTTATAGATCCCTTCATTGCGGACCCCGACTGCCGCATCCGGCCAGAGAAAAACGCGTGTGCGATACATCGCCCACAGATCGATATTGTCGTCTGGCTGATAACGGCCCAGCACGCCTTCCGATAGCGTTGGCATGGTTCGGGTCGATCCAGAGGCAATCAGGGGAATGCGATATGGCAAACTGCCATAGCCGTTATCAGTACCGAAGCGACCTATTTTAAGGTGGATATTATCCTGAGGTTTTAACTTTACTGCCCCCGTCACCAGGCCAAAGCTGTCGTGGTCGGCAAGATAGCCGCGTGTACTCCATTGTTCTTTGGCACCAAGCTTATAAACATAATAAGCTCCGGCTTCGATACCAAGTAAATCTGAATAATAGTGCGAGTTTGCATCAATCATGGCGCCCTGAACCCAGCCATAAATATTTTCTTCGTAATTACCTGCACTGGGTCGATCGGCGCGACGAAAATCATTTTTCAGTCGAATGCGTAACGCATCTTCATCATCGTTAATGTCTGCGGCCTGGAGTAAGGGTGAAGTGAATGCCAATAGTAATAACGCTATTGTGAGTTTTTTAGTTTTCATAATCATTTTCTTTTTAGAGAGCAGAGGTAGGGTTATGTTATTAATTAAATTATATCGTCAGGTTATTCCCGTTTATTTTTCTGTTCTGTTTACACCGGGCAGCCTCAGCAGACAACCGCCCTCAGAATCTTATTTATCAGGCAAAATGTGCGTACGCATTAAACCGGTTTGCCTGCGCCCTCTTTTTCCAGCATATAAGACGCTGTATCTGCCCTTTTGAAAAAGGGATACCAGACAATTATCTGCACCGCGACCAGCGCAACCTGTAATACCGCAATTTTCCAGCTGCCTTCCATAATGCCGCTTAAGATAATGGGCATGCCCGTAATAGGTGTAATCCCGGCAACGCGAGGCACAAGACCGATATAGGTTGCTACATAGGCAATGACCAGGCTGATGGCGTTCATAAAGATAAAGGGAATAGCAAAACGGAAGTTAAATACCATCGGTGTGCCAAACACCAGGGGTTCACTGATGCCAAACAGCGCGGGAACCGTAGTGAGTTTGCCCAGCGTTTTATATTGCTGGCTTCGGGCAAAAAACAGCATGAGTAACGTCAGACCAATCGCACTGGCCGACATGGTATAGGTGCTGACAAAGGCCCGCCCGGTGATGTTCGGCAATGACTCACCGGCAGAGTATGCGGCCAGTTGCATTGCATCCATCGCGGTAAAAATTGGCAGCACGACGGAGTAGATGACCATGGTGCCGTGGATCCCGACAAACCACAGCAGCTGCGCCAGCGTCCAGAGCAGAATGATGGAGACAATATTTCCTCCCATGCCCTGAAGCGGAATTTGCAGGAAGGTATAGATAAACTGATGCATGTTTTTGAACGGCGTGGCCGTAAAAATGACCGACACGGCAGCAAACAAAATTAATGAGACGAAACCAGGGATCAGGCTACTAAAACTGCTGGACACCACCGGCGGCACGCTGGCAGGCATCTTAATAGTAAACCCTCTTTGTTTAATAAAAACGTAGACCCGGGTTGAAAGCAAGCTGACCACAATGGCGGTAAATATGCCCGTTCCACCTAACCATTGCATAGGAATAATGGGCAAGCCGGTTTCGGCGAAGGCCACCGGCGTCACGATGAAGAAATTCAGCAACGCCAGGATTCCGCAGAATAACGCATCTTCGTCATGTTGCCTGGCATAACTTCCCGCTATCGCGACCCCGAATATCACAGCAAGGAAGTTGGTGGTGAACATAATGATCGTTTTCAGTGCGGTGGCAATCCCTACACTGGCAATAAAGGCGCTATAGGCCGGAACGGGTAAATTCAGGAACAATGCGGCAAATGCACCCAGTATCGTTATCGGCATGGCACTCATCATGCCGCCTGTAATGCCGTTTACCAGTTTACTGCTCTGAATGGTATTAACTACAGGATTAATTTTATTGGTTATCGTCTTTCGGTCAAATTTAGGCATAATGATCCCCTGCCAAATTTATTTGGCTATGCACCTGATGTTTTATTGGTGGTTTACTTTAATAAAGCGAGCGCGTCTGCCAGGACTTTTTCACCATTCATCATTCCGTAGTCCACCATATCGACCACGGCGACGCTAATGCCCTGAGGTTCATACTTTTCGCGCAGGTCATCTTCCAGATAGGATATTTGTGGCCCGAGAAGAAGTACGTCTGTCTTTCCGTTATGCGTTTTGAATTTTTCTTCAGGCATCGCAATAATGCTCACGTCGATTTGACGCTGTTTGGCACTTTGCTGCATTTTTGCCATCAACATAGAGGTGGACATTCCAGCCGCGCAAACTAATGTGATGTAGATCATATGTATTTCCTTATCGTTATTTATTGTGGATGAGTTTATACACTTCAATCATTTCGATGGCGATATCTCGTGTTGTCATCGCACTGATTAAATGATCCTGACCGTGGACCATAATAAGTGAAACGGCACAGGAGTTCTCTTCACGAGCCTCCGCCTGAATCATTTCCGTCTGAAAATGGTGAGCCTTTTGTAAAAATTCACTGGCTTCTTTTATCCGCAATTCTGCCATTTCAAAATCGCCCAATCTGGCCGCTTTCATGGCCTGCATGGCTTTACTTTTCGCGCTGCCGCCGTTGACAACTAACTCAGTGATAATATCCTCAAGACTAATTTCCATCACGTTACCGCTCCGTTTTCTGATGATTTACGTTCATCTTAATCCTCACCCTTTTCTCTCTCCAGCGGGAAATTTACCATATTGAACATGGTAAATTTTGCCTGTCGCTTACAGCGCGTCACTTCCTTTAAGCAGATCCATGATGACGTCAAAGGTTGGGTTATTAAGCAGTTGTTGTATCGCGGCAGAATCAAACAGCAACTTTGTTGTCAGTTGATAAAAATGGCCGACGTCGCTGTCTTCATCGGCAGAGATCGAGACAAGGAATACCACCTGTACATCGTTGTGGCCCCACCATACCGGGCGATCTAATATTCCGATGGCGACAAAGCTATTTGGCGTCATCACCTGGAAGGGATGCGGAATGGCCACAAGATTACCAAAGTCGGTTTGCCCTAATGCTTCCCTTTTCATCACCGCATCGTAAAAGCCGGCGGGCAGCGGAAAGGTTTTTTCCGTGTGCAGGCACAATATCCTCAGCACCTCTTCTTTTGTAGATGCGCTGATATTGGTCAAAAAAAGTTCGGGTCGATAGTATTTATATAAAAAAACATGATTATTGCTTTCAAATACTTCACTGCAGGTTGCGATATCTTTGCTTTCAAGAAATTGTGTGACTTCGAAGACGGGCACTGGCACCTCTGTATTCACGGGAACCGTAGTGAAAATGTAATCAATGTTCTTTCCGGCAAAGTCAAAGCTCCCCAGTTCCCAGGCGGTACATTCATAAATGTGCTCTACATAGTTGCCAAACGCCTGTCTGTATTTATACATGAATAACTGCGTTGTGCCCTTTCCCGACGCACATACGATGATGATATTTTTCTTCTCTATTTTTTTATCTTTTTTCATCCGCGCCAGTTCAAAGATGATGGCAAAATAAGCAATTTCATCTTCAGGAATCCGGGTGGCATAATGATCAGACAGTGCAATACAGGCTGTGGCCGCCAGAGTATAGGCAAAGGCATATTCTTTTTTAATTTCCTGTAGCAGTGGATTACTGAGTGGAATGTCGAACTGCATGCGGATATCCAGCGGAACCAGATGTTGATTTAACGACATGCGCAGCTCAAGGTTATCCATGAAATCGATGTTGAAACTCTTGAGCAGGATTTCCAGCATTCGCCCGGTCAACTCGTCGATCTTGCGCGAGATAACGATATTGACGCCGGATTTTTTACCTGGTGTGGAAGAGAGCTTGGCGCCCATGTGCAGGGCAATATAAGAAAATTCGTTTTGATTCAACGGGAGGCTTAGCGCTTCCTCAACCTGTTGCACGATCAGCCCTGTCGCCTCAATAACCTCAGGCTTGACCAACATGCCTATTCTTTGGTGATCGATGGAAACGGCATGACCGTGCTTTGTTCGGTACACCGCAATAAAAACATGTGAAACCAGATTTTCCAGTGAGACTTCGGAGATGCTTAAGCCACAGCGGTGCAGCACGGATAAAACAATTTTACCGATTATCTTCAATCCCTGCTCTTTCTCCCCCTCTGCATTCATAAAATGATTAAACCGGATAAGGTTATTGGCTATACAAGTACGTTTATCAAATTCATTTCCCTGAACTGCAATACCATAGTTAGGCCGACGGTCGAGTATGAGTTGATGCAGATGAAGGATGTCCTCGACTTTTTTCAGGTCCGCAGTCATCGTATTGCGGGAAACGTAACAGGTTTCACACAGGTCATCTAATTTAATATAGTTCTCGCGGCTCAGCAGATTAGCTAGAATAAAAATCACTCTTTCATTTGAATTGGTCGGCCGCTGTGCGTTGCTGCCTTTTTCCAGCGAGGTTGTCAGGCTTTGAAAGTCTTCCTGGTTATAAACCACCAGCTGATAGCCCATGCTGGATTTGGAATGTATTGAGGCACCGCGTGAAGTCAGGATGTCATTTAACGCTTTTAACCGGGTCCGCACCGTTTTTTCACTCACATTCAGCCGACCCGCCAAATCGCGTGCTGTATGAAAATCCTGGTCAAGCATTTCATTAAAAAGGACCGATAATTTACTGTACATACCATCCCCTTTATAATAATTATCTGCATCCTGATAATTTTATCATCGCCGATTTGCCAACTCCACCCAGGTGGTCACCATTTGAATCTGGTAAGCAATTGGGTTAAAAGCCTTTTTTTTAGATGCGAGTCACACATTTGCTATGCGTGCAGCAAAACATGGCATCGGTGAAGCCTGATTCTCACGCCTGTCATTATGCGGATTCAGCCTGAATCCCGGTGACAAACGCCCGGAAAGAGTTCAGCCAGAATACGCGAATTTGGCGTATACTTTAATTTTGACGGACACAGAGGTTATTGTCGGAGAAGTGATAATCAGGATATTTAACCGTTTTATCTCATTATTTTTACTGCGGCCGCAACCCAATCGAGTCCGTTATTAAACAATTAAAAGAAAATAGTGCTTAAATATCGAATGCGTTCGATTTCAAATTAAAAGTCTCGTATTTCAGTCACGTACGGATACCTGTTGACGAAACTGCCAGGATTTTTTTACGCCACCGCTCCGCTGGCGACGTGCATTACTATCCTGGCCGCTATTCGCTGACAAGCACCCTTAGTCGCGCAGGGTAAGCTTATTCCTGCGCCTCGGGATTTATTACATGGCTTCGGTCACCGTCGAAAAAGCGCACCACGTTTTCGAACGCGGTGCCGAAATACAGGCTGTAGCTGTCCTTCTCGACATAGCCGATGTGCGGCGTGCAGAGCACGTTGGGCAGTGATAACAGCGGATGCGCGGGATCGTATACCGGCTCCTGTTCATAAACGTCCAGAGCGGCAAAACCCGGGCGGCCCTGGCGCAGCGCACTCAGCAGCGCATCTGCGGCCACCAGCTCAGCCCGGCTGGTGTTGACGAACAATGCATCGGGCTTCATCTGCACCAGATCGTCGCGCGTGATATTGCCCTCGGTTGCTGCCACTAAGCGCTGATGAACGGTTATCACGTCGCTGGAGGCAAAAAAAACCTCACGGCTGGCAGGCACTATCACTCCCTCCTGCTGCGCTTCCTGCCTGGCGCGATCGCTGCCCCAGACCTGCACCCGCATACCAAATACCTTTGCATAAGCCGCAATCCGCTTGCCAATTTTACCGTAGCCCAGGATCCCCAGCGTCTGGTTACTCACGCCCTGCCCCAGCTCTGCCTGCCAGTGACCGGCGCGCATGGCGTTAACGGCCTGAACGAACTTTCTGCGGGCTGCCATAATCAGCAGCCACGTCAGTTCAGCCGGTGCAACGGGCGAGCCGACGCCCTCGACAATCGCCACACCCGCCCGTGAGCAGGCCGCAATATCGATATTGCGGGCGACCTTACCGGTCTGGCTGATAAGCTTTAGTTGCGGCGTGCGCTGTAAAAAGGCCTCGTCAATGGTGGTGCGCTCACGGATCAGGATCAAGGCCTGAGCCGTCGCCAGCGCCTGTTCTGCATCAGGATCGAGGCTGATATCCCCAACAGCGGTACAGGTAAATTGGGGATGGCATTGCAGGCAGTCGAGGCCTGCCGTGGCCTGATGATAATCGTCGGGAATACAAACCTGAATCGTCATGGGATCGCGCGCCTTAAGAATGGAGTTGGCTTGTTACCGTCGGCTGAATAACCGCCCTACATCATTAAAACAGCCTCTCGGTTACGTCAATGTCCTTGTGCAGAATGCGCGCCATGCCGCCCGAGGCAGTGCGAAGTGTGCGCCGGACAATGTCATTCGCACCTCAGCGATTGTTCACCCTTTCCCCGTCACTTATCTCGCTCTAAAACATCGCAAAAAAAGTCGAATAAAAATCCGCATACGCACGTTCACTCATCATAAACCTGAAGGAGAGAACGAAAGCCATGATTCACACACAACCCAAGAAACCCCGACAGCGCTACGACGGAATGACCCTGGCGCTGCACTGGATTACCGCGGCCAGCGTCATCTTTTTGTTTGCCAGTGCGCACATCTGGGAATGGCTGGAGCGCGGGACACCGCTCCGGAAAGGCTTACAGTCAGTGCATATTTCCTGCGGGATCGTGCTGGCGCTGGTCATGATGATCCGTCCGGTCTGGCGGCTAATGAGCCAACGTTCGCCGCGTTACGCGATGCCCGCTGCCGCCGTTTCACGTCCGGCGAAATTCCTTTCTCACTGAGTTCACGGTGCGCTCTATCTGCTGCTGTTCACGCAAATTGTGCTGGGCTTTATGTTTCGCTGGGCGCAGCAGGAACCCTTTGGCTTTTTTGGCCTGTTCGATCTGAGCGGATGGGTGCATGTCGATCCTCTGCTCAAACATGCTCTGGGTGAATTACACAACAATGTCGCCTGGGCGTTAATTATTCTGGCCGCGTTCCATGCTCTGGCCGCCCTGTTCCATCACTATTTTCTCCGCGATAACGTGCTGCGCCGCATGCTGCCCGTTCGCCTCTTTCGTTAACTGGAGCACTACCATGAAAAACACCGCTTCACTGCTGCGTACCCCAGGCCGTAAGCTGCTGGTTCCGGCCCTGCTGTTCGTTATCCACGTCGCCCCGGCACTGGCCGCAGGCGATGACAGCACCAACAGTAAAATTCCGGACTGTCCGCGCGGGCAGGTTTACGACAGCAAGACCAAACAGTGTGTTTCCGACAAAACGGCGCGCCTGAGTGACGAAGACAAGACAAACTATGCCTATCATCTGGCGAAGAAAGGCGACTATCAGGCCGCGCTTACCCTGCTGGATAGTCTGAAACAGCCCGACACCGCAGAAGCCTGGAATTACCGGGGTTATGCCACCCGAAAACTCGGGCGTACCGACGAAGGGATCGGGTATTATCAACGCTCGCTGGCGCTTAACCCGCGCTATGCGAAAGTGCGCGAATACCTGGGCGAAGCGTGGCTGATTAAGGGCCGTCCCGACCTGGCAAAAGCGCAGTTGAAAACCATCGCCAGCCTGTGCGGTACAGGATGCGAAGAGTATCGTGATTTGCAGGCCGCCATTAATGGTCATCCGGAATCCTGATACCTACGATGAGGACAGTCACATCACGACCAGCGAAGTTCGCCAGCAGCTTGCTGCCCATCTGACGCGCCTGTGGCGCTACGGGCTGGTGCTGTCCCGAAACCACGACGTTGCCGAAGAACTCGTGCAGTCTACCTGCGTACGCGCGCTCGAAAAGAGCGCGCAGTTTACGCCGGGTACCCGGATAGATCGCTGGCTGTTCTCGATCCTTCACTCTATCTGGATTTCCGACCTGCGCGCCCGCCGCGTGCGGTTAGGACAGGGCTTTGTTGAAAGTGAGGAACTGCTGGCGCCTGACACGCGGGAACGTGATGATGAACGCCTGCATTTTCAGAAAATCATGCAGCGCGTCAGCGCATTGCCAGAAGCCCAGCGCAATACCGTCTTTCTCGTCTATGTTGAAGGATTTACCTATCAGGAAGCCGCAGAGACGCTGGCCGTACCCATCGGCACCATTATGAGCCGGCTGGCAACCGCGCGTTCGGCGCTGGCAAAATCGTTTGATGCTCAGGCTTCTGCGCAGGAGAAACGCTCATGAACACGCTACGCTTTGCGCCCCCCTTCAGCGACGAAGCGCTGGTGGCCTGGCTGGATGGCGAAATGAACCCTGAAGACGCTCGCAGGCTCGAATTACTGCTGGAAACCGATGCTGAACTGGCTGAACGCATCGATGAACTGATGAAAAGCCAGCTCGACTTTGACACGGCCTTTGCGCCCTTACTGGATAAGGCCCCGGAAGCAAAAATGCAGCGCCGGCTCGACGCGTTGTTAAACGCGCCAACGCGGGCACCCGCCGCCGATGTTGTCGCTACCGCGACATCGGGCATTAGCCGTCGTTCGCTGATTGCAGCCTCGCTGAGTTTTCTGATGATCGGTTCGGGCCTCGGCTACCTCGCCCGCCCGGCTAAAACCACGCTGAGTGAGAGCGAGAAGATTCGCGATCTCGAAGCCCAGTACATGTCGCTCTACAGCGCAGAAACGCTGCTGGATGCGGATAACTCCCCTGCCGCATTACAGCATGGCCTGGCCCGCACCGCGCAGGATATTGGCCTGAATCTCAATACGCAGCAGCTTTCCCTGCCGGATGCAGAGTTGAAGATGGTGCGCATGTTGCGCTATGACAGCACATCTATCGCGCAAATTGCGTGGATCCATGCGGAATATGGCCCGATGGCGCTATGCATTTCGCCGGACGCCCAGCCTGCCTCAACCGGGCTTCAGCGCGAACAGCGCCATGATATGCGCCTGGTCTGGTGGCACCACGGCGGCTATCAGTTTGTCCTGATTGGCCGCAACCCGGACGAAGCACTGGCAAGCAGCGCCAGCGCCCTGAAAAACGCCCTTAGCGCTTAACGGCGTGGGGCGCTTTCAAGGCACATGACTGGCCTCTGCCTGAATATCAATCTTGATCGTCACCGTATCATCCACCAACGCGGTGAAGCGATCCATATGGTAGGCCGAGCGGGAAATCGTGGTCATGGCATGTAGCGCGATCCGTTCATCGCGTTGCGCCGTGCGGTCGTGCTCTTCCATCGTGGCTTCCAGAATGACCGGTCGCTGAACGTCTTTTACCGACAATGAGCCAAAAATCCTGAAATTGCCGTTGCCCTGCGCCACGATCCGGCTGCTGGTAAAGACGATATTGGGATAACGGGGAGCATCAAAAAACATGCTGCTTTTTAACTGATACGTCAGCAGGTTGTTGGACGCGATAAGCGTGGTGACCGGAATAGTGACCTTCACACGATTATCCATTTCATTTGCCGGATTCAGCGCAACCTCGCCGGTTACGCCCGTTAATTTCGCATGCGAAATACCGCCAAATGCGCGCCATGACAGCCCTATCGCTGTGTCAGGTGTGGAAATCGTGTAGTAAAGTGAAGCCGCGTGGGATAACGGATTCAGCAGCAACCCAGCAACCAGAATAGATACAGCGCGCGTCATAACGGGATTCTCCAGTAAACAGACAACGCATTAACGCGCCAGGTAGCAACTTTATTCGATTAATACTTACAGTTATATAACATTTGAACGGATGTGGATCCCGCCTCATCGCTTTGATGTGGAAGCGGGTAGCTTGTGCGGCTCAGACAGACTCGGGATGCCGGGTGCTGATGATGTTTTGCGGGTGCGCCTTGATGACCGGCATTCTGCTTGTAGCGTTCTGGAAAACGGTTTTGTCTGCTGTCAGCCTTGAAATAAGACTGTCTGCTTCTGGCACAAAGCAGATCAGCATGTCGGGTCCGCAATAAGTGACAAGCAGACAATCGCCGTTTTTCTACACTAGATACCGGCTTGTACCTGGTCGCGTATTGTTCAACAGAGAGCAGGTAACCTTTACAGCTGTCGCTGTGGATGGCTCATAACGACATGATTCAGACCGCTCTCAGTTGTGCTTTTTCCTAAACAAATCCCATCGCACTTATCGTGAAGCAATAAAGCAACAATTTTAGATAGTTAGGTGCTCAATTTTTGAAACCAGCAGGTAATGTCATGATCTTAAGTGCTAATCACGTCGGTTTTTCAGTCAAAAATATTGAAGACGCATTATTCGTCTGGACCCATATTCTTGGAGGGAAGTTATTACGCGAAGGGAAAATGTCTGGACCCATTATTGATGAAGTCACAGGCGCAAGGGGAGCGGATGTACAAATGGCTTTGCTTGAAGTGGCTGGTATGAACATTGAATTACTGCAATACAATAACATTGAACAGCCAGAAGCGCCTTCAGCACCCTATATCCCAGGCTACGCGCACCTGGCGTTTATGGTTAAGGATCTTGATGCGCTCCTGAGCAAAGTATCGGACTATGGCTGGAAGACGCCAGGAAAACCCCAGACAGTCTCATCAGGCCCCATCCAGGGAACCAGAGTCATATATTTACAAAGCCCTGATGGTCAGACGCTTGAGTTGATGGAACGCAATCAATGAAGTCTACATGTGATGACCCGTTACCTTCTTATCAGAGCAGTGCTGTTTGCAACGTGCGCTTGGTGGCACAGAGCGGACTGATCTGCTCCCTGTAAACTAACCTACCATGATGCAAGCAGCGTCCGCTCCTGGCACAGAGCGGACAGGCTAATTGAGCTAAGGTCCGCTATGAGCGAGAAGCGGACGTTAAAACGTGCTGGATCAGTAGAGCACCATACTTAATCAGTTACGGGCTATTGAGTTTATGAAAATGAACGGACATAAAATCTATAAATGCGCTGATTTTGGGCTGGGAGTGTTTTGCTGAAGGCCAGAGAATCCCCACTGAGCCAGCGGGTAATGCAGTCTTCTCCAGCACCTGCCTGAGTAACCTCTGCTGCAATTGTTTTTTTATGCTAAGCGAAGGAAGCATGGCAATACCTTTCCCCCTGACGGCCAGATCAATCAGGAATGCGGATTTCGATGATATAAGCGTTGCGGGTGCATGCGTGTATTCATCATCAACAGAGCGGAACCATGGAGCGAGCCTTCCTGTATGGGAAAGACGCTGCCTGAGACAATGATGATATTCAAGTTCATGAATCTCCGTCGGCTCATTCATGGTCTGAAGATATTCAGGAGAAGCAACGTACATCCAATTGAAGTCATTCAGTTTGCGGTATTTCAGCCTGCTGTCGACGGGTGCGCCTGTACGAATGACCGCGTCAAATCCCTCCCCAATGATGTCTACAAATCTGTCGCTGAAATCAATGTCCAGCTGTATGTCGGGAAACGCTTCAGTGAAAGCAAAGAGAGATTCTGTAAAAAGCTCAGACGCGTCAGGCAGGCCGACCTTAAGAAGGCCTGCCGGGCTGTGTTTCCCCTGATTCAGTTCTGCTTCAGCCGCTTCCAGTTCTGACATGACGTGACGACAGCGTTCGAGAAAGAGACGCCCTTTCTCGGTGATTGTCACAGAGCGGGTTGAACGTATAAAAAGCTGAACTGCAAGTTGCTCTTCCAGTCTTTGAATTGATTTCGCAACGGCTGACGGCGTCAGCCCCATAGATTGTGCGGCAAGTTTGAAGCTTTGCTTTTCTGCAACCTTTATGACGGCCCTGAATGCGGTAACACCTTCTGTTGTAATAGACATAGGAGACTATTTGTCCTCAGTAAAAGTAATTAGAGATAGTTTATCCCTTACCTTTCCGGTCGTAAATTAGCCACACATTTTCTCTGATGGAAAGAACGTTATGGCTGATTTATTCACTCCTTTTAAATTGTCAGATTTACAACTGGCCAACCGGGTTGTTATGCCCCCGATGACCCGTTCAAGAGCGCCAGATGATATTCCAACAGCCTCCATGGTCACCTACTACACACAGCGGGCCAGTGCAGGACTCATCATTGCTGAAGGCTCACCTGTCAGTCGCGAGGGTCAGGGGTATCTGTATAACCCTGGTATATTTATGCCGGAACAGATCGAGGGGTGGCGCAGGGTAACAGAGTCTGTGCATCAGGCTGGAGGAAAAATTATTCTTCAGCTATGGCATGTTGGCCGCATTTCACACACGTCCATTCAGCACAATCATCTGGCGCCGGTCAGTTCCACCCATCGCCTCGCTGAAGGTGTAATGGCGTTTGGCTTCAATGATTCGGGTGAACCCGACTTCGTACAGTCATCGGTCCCAAGAGCACTGGACACCAGTGAAATTAAAAGAGTGATTTCTGACTTCAGGCAGGCAGCTGTCAATGCTGTTGAGGCCGGTTTCGATGGTGTGGAGCTGCATGCTGCCAATGGATATCTCTTCGATCAGTTTATGAACCCTTTCATTAATGATCGCCAGGATGAATACGGCGCTCAGTCCTTCACAAACCGCATGCGCTTTACACTGGAAGTCGTTGACGCTGTATCGGATGCGATTGGTCCGCAACGGGTAGGAATAAGGCTTTCACCTTTTGGTGTCATTAATGGCGTCAGTGTTCCTGATGATGAGGAGGCTATTTTTCTGGAGCTGGGTAAAGAACTCGCTCAGAGGAGTATTTCATTCATTCATGTCATGGATCAGACAGGCTTTTTTAATACTCCCGAGGGCGTAAAACCAACAAGCGACCTGATCAAGGAACTGTTTATCCAGTGGCGTTCTGTTGCAGCCGACATTGCATTAATGATGGATGGCAGCATGAACCTTCTCCGCGCAAATCACTTAATACGAACAGGTGTCGTTGACCTTGTAGGGTTTGGTCAGGCCTACATTGCAAATCCTGATCTTGTGCTGCGCCTGCAGCATGGTTATCCGCTCAATGCTGCTGATCGCGCAACATATTATACCGGCGGTGATGCCGGTTACGTTGATTATCCGTTCTACGTCAAAAAAGAGGCTTGAAATGGCACAGTATGCTGAATTCAGAGACAAAGTGGTATTGATCACGGGGGCCGGTTCCGGCATTGGCCGCGTAACAGCAGAAGCATTTGCGGCCCAGGGAGCAATCGTCGTGGTGTCTGACATAAACGACCTGGCAGGAAAACAGACAGTCCAAAAAATTCTGAGTAATGGCCAAAAAGCGGAATTTATTCAGTGTGATGTCAGTGATGAAAGTCAGGTTAAAACGATGATTGAGAATATCGTGAAACATCATGGGAAAGTGGACATCGCATTTAACAACGCGGGGCTGACACAAAACTCCGAGCCTCTTTCGGAACAGTCTCTGGAAACCTTTTGTTCAGTTTTTGATGTAAGCGTGCGTGGGGTCTTTCTTTCAATGAAATACCAGATTGCCCAGATGGAAAAGCAGGGACAAGGTTCCATTGTGAACATGGGGTCCATGTCATCAGTCGTAGGAATCGCCGGCCTCAGCACATATTCAGCGTCAAAACATGCCGTTCTGGGGCTGACCCGAAGTGCAGCTCAGGAATATGCCGCAAAAGGAATAAGGATCAATGCAGTCGGTCCGGGAACGATCGACACGCCTATGATTGAGAGATTTATTGAGCTCGCGGGTACAGATGAAGTAATGAAGCCTATCCGCGCTGCACATCCCATCGGCAGAACGGGGCGTCCGGACGAAGTGGCTGAAGCGGTGATGTGGCTGAGCTCTGACGGCGCATCTTTTGTGATCGGACATATGCTGATGGTTGATGGCGGTTACAGCATTCAGTGAGAGGTATGAAAATGAAGACATGGCTGATAACCGGAGCTTCACGCGGTCTTGGTTTAGTTATCGCCAGGGCTGCCCTGGAAAACGGTGACAATGTTATAGCCACAGCTCGCCGCCCCGAAAAATTGTCGGAACTTAACGATATAGCGAACGGAAAGCTGTTAGTGGTAAAGCTGGAGCTGAATGATACTGAGTCCGTTGATAAGGCGGTAAAGGCAGGTATTGAAGCTTTTGGAAGCCTGAATATTCTCGTCAATAATGCCGGGTACGGTCAGTTAGGCTTTTTTGAGGAAATTGATGCAGAAGCCGTTGAAACTCAAATAGCCGTCAACTTTCTGGGCACGCTTAACGTGACTCGTGCAGTTCTCCCTGTTATGCGTCAAGCCGGAAAGGGCCATATTATTAATATTGCCTCAATTGCGGGCGTCGAAGGTTTCGGTGGTTCGTCTGTCTACTGCGCGTCAAAACATGCTATGGCAGGCTGGTCAGAGGGGCTGGCACATGAGGTGGCTGATTTTGGGATTGCTGTCACCTGTCTGTATCCCGGTCGCTTCAGAACGGATTTTCTTGACCGGAGTTCAGTGCGTTATGGGTCAAAGAGCATTGATTCTTATGCGACAGAATCGCTTAAGCGTATAGAAGAACTGGATGCAGGAAATCATGTGCAACCCGGTGATCCAGAAAAACTGGCCAGCGTGCTGGTTCAGCTAACGAATATGCCCGCGCCACCGATCATTCTTCCGCTAGGAAGTGACGCTCTTAAGGTCTTCGAAAAGAAAAAAGAGCAGTTTGGCTCAGTCATTAAAAAATATGGGGATCTGGTGTCTTCTACGGACTATTAAAACGTTGCCTTAGTGGAGGGGAGAAGATTGTTATTTCCCCTCTGCCTTAGCTTCAATGTCCGCTCCTGGCACAAAGCGGACTTTTTGACATTAACTCAACACTTATTCTATAAAGACTGCTCATAAAAAAGGAGTTTTGAGTTGAAAATCTATACCTATCCAAAAAGCAGATCCCTTAGGGTGCTTTGGGCGCTTGAAGAAATTGGGGCAACTTACGATACCATCAGAGTAGAGCTTTTTAATCCAACTTCTGATGTGAAATCACCCCATCCTTTTGGAAAAGTACCTTTTTTGGTTGACGGAGAAATATCAATCAGTGAAACCTTAGCTATATGTATTTACCTGTGTGAAAAACATCAAAATGGTACTCTTTACCCCGCAAAACCTGAAGAAAAAGCCTCCGTTAATGCGTGGTTGAGCTTTAGTCTCACCGACTTAGAAGCGCCGGTCTGGAGTTTACTGAAACAAAATGTATTCATTCCAGAAAACCAACGATCCACTGACTTAATGAATTCCCTTAGAGACGAAGCAACCAAGGTCATCTCCCAGATCCGCTTCAATCCGTCCCATACCTGGATCGCCGGGGACAATTTTACTCTGGCCGACATTTTCCTCTCTCATTCGTTGCTATGGGCAAAACTATGCGGATTAGAAATTGCCAAAGAAACGGACAGCTACATAGCCAGAGCCATGAGCCGACCAGCATTCGTGAAAGCTCAGGAAATGAATAATCTCTAACGAGTTTGCAATTTCATTGAGATGCATTCACGGCAGTAAAAAGCGCAACGTCCGCTTCTGGCACAGAGCGGACATGCTGACTGAGCTGGAGGTCCGCTATGAGCGAGGAGCGGACATCAAATGGTGGTCACAGGGAAGCTCTGCCACATTAAACATAACAACCCTGTTGCGAATCATGTCTCATACGCTTATAAAATCAGAAACCTATGTGGAGATGAGAGCACTATGGACATCGCGATCAGAAAATTACTGCCGGTTGAATGGGATCATGCTTACAGTCTGATTTCACAGCTACGGAATATTTCCAAAGAGAAATTTATCGAAAGCGTCAGAATTCAGACCATGAACGGTTATGAGCTTGTTGGCGCATTTGGCGATGAAAAAATGCTTGGCCTGATGGGCTTCCGCCCCGTTCATACTCTGGCTAGAGGATCACATCTCCATATTGATGATTTGGTCGTAGATGAGGCATCAAGAAGTGCGGGTATAGGGAAAAAACTGCTGGATTTTGCCACCACTGAATCAGAAAGCAGGGATATGAACTTCGTGTTCCTCGATGCCCGACAGCAGGCGATACCATTTTATGAACGTAATGGTTTTGCGGCTCACACTTCACCTTCAATGAAAAAGCCTCTCCGATAAAACCAAAGAGCCTGTTCCTGGGCGTTTACAGGGTTGCGATCAATAATGCCCGGGCACTCTGATTTAACATAAGAGTTCGGCCACGCACCGGACGTGCGCAGCCTCATAGCTGTCAGGGCTGCGCATTCTGGTAGAGATCCCAGCGATTGCCGTAGATGTCCTCAAACACAACCACCATCCCGTACTCCTCCTCCCGCGGCTCCTGGCAGAAGTGGACGCCCTTTTCTTTCATGGCGTTGTAGTCGCGCCAGAAGTCGTCGGTCTGCAGGAACAGGAATACCCGCCCGCCACACTGGTTGCCGATAAAGCCTTCCTGCCGCTCGTTTGAAGCGCGGGCCAGGAGAAGATTACAGTCGCTTTCCGGGTTCGGCGTCACTACAACCCAGCGTTTGCCAGGCTGCGGTGTGTCCTCAACCAGGGTAAAGCCCAGCTTGTCGGTGTAGTACTCGATCGCGCGGTCGTAGTCGTCGACCACGATCGCCACGTATCCCATGCATCGCTTTTGCGTTCTCATTTCTGCTCCGTCAGGTTTCAGGCACAACAGCCCGGACACTCTCTTTTAACATAAAAGTGCTGTTGCGATCCGAGTGCAGCTACTGGAAAACGCTATGCAATGCTCTCTTCTGCGGCCTGAGGGCCATTTCCGTCACTTTTCCCTGCCCGGAACCCCGAAAAACGCTCATGATGATTTCTGCGCTTCTGCATGGTTATGCAGTGAAATCTGTACTCTAGGGATTAGTGCATGCAGATGTTGGAAACGTCCGCTTCTGGCACAAAGCGGACAGGCTGACTGAGCTGAAGGTCCGCTTTGAGCTGTGAATTCAACCGATGAACGCACACATGCATAACGCCTCTGATGAACAGAGCGCTGAACTGTGCTGAATTTATCAGGGTTCAGGAAGCAGACTGAAGATCACCGAAAAAGAGACGTCATTTTATTAAAAAAAGCCATTCGGCCTGCTCTCCTAATCCTAATCCTAAATACGAGGTATCACATGTTCGTCAGGACGCCATGCCTTCCGCTTATTAATATTTACTTACCGTAATTAACTAAATGCGTCATCAAACTGTCATCAAAGAATCTTTGAATAACCGAGGCGCATCTGGGTTTCACCTGCCAGGGAACCCGCTGTGTTCCTACAAGTTTTTGTGGTTACGTTTCTCAATTCGCTGAGCGCTGTCAGGGCAATCAGCCTTCTGTTTTCTTAAGCTAAGAGGAATCGTTATGCCTGTATCTGTTATAAAATACGCAGTTAAAACCACCGCGTTAGCAGCGATCGTACTGGCTGGCCTTCAGGGCGTTTCGTTCGCAAATGATCTGCCTTCTCGCACGACTTTAGGACCCGATTCAGTTAAAGAAATGTCCGCTCAAAAAGCAGACGCCTCCACTAATGAAAGCGCTACCAAACTGGCCGCGTGGCATCACCATCTGGAGATTAATCCGGGTTGTAATGATCCCTCTTCAGGTCTTGGTTGCACCGACGATGACAATGCATAACGCGTAAAAGCTGCAGGCACCGTTTACAGATGCGGTGTCTGCACTGAGAGGAAGAGATAAAAAGTACCGTCATCCAGACTGCTATTCATTCAGGCACTGGAGCATGAGGCATGTAGAGCCTCTTACAAAGTAAAGGCTGGCGTCGCGTGCTGGTTACTGCCCTGCCGACCCGGCCATTCTTACCGGTTTCTTTGCAGGGTCTTGCCAGATACCCGTTTACCTGTAGAGGGTCAGAGGCGTCGTGAGTTTGAACCTCCTCCGTTCACGGGAATTCGCGGATAACAGATAAACCCGATGCGGTGTCATTCCTCTCAATATAAATATCCGGAGCTGCATAGACGAAAGACTGACCTTATTCAATGCGCCAGTCAGTTACGTTTTTTCAGAATTTTATCTCTCAGCTGCGGGTAGCAGACCTGCAAGCCTGTATCCCTCAATAAGCTCATCAAAAAGCTGAATATTGTTCCGGCTTCTGGCCATTAGCTGTGCGCCGGCGATGGCAGAAAAAATGGCACCGGCACGCATTCTGCTGTCTTCTGACGCAGTGATCCCCGCTTCCAGTAGCTGCCCTGCCAGCCAGTCGATATTGACGTCCGCAAACTTTTGCACCTCAACTTTGACAGGTTCAGGCAGATCATCATATTCCGCCGACATGAAACTTCCCATACAAAGTCGGTTTCCGCTTTCCAGCGAACGGCGAAATATTTGTGGATAGCGGCTCAGACTCCTGAGCGCATCGCCTTCCGCATCCCTCAGTACGTCCAGGTCACGCGCCGTATCCTCCCAATAACGCTGGGCCACCGCCGCACCCAGCTCGGCCTTGCTGGGGAAATGATAGTAAATGCTTGCCGCTTTAATCCCCACTTCATCTGCCAGTCCGCGGATATTCAAACCTGTATAACCATGCGCCTGCGCCGCCAGACGGGCTGCGTTCAGAATTTCATCGCGGGATGTTTTGCTCATTATGTCACTCCTCCAGAAGCCAGAACCCCAATTCTAACATTTGTTAGGTAGGTATTGACAGCGTCATTTTACAGGACTAGAGTTTACCTACCAACTGTTAGGTAGGCTATTAACCAAGAGGATTTATCATGAGCAAAGAAATTTATTACTCAGACGCGACTCACCTGGCCAGCATGATCCGTAACCGCGACGTTTCTCCCGTTGAGGTGATGCAAGCGCATCTTGATCGGATTGCCGCCACTAACCCGGACGTCAATGCTGTTGTAACAGTGGCAGACGATGCCCTGAAGCAGGCCGCCGCTGCCGAAGCCGCCGTGATGAAGGGTGAGAAACTGGGCCCGCTTCACGGCGTTCCTTTTACCGTAAAGGACTCCATCGATACGGCAGGTGTGCTGACTCAGCGTGGTTCACCTATTTTCAAAGGCCGTCGTCCTGACGAAGACGCAACCAGCGTGGCGCGTCTTAAAAAAGCAGGCGGCATCCTGCTGGCTAAGACGAACCTGCCGGAATTTTCATACTGGATTGAAAGCGACAACCTGCTGTCCGGGCGCTCTAATAACCCATGGGACCTGACCCGGACGCCCGGCGGCTCCAGTGGCGGTGAGTCTGCCGCGATTGCCGCAGGCATGTCTCCGCTGGGACTTGGCACGGATTTGGCCATCTCGGTACGAGGCCCTGCGGCGCAGACCGGCATCACTTCCATGAAAGCCACGCACGGCAGCGTGCCCATGACAGGCATCTGGCCGCGTGCGCCCCGCCGCTTCTGGCATGTTGGCCCTATGGCCCGCTCAGTTCGCGATATTGCCCTGGCATTCTCGCAGCTTTCGGGACCGGATGGTCACGACGCATTCTCCAGCGCTGCGCCCGTTCATTCTGACGGGCTGCCGTTTGTAGCATCGCGTCCGCTGCGAATTGGCTGGATGACCGGCCCGGGCTTTGGTCCGGTTGATCCGGACGTTAACGCCATCGTGAAGGCGGCTGCGGAAGCGCTAAAAGCACCGGGCGTCGTTGTGGAGCATGTCGGCATTCCTGCACTGGAGAAGGACTTTGCGCTGGATGTGTTTAACCGGCTCCACGTCATGGAAATGAAGCCCGCCTTTGCGGCGGCCACTGCCGGTCGCCAGCCTGATGAGATCTACAAAATGGCGAAAACCATGCTGTCGTTACCTGATACACCGATGTCTGCTTATATTGATGCAGAGCAGGCCGCCGAACGATTGCGTGACGGCTTCGCGGAATACTTTTCACGCTACGATGCGCTTATCACGCATGTACTCCCCATCCCGGCGCATAAACACGGCGTGGACAGGTTTGTTATTGACGGTCAGGACGTTGATGCCACTTATCTGCAAGGTGCCACGGTGCCGCTTAACGTCACAGGGTTGCCTGGTGTAGCGTTGCCGTTTGGTAAGAGTCGTGAAGGCTTGCCGGTTAACGTGCAGATCGTCGGCAAATGGCATGATGAGCACGTCATTCTCCATATTGCCTCTCTGCTGGAAGCAGTGAGCCCTGTGAAAGGTTCTCATCCGTCACTGTAACAAGGATCGTGCCCCACGAACCCCGTGGGGCATTTAAGATCGTCGCTCACGTCTCAGCATGGAGCTTAACCCGTTGTTCCACATTTCGTTCATGGCGCAGGCAATTACCGCTAATGACCGTCGGCAACCCACCCAGAAGCACTGTCGATCAACCGCTTCAGAGCTGACGAAATGTTCTGCTGATTCCAGGCCAGCCCGGTTTCGAGGTCAGGCGCCTCGCCTTGTAACTGCAGGTAAAGTACGCCGTGACGTTGCAGGTTTCTTAGCGATGCAGTAACCCGCGCTATTCCCATCCCTGCTGAAACGAGGTCTGCATGGTCACTGCCTGACCATCACCGGTCGCAGCCTGGCAGAGGAGCTGGCGGATATTCCAGCACAACCGCAGCCTGATAAGAACGTCATCCTGCCGCTTCAGGCCCCCTCTATAAAGAAGGCCACCTGGCAATACTTAAGGGTAATCTGGCCCCTGACGGGGCGGTCGCAAAAATCAGCGGCCTGAAGATGCCCGCCATCACCGGTCCGGCGCGCGTCGCAAAGCAGGCGATCCTTGAGGATCGGATACAGCCTGGTGATGTGCTGGTGCTGGGATATTTAGGACCCAAAGGGGGGCCGGGGATGCCCGAAATGCTCTCCCCGACAGCGGCCCTGGTGGGCAAAGGATTGGGAGAGAGCGTTGGCCTGATCACTGACGGCCGCTTCTCTGGTGGCACACGGGGAATGGTGGTCGGTCATGTCGCACCGGAAGCTTTTGTAGACAGAACCCTTGCCTTAGTGGAGGAAGGCGACGCCATCACTATCGATGCCCATCGGCAACTGCTGCAACTGAATATCGATGAGGCGCTACTGCAGGAAAGAAGAAACCGCTGGAGCCCACCAGCGCCACGTTACACAAGAGGTGTGCTTGCGAAGTTTGCCCAAATGGCGATGCCGGCTTCCAGGGGCGCGTGTAACGGATAAACGTACCGGATTACGCTGTTTACTGACAATGGTCGAGGTATGTCAGTAAGCAGCAGTCCGGGGAGCCCTAGCCAGCCCCTGCTTTGATAGCGATGTTGTCGTCGTGGTCTCTTTTACTGGGATACTTTTCTGCTTTACCTAAAGCAATGTTTTTGCGGTTGCTAAAGCCTCTTCTTTAGAAGCGGCCATCAATAAAGGATAGCCCCAAAATTTTTCATAAATAATGGCGAAAGGTCTGGCTGCAGCCCTTTTTACAGTGTTGGGTTCAATCAGGATTGACGCTTTAACAAAGGCTTTTAATTCATTTTTATGCGCTTTCATCCAGCGGGTTGTCATCTTCATCTCATCGGCGGAATGCTCATGTTTGCTTTCAGTAAAGCCTTCACCGCTAAGCAGTACGAAGGGTGTTTTGCGGGCGAGTAACGCTTCGAATTCACTAAATGCGGGGGCAGCCGAATCCTTTCCAGGAGCATTCATTTTTATCCATACAACGGGAAAATCGGCATCGTCAATTTGCATAGTCATAATCCTGTGAATCGGTTGATTAAGATTTTCAGCCCTCCTGATGCAGCGCTGAAAAATGGCCGCTTCGGTAGCATGACGCGCAACGCACCAGGCAACCTCCACCCCTGTTAAATGAAATTATCTGAATCCCTTTTAGACTGCATTGCGAATGTTGGTCATAATATTATTCAAAATTGCCAAATGCTGCTTTCAAAACCAAGGTTGAATACATGTCCCGGCTATCTTCTCTGAATGCTGTTGCTTTGCCTGATATTGACAGTATCCCTCGCCCCATCTTTGCACTGAGCGCATCCATGATTTCAAATGGCTGGGAACATGAAACACACCAACATCGTAAGTCGCAATTGCTCTATTCAGTCCGTGGTGTGCTCAATTGTGAGGTCGACGAGGGGATGTGGATTGTTCCACCTCAATGTGCAGTCTGGATACCGGGCAACATGCCACATTCTGCACGGGGTTCTGGAAATACAGAATGTTACTGTCTGTTTATTGAACCTGAGGCGATACCCGCGCTTCCAAAAACCTGCTGTACACTCTCCGTAAACCCACTCCTGCGCGAGTTGTTGCTTAAAGCTGCGGGTTTACCGCGGCTTTATCCGACAGAGGGACCGGAAAGCCGCTTGATAGCAACCCTTCTTGATGAATTATCAGCGGCACCAGTAGAAGATCTGCATCTGCCAATGCCACGCGATCGAAGGCTGCGACAGCTTGCTGAAAAGCTACTGGCCGAACCTGCTGATAAATCCTCTTTGGGCGAATGGGCCCATCGCATCGGTATGAGTGAAAGAACCATGAGCCGGCTGATGCTGCAGGAGATCGGAATGAGTTTTGGTCATTGGCGTCGGCAGTTACATGTCATCCTTTCACTTCAACGGCTAACCCGTGGGGAGAGTGTTCAGACAGTCGCGCTGGAACTTGGCTATGAGAACGCCAGCGGATTCATCACCATGTTTCGAAAAGCAGTAGGCAAGCCGCCCGCTCGCTACCTTTTTGAAAGAACAGAGAAGGCAACAGGCGGAGCTTCGGGCATTATGCCCGGCAAAATTTATTTGGATTAAAGGCACTGCCGGATCCGTCATCCATTGCACGCTCTGTTCGTCGACGCTAAAGCCGTTACCCTTCTTTCTGCACTGACAGCGCTGCCTTGCGTTAACCGGTCATCCCCTTCGCGATGCTATCGGTATGAGGCGGGCGCTGACGGAAGACACCGGGCAATAACAATCCATAATGCCAAGAAACATTCCGGCAGCATCTCTGACTTCTTTTTGAACATACCTCCCGTCGCAATTCAAGACAGTGTTGAAGCACCTAAGGGGAACGATCCTGGATGGGTATTGCTTATCATCCGGCAGCACGTAAGACGAAAAAGATTCGCACTGTCAGCGCCATTACCTTACCGACAGTGCGTAAAAGAACCGACTTTTCTGCAGCAACGTTAATATTCCCCCCTTTTAAGCTGCCTGTCTGACAGGCACTCATCCCTTAATTGTCCGGAACGATTGCCCGAGTGCGGCCGCGTTTTCTGTCGTTAAATCTGTCTTTACCCTGATGTAAAGAAAACAGGCAACTTTTGGCTGAAATGAAAAATTTTATGTCTGTGTTTCGCTATCGGAAAAAAGATTTTCGCTGTTAAATGAGAATGATTTTTATTTTTAATTACATGAGTCTTATGTAATTGAAATGTCAGGAGTCAGCGTACTGCAGCGGCAACAGGTGCTGAATTCACTGCAGCGCAGGGTAAGTGGCATTGACTGATAACGAAGTCATGGAAGGCGTGGATACGACCATTCGGGTACGATTTAACGTTATGAAAAGCATACTGATGTTTAAAAAAACATCGTGAGCAACCTGGCTCTTATTCGTTTCAGTGAAATGTATTTTATTAAACCTAGACGAGTACATACAGACATGAAAGTTCGAAGAGCTCTGATTCCACGTTCTTGTGCAGTAATGCTTAGTGCATTAATGAGTTCACTGTCATTCCCTGCACTGTCAGCAGACAGCGCCGTGGCTGCGACTAAACAGAATACCCTCACTGTAACAAGCGAGGGGAAGACTCCCCCGGAAGAAAATGCCTGGGGGCCAGTAGGCTCTGTTGTGGCAAAGCGAAGCGCGACAGCGACTAAAACTGACACGCCACTCCGTAAAACGCCTCAGTCCATTACCGTTGTTACGCGTGAAGAGATGGATTTGCTGGACCCACCGACGCTGAAAGATGCTTTTCGTTACGCTGCAGATGTGATGGTTGACAGTCGGGGATCGGTAAGCGGCTTTAATTCAGTCAATATCCGGGGGTTCAGCCAGATCTCGGATAATATTTATCTGGACGGACTCAAACTTCAGGCCGACAGTTTTACTTCCTTCCAGGTCGATCCTTACATGCTTGAACGTGCTGAATTGCTGCGTGGCCCTGCATCTGTTCTGTATGGTCTGAGTGAGCCTGGCGGTGTTATCGCGCTGGTCAGTAAGCGCCCCACGCCGCAGACCATTCGCGAAGTGCAGTTTAAAACTGGCAACCATAATCTTTTCCAGACGGGCTTTGATTTTGGCGGCGCGGTTGATGATGACGAGAAATTAACCTACCGCCTGACAGGTGTAGCCAGCGATCAGGACCAGCAACAGACGGGTGAAAAAGCAAAGCGTTATTCATTAGCGCCTTCATTCACATGGCGCCCCGATGACAAAACTCAGTTTACTTTTTTAAGCAGTTTCCTCGATGAACCCAATATAGGATGGTTTGGCTATTTACCGAAAGACGGCACGGTAACCAGCGGTGCGGGTGGAAAATTACCCACAAGTTTTAATGATGGGGAACCGGGTTATAACAAAATTTCCCGTAAGCAGAAGTTAGTCGGTTATACCTTTGAGCATCAAATTAATGACAACTGGACTGTGCGTCAGAACTTGCGCTACGGAACGGTAGATATGGATTACCGAACCATCTATGGAAGCAGTGTTTCTCCGTTTGATCCTTCTTTTTTAACCCGGGGTGCACTTGCGGCCAAAGAGCATTTATCGAGCTTCGCGATGGATACTCAGGTGCAAAATAAATTTTCTACAGGTAACACAGACCATACCCTGCTTATGGGCATAGATTACCGGCGCACACGGAATGATGTCTGGCAGGCGCTCGGTCTGGCATCCAGTCTGAACCTGGTTAATCCTGTGTATGGTAATACCGCTGTACAATATTTCGGTTACAGGAGTCAGGTCGATCGTCTTGAACAGACTGGCCTCTATTTGCAGGATCAGGCTGAATGGAATCACTGGCTATTAACATTGGGTGGTCGTTATGACTGGTCTGAAGCAGACAGCGTCAATCGCCTTAATAACAATTCCGCCTCCAAACAGGACGATAATGAATTTACATGGCGAGGAGGTCTGAACTACCTGTTTGATAATGGTCTTTCACCTTTCATTAGCTACAGTGAATCCTTCCTGCCAACAGCAGGAGCGGATTATACAGGGAAAATGTTTCGGGCATCTCGCGCCAAACAGTATGAAGCCGGAATCAAATATATACCTGACGGTAAATTGATTTCCGCCACCTTATCGCTGTTCCAGATAACAAAAGATAAAAATCTGACGTCAGATCCTGAGCATATTTTATATTCAGTGCAAAATGGCGAGTTACGCTCCAGAGGCATAGAACTGGAGACGAAAGCAGCACTGACAGAAAATGTGGATATTATCGGCAGCTATTCCTACACGGATGCTGAATATACCAAAGACACCTCATACGAAGGTAATCGCCCAGCTGAGATCCCTAAAAATATGGCGGCATTATGGGGAAACTACACTTTTCATGAAACGGCGTTAAGCGGATTGACGTTAGGGCTGGGAAGTCGCTATGTCGGGTCGACGGAAGGTGATAACGCTAACTCCTTTAAAGTGAAGCCCTACACGATCTGGAATGCCGTCATCCAGTACGATCTGAGCAGGTTCAATCTGCCGGGTTCATCAATTGGCTTAAATGTTAACAATCTTTTTGATAAGAACTACGTCGCAGGCTGTTACGCCACGACGGCGTGTTTTTACGGCGCGGAGCGACAAATTACGGCAACGGCTACGCTCAGGTTCTGATAATGCACGTCCTGAAATGAATGTTTCCCAGAATCAGACTGGCTTTTATCCTGCGAGTTCCACCGATGGATGCAACACATTAATTGAATCGCTCTGCGGGTGATTCAGGGTATGGCGGATTTCCCGGCCTCTCGTCGAGCGGCCGGGCGACGCCATAAACGCTTTACTGGCGGTAACCCGGTAAACAAGTGCCTGAGGGAAAATGTTGTCTGACCACGCTGTTCGTATTTTCATTTAAGCCGCATTGCCAGGGAGATTGAGGAGCACAGAAATAAATCCGAATGTCTGTCGCTACAGTAAATTAGGTGTGACTGATCCTTTCACCTCCCCGAATCCATGTTGATATCTTATAACGCTCAGCAGCTCATTCCAGGGCTTATGTGATGAGTGAAGGCATCACCCTTGGAATCTTGCTGTCCCAGACTTTAGCCAGCCTAAGCAAGCCGGAATGGCGTTCTGCAGAGTGACGATAACCCCTTTGATACCCTTAAATAAGGGGTCTGACGGTGGAATATCCTTCGCCTGGTAAAGTCGTCTGGTGCGATAATGTCGATTAACCAGCCGTCGCTGCAACGGGCGGCAGGGAACCAGAACGCGCTTAAGCGTTGAAGCTGAACACATGTGGTTTATTCTGGAAAGTCTGCCTCAGATGCCACCTGAGCAGCTTCATGACGCGGGAACGATGCTGACCGAAGGCCTGAAGAAATGGGGCCCGGCTGCAGTGTCACGTCACCCTCATCGGCGAATAACGCCTTCAACTCTGCTCTGGAGAAACTGAATGTTTACCGGTTTGTCTGCTTTCCCGTTAACACCTGTCACGGCGCGTGGTGTCGATGAAGAGGGATTGACTAAGATTCTGGCTCGCCTGACGGCAGCCGGTGTCGATTCGTTGGGTATTCTGGGTTCAACCGGCAGCTATGCCTATTTGAGCAGGGAACAGCGTAAACGCGTCGCAACGCTCGCCCGTCAGATTGCCGGGCAAATCCCCATGATGGTTTGCGTGGGTGCAATGAGCACCGATGCCGTCCTGCAACTGGCTGAAGATGCGCAGTCTGCAGGCGCTGATGCGTTGCTGCTTCCGGCGATGAGCTACCAGCCACTGCGTAATGAAGAGGTTTATGCGTTTTATGAGACGGTTACCCGACATGTTTCAGTCCCGGTTTGTGTTTATGACAACCCACGGACCACGCATTTCACGTTCACAGATGAACTGCACGGGCAGCTGTCGTCACTGAAGGGCATTCGCTCAGTTAAAATTCCAGGCGTACCGGATAATCCCGTTGGTGCGGCTGAACGGGTCAATGCATTACGACAACATCTTCGTCCTGGCATGACCATTGGCATCAGCGGTGACGCCAGCGCCGGGCTGGGATTAAATGCCGGTTGTGAAGTCTGGTATTCCGTTTGCGGTGGTCTGTTTCCGGAAACCGCCAAACAAATTACGCAGGCCGCCGCAGTTAACGACCATGAACGCGTGACTGCCTTCACTACCCGTCTGGAACCTTTATGGGCGCTGTTTCGTAAACATGGGGGAAGCATCCGTGTAATCGCCGCTGCAGCAGGCATACTCGGGCTTACCGATCCAGACTGTCTGCCTCGTCCCCTGCTGCCGTTGTCGAAAGAAGATATTGCCGATGTCGCAGGTGTGATTGCAGATCTGGATCTTAAATAACGCGCCAACAGGATCGGTTATCCGCCGATCCTCAACATATCTGGCTGGAGCATAATCTTAATAATGCGCCTTATCATCATGAGCGCCGTGGGCCGGGCAGGTTTCAAGCACTCGTGCAGAGCGTGAGATCGCGTTGTCCGCTGCCCGGTTTAAAGCGAGCGTTGCCTGATGGACATGTCCGGTTTGTGCCAGGCGCGGGGAGTGAAAGTCGAAAAAGGCCCCTCTTTCGCTAAGCCTTATTTCTGTAGTCTGGCTGCGGCTTTTAACGTCGCCTGTCGCCTCTTTTCAATAAATGGCGCTGTTTGTTCCCGCGCCTTTTTTAACTGCTCTTCAGATGCAGTTCGGGGCGAGCCACAGGTAAACGGCGGTGCGGGATCATATTCCATATGCAGTTGAATATTTTCAGCAATACTGCTCCCGTGCATTTCTGATACAACGGTGAGCGCAAAATCTATACCTGAAGTGACACCTGCGCCGGTTATACGGTTACGGTCACGGACGACGCGCTCATTAACCGGCTCCGCACCTAACAGAGCGAGTTGGTCCAGAGAAGCCCAGTGCGTCGTTGCTTTATATCCATCCAGAAGTCCTGCTGCGCCCAGAATCAGCGAACCAGTGCATACAGAAGTCACCAGCTTTGCTTCTTCACTTTGGAAACGGATAAATGAAAGAACGTCTTCATCATCCATTAGGTTTATCTGACCAGGCCCTCCGGGGATACAAATTACATCCAGTTGTGGGCATGTGTTAAAAGTGGTCGTTGGCTGTATAGCCATACCACGATCGGAAACAACAAGGTCCAGGTTTTTCCAGATGAGATGAACCTTTGTATTGGGTGCCCTGACGAAAACTTCATATGGCGCGGTAAGATCAAGCTGAGTAAGCGCTGGGAACAGGAGCAGCCCGATTGATTTGCTTGCAGAATCACGCATAGAAAATCCTTTAACCTAAAAAGATATAATGGCTTTTCCTTCACCAAAGGCAATCGTTGCGTAAAAAACAGACGCTCGCCGAATGGATGTCATGTTTAACCCAGCTTTATTATCGTAGCGTTAAGCAATTTATGACCCGCCCAAACGTCAGGATGATTTATGGGTAAAACATCCGATTCTCGCTCATCGCAGACATCACCTACGCATAGTCGCTTTGTGCCAGGAGCAGACATTGATATTTCAGCATTGCTGTGATTATTGGGGTGCAGGCCAGGTAGCCCCCCATACCTTCGAGCTGCTGGCCACGCTGAAGCAGCGCGGCGAAAAGGCCGCCCAAAAACGTTATAAATCAACATATGCAACCTCAGAGCATGCCAATTAGTCTCTGAATTAATGGTATCCATCTAAGCAAGTCAACGTAAAAATCATAGATATATGAATGGCCAACGTCCGCTTTTCGCCCATGTTCTACTGATTGATGCGTACAGTTTGCACCTGGATGTTCCCTCTGAAACGCAACTTTGGTGTTAATAAAGGCTATTTGTGATTAACACCTTATTTACACGATTAACATTCTCTTTTTACTGGCTTGCCCTCAGGAAATGACTTTATAGTCGATTCATTCTGTAAAACACAGTTTTACCCTGTAAACCCTGAGTTGCATTCAGCCTGGCTTCTGAGCCCTGTGAGCAACGTCAGAACAGACGCGGTTAAAAAGCATAAGGGGAAGCGATGGAGACAGTTAATGCACCGCATTTGCCTGTCAGAGAAAACTGGCTGGCACTGCATCACGAAAAAGCGTTGATGCCCGATCTGGCGATAGTCGATGCTCATCATCACTTATGGGATCGCCAGTCAGGACGTTATCTGGTTCCTGATTTCAGCCACGATATTGAGCAGTCCGGACACCGGGTTCTGTCGACGGTTTATGTGCAGTGCCGTTCCATGCTGCGCCGTAACGGACCAGAAACCTTCAGGCCAGTCGGTGAGGTTGAGTTCGCGAGCGGCGCTGCCGCTATGTTTGACAGTGGCCACTATGGCAAGGCATCAGGCTGTGAAGCGATAGTGGGTGGTGTCAGTTTGCTGGCAGAGGATGACCTGCAACCCGTCATTGAACTCATGATGGCGCGCTCTGGTGGACGTTTACGAGGGCTGCGTAATCCGCTTGCCTGGCACAGTGATCCTCGCGTTGTATCAAGCCCTGTCACCCCCCCTGCTGGCCTTGCCACCACTACCGCATTTCGCAAAGGCGCAGCCTGCCTTGTCCGGAACGGACTTTCGCTGGATGTCTGGGTTTACCACACCCAGCTTGATGACATTATTGCGCTGGCAGATGCGTTGCCCGATCTTCATATCATTGTGGACCACTGCGGCGGGCCGCTCGGCACGGGGCCTTATGCCAGCAAAAGGGATACCGCCTTTCAGGCGTGGCAAAAATCCATTACCGCTCTGGCTGAACGGCCAAACGTGAGCATGAAGATCAGCGGCTTTGGTATGACTGTCATGGGCTTTCCCTTCGCACAAAGCGCCACACCGCCAGACTCGCGGGCGCTGTGTCTCGCCTGGCGGCCACTGTTTGAAACGTTGGTCGAAACGTTCGGCGTCAGGCGCTGTATGTTTGCAAGCAATTTTCCGGTCGACAAAGGCATGTTCAGCTATGGCGTTTTCTGGAACGCCTGCAAACGGTTGGCGGAGCACGCGTCCGTCGAGGAAAAAGCACATCTTTTCTGGCGCACCGCAGCGTTAAGCTATCGCTTATCTTCCCTGGAGAATGCTGATGAATATCAAATCAAGACCGCATGAGGCTCATCCACTGGAACAGAATGAAGCCAACCTGACACTCTCTCAAACATCGGCAGAAAAACGAACGCTCGCGTTGGGTGGGCTCGGG